>Ga0208490_100964_pt1 | contig 12890 bp, 11 predicted proteins | sample SubbioAug_CSWold_FD_184818 | JGI IMG/M metagenome (GOLD analysis project Ga0208490, IMG submission 184818) | Serpentinite rock and fluid subsurface biosphere microbial communities from McLaughlin Reserve, California, USA - CR11Aug_CSWold (SPAdes) | ecosystem: Environmental > Terrestrial > Deep...
AGCGGGACCTGCCCGAACACCGCGTCCAGGAACGGTCCCGGCTCCCCGACCAGCCGGGTGAGGGCCGAGGTCATGTCAGGCGTCGGTGCCGTCGGCGTCTGCCCCATCCGTCGCGTCGCCGTCGGCCGTGTCCGTCGCGTCGCCGTCGGTGCCGTCGGCGTCCGCGCCATCGCTGTCGGCCGCGTCACCGTCCTTGACGTCGGTCGCGTCGCCGTCCTTGACGTCGGCGGTCGGGGAGGTCGCGGCGGCGCCGCCCACGGTCTCGATGTCGGCGTCGGTCAGATCCTGCACGCGCATGGCGTTTCCTCTCGCGAAGCTGGCGGGTTCGTCACGAGCCTACGCCTCGGCCGACCCGGGGGGACGGGCCATCCGGGCACCCGGATCGCAAGCTACGCCCCTCCGTCCTCTGGGCGCCACGACAGCATCGCGTCGGTGAGCCGGCCATTGCGTGCGGTCAGCACGCGTCGGCGCGCACGGCCGTCGCGGTCGGAGCCGAGTTGGCGCAGTTCGGCGATGTTGCCGGCGACCTGTCGCTCGGCCTCGACCGCGCAGTCCCGGGAACACACGGTGCCTTTGACGGCGTCCTCGCCACACACGACGCAGCCCGTGGGAGCCAGCACCTCGACATCCGTGTCGGGTGGGGAGGAAGACGGCGATCCTGAGGGGGGAAGCAGCATCTCGAGGCCTGTTCAACGTCGTCACGTGCGGCGGCGTCGCCAGGCCCCGTTGCTTGACACCCGACCAGAAGACGGTATCGCCGGGCTGGACAGAGGACAACACCCATGCTAGGAGCGCACGCGGACCGAGCCCGCCGAACCCTCCGTCCTTCGTCGCGCAGGCCCGGCGTGGCTCGCCCGCCCTCGTCCTCGTCGTGACGGCCGGTTGCGCGCGAGCAGCGGACGGCGGTGTCCGTTTTCCGGGGTCGCAGGTCGGCGGCGGTTGACCGGATGCCACCGGCGTGGGTGTATGGATACGTATTCATCTCTCCTGCGCGCCTCGCACGGCGCAGGTGCCCCGGTCGGTGTCGCCTGAGGTTGCGGGTCCCGATCGGGTCGGACCGGGAGCGATCCGATGGCCGGCGCGATCACGAGTCGGGATGTTGCCCGGCTGGCCGGGGTGTCGCAGGCGACCGTGTCCCGGGTCCTGCACGGCAGCGCCGGCATCGCGCCCGAGACCCGCTCCCGGGTGCTCGCCGTCGTCGAACAGACGGGCTATCAGCCCAACGCGGCCGCGATCTCGATGCGAACGCGACGCACCGGGACCGTCGGGGTGGTCGTCGGCCGCGTCACGAACCCGTTCTACCCACAGGTGCTCGACGCGCTCGGGGCCGAACTCGAGCCCCACGGCTTGCGCCTGATCCTGTGGGACGCCACGACCGGGCCCGGCGAGCGTGCCGCCATCGAGGCGATCGACCAGCGGCGCATCGACGGGCTGGTGTTCACGACCGCGACGGCCTCGTCTCCTGCGCTGCAGCACGCGATCGATCGTCGAGCACCCATCGTGCTCGTCAACCGGGTCGTCGAGGGCCAACCCTGCGACCAGGTCGACAGCGCCAACGAGGACACGGCGCGTCGCATCGCCCGCTACTTCGCCGACCACGGCCACAAGCGCGTCGGCATGATCACCGCCTCGGCGGACGCCAGCACCGCCGCGGCCCGCAGCACCGGGTTCACGGACGAAGCCGCGGACCTCGGGCTCCACCTCGACGAGCGGCACGTCCTCGACGGCGGGTTCTCCCACGAGGGCGGACGCGCGGCGCTCGAGCGGATGCTCGATGCCGGAATCGAGCCGCCCACGGCCGTGTTCGCGGTAAACGACCTCAGCGGCTTCGGCGCGCTCGATGCCGCGCGGGCGGCCGGGATCGCCGTGCCGGATGACCTCTGGGTCGTCGGTTACGACGACACCGAGATGGCGTCATGGGAGGCGTTCCAGCTCACCACGGCCCGACAGCCGATTCCCGAGATGGTCCGGATCGCCGTCGAACTGCTGCTCGCCCGGATCGCTGCCCCGACACGCCCACCCGTTCACCACCGTCTCCCGAGCGAGATCGTCGTCCGGCACTCGACCGCGCACGCCCCGGTCCGTGCATGAGCCCTCCGACACGAAAGGGACGGGTATGGAGCACCTCAAGCGAGCCGGCGCGGCCGACGCGGCCGACCTGAGCGCCGTGACCGACACGGTCACCGGGATGCTGCGCGACATCCGCGACGGCGGGATCGACGCGGTCCGGACCTACTCCCAGCGTCTCGACGACTACGCACCCGACGACTTCCGGGTCGCCGAGGAGACGATCGAGCGCGCCATCGACGAGGTCCCCGACGACCTCCGGCGCGCGATCGACTTCGCCCACGACCAGGTCAGGCGCTTCGCCGAGGCTCAACTCGGCACGCTGGCCAACCTCGAACTCGAGACCGAGCCCGGCGTGGTCCTCGGCCACCGCCACATTCCGGTCGACCGGGTCGGCGCCTACGTCCCGGGTGGGCGCTACAGCCTGATCGCGTCGTCGTACATGAGCATCATCCCGGCCAAGGTCGCCGGCGTGAAGGAGGTCCACGTCGCCACACCACCACGCGCGGGTCGGATCCACCCCGGCCTGCTCTACTCGGCCCACCGTGCCGGCGCCGACACGATCCACGCCGTCGGCGGCGTCCAGGCGCTGGCGGCGCTCGCCTACGGCGCGCTGCCCGGCGTCGCGCCGGTGGACATGCTGGTCGGTCCCGGCAACCGCTACGTCGTCGAGGCCAAGCGGCAACTGTTCGGCCAGGTCGGCATCGACCTGCTCGCCGGCCCCACGGAGATCGGCATCATCGCCGACGACACCGCCGACCCGTTCATCGTCGCCTGTGACCTGGTCGGGCAGGCCGAACACGACCCGTTCTCGCGCGCGATCCTGATCACGACCTCCCGCCAGCTCGCCATGGCCGTCATCGGGCAGATGGACGAGCACCTCTCGGCGGTGTCGACCGAGGAGGTCGCGCGGCAGTGCTGGGAGAACGGCGGCGAGGTGATCCTGGTCGCCGACGAGGACGAGATGGTCGCCGTCTGCGACGACTACGCGATCGAGCACGTCGAGGTCCTGGTGCGCGAACCGGAGCGCTTCATCGAGCGCCTCACCCACTACGGCTCGCTGTTCGTGGGCGAGGAGGCCACCGTCGCCTACGGCGACAAGGTCAGCGGCCCCAACCACATCCTGCCCACCAAGCGGGCCGCGAGGTTCACCGGCGGGCTGTGGGTGGGCAAGTTCCTCAAGACCGTCACCTACCAGCGGATGGACCGGCCCGGTTCGATGCTGATGGCCGAGCACTGCGAAGTCGAGTCCCTGGCCGAAGGAATGGACGCGCACGCCAGGACCGCGACGGTGCGCCTCGAACGCTACGCACGGAGGCAGGCGTCGTGACCGATCCAGCACGCCCGCTGGCCGGTCGCGTGGCACTCGTGACGGGCGCGGCCCGGGGCATCGGCCGCCGCATCGCGGTCCGCCTGGCCGCAGCCGGTGCCGACGTCGGGGTCACCTCGCGCGACCTGGATGCGCTCGCTGGCACGGTCGAGGAGATCGAGGCCGCGGGTGGGCGCGCCGCACCCTGCCGCCTCGACCTGATCGACCCCGCCGGGGCCGACGCGGCCGTCGCCCACACGCTGGAGCGGTTCGGTGCTCTCGACGTCGTTGTCGCCAACTCGGGGGTCGGCGGCCCGATCGCGCCGCTGTGGGAGATCGAGGTCGACGACTGGGACGCCACCTTCGACGTCAACGTGCGCGGGACCTGGCTGACCCTTCGAGCGGCGACACGCCACATGGTCGCCGCCGGCACCACCGGCAGCGTCGTGGTGATCGGGTCGCTGACCGGCAAGCGTCCCCTCGTCGACCGCGCCCCCTACGTGGCCAGCAAGGCCGCCCTGATCGGTCTGGTCCGCGCGTACGCGACCGAACTCGGGCCGAAGGGCATCCGGGCCAACCTCGTCTCGCCCGGATTCGTCGCCGGCGAGCGCCTCGACTGGGTCGTGACCGGCCAGGCGCAGGCGCGCGGGATCGCCGAGGAGGCCGTCCGCGAGGAGTTGGCGGGGATGGCGCCACTGCGGCGGTTCGTCGCACCCGACGACGTCGCCGAGACCGTGCTGTTCCTGGCCGGTGACTCGGCGGCCGGGATCACCGGCACCGACGTCAACGTGACAGCGGGGGTGGTCATGTACTGACGCGCGGGACCGGCGGCGGGTCCAAGCGCCCGCAGCCGGAGCACCACGCCACACCGGGACGTCCACCGGGAGGAGCGCAGAGCCGAAAGGCCCGACGCGGACGACCCGACACGCACGCTGTGGAAGGGAGCAACACAGATGAGACAATTCCAATCGATGGGTCGTGGCCTGTCCACGTTCACGGGACGCTGGATGCCCGACCCGATGATCTTCGCACTCGCGCTGTCGGTCATCGTGTTCCTGCTGGGACTCGTGCTGACCGAGAGCACGCCGCTCGACATGCTCATCCACTGGTACGGCGGATTCTGGAGCCTGCTGACCTTCGCCATGCAGATGGTCCTGATCCTGCTCACCGGCTACGCCTTGGCGACGGCGCCCGGCCTCGCGGGCGGCATCAAGCGGCTGGCACGGGTACCCAACTCGGGGCGCAGCGCGGTCTTCACCACCGCACTGGTCTCGACGATCTTCACCTGGTTCCACTGGGGCCTCGGGCTCATCGTGGCCTCGCTGTTCGCGCTCACGCTGGCACGTGAGGCCCACAAGCGCGGCGTCACCGTCCACTACCCGCTGCTCGGAGCGGCGGCCTACACCGGCCAGATGGTGTGGCACATCGGACCGTCGACCTCGGCCGGGCTGCTCTCGGCGACCGAGGGCCACTTCCTCGAGGACCTGATCGGCATCGTCCCCATCACCCAGACCGCGTTCACGCCGTATGCGCTGATCCTCAGCGCGATCCTGGTGTTCTTCGTGGTGCCGTTCACCATGTGGGCCATGACGCCGCGCGACGACGAATCGATCGGCCTTGCGGGCTACGCCCCGGACAAGCTCGACGACGTCCCCGACGCTGGTGGGGGGCCCGGCACCGGAGGCGGCGGTCAGGTGCCGGCACCGGTGGGCGGCGGCGGCACGGCGCTGGCGGCCGACCCAGAGACCGAGATCGCCGAACGCACCCCGGCCGACCGGGTCGAGAACAGCCGGATCGTCGCGGCGGTCGTGTGGGTCCCTGGTCTCATCTACGTCGTCTACTGGTTCTGGACCCGCGGTTTCGACCTCAACCTCGACATCTTCAACTTCGCGTTCCTGTCGCTGGGCCTGGCACTGCACGGCACACCGATGCGCTACATCCGGGCGATCCAGGAGGCGGTCTCGGGTGCATCGGGCATCATCCTGCAGTTCCCCTTCTACGGCGGCATCGCCGGCATGATCGGCGCGTCCGGTCTGGCCACGGTGATGGCCGGCGGCCTGCTGGCCATCTCCACGCCCGAGACCTTCCCGGTCGTGGCCTGGATCACCGGGTCCATCATGAACATCTTCGTGCCGTCCGGCGGCGGGGAGTGGGCGGTGATCGGCGAGGTGATCAGCCGCACGGCGATCGACCTCGACGTGCCGATCGGCAAGGCGATCATCGCCTACGGAGCCGGCGACATGTGGACCAACATGCTCCAGCCGTTCTGGGCGATCCCGCTGCTGGGCATCATGGGCCTGCGAGCACGTGACATCATCGGCTACACGCTGGGTCTGATGATCGTCGCGTTCCCGTTCATCTTCCTCGGGCTGATGTTCCTGCCCTACTGACCAGCGACCCCGACCCGTGGGGCGGCACCGGCATCGGACGCCGCCCCACGTCGCCGTCGGCGCACGAGGAACCGCCATGTTGGCCGCGATCTACGAACGCACGGGCGCGGCCGAGGAGGTCCTGCGCGTGGTGACCCTGCCCGACCCGACCCCGGAGGCGGGCGAGGTCCGCGTGCGCGTCCGGGTGTCCGGGATCAACCCGACCGACTGGAAGGCACGCGCGCCCGGGAGCCGGCTCGAGGTCGACGGTGGCGACGGCCTGGTCTGGCCCTACCAGATTCCCGGACAGGACGGCGCCGGCGTGATCGACGGGGTCGGCCGCGACGTCGACGCGGGGCGGGTCGGCGAGCGCGTCTGGGTCCACCTTGCAGCGGCCGGGCGTCCGCAGGGCACCGCCGCCGGCTACGTGTGCGTGCCTGCCGAGCGGGCACTGCCGCTGCCTGACGACGTGTCGTTCGCCGAGGGTGCCGCACTCGGGATCCCGTACGTGACCGCGCACCGGTGTCTGCACGCCGACCGCGACCCGGCCGGTGCCTCGGTGCTGGTGACCGGCGGTGCGGGCGCGGTCGGAAACGCCGCCGTGCAACTCGCGCGACTGGCCGGCGCCCGCGTGATCGCAACGGTCAGCTCGCCTGGCAAGGCCGAGCTCGCAGCGGCCGCGGGCGCGGACGTGGTGACGAACTACCGCGAGGCCACGTTTCCCGCCGAGTTGCGGGCGGCCGCACCTGACGGGATCCAGCACGTCGTCGACGTCGCTCCGACGACCAACTTCCCGACCTACCTGCCCGTGCTCGACCAGCAGGCGCTGGTGACCTCCTACGCCACCGAGCCCCGAGGGGTCGCCACCCTGCCGCACATGGCCGCCATGGAACGCAACCTGCTCGTGCGCTTCGTGCTGCTCTACACGCTGCCGGCCGCGGTCCTGGACGAGGCCGCCCGGGCCGTCAACGCTGCGCTCTGGGCCGGCGAGTTGCGTGCCCTGCCGGCCCGCCTGTTACCGCTCGAGCACATCGCCGAGGCACACGACGCGGTCCAGGCCGGTCCCCTGGGCCGCATCCTGGTCGAGATCCCCTGACCGTGCCCACCCACCGAGGGACCGACCATGGACCACGAACTGTTCCGACTCACGGCCACCCAGGCCGTCGCTGAACTGCGGGCCGGCACGGTCAGCCCGGCCGAGATGCTCGACGCCAGCCTCGCGCGCATCGCTGCCGTCGAACCGGCAGTCAACGCGCTGCCGACCCGGTGTGAGGCGCGTGCCCGCGAAACACTTCGGCGCCTACCCGCCGACACGGGCCCGGGCTGGCTGGCCGGGCTGCCGATCGCGATCAAGGACCTGACCCCGGTGGCCGGCGTGCGCACCACCCAGGGCTCGATGCTGTACGCCGACGCCGTGCCGGCCCATTCCGGCCTGGCGGTCGAACGGCTCGAGGCCAACGGAGCGGTCGTGGTCGCCAAGTCCAACACGCCCGAGTTCGGCGCGGGTGCCAGCACCTTCAACGAGGTGTTCGGGGTGACCCGCAACCCTTGGGACACCTCACGGGGGGTCGGTGGCTCCTCGGGCGGAGCGGCGGCCGCGCTCGCGACCGGCGAGGTCTGGCTGGCACAGGGCTCCGACCTGGGCGGCTCGCTGCGCACGCCCGCGGCGATGTGCGGGGTCGTCGGCCTGCGTCCCTCGCCAGGCCGGGTCGCGCGCGGCCCCGACGGCGACGTGTTCGACGACGCTGGCGTGGAGGGGCCGATGGGCCGCACCGTCGCCGACACGGCCCTGTTGCTCGACGCGATGGTCGGTCGCGACATCCGGGACCCGCTCAGCCTGGATGCACCCACGACCTCGTTCGTCGAGGCGGTCCGCACCGCACAACCCCCCACCCGCGTGGCCTTCTCGCCCGACCTCGGCGGTTTCACCCCCGTCGACGCCGAGGTGGCCACCATCTGCGAGCGCGCGGTCGCCTCCCTGGAGACGCTTGGCACCGAGGTCGAACCGGACTGTCCCGATCTCACCGGCCTCTACGACGTCTTCCACGCCATGCGCGGGCAGGTCTACGCCGGGCTCGGCCGACGACTGACCACCGCCGACCGCGACGTGGTCAAACCAGAGATCCGATGGAACGTCGAGCTCGGAGAACGGGCGGACGGCATCGAGCTGGCTGCCGCACGCGCCACCCGGGCGCGCCTGTACCACGACGTCGTCACGTTCCTGACCGAGCACACCGTGCTGGCGTTTCCCGGCGCCATCGTGCCTGCGCCGCCGGCTACCACCCACTACCTCGAGGAATTCGACGGCCACCGGTTTCCGACCTACATCGACTGGGTTCAGGTGACCTTCCTGTCCACGGTGGTGTCCTGCCCGGCCATCGTCGTCCCCGCCGGGTTCACCAGCGCAGGACTCCCCGTCGGGCTGCAACTGCTGGGACCTCCCCGCGGCGAGGCCACCGTGTTGGCGGTCGCTGCCCTGATCGAGCAGCAACTCGGACTCGAAGTCCTACCGACCGACCCCCGCGAGCCCGACTGACGATGCTGCATCCAGCCGCGTGCGGGCACGGAGGGAGGCCCTCATGAAGGTTGCTCGAGAACGACGAAACCCCGCCGAAGCGGGGCTTCTGTGGAGCGGGTTCGAACTCGCGAACTCCACTTCGGCAAGGTGGAAGACGGGTCCAGCGCGGTCCACGGCGATCCGGCGATGCCGAGCTGAACCGCTGCAACGCGTGTTCAGCGTCCTCGAGCATCCCTCCTGGTGCGGTCCCGGTGGTGGGCTGTGATGTGGTGGGGGTCGCCGCCATGAGTGGCTGGGTTGGTGTGGATCCAGGCGTCCTCGAGGTGGGGGATGTCGTGGAGGAGCTTGTGGCGGACCTGTTCGCTGATGTCGTGCGCCTCGATCAGGGTGCAGTGACCGTCGAGGGTGATGGTGAGATCGGCGAGCAGCCGGTGGCCGCTCCAACGGGCACGCACGGTGCCCACCTCGTGGACGCCGTCGACCTCGAGGGCGGTCCGTTCGATGCGGGCGAGCGTGTCGGGTTCGACGCCGTCCATGAGGCGGCGCACGACCTGGACGGTGGTGGTCTTGAGGATCCACAGGATCATGACGGTGATGAGCAGGCCGACGAGCGGGTCGAGGATCGGCAGGCCGAGCCAGGTCCCGATGACGGCGACGATCACGGCGAACGACGCGAAGGTGTCGGTGCGGGCGTGGTAGCCGTCGGCCACGAGCGCGGCGGAGCCGATGCGGCGGCCGGTCCGGATGCGCAGGACCGCGGCGAACTCGTTACCGGCCACACCGATGATGCCGGCGGCCAGCACCCAGCCGGTGTGCCGCATGGGCACGGGGTCGAGCAGCCGGTGGATCGACTCCCAGCCGATCCACATGGCCGATGCGGCGATCATGAGCAGGATGAAGATGCCGGCGAGGTCCTCCGCACGCCGGTAGCCGTAGGGGTAGGTGCGGCTGTGGGCGCGCCTGCCGAGCACGAACGCGATCCACAGCGGGATGCTGGTCATGGCATCCGCGACGTTGTGGATCGTGTCGGCGAGCAGCGCGACCGACCCGCTGACGAGCGCGATCGCGAGCTGACTCAGCGCGGTCGCGAGCAGGACGGCCAGGGTGAGTTTGGTGGTGCGGATGCCCTGTGCGCTGGTCGCGAGCGCGTCATCGAGGTGGTCGGCGACGTCATGGCTGTGCGGGGCGAACGCCCGCAGCCGCCCGAGCAACCCGGAGCCATGCTCGTGACCGCGATGCTCGTGGCCGTCGACATCGTCGTGCGCGGCGGGGCGTTGGGACATCGAGTCCTCCGTTCGGATGCTCAGGCTACGGGCTCGACCGGCAGCCGCCGACCCCGGCCTGGACTGTGGCCACGAGACCCTCGACCACGGCGCCCACGTCGACTACGTCCACGGCGCTCATCGGCACGCCGCCCACGGCGATCACTACGACGAGCACTAGGTGATGGCATGGTGGCCGAGCGGCCCGAACGCCACGGACCGTCGGCCGAGCCCCGTTGACCCGGGGTGAGGTTGTTGGACACCCGGACGCGCCGGGCCGCGTCAGCCCGGTCGCGCGAGCCCCCGAAGGTCGTCCAGGAGCGGCTCGGGCACCACTGCCCGGCGATCCCAAGCACCGACCAGCACCTGTTGGGGTGCATGGGCGAGGCCGCGGCACGGCGGCTCGAAGCGTTCGTCCTCGAGCCGGCCGAGGGGAGGCGGCGTCGTGACCATGACGCTCGTTACTCAGTTGCTACTCGTGAAAACGCGAAAACCCCGCCGAAACGGGGTTTCCTGGAGCGGATGACGAGATTCGAACTCGCGACCTCCACCTTGGCAAGGTGGCGCTCTAGCCAACTGAGCTACATCCGCGTGCGGCCGCAGAAGGTAACCGCTGCTGCGGGACCGAGCAAAACGAGTGTTCGATCCTGCGCCACCCCGGTGTCAGGCCCGCCCGGTGGAGCCGAATCCGCCCTCGCCCCGCGCGGTGGCGTCGAGATCGTCCACCTCGTCGACCACGGCGCTTCCCACGCGCTGCAGCAACAACTGCGCCACCCGTTCGCCCTTCGCCAGCGTCACCGACTCCTGGCCGAGGTTGCACAGCAGCACCAGCACCTCACCGCGATAGCCGGCGTCGATGGTGCCGGGCGCGTTGGCGAGCGTGATGCCGTGACGTCGGGCGAGCCCCGACCGCGGGTGGACCAGGCCGACCCAGCCTTCCAGGATCGCCATGGCGAGCCCGGTCGGCACCGCCGCTCGCTCCCCCGGCCGCAGCGTCACCTCTTCGACACTGGCCAGGTCGAGACCCGCGTCACCGGGGTGTGCGTAGGCGGGCAGCACGGCGTCCTCGCGCAGTCGCTGCACCCGCAGGGGGACGTCCTCGGTGGCCACGCCGACTCCTGTTCACCCGGTCTCGACGGGCTCGATGACTGTCCGTCCGGTACCCGTCGCTCGGACAGGGCACCGGACGGTGCCCGCGCAGCGGACCGTACCCTCGTGGGTCGCTGCGCCCCCCGTGGGCGCAGTTGCCGTGTGCGCCCCACCTTCCCGCCCCACCGAGGTCTCCTCGCATGTCCCCATCCCGTTCCGCACGCATTGCTGCCGCCGTCGCAGGCGTCGCCGTCGTCGCCGGTGCCACCGGCGCGGTGCTGTACGACCGCGAACAGACGGCCGCCGCCCAGCGCGCCGAGTTGGCTGCGGCCACCAGCACCCTGACCAGCGAGGTGTCGCAGTTGCGCCACGCCGTCGCCGCTCCGGCACACGATGCCCAGCAGACGACCGCCGCACTGCGGGTCCTCGTCGCCGAGGCGATCACGGGCTCGGATCGTGATCCCGCCGGCGTCCTCGACGACGTGCGGCGCGTCGCCGACCAGCTTCGCGGCCACGCCGACCGTCTCGACGAGGCGGCCGCGTCGCCGCTGCCGCCCCGTCCGGCCGCCCTGGCCGTCGCCGGTGTGGACCCGCTCTTCGCCCGTCTCGAACCGCTCGACGGACAGGCACGAGACCTGGCCGAGCACCTGCGCGTCAGCGCTGACCGGGTCGAGGCGCTGGCCAGCACCGCCACGGGACTGCACGTGGCGGCAGCGGACTACGCGGCCACGACGCAGGACCTGCCGACCGGCAACGACCCCGACGTCCACGCCACGGCCTGGCGTGCCGAACTCGAACGCCTCGCCGCCTACCGCGCCGCCGTCGACGAGGTGGCCGACGACGCGGCGCTGGCCGGGCTCGCCGACGCCCACGTGGGACTGCTCGACGCGATGGACGGCCTGGCCGCCGACGCCCTTGCCGAACTCGAGGCCGGCGACATCGACGGCTACAACGCCCGGGTCGCCACCGGGGTCGACGACGACGTCATCGCCACCTGGCGCGAGGGCCTGACCGCGGGCGCGCGCGCCGCCCTCGATGCACCGGGCGTCCACCACCTCGACCACTCGCGGGCCCTCACCCTGGGCCTGGTCAAGGAACTCGACAACCTGCGTCGCTCGTCACGGCTGGCGCTGGCCGGCTGACATCAGTCGACTGCCTCGGCGCAGCGCACGAGGTCGGTGAAGGCGTCGCGCAGGTGACCGGTGACCTTCTCGACGTCGGGCAGGGCGTCGTAGTCGGCGGTGAACCCGAAGTTGAGCCAGCCATCGATCGACGTCAGCCCGACCGCGTACGCCTGGGTCTCGGCCAGCGGGGTGAACGGGAACGCCCCGAGCAGTCGTGCGCCGAGGCAGTAGATCGGTAGCTGCGGCCCGGGCACGTTGGTGACGAGGAAGTTGAACAGCCGGCTGTGCACGGCCACGCGCGACGCCATCGCATGCAGCGTCGGCGGCGCGAACTCGGTCAGGCCGATCAGGAACCCCGCCCCGACCGCGTGGTGGCTCGACTTCACCTCGCGCATCGCATCGTGACAGATTCGCAGGCGTTCCACCGGGTCGAGTTCGAACGCCGGCAGGTCGACGAACACGGCAACGACCCGGTTGCCCAGCGCGTGTTCCTCGGAGTCGGCCCGGGTGCTCACCGGCACCATGGCGCGCAACCACAGCCCGTCGGTGACCGCGCCGTGGTCGCGCAGGAACCGTCCGGTGGCGTCGGCGACCGCGGCGAGAACGACGTCGTTGACGGTGGTGTCGAACGCGTTCTTGATCAGCTTGGCGTCGTCCAGGGGGATGCGCTGGATCGAGAACCGGCGGTGCGGGCCGGGCGGCTGGTTGAGCAGGGACCGCGGCGTGGGATGCAGCAGCATCGAGCGGGCGATCGACGCTGCGGCACGGCCGACGGACAGGGCACGCCTGACCGTCTTCGTCGGAGCAGCCCCGAGTCTGCGGCCCGACGCCACGAGATGGGCCGGGCTGGTCATCGCAGCCCGGACCGCATCCCCGAGCAGGTCGAGGCGACCGGGCTCGGGGTTCGGCCGCCAGGCCTGCGGCTCGGGAAGCTCGGCGTCGTCCTCCGGGGTGACGTCGAGCATGACGGTCGCGATGTCGATACCGGCCAGTCCGTCGATCATGGCGTGATGGTTCTTGCCGAGCAGCGCGAACCGGCCGTCCTCGAGCCCCTCGATCAGGTACAGCTCCCACAGCGGGCGGTCGCGGTCCAGCGGCCGCGACAGGATCCGGGCGCAGTACTCCGTCAACTGCGCGGTCGTGCCCGGGCGC
>Ga0208490_100965_pt1 | contig 12854 bp, 13 predicted proteins | sample SubbioAug_CSWold_FD_184818 | JGI IMG/M metagenome (GOLD analysis project Ga0208490, IMG submission 184818) | Serpentinite rock and fluid subsurface biosphere microbial communities from McLaughlin Reserve, California, USA - CR11Aug_CSWold (SPAdes) | ecosystem: Environmental > Terrestrial > Deep...
TGATACAATCCCACTTAAGTAGACAGATGAAATAATTAAATTCATCTATCTATGGAGGTGGGATTTTTCATGTCAAGATCAAGATTTTCAACAGAACAAAGAAAACAGGCTTGTCTTGAGTATATCACTGGCAAAAAATCCGCAACGCAAATCGCTAATGAATTGGATCTGGGAAAACACGGACAAGGCACAGTAATGACATGGGCTCGAATTTTCCAATCTCAAGGCGAGCAAGCTTTTGCTACAGGCAAAGGAAATAGATCTTACTCAAGAGAATTTAAGATGATAGTGGTCAATGAATATTCATCGGGAAAAAGTAGTCTACTAGACCTGATGGTTAAATATAATATTACTGCTAAAATTACTATTCAACGCTGGATTAAGAAGTATAATAACCATATAGAGTTAATGGATTATGATCCGAAACCGGAGGTCTATATGGCAGATACTTTAAAAACCACCTACAAAGAAAGAATAGAGATTGTCAAAGATTGTCTTACTCATGACAGAGATATCAAAGGAACTGCCTCAAAGTATGGATGTAATTATGCGCAGCTATATCAATGGGTTAGAAAATATGAAGCTAGTGGCGAAGAAGCTCTTACTGATAAACGTGGCAAGAGTAAACAGGAGGATAATCTTTCTGAACTCGAAAAGGCTGAGCGAAAGATTAGACAACTAGAACGTGAAAAAGAAGAATATCGAAAAAAATATGAATTACTAAAAAAAGCCGAGAAACTAGAAAGGTTGTGATTGAGGGATTAGTCAAAGCCAAGCGCGCTTACTATACCAAATACAATAGAATCGTTGACTATAAGCTAATAAAAGCACTTTATGAATCTAATGAAAAATGGGATATTTCATTTATGTGTGAACTCTTAGAAATATCTAGAGCAGCATATTACAAATGGCTTAAATCAAAATCAACTGAAAAACAACTTGAGGATGAACGAATACTTTCACAAATCAAGGAGATATCGGCTCTAAATAACTCATTATTTGGTGCAATGAACATGTATTATACACTTAAAAATAAATATAATTTTACCTGTGGACATAACCGGGTTTATCGCATTATGTGTATCAATGATATCAAATCTTCTTATAGGCGTTCATCAATCTATAAATATATAAAATCAACACCTGAACAAACAGTTGAGAATGAATTAAAAAGAGATTTCAATACTGATAAGCCTAATGAGAAATGGTGTACAGATGTAACTGAAATAAAAGTTCCGGCAACAGGCGAAAAGTTATATATAAGTCCAGTGCTGGATTTATACGATCGCTATCCCGTGGGATTCGCTGTTTCAGAACGAAATGACATAGCTCTTACAGATGCCACTTTAGAGATGGCTCACAATGCTTATCCTGAAGCTAAACCTTTGTATCACAGCGACAGAGGATTCCAATACACAAGAAATGCATTTAAAGCAAAACTTGAAAGATATGGAATGAAACAATCAATGTCTAGAGTTTCCAGATGCATTGATAATGGTCCGTGCGAAGGTTTTCAGGGAATATTCAAAGATATCTTGTTCGTTCTTTATCCTCAAATTCAAACCAAAGAAGAAATGATAAAAGCTATATTCGGAACTCTAGATTACTACAGAAATGAATACCCACAAAAGAGATATAAAGGAAAAACATGCGGTCAAGTACGACAAGAAGCTTTGCAAGCATCAGAACCTGTTATATATCCGATAAAACCAGCCAATAGGTACATTAAATTCTGGACTAATATACAGCAAAAGAAACAACAGGCACTACAACAAGCAATGTAAAAAGTTAAGCAGCACTCATACGAATGCTGCTTAACATAACACTTTACATTTAATTATTTTTCTTGTCTACTTGACAAGGGATGAATCAATGTGACTCTCTATTTTGTGTTAATACTATTTATGATATATAATCAATATAGAAAGATTTAAAGGGAGGATAGAGAATGGAGTATGATATAAGAGTTGGGAAATTGATGGAGTATGTTAAAAGATTAAACAATAAAGAAGACGGCAGAAAGCTTTATTTAGAGTATAAAGAAGAAATCCATTCAGTGTTACCACAAGATGCATTTAAGATATTCTATGGGTTATTAAATGAAGGATATAAAGAGAATAGTATTCTGCTCTTTTTAGATAAAATAATTAATGTATTTCATGATAGTTTATCAAATCACAGATATCAAAAGCCAAAAAACGATAATTTCTTAATGGATTTAATTCAAGAAAACGAAGCGTTGAGATTGAAAATTGATGGTATTAAAGAAATTGTAAAGCAGCCTTCATCCCAGATTAGAAGGGAACTGTTAATCCCTAGAATTGAAGAACTTAAAGATTTTTTCCCGCATTATACAAAAAAAGAAAACATATTATTTCCATATTTAGAACAAAAAATGGAAATGTTTAGTGGATTATCAATCATGTGGGCTTTGCATAATGAAGTAAAAAATCAAGTTGACAACGCACTTAGATTGTTAAAAGACACCAATAGCGACGATCACGATGTTAATGTTGGAATAGCACAACTGTTTTTTGGCATTTTAGGTGTAGTAAAAAAAGAAGAACTAATTTTATTCCCAGCATCATGTGAAGTTCTCACTGAAAAAGAATGGTACGATATGCATAAACAGAGTTTCGAATATCCATTCCCTTTTATTCACAAGGAATTTTTAAGTGAAGATGAACAATTAAACACAACGGACTTCATTCAGGAGGGTAGATTTAAATCTGAAACAGGAGAATTAACCTTAGAACAACTAGTTTTAGTATTTAACTCATTACCAGTGGATATGACATTTGTAGATGAATACAACAAAGTGAGATTCTTTACAAGACCAAAAGACAGGGTATTTCCAAGATCTCCTGCAATTATTGGGAGAGATGTTAACAACTGCCATCCTCCTGAGAGTGTTCACATAGTTGAAGAAATCGTTGATACTTTTAGAAGAGGAGAGAAAGATTCAGCTTCTTTTTGGTTAAATATAAGAGATAAAAAGATACTGATACAATATTTTTCGCTTAGGAATTCCAAAGGACAATACAAGGGAGTTCTTGAAGTAAGTCAAGATATTACACAGATACAAAAGCTACAAGGAGAAAGAAGATTATTAGAGTGGGATTAGTTAGAATTTTAGAGTTAATTATTATACCAATGATGGAATAACAATTGACCTAACAGATAAATAGGAGAAGAAGAGATTATGAAAAATAAATTATTTGCTTTGATAATAGTAAGTTTACTTTTAATAATTGCTACACCAGCTTATATGGAGGCATCAAGTCTAAAACCAATAAAAATTGTATTAGATGGAGTTGAAACAACACCAAATTTTCCCCCTGTTATCGAAAATGGTAGGACATTAGTACCTTTAAGATTTATATCTGAAGAACTTGGTGCAGATGTTCAATGGATAAATGAAACTAGGACAGTGGTTGTAAGTAAAGATGGTAGATCTGTTCTTTTAAAAATTGGGAGCAATTTAATTCAATACAATGATGGAAATAGTTATGGAATAAGTGATGTAACTCCAAAGATTATTGTTGGAACTTCAAGTACTTTTATACCAATTAGATTAATTGGAAATGCATTAGGAGTTCAGGTTGAATGGGATAATGATAATAGGGCAGTAATAATAAATTCAAAATCCTATTCAGATATTGTGCCTTTTTATTCTATGAAAATAACATCATTAAAAAACGGCCATAAGATTACTGGTAGAACAAACATAACATTAGAAATAGGTAGTGAATACTTGAACAAAGGTGATGACATAAGACTTCTTTTAATTGACAAAGATACTCACACAGGTTTTATTGTGGGTAGAACAAAAGGAAATGTGGATCAGTTGTATTATGTTCCCAGTGTTGAAGAAAAAGGAGACAAAGTTTTAGTTGCGGCTGTATATGATGTTAATAATAATTTGATAGCCGCTGATGCAATACCTGTTATTGTGGATACTACTCCTATAGTTAGGATAAATGGAATAACTGACTTTGATGAGTATCAAGATTTGGTAAAAGTAACACCTAGCTTGAATTTTAACGCTCATTCTGTCAAGTATATTTTTACCAATAAGACAAACGGAAGAGTTTTTGAGTATGATAAAGAGGATCCATATTTAACAAAGACATTTTCACCGGCTTTTGAGAATAAAGGAACATATACACTACAAGTGGTAGCTTATGATCAGTCATTTAATGAATACAAATCCAATATAGTCAATTTTGTAATTTCATCACAACAAAGGATCTCACTACTGGGAGTTAAAGCAGGTTCGACTATTAGTAGTCCTGTTAATCTGTCAGCTGGTAGAAACTTCAATGTGAATGAAACAAAATTTATTATGATTGATAGTAAAACAAGAAAAGAAGAAATTTTAGAAATAATCCCATATGGTACATTTTCATGGTTTCCAAAACCAGAACAATCAGGAGAAAAAGAGTTAGTTGTGGAGGTTAAAGACACTAAGAATCTAATTCATAGAAGTAATCCGATTAAAGTAATTGTAGATGGAAAACCTAAAATTCAGTTATTGGGAGTAGGACCTGATCAAGTAATTACAAGTAGCACAAAACTTGAATTCAGAACAAATGTCGTCTTTGATAGTGTTAGTTTTAATCTTACCCATTCAAGTGGTAAAACAAAAATCATAAGAGTTATAGATGGAGAAAAGAGTGGGACATTTACCCCTGTAGCTGGCGAAGAAGGCAACTGGACAATATATGTAACTGGATTATATGGTGGAAGCAGAATAAACAGTGAGTCTGTTCAATTTAGAGTTTATTTAGGAAAACTATACGGACCTACAATAATCGTACCTAAGGATCAATTCAAAGACTTTGCTTCAAATATGGCAAGAGATTCATTCCTAAAAACTGGTATGTCAGCAGCAATCCAAACATCCCAAGCAATCCTTGAAACCGGTTGGGGTCAGTCAGTTCCAACAGATAAGTATACAGGTAAATTTTCTAGAAATTTATTTGGAATAAAAGGAACTGGTAGCAATGGATATGTAATATCAAATACTTGGGAAGTATATAATGGAGTAACCTATAGGATAGATGATAAATTTAGAGCATACAATGATCCAAAAGAGAGTTGGGATGATCATAAAGCATTGCTCTTGAATGCAACTAGATATGAAATATTTAGAGATGTAATGTTTGATACAACCATGGGACCATGGGCTATTAGGAGAGCTGGTTACGCTACAGACCCATCATATCCATTAAAATTAATGGATATAATTCAAAGATATAATTTAAAGGAGCTAGACAGGATTAAATTATAGCGAAGGAGAATTCATATGAAATATGATAATATGGACAAAATTCAACTTATACAGAAAATTGAAGAACTAGAAAGATTGACAGAACAGTTATTAATTGATAAAGAAATGACAGAAACATTGGATTTTCCTTGGACAGGCAATTTGGGTAACTGGTATTGGGATTTCATATCCAATACCGTTACTTATAATCCTTTAAAAGTAAAAGCTTTGGGATATGATGATTCAGAAATTCCTAAACGAGTTAATTATCAATTCTTCACTGACAAGCTTCATAAAAACGATTATGAAAAAACTATGGATGCTATGAAAAAACATCTTAGTGGTGAAGCATCAGTCTATGAAGCCGAGTATAGAATACAAGCAAAAGATGGGACATATAAATGGTATTATGACAGAGGTGCTATTACAAAAAGAGATGAAAATGGTAAACCTACTTTCATAGCTGGAATTGTATTTGATATAACTCAAAAGAAAATTATGGAAGTAGAATTGGAAAAGAAAAATAAAGAATTACAAAAACAATCAATGACAGACGGTCTTACAAAGCTTAAAAATCACAATGCAGTATTAGATTTCTTAAAAAGAGAAATAATTGATAGTGAAGAATATGGACAGTCATTGTCAATAATTATGATGGATATTGATGATTTTAAATTAGTAAATGACTCTAAAGGTCATGTTTTTGGGGACAAGGTATTATCTGAAGTTGGGAAAACAATTAAGAAAAGTTTAAGAAAAACAGATACAGTTGGTAGATACGGTGGAGAAGAGTTTTTAGTGGTACTACCTTTTACTAAGGGAAATGATGCACTAATTATTGGCGATAGAATTAGAGAAAGTGTTGAAGCTTTAAAGTTTTCTGAGGGTATAAAAGTCACCATAAGTGGTGGAGTTAAAGAATATTTCGGAGAGAATATAAAGGAAATTATTAATGAAGCAGATAAAAAACTATATGAAGCCAAAAAATCTGGGAAAAACAAAATATCATATTAGGAGCAATTATGAATATAGGATATGCATGTATAACTGCTGGGAATATAACAAGTAATTATAGAACAATTACAAAGAAATATCTAACTGAAGAAAAGCTTATTGAGGTTGTGGAGCATAATTTGAATACACTTGAAGAAATAATTGATTATAATATTTTAAATAATATAAAACTATTTCGGATAACTTCTGATTTGATACCTTTTGGTTCAAGTCCACTAAATACTATTAGTTGGGAAAATATTTTTTTTAATAGATTCATAAAGATTGGTGAAAAAATTCGCAACGCAGGAATCAGAGTATCTATGCATCCTGGGCAATACACTATTATAAACTCTCCACGAGATAATGTAATAGAAAATTCAATTGAGGATTTAATATATCATAATAAAATTCTAGATTTGTTAGGTTCAGACAATAAGTCTAAAATCATACTCCATATTGGAGGAGTATATGATGATAAAGATAATGCAAAAAAGAGATTTATTGAAAATTACAATAGATTAAGTGATGATATAAAGAATCGGTTGGTTATTGAAAATGACCACAATAGCTATAATATAATAGATGTGTTAGATATATCAAGTAAATGTGATATACCTGTGGTTTTTGATAATCTCCACCATGATATCAATAAGGAAATAGATGGTAAAAGTGACTATTATTGGATAACACAGACACAGAAAACATGGACGAGCAAAGATGGACTACAAAAGATTCACTACTCTCAACAAGATATTGGGAAAACCCCTGGAGCCCACTCCAACACTATTAACCTAAGAATTTTTAAAGAGTATTTAGATGCAAATATTATAAATGATCTGGATATAATGCTAGAAGTTAAAGATAAGAACTTATCAGCTATAAAAATTAATAATTTAGTTAATAATTCACATATTAGTGACTTAGAAATAGAATGGAGCAAATACAAATACAATATTTTAGAAAAATCACCAGAAAGTTACAATAGTATAAGACAACTATTAAAAGATAAAGAAAGTTATCCTATATTTGATTTTTATGATCTCATTGATATTGGTTTAGGTACACAAAGTTCAATTGGAAATAAGATTAATGGAATAGAACATGTGTGGGGATATTTTAAAAAAAGTGCAACAGAAAAAGAAAAAGAAGAATATAAAAGACTTTTAAACAAATTAAAAGAAGATGTAAAGTATGAAAAAAGAATAAAAAAATATCTTTTTGCAATGGCAAACAAGTACAATGAAAAGTATTTGCTAAACTCTTATTACTTTTTGATTTAAGAATAAACTAATTATGGCTTTTAAGGAGTGTAAAAATATGAAGTATATCTGTAGAAAATGTAATAAAGAATACCCTATAAACACTTATGAGTACTATTGTGAATGTGGAGGATTATTTGATTTAAAGCATCCTAAAAGAGAACATTTTTTTTCTAATATCAAGAATTTAAGGGATTTGTCCCTTTGGCAATATGAAGATATTCTTCCATTTAACAAGGATGAGATTGAAGATATAACCATGATGGAAGGGTTAACTCCCCTAATAAATATAGAAAACAATTTATACGCAAAGGCTGAGTATTATATGCCTACTTTATCCTTTAAAGATAGAGGAGGAGTTATGCTAGTTGCACTTGCTAGAAAAATCGGATCAAGTGAAATAGCAATTGATAGTAGTGGAAACGCTGGAACATCAGTTAGTGCATACAGTGCGAGGGCAGGAATAAAATGTCATGTATTCGTTCCTGAAAGTACATCAGAATCTAAGTTAAAACAAATAAAAGCTCACGGTGGAATAATTCATTTAGTACCTGGAAGTAGAGAGGATACCTCCATGCAAATTAAATCATTTGTAAAAGAGAAGGGCATTTTTTATGCTAGCCACATATATAACCCAATATTCTTTGAAGGCACAAAAACATATTTTTACGAAGTATATGAACAACTTGGAGGGAAAATGCCAGAAGTATTTATACTACCAGTAGGAAATGGTACATTAGTTTTAGGTGCACAAAAGGCATTTATTGAAATGACTGAATCAGGGTTAATTGAAAAATGGCCCAAAATAGTAGGAGTTCAAGCATTAAATTGTTCTCCATTGTTGCATGAAAAATTTCAACCCGATAAATTCACTAAGACTATAGCAGAAGGAATTGCCATAGCAAATCCTCCTAGAAGAGATCAGATATTAAGTATTATATCTAAATCTGGGGGAGAGATTATTGGTATTAGTGAAGAAGAAATATTAATCTCTAGAGATATTTTAGCTAAACAAGGATTGTATGTTGAAATAACATCTGCAATTAATTATGCAGCATACACTAATTTAAAGGACAGTTTGCAAGAAGATGATATAGTTGTCATTCCTTTGTGTGGAGCAGGATTGAAAAGTGTTTAATAAGATTTAGCTTTACTATTTACTCATAAAAGTCTACAATAAAGACTAATTTGTATTTAATATAAGTCTCAAAGTTTGATATGAAATGTAAAAAATAAGATCATATGATTAAAAGAGTCATAACAAGGTATATGTATAGTAATAACTAAACTAGGAGGTAGACTATGAACAATATAATTATTTATTCTACGCCATCTTGACCATGGTGCACAAAGGTAAAGGATTACCTAAGTCAAAAGAGTATTACTTATACAGATTATGATGTGTCTAAAGATCGTGAAAAAGCAGTAGAGATGGTTCAAAAATCTGGACAAAGAGGAGTACCTGTTATTGATATTAATGGGCAAATAATCGTAGGATTCGATAAAGCTAGCATAGATAAAATATTAGGTCTATAATAAATAAAACTTCCCAATTAAGGGAAGTTTTATTTGTATTTAATAGCTTTTACATCACAAACATCTATACATCTTAAACAAACTAGACAATCTTTTTTTTCTACTATATGCTTATCTTCTTTTCTAATAGACAAAGACGGACAAACCTTTGCACACTTAGTACAATTTACGCATTTTTCCTTATCTATTGAGATCCCTTTTTTTGCAGAGATTGCACTTAAGCTTAAAACACTTCCGTATGGACACAAGTAGCGATGCCATAACTCTTCATGAAAAAAGAATGTTAAGATTATACCCAGTAGAAATGCTATTGGTAACATGATTTGTTTTTCACCTAATTTAGATGAAAAAATGGTTGCTATTATAAAAAAACCAAGAAATAACCATCTAGTATATTTTTTCTTTAAGAAACTAGGGATATTATAATTCTTTATACCCATTCTTTTTTTAAAATTAGAAATATAATCCATCACTGTATTTATTGAACAAATCCATCCACAATAGAATCTACCAAATATGAAAGAAAAAATAATACCTAACAGGAACAATCCCATCCAAAGCTGAACCCTATTTGTTAAAAACAAAAAAATAAATATCCCTAAAAATAATAATTGAACTACTTTCTTTTTTGATGTATTCAAAACATAACCCCCTATTTTATATACTCTTATGATAATATATAACAAGGATAAATAATGTAACTTATGTAACATTTGGAGGTAAACATGGATGAATTATTAAGACTGTTATCTACAATTTCACCATATAAATATTTAAATGAAAGTATTAAAAAAGATTTACTATTAACTGCATCTCATTTGGAAAAACATGAGAAGGGAAAATATGTGTATGTTCAAGGGGACATATGTGATTCAATGGATCTTATTATTAATGGAGGAGTCGAAATCAGGAGCATAGATAAAGATGGTAATACTAGGGTTTTATCTAGTTTAGAAAAGGGTGGAATAATTGGTGCAAATATACTATTTTCATCTAAGAGAGAATACCCTTTTTCAGTTTTATGTGGTGAGGATCTGGATATTTTTAGATTAAGCAAGGAAGAAGTTTTATTATTTAGTGAAAAAAACAAGTTATTTACGCAAAGTATTCTAAACATAATATCTGATAAAACAGCTGATTTTGCCTCCTGGATATCTAATATATCTTTTAAACCACTAAGAGAAAAAATCATTGATTATTTATTATCTCAATCAAAAATCCAAGGATCAAGGGAAGTAGTATTACCTATTTCTAAAACAGAACTAGCTGAAAGATTAGGTGTCCAAAGAACATCTTTAAGCAGAGAAATGTCAAAACTAGAGAGGGAAGGATTAATAATAGTAAAAAGCAAGAGAATAATTCTACTTCATTTTAATAAATGTGCTAGTAAGTGATTTTAATTCATGGTATAATGCTAGGGTATGGAGGTGATTTGATTGGCAAGACCAATGAAAGCGAGAAAAGTTTGTTGTTTACCGGATACTGATTTATTTGGTCCTTTAAATAGGAGACCATCATCAGGACCCGAGATAGTTATGTCTGTTGAGGAGTATGAAACAATAAGACTTATTGACAAAGAAGGACTTATGCAAGAAGAATGTGCTGATAGAATGGATGTAGCAAGGACAACCGTTCAAAGGATTTATATATCAGCTCGAAAAAAGCTTGCAGATGCTGTTGTGGATGGCAAAGTTCTTAAAATAGAAGGAGGAACATTTAAGCTGTGTTCTGATGATGAGGTAAGTGATTTCTTCTGTCATAAAGGAAGAAGACACAGACATGCAAGAAATAAGTAGTTTTAAATGATGATAGAAAGAAGGCAAATAAATGAGCAATACTTGTAATACAACTTGTGATAGCTGTAATATCGAGTGTAATGATAGAACAGCACCACATACAGATTTTTCTGTTAAGCTAAATGAAGGTAGTAGTGTTAAGAAAGTTATTGGTATTGTAAGTGGTAAAGGTGGAGTAGGTAAATCATTAGTTACATCAATGCTTGCAATTAGCATGAACCAAAAAGGATATAAAACAGCAATTCTTGATGCGGATATTACTGGGCCATCTATTCCTAAGTCCTTTGGTATTCAAGGGAAAGCTCTATCAAATGGGAATGGTATTGTACCAAAAGTAAGTGATAACGGTATAAAGATAATGTCAGTAAATTTGTTGTTGGAAAATGATACAGACCCTGTTATATGGAGAGGTCCTATAGTTGCTGGAGTTGTGAAGCAATTTTGGACGGATGTTCAGTGGGGACAAATAGATTACATGTTTGTTGATATGCCTCCAGGAACTGGAGATGTACCCCTTACAGTTTTTCAGTCATTACCAGTAGATGGAATAGTAATTGTAACATCACCACAAGAGTTAGTATCAATGATTGTGGCAAAAGCATCTAACATGGCAAAGATGATGAATGTTCCAATTTTAGGGTTGGTTGAAAACATGTCTTACTTAAATTGCCCAGATTGCGGGAAGAAGATTAATGTATTCGGGGAAAGCAAAGTCGAACAAGTAGCAAAAGAACAAGGTATAGAACAATTTATAAGAGTGCCAATTGATCCAAACATTGCGACAGCTGTTGACAATGGTGCTATTGAGCATTATGATGTAAGTGTTGTATCAGAGTTTACTAAAATATTTGAATAAACAAAAGGATTGGTTTATCCAGTCCTTTTTCATAATATACTAGGAGGCAATATGAGAACAAAAAATATAGTTTTATCAGGAGTTTTTATTGCTATTGGAATAGTATTACCTATTATTTTTCATAGCTTTAACATGGGTGGGCAAGTCTTTTTACCTATGCATATACCTGTTTTAATAGCAGGTATGTTTTTAGGCCCTTTATATGGTTTGATTGTTGGGGTAATTACTCCAATATTAAGCAGTGTACTCACTGGAATGCCACCGATGTTTCCAATGTTGCCTATAATGATATTTGAGTTGGCTACATACGGATTCGTTTCAGGATATATCTACAAAAAATTTACAAAGAATTCATATCTTTCACTTATTGCTGGAATGATAGATGGCAGGATAACAGCAGCAATTGTAGTATATGTGTTAGCAAGTTTCTTTGGAGCGCAGATGTCTCCATTTAACTTTGTAAAAGCAGGAATTATAACAGGTTTACCCGGTATTATAATACAATTAATCATAATACCTCCATTGGTTAAAATACTAAAAAAGATCTCTTGACAAAAAGAGATCTATTTCTTATACTAAATTAGTGACCGACCAGTCGGTCGAAAAAAGGAGAGGTGATAAAATTGTTTCCGAAGTTTAGCGTAAAAAAACCATATACAGTATTTGTTGCTATGATATTAGTTTTAATATTAGGTGCAATATCATTTTTAAATCTATCAACGGACCTATTACCTAGTCTTGAGTTGCCCTATATTGTGGTTATGACATCATATCCAGGTGCTTCTCCTGAAGAGGTAGAAACTATAGTAACTAGACCAATTGAACAGTTAACAGCTACTATAAATGATATTAAGAATGTTAGTTCTGTATCAAGCGAGAATCAATCAGTTGTAATATTAGAGTTTAACAACGATGTTAACATGGATTCTGCAATTATTGAAATCAATGGTAATCTTGATTTGATTAAAGGTGCATGGAGTGACAATATAGCTAGTCCTATGATATTAAGATTAAACCCTGATATGTTGCCAATCATGGTCGCTTCTGTTGACATTGAGGGAAGAGATTTAAAAGAAACAACTAAGTGGGTTAGGGATGTTCTAATGCCTCAATTTGAAGGTGTAACTGGGGTGGCTTCA
>Ga0208490_100966_pt1 | contig 12842 bp, 10 predicted proteins | sample SubbioAug_CSWold_FD_184818 | JGI IMG/M metagenome (GOLD analysis project Ga0208490, IMG submission 184818) | Serpentinite rock and fluid subsurface biosphere microbial communities from McLaughlin Reserve, California, USA - CR11Aug_CSWold (SPAdes) | ecosystem: Environmental > Terrestrial > Deep...
GGCGTCGTCGACACGCATGATGCCCTTGAGCATGAAGGGGCCGTCCCACTGGTCGCGGAGCCAGCGGAGGTCGTCCCAGCTGGGCGGGGGTGTGCCCATCCACTGGCCGTAGGCTTCGAAGAACCCGGGGGGTGATTCGCCCTCGGGGACCATGTTGGGCACGTGGAGGTCGGGGAGCGACCGGTGTTCGAGGGTGTAGCGGCCGTAGCGCCAGGCGTAGCGGGGGCTGGTGAGCAGCTCGGGGGAGTGCTTGAGCGAGGTCTTGAGGTCGAGGGCTTCGGGGATGTCGGGGCTGCCCCAGTCGCGGCCGTGGGAGAAGGACCAGTCGAGGGTGACGATGAGGCCGGCGACGCCGGCGCGCGTGGCCCGGTCCATGCGGGCGGTCATCTGCTCGCGGGTGCCGCACCAGTAGATCTGGAACAACGTCTGGGGGTTCTCGGCCATGACGGTCTCGACCGGGGTGGACCCGAAGTTGGACAGGCCGATGGCGGTGCCCCGGTTGGCCGATGCCCGGGCGATGCCGATCTCGGCGTCGGGGTGGACCATCTGGACGCCGGTGGGGGAGATGAGGACCGGCATCGAGATGCTCTGGCCCATCACCTGCGTGGACTGGTCGCGTTCGGTCGGCTTGTCGGCCACGGTCGGCACGAACCCGAGCTCGGAGAAGGCGTTGGTGTTGTCGACCAGGGTGTGGCCGGCCTCGGAGCCGGCCTTGAGGGCGCCGAACACCGAGCGGGGAAGGATCTTCTCGGCGCGCTGCCGGGCGATCTCGACGCTCTCGAACCACTTGTGTGCCATCGCTGCGGATCCTCGCTGGTCGACGTCGTTCGGCGGCCGGGTGCCCGAACTCTCACTCGTCGCCGCCGGCCGCGGCCTCGGCGCGACACACTGCCAGGCATGTCTCATGAGGAGCAAGCGGTCCGCCGGCCGTAGCGTGACGACGTGAACCGGCGCTTCCACCAGGCTCCACAGACCGGCCGCCGCCCCTGGACCCGGGCCGGGTCCCTGGCCGTGGGCGCGCACGTCTTCTATGAGCTGGCGGCCGGGGTGTCGATGCCGCTCGCGTCGCGCCTGGGCATCGCGCCGACGGCGGTGCTGTACGGCACCGCCACCGCTGCGTCGTACCGGGAGGCGGGACGACGTCCCCCCTCCGCCGACCCGGCGTTCAACGCGCTCAACGGGCTGTACCTCGGCCTGGTGGCCGGCCATGCGCTCACCTGGCCCCGACGGTGGGCCGGTGTTCCCTGGTTCCGCGAGTGCGAGGGCCTGCGTGGCCCCGTGCTCACGCCCTACAACCTGATCCTCCAGCTGTCGTGGATGGCCGCGGTGGGCGGCATCGTCGAGAACCGCCGCGGGCGGTGCTGGGGGGCCCTGGTGCCGGTCCTGGTCGTACCCGTTCTGGCTCGGGCGGCCCCACGGGAGTTCGACCGCTTGGTCGAGCATGCCCAGCAGCGCCCGAGGTGGTGGAACCGGCGCCTGCAACCCGGAACGGCGACCGCCGTACCGACCGGTCCGCTGGCCACCGGGACCTGAGCAACGGCGAAGGGCCGGCCCGATCGGGCCGGCCCTTCGCCGAATGCAGTGAGCGTGACGGCCTACGGGGCGTCGAAGACGACGGGCACCGTGCGCGGCCCGCGCACCTGACCGCCGACCCAGGTCACCTTCGCCGGATCCTCCACCGTGAAGAACGGCACCCGGTCCAGGAAGGTCTGGATCGCAACCTTCAGCTCCATGCGGGCCAGGTTGGAGCCCAGGCAGCGGTGGATGCCGGAACCGAAGGCGAAGTGGCGGTTCTTCTTGCGGTCGATCACGAACTCGTCGGCGCGCTCGAAGTGCTCGGGGTCGCGGTTGCCGGCCGGGAAGGCCATCAGCACCTTGTCGCCCGCCTTCATGGGGCACCCGTTGAACTCGATGTCCTCGGTGACGGCCCGGGCCATGGTGACCGGGCTGTACATGCGCAGGATCTCCTCGACCGCGGTGTCCATCAGCTCGGGCTCGTCGCGCAGGCGCTGCTGGTCCTCGGGATGGGTGGCCAGGTGCCACAGGCCCGAGCCGATCGAGCTCCAGGTGGTGTCGATGCCGGCGACGAGGAGCAGGAAGCAGCTGCCGAGCAGGTGCATGTCCTCGATGGGCTCGCCGTCGACATCGGACTCGATCAGCAGCGTGAGCAGGTCGTCGGGGCGCTCGCCCTCGGGGATGGCCCGGTGCTCGGCGATCCGCTCGGCGAAGTACATGATGAGCTCGTCGAGCGCGGCACGGGAGCCCTCGAGGTTGTGGAAGCCCTCCTGGAGGATCTTCACCACCCACTCCGTGAACCGCTCCTCGTGCTCGATCGGGATGCCGAGCATCGTGGCGATGATCCGCACCGGGATGTGCTGGGCGTAGTCGGCTGCGGCGTCGGCCCGGCCGGTCTCGATGAACTCGTCGATGAGCTCGTTGGCCAGCGCCCGCGTGATCGGCGTCATCTTGTCGATGGCGGTGGGCCCGAACGCCGGTAGCAGCAGACGGCGCGCCCAGGTGTGCACGGGCGGATCGGAGCTGATGGGCGGCGCCCCCGCAGTGAGTGCGCCCTCGCCCGGCCGGTTCAGGGTGACCACGCCCACGTCGCTGGACGAGAAGTGCTCCACGTCGTGGGCGATCTCAGCGATGTCGTCGTAGCGCACCGGGAGCCAGGCGCGGTTGCGCCGCTCGGTGAACGCGATCGGGCAGCTGTCGCGCAGCTCGTCCCACGTGCGCTCCGGCTCGGTGACGTAGTCGCGATGGAAGATGTCGAAGTCGCTCGCCCAGTCGAGGACGTCGTCGATGATGGTCATGTAACCCCCCTTGCCGACGCACGTCGGCAGCGGCACCAAGATACACGACACGAGACGTTTCATGTCCACCCCTCGACCGAAAAGGGGATCGGTGGCGTGGCGGAGGAGTGGACGGCCGGGCTCCCGGACCGGCGCAACCCCCCCTGCTACGGTGCCCGCGGTCATGCGGAACCAGCGTCCTCGGAACGGTCCTTGAGCGAGCACAGCCCAACCCATCTCTCTGTCCGGAACCTCGAGGTCGTCTACAACGACGTCGCCCTCGTGCTCCGCGGCGTCACCCTCGAGGTGCCCAGGGGCGGCATCGCCACCCTCCTCGGCGCGAACGGCGCCGGCAAGACCACCTTGCTGCGGGCGATCACCGGTCTGCTGCGCATCCACCGCGGTGCCATCACCAAGGGGGAGGTGCTCCTCGGGGACGAGTCCCTGGTCGGTCTCGAACCGGCCCAGATCGTCCGCCGGGGGCTCTCCCAGGTCATGGAGGGCCGGCGCATCTTCGCCGAGCTCACCGTGGACGAGAACCTGCGCGCCGGCGCCTACACCAAGCGGGACCGAGACGAGATCAAGCGGAACCACGAGCGGGTGATGGAGCTGTTCCCCGTGCTGGCCGACCGTCGCCGTTCCGTGGCCGGCTACCTGTCCGGCGGCGAACAGCAGATGCTGGCCATGGGACGAGCACTCATGCAGTCGCCCGATCTCCTGCTGCTCGACGAGCCGTCGCTGGGGCTCGCCCCGAGGCTCGTGGAGAACATCCGCGACCTCATCGTCGACATCAACAGCGCCGGCACCAGCGTGCTGCTCGTCGAGCAGAACGCGGCCATGGCCCTGTCGATCAGCACCGTCGGCTACGTGATGGAGACCGGCCGGATCGTGCGCGACGGCCCGGCCGCCGAGCTACGGGAGGACAAGGACATCCGCGAGTTCTACCTGGGAACCGGCGGCGACGAGCGAAAGTCGTTCCGAGACGTCAAGTCGTACCGCAGACGGAAGCGGTGGAGCGCATGACCGAAGCAGCTCCCGCACCGCTGCTCGAGGTGACCGACCTGTCGCTGCAGTTCGGCGGCGTCCGGGCCCTGGACGATGTGAGCTTCGATGTCCGGCCGGCAGAGATCTTCGCGGTCATCGGCCCCAACGGGGCCGGCAAGACATCGATCTTCAACTGCCTGAACGGCGTGTACGAGCCCCAGCACGGCTCCATCGTCCTGGAGGGGAAGAACATCCTCGGCCGCAGCCCGACGGCGATCGCCGACATGGGCATCGCCCGCACCTTCCAGAACCTCGGGCTCTTCGTCAACCTCGACGTGGTCGACAACCTGATGCTGGGCCGCCACGTGCGGATGCGCACCGGCTTCCTCGCCGGCATGGTCTGGCTGGGCCGGGCCCGCAAGGAGGAGCTGGCGAACCGCCGCCGCGTCGAGGAGATCATCGAGCTGCTCGAGCTGGAGGAGCACCGTCACACCCACGTCGGTCTTCTGCCCTACGGCGTGCAGAAGCGGATCGAGCTGGGGCGTGCGCTGGCCATGGAGCCCACGGTGCTCCTGCTGGACGAGCCGGTGGCGGGCATGAACCTGGAGGAGACCGAGGACATGGCCCGGTACATCCTCGAGATCCAACGGGAGCTGTCGACGGCCATGATCCTCGTCGAGCACGACATGCACATGGTGATGGACATCGCCGACCGGGTGATGGCACTGGACTTCGGCCGGACCCTCATCGTCGGCACGCCCGACCAGGTCCAGAACGACCCCGCCGTGATCGAGGCCTACCTGGGAGGTTCGGCATGACCGCCACGCTCGAACGTGACACGTCCGCATCGTCGCCGGGCGGCGATCCGCGCACCCTGCCGGCGCTGCTGTCCGCCCGGGCGGCGGAGATGCCGGACCGGGTCGCGCTGCGCTCCAAGGAGCTCGGCCGCTGGGTCGAGACGTCCTGGTCCGGCTACACCGAGCGGGTGGCCCGCATCGCCGCCGGCCTCCGTGAGCTGGGGGTGCAACCAGGCGACCGGGTGGCGGTGCACAGCGAGAACCGCATCGAATGGCTGCTCGCCGACCTGGCCGTCCAGGGCATGGGCGCGGTGACCGTCGGCATCTACCCGACCAGCCCCGCGGATGAGGTCGAGTACCTCCTGTCCCACTCGGAGTCCGTGGCGGTGATCGCCGAGGACGAGGAGCAGTACGACAAGGCGGTCGCCGTGCGCGACCGCCTGCCCGCCCTGCGGTCGATCATCGTCATGGACCCTCGCGGTGTCGACCTCGACGCCCACCCCGGCGTGCGGTCGTTCGCATCGCTCGAGGAGCTCGGATCCGGTCACGCCGACGCCCTCGACCAGCAGCGCCGCTCCATCGAGGCCCTCGACCCCGAGGCGGCGGCGATCATCGTCTACACCTCCGGCACGACCGGGCCGCCCAAGGGTGCGATGCTGAGCCACCGCAACCTGCTCGCCGTGGCCGACACCGCCGACCGGGCGTACGGAACGAGCCGCGGCGACGAGGTGCTGTCGTACCTGCCGCTGTGCCACATCGCCGAGCGCCTCATCTCCTGCATCGGCGCCCTCTACACCGGCTACGTCGTCAACTTCGGCGAGGGCGGACCGTCGTTCGGCAACGACATGCACGAGGTCCAGCCCACCTTCTTCCTCGGCGTGCCCCGCGTCTGGGAGAAGATGATGGCCAGCATCGAGATCCGGGTCGCCGATGCCACGTGGCTGAAGCGCTGGACCTACCACATGGCCACGAGGCTGGCGGCGCCGGCGGCCCGTCGGCGGATGAGTGGGAGCCAGACGGTCCTCGACCGCATCCGCTACGGCATCGCATGGCTGCTGGCGTTCCGCTCGCTGCGGGACAAGCTGGGCCTGGGCCGGATCCGCGTCGCGCTGTCCGGTGCCGCACCGATCGCACCACAGGTGCTCGAGTTCTTCTGGACCATGGGAGTCCCGATCCGGGAGGCCTACGGCCAGACCGAGAACAGCGCGCTGTGCACGTTCATGCCCGCCGACGACGTCCGGCTCGGCACGGTCGGCAAGCCCGCACCGGGATGCGAGGTCCGCATCGCGGAGGACGGCGAGATCCTGACCCGCTCCGACGGGGTGTTCCTCGGCTACCTGAAGAACCCGGAGGCCACCGCAGAGACCGTCGACGCCGACGGTTGGCTCCACACCGGTGACATCGGCGTGCTCGACGACGGGTTCCTGCGCATCACCGATCGCAAGAAGGACATCATCATCACCGCCGGCGGCAAGAACATCTCGCCCTCCGAGATCGAGAACAAGCTCAAGGTGTCCCCGTTCGTGCGGGAGGCGATCGTCATCGGTGATCGCCGCAAGTACCTCACCGCGCTGATCGGCATCGAGTTCGACACCGTGGGGGACTGGGCCGGCCGCCAGCGCATCCCCTACACGACCTATGAGGACCTGTCCGGCAAGCCGGAGGTCGTCGAGCTGGTCAGCGGCGTGGTCGACGAGGTCAACGTCGAGCTGGCCCAGGTCGAGACGATCAAGCGGTTCACCTTGCTGCCCAAGGAGCTCGACGCCGAGGAGGGCGAGCTGACCGCCACCCAGAAGGTCAAGCGTGCTGCGCTGTCCGAGCAGTTCGAGGGTCTCATCGAGGCGATGTACCGGTGACGGAGTTCCTCCAGCTGCTCTTCCAGGGCATCGCGCTCGGCTCCCAGTACGCCCTCATCGCCCTCGGCTTCGTCGTCATCTACAAGGCGACGGGTGTCATCAACTTCGCCCAGGGCGGTTTCGTGCTGGTCGGCGCCTACCTGGCCTACAACTTCAACCAGACCTGGGACCTGCCGTTCCCGCTGGCCCTCCTGCTGGCCATGGCCGCCGGCGCCCTGCTCGGGGCGATCGTCGAGCGGCTGCTGCTGCGCCGGATGGTCGGCGAGCCGGTGTTCGCCGTGCTGATGATCACCATCGGACTGCTCTTCGTGCTCGAGCAGTCGGCCACGTCGATGTGGGGCTTCGACAACCTGAACCTCGGCGACCCCTGGGGCATCGAGACCGTCGAGGTCGCTGACCTCAACCTCGCGGTCGCAGACCTGTGGACCATCGGGCTCGCAGCAGCGGCGATGGCCGCGTTCTTCGCCTTCTTCCGCTACACCGCCACCGGCGTGGCCATGCGGGCCACCGCCGTCGACCAGGAGGCCGCCGCGGCCCAGGGCATCGCCCCCGGGCGGATCTTCGCCCTGGCATGGGCGGTGTCGGGTGCGGTGGCCGCACTCGGCGGCATCACGCTGGCCGCCGGCCCCGCCCAGCTCGCTCCCGGCATCAGCTTCGTCGCCCTGGCCGCCTTCCCGGCCATGATCCTGGGTGGCCTGGACTCGCCCGCCGGCGCCGTGCTCGGCGGCATCATCATCGGCGTCACCCAGAGCCTCACCGCTGGCTACCAGCCCGACTACGCCGAGTGGCTGGGGACCAACTTCCACACCGTGATGCCGTACGTGGTGATGATCCTCATCCTGCTGGTGCGTCCCTACGGCATCTTCGGCACGCGAGAGGTGCGCAGGATCTGATGGCCCGAGCCAGAGACCTTCATGTCAGCTACGCGCAACACGTCCGGCTGGTGTCCAGCCGCTGGATGGCGGTCGGGTTCATCGCCTTGGCCGCCGCCTGGCTCCTCGCCCCTCTCGTGCTGTCGGAGTTCCAGCTCGACGTGGGCAGCCGGGTCGCCATCTTCGCCCTCGGGGCCATCGGATTGAACCTGCTCACCGGCTACACCGGTCAGGTGTCGTTGGGCCACGCGTTCTTCATCGGCACCGGCGCCTACGCCGCGGCGTGGGCCGGCGGAGACCAGGGCTGGCCCCTGTGGATCTGGCTGCCGGCGATCACCCTCCTGGGCACGGCGCTGGGCGCCGTCATCGGGCCCTTCGCCCTGCGTCTGCGGGGCAACTACCTGGCCATCGTGACCCTCGGGCTGCTGTTCCTGGGTGAGCACGTGTTCAACAACTGGGAATCGGTCACCGGCGGCGGCGCCGGAAGGGCGGTGGAAGCCGAGACCACCATCGGGCCCCTCGATGTCACCTCGCTGGAGCTGTTCGGGGCGGAGTTCGATCGGGAGCAGAGCCTGTTCTGGTTCATCTGGCTCCTCGTCGGGATCGGTGCGCTGGTGGCCAAGAACCTGGTGCGGACCCGTCCCGGCCGGGCCATGCAGGCGGTGCGCGACCGGGACCTGGCCGCCGAGGTGATCGGGGTGAGCCTCGCCCGGTACAAGGTCGGTGCCTTCGCCATCTCCAGCGGCTACGCCGCGCTGGCCGGCGGACTGTTCGGCATGCTCCAGCGCTACATCAGCCCCACCGAGTTCGGGGGCCAGCTCGGGCTGTTCCTGTCGATCCAGTACATCGCCATCATCATCGTGGGCGGCATCGGAACGGTGTTCGGCTCCATCCTCGGGGCCTTCATCGTGGGCGCCATGCCCCGGATCATCGAGAGCGTCAGCCAGGAACAGGACATCCCCTTCGTCTTCGGTGACGCCGGTGGCCAGGACGGCTTCATCAGCGTTTTCTCGCTCAACCAGGCGCTCTTCGGGATCCTCATCATCGGCTTCCTGCTTTTCGAACCACGCGGCCTGGCCGCCATATGGTTGCGGCTGAAGGCGTACTTCCGAAGTTGGCCCTTCTCGTACTGAGAAGGCCGACCCAGATGTCAGACCACCAATCGGGGGAGAACCGATTCATGAAACGAGCCAACCCAAAGCTGCGCATCCTCGCGTTGTTCCTCTCGCTGTCGCTGGTCGCGGCGGCATGCGGTGACGACGACGACGAACCCGAAGCGAGCACCGACACGTCAGAGGAGACCAGCACGCCGGAAGACGACTCCGGTGGCGAAGAAGGCGGGGAAGAAGGCGGCGAACCGGAAGAAGCTCCCGGCTTCGACGGCGAGACCATCCGCCTCGGCGTTCTCACCCCCCAGACCGGCGTCGCCGCCGTCATCGGCAACCCGCTCACCGAGGGCAACCGCGTGTTCTTCGAGGCGCTGAACGCCGAGGGAGGCATCGCCGGCAAGTACCCGGTGGAGCTCGACGTCGCCGACACCCAGTACCAGCCCCAGACCGCGGTGCAGCAGTACAACGCCACGAAGAACAACGTCGCCGGCTACGTGCAGGTTCTCGGCACGCCCGTGGTGAACGCCGTGCTGCCCCTGCTCAGCGAGGACGAGATCGTGGCCGGTCCGGCCTCCCTCGACTCGTTCTGGGTGCCCGAGCAGTACCTGCTCGCCCTCGGAGGCCCGTACCAGCTCCAGGCCGTCAACGCCATGGACTACTGGTTCAACCAGGAGGGCAACGACCCGGCCGACACCACGGTGTGCACGATGATCCAGGACGATCCCTACGGCGAGGCCGGCCAGGCGGGCGTGGAGTTCGCCGGCGAGCAGATCGGGTTCGAGGTCGCCGAGACCGCCCGCTTCGCCGCCACCGACACCGACTTCTCCGGTCAGATCAACACGCTCAACAGCGGCGGTTGCGAGCTGGTGTTCCTGGTGTCGCTGCCCAGCGCCACCGGCGCCATCATCGGTGCTGCCGCCCAGCAGCAGTTCGCCCCGCAGTGGATCGGCCAGTCGCCGACCTGGGTCGGCGTGTTGGCCCAGTCCCCGATCGCCCCGTACCTGGAGGAGAACTTCCTGCTCATGTCCGAGGGTCCGGAGTGGGGAGACACCTCGTCGGAGGGCATGGCCCAGATGATCGAGGACCAGCAGGAGTACGCGCCCGACCAGCAGCCCGACATCTACTTCTCCTTCGGTTACGCCCAGGCGTGGTCGTGGGCCCAGGTGCTCGAGCGGGCCGTGGAGATGGGTGATCTGTCCCGCGAGGGCATCGTCGAGGCGATGAACAGCGTCGGCACCATCACCACCGGCGGCTTGCTCGGCGATTACGAGTACGGGCCACCCGAGGAGCGGGTGCCCCCGCGTGAGAGCCGGGTCTTCGCGATCGACCCGGAGTCGCCCGGCGGTCTGCGGGCCGTGTCCGAGGAGTTCGTCTCCGAGGCGGCCGAGGCCTTCGAGTTCGAGTTCGAGGGCTGACGCACGCCGCGAGAGCGGCAGCGATGTGACGGTGGCCGGCCCCTCGAGGCCGGCCACCGTCGCGTCCGGGGGCCGCTCAGGCGTGCGACGGTCGCTGCGGGGTGCTCTACTACAGGCGGTACGGGGCGAGACGTCGAACGGGCTCCGTCACATGACAAGGGGGTCCGATGACCGCAGTGGAGATGCCACCGACCGAGGCCGACGCCTGGCTCGACCAGACGTGGGATCCGGAGATGACGGTCGCGCAGTGGTGGCAGCAGCTCGCCGATGCCCGGTTGTCGAACCCGATGCTGCCCGAGCCGTGGGGGCGGGGGTGGAGCCGGGCCGAGGCGGCGACGCTCGCCTCGGCGATGGTCGCCAAGGGTGCCCTCGGCCCGCCGGCCGGGATCGGGATGATGCTGGCCGTGCCCACGATCCTCGCCCACGGGTCCGAGGACGTGATCCAGCGCTACGTGCCCCGCATCCTCAACGGCCAGCACGCCTGGTGCCAGCTGTTCTCCGAACCGAGCGCCGGCTCCGACCTCGCCGGCATGCAGACCCGGGCCGAGCGTGACGGCGACGAGTGGGTGGTGAACGGCCAGAAGGTGTGGACATCGGGTGGGCAGTGGGCCGATCACGGCATCCTCGTGGCCCGCACCGACCCCGATCAGCCCAAGCACCGGGGCCTCACCTACTTCGCGTTCCCCATGCGCCAGGCCGGCGTCGAGGTCCGGCCCCTGCGGGAGATGACCGGGCGGGCCATGTTCAACGAGGTGTTCATCAGCGACGCCCGGGTCGCCCACTCCGACATGATCGGTGACCACAACGACGGTTGGCGGGTGGCCAACACCACCTTGATGGTGGAACGGGCCGGCATCGGCGGCGCCAACGCCGCCGCGCCGAGCGCCGCCATCGCCGGGACCGTCGCCGGCCACCTCGACCAGCCCGCGGGACGCTTCGCCACCGCACCGGCCGGCGGGACCGGCGGCACCGCCATCGGCCGGGGCAAGGTCCGCTGGCTGACCGAGCTGGCCCGCCAGCAGGGCCGGGCCGACGATCCCGTGGTCCGTGACGGCCTGGCCCACCTGCACAGCCTGGTCGAGATCACGACCTGGCACATGGGCCGCATGCGCTCCGGCAACGCCGCCACCGGCGGCGAGGGCAACCTGGCCAAGATCCGCAACAGCCAGATGGTGGCGCTGGCCCGCGAGCTGGGCTGCACGATCGCCGGTCCGGGGGCCACGCTCACCGGCCCCGACGCCATCACCGGGGGTGAGCTGCAGGAGCTGATCCTGTTCTCGCCGGCGCCGTCGATCTACGGCGGCACCGACCAGGTGCAGCGCAACATCATCGGCGAGCGCGTGCTCGGCCTGCCCAAGGAGCCGGGGCCGTCCAAGGACACGCCCTTCCGTGACCTTCTGAAGAACTAGCCCACCGAGGGGACCACGAACATGACCACTGCCACTTCCGACGCGCTCGGCTTCTGGGCCATCGCCGACGCCGACCCCGACCGCCCAGCGCTCATCACCCCTTCCGGAGACACCTACACCTACGGGGAGCTGGACGAACGGGCCAACCGGGTGGCCAACGGGCTGCGGTCCCTGGGCCTGCGTCGTGGTGACGGCGTCGCCATCGTGTTGCCCAACGAGGTGACCTTCGTCGAGCTCTACCTGGCCGCCATGCAGACCGGGCTGTACCTGACGTGCATCAACTACCACCTCACCGGCCCAGAGATCGCGTACATCGTGAACGACTGCGAGGCCGACGTGTTGGTGGTCCACGAGCGGTACGCGGCCGCAGCCGCGGCCGCGGCCCCCGAGCTCGAGCTGCCCTCCGAGCGGCGGTTCGCGGTCGGCGCCATCGACGGCTACCGGCCCTACGACGAGATCGCCGACGGCCGATCCGGTGACCGGCCGACCGAGCGGTCCTCGGGCACGACGATGCTCTACACGTCCGGCACGACGGGGCGTCCCAAGGGCGTGCGCCGTCCCCTCCCCGACGTCGACCCCAACGATGCCGCAGCGGCCGGTTCGATGCTGTCGATGCTGTTCGACATCGTGCCCGGGCCCGGCGCCCACCTGGTCGCTGGGCCGCTGTACCACGCCGCGCCCCTGGCCTTCGGCACCGGTGCTCTGCACCTCGGCCAGGCCATGGTGCTCGTCGACCGGTGGACCCCCGAGGGGACGTTGCGCCTCGTCCAGGAGCACGGGATCACCACCAGCCACATGGTGCCGACCATGTTCCACCGCCTGCTGCAGCTCCCGGAGGACGAGCGATCGCGCTACGACACGTCGTCGTTGCGGTCCGTCATCCATGCGGCAGCGCCCTGTCCGGTGGAGGTGAAGCGCAAGATGATCGAGTGGTGGGGCCCGGTGATCTACGAGTACTACGCAGCCACCGAGGGCGGCGGTGCCTACGTGAAGCCGAAGGACTGGCTGGAGCATCCCGGCACCGTCGGCCAGCCGTTCCCCGGCGCCCAGATCAAGATCTTCGACGACGACGGCAACGAGCTGCCCCCCGGCGAGGTGGGCACCGTCTACATGGGTTCCCCGGGCGGCGCGACCTTCGAGTACTTCAAGGACGAGGAGAAGACCAAGGCCAACCGCCGAGGCGGGCTGTTCACGGTGGGCGACATGGGCTACCTGGACGAGGATGGCTGGCTGTTCCTGTCCGACCGCAAGGCCGACATGATCATCTCCGGCGGCGTCAACATCTACCCGGCCGAGATCGAGGGGGTGCTGCTCGAGCACCCGGCCGTGGCCGACGCCGCGGTGCTCGGCGTGCCCGACGACGAGTGGGGCGAGCAGGTGAAGGCCGTCGTCCAGGCCAAGGACCCCGCCCGTGCCGGGGACGACCTGGCTCAGGAGCTGCTGGTGTTCTGCCGGGAGCGGCTGGCCGCCTTCAAGTGCCCCCGGTCGGTCGACTTCCGCGACGAGCTGCCCCGCTTCCCCACCGGCAAGCTGTACAAGCGGCTGCTCCGCGACGAGTACTGGGCCGGTCGCGAGAAGGCCATCTGAGGCGGGGTCCGCCGGCGGGGG
>Ga0208490_100967_pt1 | contig 12816 bp, 12 predicted proteins | sample SubbioAug_CSWold_FD_184818 | JGI IMG/M metagenome (GOLD analysis project Ga0208490, IMG submission 184818) | Serpentinite rock and fluid subsurface biosphere microbial communities from McLaughlin Reserve, California, USA - CR11Aug_CSWold (SPAdes) | ecosystem: Environmental > Terrestrial > Deep...
GGAGGCACTCCATCCGCACATCGACGCCCTGATCGTCGTCGGGGCACAAGCCGTCTACGAGCACACCGGTCACTCCACCCTGGCGGTCGCCGAGCTCACAACGGATGCCGACGTCGCGGTCGCTCCGGAGCTCTTGGCGGACGTCCCCGAGATTGCCCAGCTCCTGCTGAGCAGGGACTTCAAGTTCCAAGGAGATCCGGGGAAGTGGATGACGGCCGACGGGGTGCAGTTCGACCTGCTCGTCCCAGAGGGCGTGGCGGGCGCCGGAAGGCGCGGCGCGCGTTTGGCAGGTCACGGCAAGCTCGCCGCGCGACAGGCGAAGGGATTGGAGGGAGCGCTCGTCGACAACGAGATACATGAGCTCGGAGCGTTCGACCCTGCGGATCCGCGGACGTTCCGAGTCGCCGTCGCCGGCCCCGCGGCGTTGCTCGTCGCCAAAGTCCACAAGATCGCGGAACGCGTGGAGATGCCCGACCGACTCGTGGACAAGGACGCCCTCGACATCCTCCGGCTACTGCGCACGGTTCCCACCGACGGTCTCGCGATGGGACTCGCACGACTGAGGACAGCCGAGGTCTCGCAGACCGTCACGATCGAAGCCATCGAGCTCGGGAGACGACTGCTGGCCGATACCAACGCAGCAGGTGTCGCTATGGCGGTCCGAGCCGCCGGACCGGCCGAGGACGCCGACGCCATCGCCGCCTCGGTCGTTGCGCTCTGGGGTGATCTGGCTCGAGCGCTCTGAGGAACCCGCGAAGGTCTCGGCCGGAAGCACCGCACGGGGATCGATACCGAGCGACCTCGGCGCCCCGAGCCGCGCCGTAGTCCCCGTTAGGCGCGCCTCAAGGGAAGCTTCCGACCGCTCAAAGCTTCTGCCAGCCCCGCCGACGGCCGGTGTTGTCCCAGACCCGCGCGCGAGTCCATCACATGCTTGGAGCCCGAGGTCGAGGCCCTTTAGCGCAAGGCTGCCACGCGGCGACTAGCCTCGCGGCATGGGGACGCGCTCAGCCGCTGGTCAGGCGGCCGGATATCACTTTCAGGTTCAGCGAGCCCTGCTCTCGTTGCGGGCGGCGACGACTCGGCAGTCGCCATCGAAACGCTCGATGACATTGTCGTCGAGGGAGCAACTGAAGCGCGAGACTTAGAACAGCTCAAGCACTCTGTACGGCCCGGCTCCCTCACGGACCGTAGCCCTAGCCTGTGGAAAGCTCTCGACCTATGGCTCGACTTTGCTGACCGGGCGCAACTCGACGACATCGGGAAACTGATCCTCGTTGCGACTGACCGTGCTCCCGATGGCTCTGCGGCCGCTCTCTTGCGAAGCTCGGATCGCAATGCGACTGCAGCCGAGAGGCTCCTCCTGAATGTTGCCGAGGAGGACCCAGGTCCCGAGGGGACCGCGCTAACCCGCAAGCGATTTCGAGAACTGGCGGCGCGTGCGCGCGGGACACTGCTTTCGAAGATCGAAGTCCGCGATGCCACGGCTGGAGTCGGAGACTTCCGAGAGGAACTTCAAGAGGTCCTTGGCCCGTTCGCCTTGCCGGGCGTTGGAGTTGACGAGTTCCTTGACAAGCTCGTGGGCTGGTGGGAGAGGCGCGCCGTCGACCTGCTACTCAGGAGGCGTACGACCGTGACCCACCAGGAGGTCAGGGAGGAAGTCATTCGCCTTCGTGATCAATACGGCATCCGAGCCCTCCCCGCCCCTGATCCCGCACTGCCCCATGAGCTCAGCGAAGTTGTTATCGCGGCGTATGCCGGGACTCCGTTCGTGCGCCAACTCGAATTGATTGCAGTGCGCGATCAGCGCGTACAGCTCGCTGTTCGGGACTACCACCGGGCATACACACAGCGGTCTCGCTGGCTTGAGCAAGGTGTACTGGCGCCGGAGGAGCTGACGGAGTGGGAGGACCGGCTCCACGGTGAATGGGAACACGCCTGGCACCGCATGCTTGACACGCTCGAGGAGCCGGACGATGAGACGGCGCAAGCCGCGGCGGGCAAGCAACTCTACGGCGACCTCGAGCAGTCGGCGCTTAATCCACTCCGAGACGGCCGCGACCGATTCCTACACGTCGGAACTCTCAACGGCATGGCGGACATCTGCCGAATCGGTTGGCACCCAGACTTCCGCATCGCCTACATGCAATGCTGGACGCCATTATTGACGATGCCGCGACTGATGACGCATTCCGTCGGGTGCAGGTGGCTCAATGGTGACCGTGTCCGGCGACTCGATTGCACCACGGTCGGCACGGGCAACTGCCGACGCGCGTGCACTTTTCAATCCGGCGTTCCTCGCGGCACTGATTGGTCGAGCAGCAGAGGGCCATCGACGGCAGGACAAGGCGCCGTTGCCGGTGGGGTTCGCCTTCTTGGTGGGCCCTATGGTCCTGCATTCATCAACTCGCCAGGCGTTGCCCCGGGTCAACGCCCGCCTAGCGACATGGGCAGACAGCCACCAGCTGCTTCGAGCCGAACTAAGGTGGCGAGCACCTCACTTCGCCGAAGTCACCCGCTCTAGTCTGCGTTTCGGAATCCGGCAGGGCCTTATCGAGTTCTCAACCCTTGGTGTCGACGCAACAGCGGGGATCCTACGGCTTCCTCCACCCGCAACTCCGGACGCCGTCGAATGCTGGAGAGCTGCAGAGCGGCTCGGCCGCTGGCTACCACGAGCGGGTCCACCTTCGACAGTCGGGTCTGCCCAGACTTTGGTTGACGGCGGTTGTGCGGGGTCATGCTGCTTGAGCGAGGTCAGTGTTGCCGATGAGGGCTTCGAACTCGACCGGGGTGAGACGTCCGAGGGCGCGTTGCCGGCGCCGACGGTGGTAAGTGCGTTCGATCCAGAAGATGATCGCGAGGCGGAGCTGTTCGCGGGTCGTCCAGGTGTGGCGGTTGAGGACGTTCTTCTGCAGCAGCGCGAAGAAGCTCTCCATCGCGGCGTTGTCTCCCGCGGAGGACACCCGGCCCATCGATCCGATCAGCCCGTGGGCCCGCAGGGTGCGCTGATATCGCCGAGATCGAAACTGACCGCCCCTATCCGAGTGAACGACCACGGTGCCGGTCGGGGACCGTCTGGCGATCGCGGTGCGCAGCGCCGCCTCGGCGAGTTGGGAGGTCATGCGCGGCCCGATCGCGTACCCGACGATCCGGCGTGAGCAGACGTCTTTGACCGCGCAGATGTAGAGCTTGCCCTCCGACGTGGGGTGTTCGGAGATGTCGGTGAGCCAGATCTGATCGAGCCGTTCGGCGTGGAAGATGCGGTTGACGTGATCGTCGTGGACCGGCGGCCCGGGCGTCTTGCCCGACCCGCGCCGTTTTCTGATGATTGACGAGGTGACCTTCTGTAGTGCACACAGCCGGTGCACCCGGTTCTCCGACGCGACGTGGCCGGCGGCCTCGAGTTCGTCGGCGATGAACCGGTAGCCGAACTCCGGATCGTCGGCGTGGATGTCGATGATCGCGTTGATCAGGTGCGCGTCGTCCCAGTCGCGGCTGCAGATCGGGTTGGCGCGCCACTTGTAGAACCCTGCGGTGGAGAAGCCCAGCACCCGGCAGGTCACCGTGACGGGAATCCCGTCGGTGGCGAGGTCGAGGACCAGCGGGTAGGTCATTTTGGGGCCGCGTCCTTGGCGAAGTACGCGGTCGCGCGCCGCAGGATCTCGACCTCTTGCTCGAGCACCCGGTTGCGGCGCTTGAGCGCGTTCAACTCGTCCTGGGCGGCGCTGGTCGTGCCCTCGGTGATGCCGTCGTCGACGTCGGCCTGCTTGACCCAGCGCTGGACCGAGTGGGTCGAGATCCCGAAGTCCCGGGCGATCTCCTCCTGGGTCAGGCCGCTGGTGCGGGCGACCGCGACCACGTCACGCTTGAACTCGGGCGGGTAGTGCTTCGGCATAGCGACATCCTTCCCGTGGACCGTCGGCCCACGTTAGATGTCAACCAAAGCTGGGGCAGTCCCGAGCATCATCGTGCTGCGGGCCAGGGGCGGCAACGTCGAGTGCCCGTGCCCACGCTGCGGCCACAGGTGCTGACCGGACATCCATGATGGCGTGGTGCTCTGGGAACAGGGCGGAGAGCACTGCTGTCGCGGTGGCCGTACCAATCCCATCGACACAAGTAAGTGCTCTCACCGAATCCGGAGACTCATCGACGACCACCGGAGGGTCCAGGCCCGGCAAGTCGATGGATGTTGAGCGCTCCGGCGCAGTAGACCCACTGGCCGCAGAGCCAAGCGAGATCGGGGTCTGGCGCTTGAAGTTTCCGACAGCACAAAGGAGGGCAACGACCGACTCACGCCTCCTCCGCGGGTCGGGCGACGCCCAGACCTCGGCGGCGGCGTGCTCGACCCAGGACCAGGTCACGAGAGCTTGAAGGCGACGACGCGCGAACTCAGCGTCCACTTCCTTGGCCAAGCTCCTCAGAATGTTACTCGGCTCCATCGCGGCGCCCACCCTGCTGCTGCTCATCGGCGGAGACTGTGTGCGCATCAGCCGCTTGCCAGTCTCGTCCACAATCACGGTTGCCGCGTTTCCCGTCGCGGGCGATGACCGCATCGGGAGCCGGGCAGAGATGGCGCCCACGACGCACGTTTCAGGGGAGCTCCACGGGCACCGGCGCGGATCGGGCCAAGCGTCCGTCGAGGGTCAGCAGGGTTGCGCCGAGCATCTCGGCGCACGCAATGTAGAGCCCATCACGCAGAGCGATGTGCCCCCGCAGATCCCACGCCCGCTGGACCAGCGGCGCGATCGGGAAACGTTCAACAGGAAGCCGGACCAGGCGGTCGAGCGCCCGAGTCACCATGGCAGCTTCTGCATCGCCGGCCCGCACCAGTCGCCCAAGAGCGGACAGCACCTCGGCATCGAGCTGAGCGGGTGCCGCGAGCGTGGAACCACGCATCCTGGCTGCCACCACATCGCCACGGTCCGATCGGCGCAGGACCTCGACCACGACCGTCGCGTCGACCACGAACAGCTGCGCGCTCACGCGATGTCGACGTCCCGCCGGCCCTCCTCGATCAAGGTGACGCTGTCGGAGCCCCCGCCCGGCAGTGGCGGGTCTCCTCGAACCTCGTCGAGCCACTCCTCCAGAGTCGGTAGGGCAGCGTGGCGATGCAGGACCTCGACCACGTAAGCACGCAGACTCATCCCGGCAGCGTCCGCTCGCCGGACCAGCTCCCGATGCGTGGACTCGTCCAGATCTCTGATGTGCATGTTCACGGCCATGCCCCGACGGTAGCACTTTGCTACCAACCTCGCCGTCGTCGTGTCCGACGAACGCCGCGTCGAGGACACCGTGCTCGCGCTGATGCCGCAGCGTCAGCCGGCGCGCGCGACGACCTCCCGATCAAGGCGTCCGCCGAGACGATCGGTTTCAACATCGAGGTCGTACTGCGTCTGAAGGTTGAGCCAGAACCGTGGCGTTGTCCCGAAGTAGCGCGCCAGGCGAAGTGCTGTGTCGGCGGTCACCGAGCGCTTGCCATGCACGATCTCGTTGATGCGGCGTGGGGGGACGCTGATGTCCTTGGCAAGCCTGTACTGGCTCAGCCCGTCAGGCTCAAGGAACTCCGCGAGCAGGACCTCGCCCGGGTGGATCGGGGCCAGCTTGGTCGTCATCGCCTGCCTCCTAGTGGTAGTCCACGATCTCGACGTCGTAGGCATCGCCGCGCTCCCATCGGAAGCACACTCGCCACTGGTCGTTGATCCGGATGCTGTACTGCCCGGCACGGTCCCCCCTTGAAGCTCCGGTGACCACCTCTTCACCCGCTCCCGCTGGGCGAGGCGTTCGGTGTCTCGGTCGCGGAAGCTGCGGATCATTGTCGCCGATCATAACGCGACGCGTTATGCCCGGCAACCGCGTCAGCGGAGCGCCGACTCCTCCCGTCTCGGTGGGAACTCGAGCTGCGGCTTGCTGTCAGCCAGCCCGCAGCTCGCGGGCGAGTCGCTTGGCGACAATGTCTACGGGCAAGGAGCCCGCGGTCTCTTCAGTGCTCAACCGCTTTCGGACGGCCTTGCCCCAGCCGACCCAGACGCCGTCGACGGCGAAAGGAGCTGCGAAGAGTCCGAACTCGGCGTTGACGAAGACCAACGCGCCGCGGACCTCGGGCAGTGTGGTCATGCCGAGCTCGGACGCCAGCGGTGCGAGGAGCGACCGGACAATCTCGACCTGTCGCTTCACGCCCCCGACGAGTTTCGTCTGGTTGCGGCCACCGACGTAGAGCTCCGGCGCTCGGCTCGAGAACAGGCCACCGCCTCGCGTCTCGACCTTGCCCTTGTAGCGCTTTGCGTCGAGGACCCAGACGCCTTCAGCGGTGACCGCAAGATGGTCGATGTTCGCCGATGATCGCGGGAGCTTGCGATCGTGGAGAACCTTCAGTCCCGGGCCGGAACACCCCGAGAGGCGACGACCGAACTCCTCCTCACCGACCGCCCCGGTCTGCCAGGCGCGGGCATGCTGGGGATCGTCGGCCAGCGCGAGGATGAGCCCGCCGAGCCGAGGGTGAGCAGTGCGGACCCTGGTCTGGTGACGTTCGAGCCGCCGGGCATGTTCGCGGCGGGCTCCCGCGCCCGGAGTCCCAAGAGTGTGCACGGTGTCGAGGGTCACGCACTCGAGGCAGAGAACCTCGGAGAGCACGTCGTCGTGGAGCGCCTCAGCGCCGCGCCGAAGCTTGCGACCGCAGTCACCGCAAGTTGCACCACGGGGCAGGGCTCCCTGCGACAGGGTCGTCTCCGTCGAGCTACTCGGCGGCGCGGCAGCCGGGGGTTCAGCCGGCCAAGAGACGAAGCTCGGGACGTGTGCCGGTACGTCGCGCGTGTGTGCGGGGCGCTCCGAGACTGATGACATCGGTGGCTCGATCGCTTCGTCCGGCGGAGCGTCGGTTGGACCGCAATCGAGGCAGCGCACGGTCTTCGCCGCAGGTAAGTAGTGCGCCCTCGCCCCGGAGGCCAACGGCGTGCTGCAACCGACGCAGATCCCGGCGTACCGCAGCCGCATGGTCTTGACAGCCTTCGCCGCGTCCATCCCCACGCCCCCTGTCGATTCCCCATCCATCGAGCCCACCCACATCGTCGGCACGGAGCCGGTGCCGGTTGAGTCTCAGCTACAGCTATCGGGCTCGACTAAGCGATCGGTGACGAACATGGCCAAGCGAGAGGTCCTCGAGTGTGCGCTCGATCTCGTCGCGGAGGTTGGAGCGTGCCTGCTGCATCCGGCGGGTCGCCACTCCTGACCCGAGCGCGTTGTTCGGGTCGGTGACCTGCCACCGCAGCCGGTAGTGCTCGACCTTCGCAGCGGTTCGTTCCCAACGTTCGCGCGCCGACGCATCGGTCGGTCGCGGCCCGAGGGCCGTCGTGAGGTACGACGGAGGTGCGGACCGGAAGGCACGCACCCTGGCGGCGGCCTCGCGGCCCAGTTGCTCGTCGAGCTCGGCACGGCGGTTGAGAAGGGCGGCCAGCTCATCACGGTCGGGCAAGCCTGCTAGTGACCGGCCGAGCGAGGCGTGGCGTTCGGTCACGTGGGCCAGGTGGCGCTTCGCAAGCTCAAGGTCGGCTTCGAGTTCCTGGACCGCTCGTCGGCGCCGCCTGGACAGTCCACCACTCCCCTCGTCTGCCAGCCGCAGCTGCAGGCGCTCGACCGTCGTGGACAGTCCCTGTCGCCGCTGCTCCAGCTCGTCGAAGGATCGGTGCAGCTCACGCAGCGCGCCGACGTCGATCTGGTCGAGCCGGCTATCGAGCTCCTGCCATGCCGATGCGATCTCGGCGAGTTCGGGACTGACCTGTTCCTCCGCACGCGTGCGACGCAGGCGGCTGGTGAGATCGGGGCCGTCCTCGTCGAGGTACACGTGGTGGTGCAGCGCGTCATCGTCGTCGACAGCGGGACCGTGGTAGAGCTGGTTCGTGATCCGGCCGCGTGACATCGCGACGTAGCCCCACTCGCGGTAGAGGGTCTCGGTGCCGAGTGTGTAGGTGTGGTCGCAGGTCAGACCCTGCGCCTTGTGGCCGGTGATCGAGTAGCCGTGGGTGACGTGGCCGGCTTCGACGTAGTCGGCCGGCAGTAACAACTGCACGCCATGGTCGTCGACGGCCTCGATCGCGTGTCGCCCCGCACCCACGCGGGTGACGGTGGCGCGGGTGCCGTTGACGACGCCGAGCCGGGGTTGGTTGCGCAGGCAGACGATCCGGTCGCCGGCCTGCAGCTCGACCTCGCCGGCGACCAGGCTGGGGCCTGTCAGCCGCCCGTCGGTCAGCATCCTCGCCCGGGCGCGGTGGTTGAGATCCGCCGCGTCGTCACGACGGAGCCCGATCATCAGCGAGCCAGCCAGGTCGTCGCGGGCGGTGGCCCACCAGTCGTCGACGAGCTGCTGCCGAACGGCTTCTGCCGTGTCGGCGGTCCGGATGCGGCCCTGCGAGGTGTAGGTGGCAATGGCCTGGTCGGGGTCGCCGTGGCGAAGCTCGTCGAGCGCCGCCTGTTCCCAAGTGTGGGTCTGGCGTCGGTTCTCGGTGAGCTCGATGGCGGCCAGCCGGGTGGTCATCGCGCGGAAGAGTCCGCCGGCGTCGATCTCGGGCAGCTGTCCCGGGTCGCCGACGAGCACGACCTTGACCTGCTGCTCCTGGGCGTGCTCGAGGAGTCGGGCCAGCTGGCGGGTGCCGACCATCCCGGCCTCGTCCACGACGAGCACCGACCCCGGCTGCAGCGGCGACCCGACACGGTCGCCATCGAGCTGTCCGGTCAGCCGGGCGAGCGTGGTCGATGGGATGCCGGCGGACTGCTCGAGTTCGAGTGCGGCGCGAGCGGCGAGCGCGACGCCGGTGACACGGATGCCTGACGCCTGCCACGCCTCGCGAGCGGCATCGAGCGCGTAGGTCTTGCCGGTCCCCGCCTTGCCGACCACCACCTCGGCTCCCGCGCCTGAGGTGGTGAGCCGCCGCACCATCGTCTCCTGCTCGGCCGACAGGGTCCGACGTCGCAACGCTCGGTCCAGCCCGGCCGGCTCCGCAACGGCGATCCCGTCGAACTGGCGGCCGCGTGCGAGGTTGACGGCTCGCTGCTCGGTCAGCAACAAGCCCTTGGTGGTGTAGCGGCGCTCGCCTGCATCGGCGGCAACGACGCGGCCGTCTGCCCGTCGGATGACGTCGACGGCGGTGAGGTGGCCGCGGGTCGGGCCGAGTTCGACGAGCAGGTCGGTGTCGTGCTCGAGGATTGTGTCGGCGGCCCACTCGAGGTGGGCGACCGGCGCGCCGGCCGGCAGCCGTCCGGCGAGTTGTTGCAGCACGTCGCGGCGGGTGAACGTCGACGACGACTCGGTGAGGCCTTCGTCGACGACCAGCTGCTGCCAGAGCTGCCCGAGGTGAGACTGCTCCCAGCTGACCCGATCCAGCAGGCGTTCGTGCCAGCCGGGACGGACGCCGGCTGCGGCGGCACGATGCGACCACGCGTCGCGGAGCTCTGCCTCGGATGGGTGCCCGGTCTTCGCCTGGCGGGTGGCGAGCGTCGCGGTCTGCGCCGCGGCCGCCGAGGCTTCACCCCGGTCGGCCATGCGCGCGACGATGGAAGCACGGCGGCGGGAGAAGGTCTCGATCAGCTGCCGGTCGACGCCGTCGATGTCGGCATGGCCGTTGACGACCGGCTGCCAGGCGACCCCGAGCCGGCGGGTGAGCTCCTGGCGGAGGTGAGCCTGGTAGAGGACGCCGGCGGTCTTGGCGTGGGCGAACAGCTTCCTCGAGTCGAGCGTGCGCCAGATGCCGTCGTCGCTGGTGCGGGCGAGGTTGGCGACCAGCACGTGGGTGTGCAGCAGCGGGTCGTCCGCCCGCGAGGTGCGGTGCCGGAACGCCGCCGCGACGAACCCGTCCACCTCGACGGTCTCGGCCCCGCCCGCACCGCGGCGGGTGAACCCGGCGGCACGTTGGACGTAACCCATCGCGGCGTCCACCGCGGCGTCGTGCGCGGCGACCACCTGCTCGGCCGTCGTCTGGTCGCCCAGACCCCACAGCAGCGAAACCGACTTCGGCGCACGGAACGTGTGGTCGAACCCCGGCACCTTCCGCGCCGGATGCGCGGCCAGCTGCTCCCCCGTGTCCGGGTGGCGGGCGTCGAGCACCGACCGCAGCTGCTCGGCCGTGACCTCACCCGACAGGCCGAGCGTCTCGGCGCCGTCGCCGAGCCACCTGCCCGGCTCCTCACCGCGGGCGAGGTAGTAGCCCTCGACACCGTCGTCTTCACGGCGTGCGACGGCGGTGAGGTAGTAGTCCGCCCGCCCCGGGGCCATCCGCCCGATGTTCAGCATGGCCCGTGACCGCGGGTGTCGCACTGCCCCAGTGCCAGTCTGTGTCGTCGCTTCATGTGGGTCAGGGTGTAGGCGTTACAAGGTCACGTCCATGTTCTGAAACGGTCGTAGATGGGACTGTAACGGTCAGATTCGCAAGATTTCGTCTCAGTGGTTTCTGGTGGTGCTGAGAGGTCTCGGTGGGTATCGCTGGGTCTCTCGTTGCAGAGCTCGCAGAACGGTTCTTCGGTTGTGCGGCGGTCGCACGGATGTCACCCAGCGGCAGGCTGGAAAACAACTCCCTTCATACCCGCGACACCACGTCACCGTCCGGTCTCGGCCGGCGCGGACCGCGACACGAAGCGTGCGAAGGACGCATCGATGTCACAAAGCACGTCGCGTCGAGGGGAGTCCTTCTATAGCCCACCGCAAGAGGAGCACCGCAATGACCGCGATCGCTATCCCCGACCTGGCAACCATGCCGCCGCTATTGACCGTCCCCCAGACCGCCGAGTTGCTCGGCATCAGCCGCTCCGCCGCGTATCGCGCCGTCGCCCGCGGCGAGATCCCCTCGGTCCGCATCGGACGGCGCCTGCTCGTCCCCACCGCCAAGCTCTACGACATGCTCGGGTGGCTGCCCGAGCCGGTCGGCTGAACGCACCTCCATCCACAGGCCGGCGCCCCGTCGGCGAGCACACCCTCGGGGCGCCCGGCATCGTGATCGGACCCGATGCGGAGGTTGATCGTGGACGGTGACGACGATCTGTTCGCGATGGCCGAGCGCCAGGAGTTCGGCTACTACCTCACCGTCGCCTACGTGACCGCCGACCCGAACGATTGGCCCACCTTCCGTCGCGCGACCCACGGTGCGCTGGTCGGGTCATACCTCGACCGTGACCTCGCCCACGACGTCCCGGCGAACGAGGCGCCCGACCAGCGGCACGCGTTGCGGCTGCTCGACGAGGTCCGCGCCAGCTACGACCCGGCCGTCGCTTGGGCCGGCTTCGTGCTCGCGCTGTGGAGCCGTCGTCACGAATTCCGAGCAGCACCCGAGCAGGCAGACCAGGGGAGGTTGCCCCGTGACCCGACAGGTCTACAAGCGCTGCGCGCGCTGTCCGAAGCGCACCCGCCTGGGCGCCGGCGATCGGCACTGCCCTGCCTGTGGCAGCTCGGACTACACGTGGGGATTCGTCGTCGACATCGGCGACGACCCGGCAACTGGCAAGCGGCGACGACGTCGAGGTGGCGGGTTCGCCACCCGTAGGGAAGCCGAGGCAGCACTGCGTGAGGTGCTGAACAAGCGCGACCGCGGCCAGCTCGTGAAGCCCACCACGGTCACCGTGAAGGAGTTCCTCGTCGATCAGTGGCTGCCCGCGATGCGGATGTCCATCGGGGTGACCACGCTGGAGGGCTACCGCGGCAACATCGAGCGCTACATCGTCCCGCGCGTCGGTGACCTGCCGCTGCGTGCGCTCACCCCACCGGTCATCAACCGGCTCTACGCCGACATCCGAGACAACGGCCGCACGCGCGGCACCGGGCCGCTCTCGCTGAAGTCGGTCCGCGAGGTCCACGTCACCCTGCACCGTGCGCTCGAGGACGCGGTCCGGTGGGACTACCTCGAGACCAACCCCTCGGACCGGGCGACCGCGCCATCGGCCACGGCGGCGCGCAACGAGCGGCGCAAGCGGATCCGGACCTGGTCGGCCGCGGAGGTCAACGCCTTCGCCGCATTCATCGAGGGCCACGAACTTCACGAGCTGTGGGCGCTGGCGGCCTCGACGGGACTGCGGCGGTCCGAACTCCTCGGCCTGCGCTGGATCGATCTCGACCTCGAACGCCGCCTGCTGTCGGTCCGCCGTGTGCTGGTCAAGGTCGGCGGCACGGCCCAGTTCAAGGACGCACCGAAGTCCGCCCACGGCTTCCGCACCATCAGCATCGCCCCACGCGTGACCCGGCTACTGACCGAGTTGCGGGCCTTGCAGGCCGAGCAGCCGCTGCTCCGGGCGATCCCGCCCGAGGAGGCGCTCGTGCTTTGCCGGCCCGACGGGAAACCGTGGCATCCCGACCACGTCTCGTCGACGCTGCGCGAGCTCGTGATAGCAAGCGGCCTGCCACGAATCCGGCCGATGCAAGATCTCCGCCACACCCACGCGACGCTTCTGATCGGCCAGGGCGGCGTCAACGTCAAAGTCGTCCAGGAACGGCTCGGCCACCACTCCCACTCCTTCACCGCCGACACCTACCAGCACGTCATCCCCGGCATGGACGAATCCGCCGCCAGCCGGTTCGACCAACTCGTGTTCGGCGAGCAAGAGGCCGACGCCTCGGCAGAGGATGCATGACCAAACGGAGTTACCTCACGTCAGGTGACCGGTAACTGCTGCGGTGAATCCGACGAGGTGATGTGTCTCCCGCAGGCCTGTGAGCAAGCCGTCGAGGATTCCGGTGGAGCGGCCAGGGCCGCAACCTGCTCCTGGAGCACCTGCACGACGACTGCAGGAGCCAAGTCCACGAGGTAGGTCAGGAACGGGTCGGGATGCTGCGCGACGATCCCGAAC
>Ga0208490_100968_pt1 | contig 12815 bp, 11 predicted proteins | sample SubbioAug_CSWold_FD_184818 | JGI IMG/M metagenome (GOLD analysis project Ga0208490, IMG submission 184818) | Serpentinite rock and fluid subsurface biosphere microbial communities from McLaughlin Reserve, California, USA - CR11Aug_CSWold (SPAdes) | ecosystem: Environmental > Terrestrial > Deep...
CACGGTCGGATAGGGACCCCTGGCGTGCCATCCGTCAAACGCTTCGCCCGAAATCCAGATCCCGTTGATGAGGAAGAATACGTTCAACCAGTACATGCGTATCCTCGCTCCGTGGATCGACTGAACCACCCACGGACGGAGATGGCGTGCTCCAAGGCATGCCAACCACCTTCGCCGGATCGATGATACCCGCCTCGATCCGGTTGACGTTAACCTTGCGAGCAGCGTCGAAGCCGATATACCCTTCGCTAGCGCCCATGTTCCCCACGACGACACCGCTGTCGGCAGCCAAATCGGGGCCCTGGCATGTCAGGGCAGGGAGGGGGTTCCAGGATTTGTAGGCCGTGGTCGCCGCGGGCAGAACCTCAATTCGATCAAGGGCCCGCGGCGCTGCATGAAGCGGGTTGGTGGTTCCAGGTAGCTACCTCGTCTGGAGTCATTGCTCCTGCAAGGTTGAAACATACTCGATCAGTGCGAGTATTCGCCCGCGCGCAAAAATCTCCTGATCCCTGCGGGTTCCGTATTCCCCCACCGGCGGCACGGCTGCGCCCGGTGGCGTTCGCATGTAGCGATCGCCCCAGACCGGCATCTCCCGTGTCCCGTGGACTGCTGCAGGATCCGTCCCATCGATGACCTGGTACAGTCGGGCGAACGGAAATACCCCGTCGTTCTCCTTCTGGAGCGTCGTCAGATCGGGGATCGTCTCCGTCAGGTAGCCGGCGAGAATGCCCTCTCCCTTGCCGGATGCGCCATGGCAGTGGACGCAACTATTCATGTACTCATGCTGCCCGATGGAAAAATCCTGGGCATTGACGGACAACGGGAACGCAAGAAGAGTCAAGGCAACTGCTGGTGCAAGGCTGAATTTTGCCATCCTAATTCTCCCTTGTGAGGGAGTCATTTTATTGCGAGATACGCACCGATTGCAGTAAAATTTTTCAGCTATTACGTTGTAAGTATTCATTCTAACGGAATTCGATCGCTTCAATTTTTGATCTATCCTTGACGTGACAGCGCAGACACCTCGCCGTTTCAGACTTCGAAGCTTTTTGTCGCCTTGTACCGGTCCGGTTCCCGCGCCTCATGCGCCGAGCGAGGCCGGGGCGACGAACGAGAGGGTGAAGCAGATTGCGGCTGCGCCGGCGATCCAGAGCGCCTTCTCCCGCAGCTCCCGCTGCATCGCCGTGACGATGAGCGGCCGGGCCGCCTGCTCCGACGGGCGCTCGTTGTCGGCGAGCATGATCCAGACTTCGCTCTCGCGGATGCGCCGCTTGCGCGGATAGACGGAGGCCATGACGTCCATCGCGATCGCGAGGGAAAGGAAGCCGAGACCCCCTACCTTCAGGGCGAGCGGCGGATTGAAGAGCAATCCCGTCATCGTCAGCATGACGGCGAGGCCGGCAAAGCCGGTGCCGCGCAGGACACTGTGGGCCGCAAGTTTTCGGATCCGTTCCATCGCCACGCTCCAGCGGCCATCTGCGATGAGATGGCGCGAAGCGGGGAGGAGTCAAGCGTCTCAGCCGGCGGCGAGGAAGAACCAGACCAGGATGAAGAGCGGGGGCACGCCGAAGACGGCATCGCCGAACAGGAAAGTCTTCAGGAAATAGAACAGGAACGCGCCGTAGAGCGAGGCGGCGAAGGGCAGCAGAAACGACGGCGTCAGCGGTGCGATCAACGCCATCAGCGGATCGCTCAGCTTGCGCAGCACCGTGAAGAAGGCAATCTCGCGGTCGATGCCCACGAACAGCTCGAGGATGCCGCGCGAGAACAGCAGCGCGGCGAGCGCCGAGAGGGCATAGGAGCCGCCAAGGAAGGTCGCCGCGATCAGCGGGTAGCCGCCCATGGCGAAGGTGGCGACGCCGAGAATATACGCGACGCAGAGAATGAAGAGCCCACGCATCGGGCTGGCGGTCATCGGTTCCGTCGGTGACACGTCAACGTCCTCCATCGGTGGGCGGGTGTGCGGTTGCAACGAGCGCATGCGATCATCCTGAGAAACGATCGTTCTGCATGATTAGCTTGGTATGGGTCTCGCCGTAAAGAAAAAGGCGGCGCGCGGTGTCTTGCGCGCCGCCAGTCATGAAGAGAATCGCACGGGGCGGAATTTCGCCCCGTGCGTCGTCGCTGAGCCGATCAGGCCGTCTGTTCGATCATCGTGCCGCCGCTGGGCAGACGAAGCCGATTGACGAAGTCCTGCATTTCGGCGCTGGGCTCCGGCGTCATCATCGAGACCACGTAGGTCACGAGGAAGGCCACCGGCACACCGAAGACACCCGACGAGATCGACTTGACGCCGAACCAGGCGCCTTCGCCCCAGGGCTCCATGATGAACAGCCCGTACTTGGAGCCGAGCAGGTAGATCATGGTGATGCCGAAGCCGCAGATCATGCCCGCAATAGCGCCGGCACTCGTGGTTCTGCTCCACCACACACCCATGACGAGGGGCGCAAAGAGGCCCGCCGCCGCGATCGAGAAGGCCCACGCGACCATCGAGAGAATGTCCGATGGCTTCGTCTGGGCGAGGAGCGCCGCCGCGATGGCGACAACGACCAGGAGGACCTTGGCGATCATCAGGCGGGTCTTCGAATCCGCCTTGGGGTTGATCATCTTGTAGTAGATGTCGTGGCTGAGCGCGTTGGCGATCGCCAGCAGCAGACCGTCGGCGGTGGAGAGAGCCGCCGCAAAGCCGCCCGCACCGACGAGACCGACGACCCAGATGGGCATGCCGGCGATCGAAGGCGTGGAAAGCACGATCATGTCGTTGTTCAGGCGCAGTTCCGAATAGGGGAACCCGCCGGTATAGCCCTTGGCTTCGCAGGCGGCCTGGATCAGGAGCACGGTATCAGCGCGCTGACCGCAGATGGTGACGAGCTGGTGCCCCTGGATCGACCCCCAATCGACCATCCATTGCGGAATGGCGGTGAAGGCGAGCATGTAATCCTGGCTGTTGATGAAGAGCTCCATCAGGTTCGCCTTCGAGAAGGCGGCGTATGCGGGAGCCGTGAAGTACAGCAGGAAGATGAAGAACAGCGACCAACCGACCGACTTGCGCGCCTCACGGACGGTAGGCGTCGTGAAGAAGCGCATCAGGATGTGCGGCAGCGAAGCCGTGCCGACCATCAGGCAGAAGATCAGGAAGAAGAAGTCCATCGGGGTGTAGTTGGTGAAAGCCTGCGCGTGCGGCTGCAGGATTCCCAGCGCCGTCTCGTAGGTGGCGATATCGCCGAGAACGGAGCCGTACATGAGCTGCGGAATGGGGACGCCCGTCTTCACGGTCGACATCCAGACTGCAGGCAGGAGGTAGGCGACGATGAGCACGATGTACTGTGCGACCTGCGTCCAGGTCACGGCGCGCATACCGCCGAGCATGGAGCAGACGAGAATACCCGCGAGACCCGCAAACACCGCGTAGTTGAAGTCGATGCCGAGGAACTGCGAGGCGATGATGCCCGATGCGTAGATCTGCGCCGTCACATAGGTGAAGGAGCAGGCGAAGAGCACGATGATGCCCATCAGGCGGGCCGTGTTGCCGCCGTAACGGGTGCCGAGGAAGTCGGGAACCGTGTAGGCGCCGAACTTGCGCAGGTAGGGTGCGAGAAGCACCGCGACCAGCACGTAACCGCCGGTCCAGCCCAGAACGAAGGCGAGGCCGTCGTAACCCAGCACGAAGAGCGTGCCCGCCATGCCGACGAAGCTCGCGCCGGACATCCAGTCCGCGCCCGTCGCCATGCCGTTGTAGATCGCCGGGACGCGACGGCCCGCGACGTAGTATTCCGATACCGCGCTCGTGCGCGACATGATGCCGATGAAGGCGTAAATGCCGATCGTGGCGCCCATGTAGCACCACAGGATGACCCGATCGGGAACGCCGACTGCGGCGAAGATCGCCATCAGGACGACGAAGAAGGCGAAGCCGCCTACGTAGACACCATAGATCTTGCCGAGATTATCGACAAAATCGCCTTTCATTGAAAGCCCCATTTTCGCCTCCTCAGTCCTCTTGAACGTCGAATTCTTCGTCGATCTTGTTCTGGGACCAGCAGAACCAGAAAATCAGAATGACGAAGACGATCAACGAACCCTGTGCGGCCATGTAGAAGCCGAGCGGAAAGCCGGCGATCACAATGGAATTGAGTGGGGTGACGAAGAAGTGGATAACGAAGCCGAAGAACGCCCATACGGCCAGCGTCACCCACATCAGGTTTCGCGTCTTAGCCCAATGAGCGCGCCCTACTTCAGGCGTCATCTCTTTTCTCATAAACAGACCTCCCGAGATATGATGCGGGAGGGTCCCGCGTCGCCACGCGGCGACGACGCAATCCTCCCCAGGACACCGCGCTCGTTCGACGTTCTCGATGACGCCTTCGACGATTCGGTAATACCCGGCATTCTGTACATGCGCGGGCAAGCGTAGTATTCGTCGGGCAAGTGCTTTACATCGTCAATGCTACGATAGGCGGATAACACAGTGAGAGACCTGTCCAACGAATCGACCATCGGTAAGGCTTTGCATCGCATCGGCGAGATCTTTTTGGGGGTTCGCAGACCCAGGGCCGCGGACTGGGACGGTGCCGCGGAGGCGATTCGAGCGGGGGCGGCGTTTCTCACGCAGGGCTCGGTCTATTCCTATCTGCGCGCCCGTACGCTTCTGGCCGGCCCAAAGCTCTTTGCGAACGACGACTTCATATTTGCCCTCGAAATCTGCAAGTGGGAGGGTTTCGCCAGCGCAGCGCAGGACCTCATCCTCATCCTCGAGGGCGACATGCGGGACATGGATGTCGGTGATCGCGCGCGCCTTGCCGATACGCTGGTCGAACTCTACGAGGCGACCCTCGCCCTCGAACCGATCCCCCCTCACCGGGCGGATAACGGCTGGAGCGATCTCGTGGCGCGCTTTCGCCTGCGTGCCTCGGAGGCCCTGAACAACCCGCCGCGAACCGCCGACGAAATCTCGCCCGGCACGGCGCGCGTGCTGATGGCACATGCGCCTGTGGAGGAGTCGATCCGGGTCTCCGACCTGCCGATGGTGCAGAACAATCTCGCTTTCCGCTTCGTCGACTACAAGCGCCGCATGCGTCGCGATTTCGACTACGCAGCGGTGGCGGAAGCGATCGCCCGGCACTCGGCGGCCCGGGGATGAGCCCTCCGAGCGCGCGCCCCACGGGACTGCTGGCCGATCAGGCCTTCGTCGCGCTCGATCTCGAAACCACCGGTCTCGACGTGCGCCGCGACCGCATCATGCAGATCGGCGCGGTGCGGCTGTCCGGCTTCACGATCGCCGACGATCACTTCGATCGCCTCGTCGATCCGCAGATGCCGATCCCGGAACTGGCCGAGCGCATCCACGGCATCGGAGCCGCTGACGTCGCCGGCAAGCCCGGCATCGCGGAGGTGATGGAGGAGCTGGCGGCCTGGATCGGCGATGGCGTGATCATCGGCCATTCCATCGCCTTCGATCTCGCCGTGCTGCGCTTCGAGGCGGCCCGGGTCGGCTTTTCCTGGCGGGAGCCGCGCTGGCTCGATATCGGGCTCCTCGCCGCAGGCCTCGATGCGCGCCATGTCGACACCTCCCTCGACGATCTGGCGCTCGCCGCCGGCATCGACATCAAGGGTCGCCACACGGCGCTCGGAGACGCGCGCGCCGCCGCCGAGGTCTTCGCCTCCCTCGCACCCCGCCTGAGAGCAGCCGGCGTGCGCAGTCTGGCCCAGGCGGAGGTGACGACGCGCAGCGCCCGCGAGCTCTTCGCGCGGCAGGAAAAGGCCGGCTGGTTCGACAGGCCGAACGGCAAGCTCGATTTCAGCGAACGCGCCATCAAGGCCGGAGCGAGCCGCGCCATCGACGGCTTCCTCTACCAGCACCGCCTCTCCGAGGTGATGTCGTCGCCCCCCAGGAGCATCTCGAGCTATCGGAGCCTCGGCGAGGCGGCGGCGATGATGAGCGCCGCGGGGATTGGCTGCCTGCTGGTCGAACCGCTCGATGCGGGACAGGCGGGGATCGTCACGGAGCGGGATGTCTTGCGCGCCATGGGCGAAAGCGGCGGGGCGGCAGCGGATCTGCCCGTGTCCAGCGTCATGAGCAAGCCGGTCTTCGGGGCCTCGCGGGATACGCTGCTCTACAGGGCGCTCGGCCAGATGGCGCGCCGCAACCTGCGTTATCTCGCGGTGACCGACGAGAAGGGGGATGTCTGCGGGGTCTTCACGCTGCGTACATTGCTGCGCGAGCGGGCGCTCGCAACGCTCACCGTCGGCGACGAGATCGCGGCGGCGACCAATGCCGAGGATCTCGCAGCCGCGCAGTTCTCACTCTGCCCTCTCGCCGCTTCGCTGATTTCCGACGGAATGGAGGCCATCAGGATCGCTGCCGTGATTTCCGCGGAGACGCGCGCCATGACCGCCCGCGCGGCTCATCTGGCCGAGGCCGAACTGGTGGCGCAGGGCAAGGGCGAGGCGCCCGCACCCTGGTGCCTGCTGGTTCTCGGATCGGGCGGGCGCGGCGAGAGCCTGCTCGCCCCCGATCAGGACAACGCCCTCGTCATCGACGATTCCCATTCGGGCGATCTCGACGGCGAGAGCGACTGGTTCACGCTGTTTGCGAACCGCATCAACGAGATCCTCGCGCAGGCGGGCATCCCCCTGTGCAAGGGCGGCGTCATGGCGCGCAACCGACCCTTCCGGCGAAGGCTGTCGGAGTGGCGCGAGCAGATTGACGCATGGGCCTCGAACCCAGAGCCGCAGGCCATGCTCAACGTCGATATCTTCTACGATTTCATGCCGGCTGCGGCGGGTGGAGGGGACCGGGCGCAGGCGCTTGCCGCGCGCCTGCGAGAGGCTGCGACCGAGCGGGCGCGCACCGCAATGTCGCTCTCCCGCACCATGGCGGAGCAGGCGATGCAGCGCCGGGCACCGCTCAATCTCTTCGGGCGCATCCGCACCGACGACGAGGGGCGGGTCGATCTGAAGGCGGGGGCGTTGTTCCCCATCGTCGCCGGCGCGCGTGCCATGGCGCTCCGGCACGGCGTGACGGCTACCGCGACGGCAGAGCGTCTCCACGAGGCGACCCGGCGCGCGGGTGTGGGCGATGTGGACGCCACGATGCTCGCGGACATCCACGCCTTCGTCACCCGCCTCGTTCTCGCCCAGCAGATTGCGGATATCCAGGCTGGGCGCACGCCGTCCACGCGCGTCGCGGTCAAGGAGCTGGCGACGGGGGACCACGAGCGCCTTCGCGAGGCGCTGACCTATATCGATGTCGTCGGAGAAGCCACGCGCGCGGTGCTGGCGGCTGGGTGAAGCATCATCGCAGACGCCGCCGGCATTGGTCCATCCTGCACCCCCCTTCGGTGTCATCCCCGGCGGCGCGAAGCGTCGGGAAGGGGATCCAGCCGCGCGCGCGATGAAGCGCTCCCTGCCGTGACGCCTGCAGGACCCTCACGGCTGCATCCCCTTCCCTTCCGCCGCAAGAGCGGCTCCAGCCGGGGATGACACCCAAGGGTGGAGAGTTGCAGGTTCAGTCGTCCTCCCTGCACTACCCTTCGATGTCATCCCCGGCGGCGCGAAGCGTCGGGAAGGGGATCCAGCAAGGGAAGGCCTGCCGCGTTGCTTCCAGTGACGTCGCTCCCATTCCCAGCTCTTGCGAATTGAACTTTAGTCTTAGATCGGCATTGAGTGATTAGGACGCGCTGATGCGCGCCCCCGCTTCGAGGAACGAGCAGGTGGTGCTGTCATGGACGTTATTGAAACCCACGCCAGAGTCTCCGTCGCCCGAGGTTGTGCGTTCGCGCTTCTGGGCATTGTCTGCGTCATGCTCGGGCTCATGGGCACGCCGATCTTCGCTTTGAAGATCGGGGGGTTTTTCTGTCTCGTCGTCTCCGTTTTTCTGATGCTGAGGGCAGAGCTGGCTCCGCGCCGATCCTACAAGCATACGGAGGTGTGGCTGATGCTCGACGAGCGGGATCGGCCACAGGCTGTGGTCGCCCAGCAGGTCATCTGTGGCGTCTTGCGGGGTGTTTTCAACGAATTTGGATTGTATTTCGCGAGAGCGGCGGCGTGGGCCCTCGGAATAGCCTTCGTGCTGGACATAGTGCGCCTGTCAGTATTCTGAAAATGCCTTGACCCGTCGATCGAGAAGCGGCGGGACATCTTGCGTTAAGATATGGCTGGTAGCGTTTTTGCGTCGCTATCCTCTGGAAATCGTTGATGCCAGCCCTCCAAACCTCGAATACCGCCAAGATTCCCGCCGAAACGCGAAGCTGCGCCGCCTGCCGCGAAGGCACCGGTTTTGCCACGCCGTTCTCGATGGCTTTCCAGCCGATCGTCGATTGCAGCGAGAATACCGTCTTTGCGTACGAAGCGCTGGTGCGCGGCGTGGCGGGGGAGGGCGCGGGCACCATCCTCGGCCTCGTGGACGATACGAACCGATATCCCTTCGATCAGGCGTGCCGCGTTCGCGCCATCGAAATGGCCTCGAATCTCGGGCTCCCGGATCGGTCGCGGTATCTGTCGATCAACTTCCTCCCAAACGCCGTCTACAAACCCGAAGCCTGCATCAGAACGACCCTGACGACTGCCGAGCGCGTCGGCTTTCCGATTGATTCCATCATCTTCGAGCTCACCGAGGGCGAAGCTCTCTCCGATACCTCGCACCTTCGCAACATCGTCGAAAGCTACCGCAAGATGGGCTTCAAGACGGCGATCGACGATTTCGGCGCGGGCTTTTCCGGCCTCAACCTGCTGGCACGGTTCCAGCCGGATATCGTCAAGCTCGACATGGAGCTGATCCGCGATCTGGACAACGATCGCGTCAAGCGCGTGATCGTCGGCGGCATCGAAAAGATCTGCCGGGATCTCGGCATCACCATCATCGGCGAAGGCATCGAGACCGTGGGCGAGCACCGCGCCCTGCTCGATCTCGGGGTCACGCTTCAGCAAGGCTATTTCTTCGCCCGCCCCGGTTTCGAGGCGCTGCCCTCGCCTGTCTTCGCCTGAGCCGCAGCTTCCCCCAGCGGATCCTGCTCCGTCTCCCCCTTGGCGAGAATGCCCATCAAGCCCTCCAGCCTGTCGGCCTCGCCAGCGGGCTTGTCCCAGCGGATGCGGTGGATGCGCGGAAAGCGCATGGCGACGCCGGATTTGTGCCGCGTCGAGCGCTGCAGCCCCTCGAATGCAATCTCCAGCACGAGCCCCTTGTCGGGGCCGAACGCCACCTCCCGCACAGGACCGAAGCGCTTCACGGTGTTGTTGCGCACGAAACGATCAAGCTGTGCCAGCTCTTCGTCGGTGAAACCGAAATAGGCCTTTCCTACGGGGACGAGCTCATCGCCCTTCTCGCCCTCGCGCCAGACGCCGAAGGTGTAGTCGGAGTAGAATGACGAGCGCCGCCCGTGACCGCGCTGGGCGTACATCATCACGGCATCGACGAGATGGGGGTCGCGCTTCCACTTGTACCAGTGACCCTTGGGGCGGCCGGGGAGATAGGGGCTGTCGGCGCGCTTGATCATCACGCCCTCGATCGCCTCCGCATCCTCGCCCGCGCCCGCCGATCCCGGATCGGAGCGCGCGGCTGCGAGCGCGTCCCAGCTGTCGAAGGCGATCATCGGCGAGAGGTCGATGCGGGGGTTGGCGATGCGCTCGACGAAGGCCTCCAGCCGCTTGCGGCGCTCCGCGAAGGCGAGCCCGCGCAGATCCTCGCCGCCCTCGGCAAGCAGATCGTAGACGCGGATATGGGCGGGATATTCCGCGAGCAGCTTCGCCGAGACGGTCTTGCGGTTGAGCCGCTGCTGGAGCACGTTGAAGCTCTCGACCCGGCCCTCGCGCAGGATCAGCAATTCGCCATCGATCGCCGCATCGAAATCGAGTGCTTCCAGCAGATCGGGGAAGGCCATCGAGATATCCTCGCCCGTGCGGGAATAGATCCGCCGCACATGCCGGCCGTCGTCGCTCCTGCCCGCAGATGCCTGCAGCCGGATGCCGTCCCATTTCCACTCGCCCACGAATTCGCTTGCGTCGAACTTCTCGAAATCCGCATCCTCCACCGGGTGCGACAGCATGGGCGGGCGAAACGGGGCCGGGTTCTCGCTCTGCGGCGGGGGCGCACGGCCCTCGACCCAGGCGAACAGCGTCTCGTAGGGAGGCTCCAGCCCGTGCCAGACCTCCTCGACGGCATCGGGCTCGAGATCGCCCAACCGCGCCACGGCGGTCTTTGCGAGGCGCGCCGAGACGCCAATCCGCAGGGAACCCGTGATCAGCTTCAGGAGCGCCCAGCGGCCATCCTCGTCGAGCGCATCGAGCCAGCTTGCGAGGCGCGCGGGGAGATCCGATTTCGACGAGGTGGCGAGGCCTTCCACGACCTGCGAGAGCGACGGGGGAGGCGCGTCGTTCGTCTCGTCCGCCGGCCAAAGCAGCGCCACCGTCTCCGCGAGATCGCCGACATAGCTGTAGGACATCTCGAAGAGCACGGGATCGACGCGCTCCATGATCAGCGCACGCACGAGGTTCGGCTTGGCTTCACGAAAGCTCAGCCCCCCCGTCATCGCCGCCAGCGCCAGCCCGCGCTCGGGATCGGGCGTGCGGGCGAAGTAATCCGCCAGGAGCCGGATCTTGGCGTTGCGTCCGGATTCGAAGACGAGGCGGTCGAGGAGGGCGGCGAAGTGCTGCATATGGGTGAATGGCCTCTGGAATTCCGTGACGATGAAGGTTCTATCGAAACGCGGGAACCGCCCTACGCCGCCTCGTCTCCCTCGTCGCCATAGCCGAGCATGTGCAACGGCCTTGCCGCAATTCCGTTCGTCCCGCACCAATGCACCAGCGCGTCGGCCTCCCCATGCGTGACCCAGATTTCCCCCGCGCCCGTCTCGCGGATCGTGCGCAGGAGATCGTCCCAATCCGCGTGGTCGGAGACGACCAGCGGCAGCTCGACGCCCTTCTGGCGGGCACGGGCGCGCACGCGCATCCAGCCGCTGGCAAAGCAGGCGACGGGATCGGGGAACTTGCGCGACCAGATATCCTGCATGGCCGAGGGCGGGCAGATGATGATTTCGCCCTTGAGCGCGGCGCGATCTGAGGCCGCAACCTTGATGGTCTCGCCGATCGCCAGCCCCTGGTCGCGGTAGAACGCCGTCAGCTTCTCCATCGCCCCATGCAGATAGATCGGGCGCTCATAGCCCTCCTCCCGCAGGAGCGCCATCATCCGCTGCGCCTTGCCGAGCGCATAGGCCCCGACGAGATGGGCGCGATCGGGAAAGAGCGCGATCGAGGCGATGAGCTTGCGGACCTCGTCGCGCGTATCGGGGTGGCGGAAGACCGGGAGCCCGAACGTCGCCTCGGTGATGAACACGTCGCAGGGCACCACCTCGAAGGGCAGGCAGGTGGGATCTGCGGCGCGCTTGTAGTCGCCCGAAACCACGAGCCGCGTGCCGCCCGTCTCGATCACGATCTGCGCGGAGCCCAGCACATGCCCCGCGGGCGCGAACCGCACATCGACATCCCCGATCCGCGTCGTCTCGCCCAGCACCGCCTCCTGCGTGGAATGGGCGAACTCCTCCCCGTAGCGCAAGGCCATGATCTGCAGCGTCTGCTTCGTCGCCATCACGTGCGTGTGCCCCGATCGCGCATGATCGGCATGACCATGCGTGACGAGCGCGCGCTCCACGGGGCGGAACGGGTCGATGTGGAAGCCGCCCGGCGGGCAGTAGAGACCGTCAGAGGTCTGGGTGAGGATGTCGGTCGCGCGAAGTGCCATGAGGGTGAATATAGGTCACGGTGCTCGCGTGTCGAAGCGTGATGTGAACACAGCCGTTGCCCGGCGCGTTGTCGCGCGGTATCTCGTTGTCATGACAAATCCGAACTCGCTCAAGATCGCCCTCGCGCAGCTCAACTCCACCCTCGGCGACGTCGACGGCAACGGCGAGCGCCTGCGCGCCGCCCGCTCTGATGCCGCGCGTCTGGGCGCGGATGTGGTGATGTTTTCCGAGCTCTTCCTTTCGGGCTATCCGCCCGAGGATCTGGTGCTCAAACCCGCCTTCCAGGACGCCTGCCGCGCCAAGCTCGACGAGCTCGCCCGTGAGACTGCGGATGGCGGGCCTGCGGTCCTCGTCGGGCTGCCTTGGCGGGAGGACGGCAAGCTCTACAACGCCTACGCGCTTCTCGACGAGGGGCGGATCGCGGCGGTGCGCTTCAAGGTGGATCTGCCGAATTACGGCCCCTTCGACGAAAAGCGCGTCTTCGAGCCCGGCCCGCTTCCAGGCCCCATCGTGGTGCGCGGCGTGCGGGTCGGGGTGCCGATCTGCGAGGATATCTGGGGCGAGGAGGTCGTGGAGTGTCTCGCCGAGACCGGCGCTGAAATCCTGCTGGTGCCCAACGGCTCCCCGTTCTGGCGCGGCAAGGCGGACGAGCGCTTCAACGTCGCTGCAGCCCGCGTCACCGAGAGCGAATTGCCGCTCGTCTATCTCAACCAGGTCGGAGGCCAGGACGAACTCGTTTTCGACGGGGCATCCTTCATCCTGCAATCCGATTGCACGCTCGCCTGCCAGCTCCCTGCCTTCCGCGAGGAGATCGCGCTGACCGAGTGGTGGCGCGAGGGCGGCGGCTGGACTTGCACCAGCGCACTGAGGGTGCTGATCGAGGAGGGCGAGAAGGCGGACTACGCCGCCTGTGTGCTGGGTCTGCGCGATTATGTCGAGAAGAACCGCTTCCCCGGCGTGGTGCTGGGCTTGTCCGGCGGGATCGATTCGGCCATCTGCGCCGCTATGGCCGTCGATGCGCTGGGGCCGTCGCGGGTGCATTGCGTGATGCTGCCCTATCGCTACACCTCGCAGACCTCG
>Ga0208490_100970_pt1 | contig 12802 bp, 16 predicted proteins | sample SubbioAug_CSWold_FD_184818 | JGI IMG/M metagenome (GOLD analysis project Ga0208490, IMG submission 184818) | Serpentinite rock and fluid subsurface biosphere microbial communities from McLaughlin Reserve, California, USA - CR11Aug_CSWold (SPAdes) | ecosystem: Environmental > Terrestrial > Deep...
TACCTACCACTGAGTTTCTTGATGCAGGGCTTAAAATTGATCCTGAAGTTTCAGTTCCTATGGCAATTTGACAAAATTCTAAAGCAACGGATACTGCAGACCCTGAACTAGATCCTCCTACATCAAAGTTTCCGTATGGATTTATAACCTGACCTCCAAGAGCACTAAATCCATTAGGTGAATCATCAGAAATAAAATTGGCAAATTCTGTTAAATTTGTTTTACCTAATATTATACCTCCAGCATCTTTTAATTTTTTTACGATATGAGCGTCATAATTGGCATACAAGTCCTTTAGAACTACTGAGCCTGCTGTGGTGTGCAATTTTCTATTGCAGTCAGTATTTATATTATCTTTAATAAGTATTGGAATTCCATGCAAAAGACTTCGTTTCCCACTTAATTTTCTTTCATTATCTAGCTCCTGTGCTAATATTAGAGAATCTTCATTAAGTTCGAAAACAGCATTGTATTTGTCATTATATTTATTTATCCTGTCTATGAAATATTCAACAAGCTTTTTAGAGGATAATTTGTCTTCATCTATTAACTGCTGAATTTCTAGTATGTTTAAATCTTCCATTTCACCCCTCCATTTCCAAATTTTATTTTAATTATAGCATAATGTCATTTTTAAATATCTACAATTATTGGATACTCAAAAAATAAAGAAACCCATATAACTATGCTATGTTCATAAAAGATTAGGAACATACTATTGTTATATGGATAGTTGTCTTTATAACTTAATCCTTGACTCTTTCCTTTTACTAAAAGATGAAATCTCATTGACTCCTAGGGATCTTAAAAAATCCATAGCTTCTGGAATCCCCGCTCCATAGTGTTGGTGAAAATGACTATCAGAACCTATTGTTATTGTCTTCCCTCCCAATTCAACATACCTTTTTATAACCTGTTGTTTTGGATAAAAAGTATTGTTTGCTTCTCTTAAGCCTGAAGTATTAATCTCGATGCCTTTTCCATTTTTTATTAATCTCAATAAAGTACCATCTATATTTTCTTTAAACACTTCATAATCATACTTTTTCTCATCAAAAGGTCCGTATCTTATAATAAAGTCCATATGTCCTAATACATCAAAACCACTGAAATTTTCCACCATTTCTTGTTGTATTTCAAAATATCTTAAATAGGATTCAAACTGATTCTTCCCTTGGAAAAAGTCTCCAATGTAAAAATCAGACTCGTCTCCGTAATGGATGGAAGCAATTACATAATCGAATGGATACTTTCCTAAAAAATCTTCAATTTTTGATTTATGACTTTTTTCATATCCAATCTCTACGCCAATGTTTATTTTAAATTCCAATTCCTCCTGGATTTCCTTCATCTTTTTAAAATACTCTTTATAGTCTATTCCATCAATAAAATCCGGGTCTGTTCCACCAAAATCCATATGATCAGTGAACATTATAAATTCCTGATTCCTAGATTTTGCAATCTTTATATACTCTCTTGCATCAGCTTCACTATCAGGTGAGTATAAGGTATGAATGTGATGATCAGTATATACCATAATGGGTCCTCCTATTTCATTCTCTTTTCAAGTTCACTAAAAATATCTCCCAAAGAAATTCCTTTGTGAACTAAAAGGACAATTAAATGATAAACTAAGTCACTGGCTTCATAAATTAGTTCTTCTTTTGTATTTTTAGCTCCAATTATGACCTCAGCTGATTCTTCACCAATTTTTTTTAGAATTTTGTCTATTCCTTCTTGGAATAAGTAATTGGTATAGGAACCCTCTTTTGGATTGTTTTTCCTGTGTAGGACTACTTCATAAAGTTTTTCCAATACATCTTGGATACTTTCATCTTCTATAACCTTATTAAAAAAGCAAGAATAGCTTCCAGTATGACAAGCCACACCCATCTGATTAACTTTTAATAGAATTGTATCTCCATCACAGTCGTAATAAAAGCCTTTAACAACTTGAAAATTACCTGAGGTTTCTCCTTTTTTCCAAAGAGATTTTCTTGAACGAGAATAGTAATGTGCAATTCTTGTTTCCAGTGTTAAATTTAGTGCTTCTTCATTCATATATGCCAGCATTAATACTTTCCCTGTTGCAATATCTTGTGCAATCACAGGAACTAATCCATTTACATCATACTTTACTCCTATCATAGTCTTACCTCAACTCCTTGTGATTTCATATACTCTTTAACCTGTCTTATTTCTAGCTCTTTATAATGAAATACACTTGCAGCCAATACCCCATCAACATCTGCTTCAAGTACAGCTGTTGCAAAATCCTCTATCTTTCCTGCCCCGCCTGATGCAATGACTGGTACTCCAACATTGGAAGTGATTTCCTTTAATAATTCAATATCATATCCTTCCTTCATGCCATCTGCATCAATGCTATTAACTACTAATTCACCTGCTCCCAGACGAACTCCTTCTATTGCCCATTCAATGGCATCCTTGTTAGTATTTATTCTACCACCATTAATGTATATATTCCACTTTCCTTCACTTTCCTTTTTTATATCCATAGATAATACAACACATTGAGCACCATATTTTTGAGATGCCTCAGTTATTAAAGAAGGATTTTTAACTGCTGCAGAATTTATGGATACCTTGTCTGCACCTTTTCTTAGTATTTCAGTAAAGTCATCAATACTATTTACTCCTCCACCTACACAAAATGGGATGTTTATTTTTGCTGCAACCTTTTCTATAAAATCTAGAGAGATCTTTCTATCTTCATTTGTGGCGGTTATATCATAAAATACTAGCTCATCTGCACCTTCTTGGGAATAAAATTCACCCAATACTTCAGGGTCATCAACATCTTTAATATCAACAAACTTTTTTCCCTTTACTACTCTTCCATTCCTTACATCCAAACAGGGTATTACTCTTCTAGTTAGCAATTTAATACCTCCTCAAGCCTAAGATTTCCATTATATATGGCTTTTCCTATGATAGCTCCATATACTTCTAGTATTTTAAGTTTTTTAATGTCATCCATAGTTGTGATACCTCCAGATGCAATTATTTCTACCTTTGAATTGCTTTTTAGTTCTTTATACATGCTAAAATTAGGACCACTTAACATACCATCCTTTTCTATGTCTGTATAAACAATTCTCTTTAATCCAAAGTCTTCTAGTTCATTTATCAAGTCTAAAGCCTTAATATTTGATATACTCTCCCATCCATCTGTTGCTATCATACCTTTATATGCATCAATTGATATTATTATCTTATCTTTGTACTTTTCTAGCATTTTCTTTGTCCACTCTTTATCCTTAAGTGCAGCAGTACCAATAATAACACTTGATACTCCTAATTTTAGAAATGTCTCAACTCCCTCTGAATCTCTAATACCACCTCCTAGTTGCACAGGAATACTAATATTTTTAAGAATTTCTTCCACAACAGGTTGATTGGTTCTAATTCCATTTCTAGCACCATCTAAATCAACTAAGTGCAATATTTTAGCACCTTTTTCTTCCCAATTTTTAGCTACTTTAACAGGATCTGATTCATAGATTATCATATCATCATAGGATCCTTGAGTAAGGCGTACACACTGTTTATCTTTCATATCTATTGCAGGATATATAATCACATAATCACCTCTTTAAGAGCTAGTATTAAATTCACTCCCACTTGGGAGCTTTTTTCTGGATGAAATTGAAATCCAATTATGTTATCTTTCCTAACTATCGCAGGTATATCTTCTCCATATTGGACAATGGCAATATTTTCATCACCTTTTGAGTCTGCGTAGTATGAGTGTACAAAATATACATAGTCTCCTTCAGAAATGTATTTAGTAAGTGGATCAGATTTGGTTTTAATTAAACTATTCCACCCCATATGAGGAACCTTTGGCATAATAGTAAGTTTTTTTATATCACCAGTTATTAATCCTAATCCCTTGTAATTACCATTTTCAAAACTTCTATCATATAGAAGTTGCATTCCTAAGCATATTCCTATAATAAAGGTTCCTTCTTTGGCTTTTTCTATGATTATCTCTGCTAATCCCCTCTCCCACAGATTATTGGATGCATCTCTATATGCCCCTACTCCAGGTAGAAATATTGTTTTCGCTGCTTTGATAATATCAATATCATCTGTAATTACTGTATCAATTCCTCCCTTTAACAAGGCAGTTTGAAGACTCCTTAAATTCCCAAGTCCATAGTCCAGTATAACATTCATTAGAGGACCCCCTTTGTACTGATCACTTCATCGTTAATAATTCTGACACCTTCTTTTAAGGATCTTCCTAGACCCTTAAATACAGCTTCAATTTTATGGTGGTCGTTATCTCCTCTCATTAAATCTATGTGTAGGGTAATTCCAGCATTGAAAGCAAAAGCTCTAAAAAACTCTCTAAAATCATCAGTACACATATTTCCTATTGTTGAATTATTGAACTTTAAATTGTCAACTAAATATGGTCTATTGGATATGTCAATTACTACCATTGCCAAACTTTCATCCATTGGTGTTATTGTACTAGAAAACCTTTGGATACCTTTTCTATCACCCAATGCTTCTTTGAATGCTGACCCTAACACTATCCCAATATCTTCAACACTATGGTGACTATCAACTTCCAAATCTCCCTTACAATCTAGTTTTAGATTAAATCCACCATAAAAAGCCATTGCTTTTAACATGTGATTTAAAAACCCCAGATCTGTATTTATGTCTATGTCACCATTTCCATCTAGTGTAAGTTCTAGTTTAATTTTAGTTTCTAAGGTTTCTCTGTTTATTTTAGCTTCTCTCATTTTGAACCTCCTCAATAGCTTTTAAAACCTGTTGGTTTTCTTCTTTTTCACCTATGGTCAATCTAAAAAATCCTTCTAAATTATTCTCATATCCTCTAATTAGTATTCCTTTTTCTTCAAGTTTACTACCAAAGTCTTTACTTGCCTGGAAGAATAGAAAATTTCCTTGAGATGGTAATGGACTAAAACCTTTTTTCACAAGCTCAAGTCTAATTCTTTCTCTTTCAGTTTTTATTTCTTCAATATTGTTTTTAAATATCTCCTTTGATTCCAAAGCCACTAAAGCCATATCTTGAGTTAATGAATTTACATTGTATGGTGATCTTACTCTATTTATATATTCAATAATCTCTTCTTGTGCTATCATGTATCCTACTCTAATGCCAGCGAGGGACATAGCCTTTGAAAATGTCCTTAGTATTATTAAATTCTTATAATCATTTGTATCATCCTTTGGAGGAGTGTCCGCAAAATCAATATATGCTTCATCAAGTATGACCATACCATCTATACTTTTGACAATTTCTACAATATCTTCATAAGGTATCATTGTTCCAGTTGGATTATTTGGATTGCTTAGTATTACAATTTTTGGTTTTTCTTCTTTTACAAAACCTAAAAATCCTTCTAAGTTTAAATCTTTCATATTTGTCAAAGGATAATCTTTATAAACACCTTTGTGGATAATTGTAAAAATCTTATACATACTAAAGGTTGGTGATATACTTACAACCTTTTCTCCAGCTTCGAGATAAGCTTTCATTACAAGTTCTATCAATTCGCTAGATCCATTACCAATAAGAATTTCATCTGGAGATTTATTAAGATCAGATGCTAATTTATTCCTAAGTTTATCTGATCTGTCTACTGGATATCTATTGTATCCTTTAAGCCACTGTATACCTTCATTTGCATCAAGTTTTACCTTGTAGTTGGATTCTTTTACTTTATATGCTTCCATTTTTTTTATATCTTCTCTAAGGTATTTATACATTTTCATCCTCCAATCTAACCTTTATTGAATTTCCATGTCCAGTTAATCCTTCATCAGTTGACAAGAGGATAATATCTTTTGAAGCTTTGTACAAAGCTTCTTTTGAATAGTAAATCAGTGAGGTTTTCTTAGAAAAATCTTCTACTCCCAATGCAGATGAAAACCTTGCAGTTCTTGATGTAGGCAAAGTATGATTAGGTCCTGCATAATAGTCTCCCACAGGCTCAGGCGTATATTCTCCTAAAAATATAGCCCCAGCATTATTTATTTTTTTATAATCTTCAAAAGGATCATCAGTTAAAATTTCCAAATGCTCTGGTGCTAATTTATTAGCGATATCAATGCTTTCTTGTAGAGTCTTGGTAATTATAATAGCCCCGTAATCATTGAGAGATTTACTAGCTATTTCATTTCTCTCTAATACTGAAAGCTGCTTCTCCAATTGGGCTTCAATTTTCTCAACAAGTGAAACATTGTCAGTTATCACAATACTGGCAGCCATTTGATCATGTTCAGCTTGGGCAATTAAATCTGCTGCAATGTATTTAGGATTAGGATTTCCACTGGCAAGAATTACTACCTCACTTGGTCCAGCAATCATATCTATCCCAACTAATCCAGAGACTTTCCTCTTAGCCATCGCTACATATATGTTTCCAGGTCCTACAATTTTATCAACTTTTTTAATTGATTCAGTTCCATAGCATAATGCTCCTATTGCTTGAGCTCCACCGATTTTGTATATTTCTTTTACCCCGAGAATATCAGCAGCAACAAGTACAGAATCTTTAATTTTCCCATCTTTATTTGACGGAGTAACAATCACTATTTCTTTTACACCTGCTAATTTAGCTGGAACAGCATTCATAATAACTGTAGATGGATATGAAGCTGTACCTCCAGGTACATATATTCCAACTCTTTCAATGGGGTTTATTAATTGCCCTAATACTATGCCATCTTTAGATTCAATTAAGAACCCATCATTCTTCTGTTTTTCATGAAATTTGGTTATATTATCAATTGCATTTTTAATGGCAGTTAATAACTCAGGACTTATATCTTCTTTTGCCTTTTGGATTTCACTTTCCTGAACCTTAATGCCATTTAAAGATTCACAATCATATAATCTTGTATATTGGAGTAGAGCTTTATCACCGTTTAATTTAATATCCTGGAGAATTTCATCAACCTTATTTAAAACATCTTGTGAGTCCATTTGAGTTCTGTTTAGTATTTTATTTAGTTTATCTATTTCGTCTAACCCATATATTTTCTCAATCATTTATCTTCCCCCAAGAATTTCTTCTATCTCTTGAATATTGTTGTATTTAAACCTATAACTTACCTTATTAACTATCAATCTAGCGCTTATGTCATCTAGCTCTTCTAGAATTACCAATCCATTATCCCTAAGAGTATTTCCGGTTTCAACTATATCAACAATATAATCACTTAATCCGATCAATGGAGCAAGCTCTACTGAGCCATTAAGTTTAATAACTTCTATTTTTTGCCATCTATTTTCAAATACAGTTTGAACATATTGAGGATACTTTGTTGCTATTCTTAAAACATCTTTATTGGATTTTTTTTCATGATCTTTAAAACCTGCAATTACAAATTTGCATTTTCCAAATCCCAGGTCCATAATTTCATATACATCCTTGTTTTCTTCTAGGATTATGTCCTTTCCAACTATTCCAAGATCTGCAACACCTTTTTCAACATATGTTACAACATCAGAAGGCTTAACAAATATATACTGGGTATTCCCTTTTTTATCGCTAAATATTAGCTTTCTTGAATCTTTTTCCCTTTCTATTTCCATATCAGTCCCTTTAAATAAAGCTAATCCCTGTTCTCCCAGTCTTCCTTTTGCAATAGCAATAGTAATATTATCCACTATATCCCCTCCTTTAATCGTATTCTTGTAACCATGTCCATGTCAATCATAAATCCAATTGCAGGAACCTTTTTTCCAAATTCTTCTGTTAATCTATCATATCTTCCTCCACTTAAAACTTTGTTAGGTATTCCCTTACAGTAACCCTTAAATACAATACCATCGTAGTAGTCCAAATCTGGTATCATTGAAAGATCTAAATTAATTCCATTTGAATAATCAGCTTCCTTTAATATTTCATTAATCTCTTCAAGTTCATACAGTGCTTCTTCCATTTGTTTGTTTGATTTATATTGTCTTGCTTTTAAAATAACTTCTCCCATTTCACCTTGTAAATTTAGAATTTCATTTAGTACTTTACTTTCTATATTAAGCTCCTGGATTTTTTTCTTTATTCCAAACCTATTTTTCTTTCCAATAAGGTCTCTAAGTTCTAATTCTTTATCAATGTTTAAGTTTAGATCTATAAATATTGCATCTAAATATTTACTAGAACCAAGTTCTAAAATATAGTCTTTTTCCAATGAAGACATTAAATATACAGCCATTTCTACAATTTCTTGATCAGCCTTTAACACATCATCTCCAAGAGATTCTATTCCCATTTGATATCCTTCTAATATCTTCCCTCCTGGCTTGTTTAGATATATTTTAGAGTTATAGTATACCTTTAATGGGGGTTTCCCATCCCACTTAGAAAATATTTCTCCAAGAATATTAGTAGTTATGTCTGGTCTTAAGATGAATATCCTTGAATTTCCACTTAATACCTTTACTGTTTTTGATGAATCTTGTCTGAAGTTTGACTTAACATATTCATCATATTTTTGAAATATTCTCGGTTCTATTAAATAATATCCTTTGTTCTCAAAATAACCTTCTATTTCTCTTTCTAAATTCTTTTTAAATCTAGTTACAGTTAGTTCCTCTGTCATACTAGTAAATTTCATTTTATACACCCTTTCTTCAAAAAAATTAAAAACCATATAGGCAAGCTATATGGTCGAATAAAATCTAATTCCCATCATAGACCTTGCCATGTTTCAAAAAACCTAAACAAGAGCATGTCTATGATCTAGTTACTGATCATAATAACAAACTCTTCGATCTATGATGATGTAGTTGTATATTTTGTTTTTTGTTTATATACATTCTAATTACCTCATCTCCGTGCTAATGTAGTAAATTATATCATCTAGAAAAAGTAATTACAATAGAAATTGGTAATTTTTTTGTTTTTTTAAAAATGTTTAAATTTTATAACTTTATTTAAAGAATTATAGTTTAATCTATACAAAAAGAAGCCTTTTTAAAACTTTTGATTTCAGATACTATAATTATGTTTTAATATATATTACTATGACATAAATGTTTTAAAATTCATTACAAGTTTTTATATGAGTTTATAAGAATTCCAATACCTATTACTAATAGAACAATAGAAATAATTAATGGATATCTTAACGATGGTTACTTAGCTTTATAATCATTTTTACAGAATGGACATTTTGGATAATCTTTGTCATGAACTTTCCCACAACTTGGACACTTAATTTTTGTAATAAGCTCATTTTTGTGATGATAAAACTCTAGTTTTCCGCAGTTTGTACATTGATGTACATCTACTTCAATCCCATTGGCTAATCTATGTAATAATACTTCCGATTCTCCTACATTTAAATTTAATCCTTTTACAACTTCCATTTCTGCTTCGCATCTTAGACATTTTAATTTCTCATCCATAAAATTCTCTCCTCCTACTTATTTTGAAATATTAATCATCCATTATTTACTCTTTAAGACTTTATCATATTATATCACAATGAGAAAAATAGTATTTTATAGAGGTAAAACATACTAATTTTAGTTTCGTATTTTACTTGAAAATCTGAAGAGATAATTAAAATAAGAAAAAACAGCATTTAAGGTGTATTCCTACACAATATATGCTGTTATGTAAATTAGTTAGAATAAAGCTTTTTTATTTCTCCCTTAATAGACAGTTTAATTTGTTCACATGTGAATCTTAATAATATTTATTATATAAACTCTTGTGATTGATTTTTACTAATTACTTTGATGATAAAATTTTCTTATAGCTAATTTCCATAAACTGAAAATATACCTTCCTAAGTGGTTCATCTAGTATGGATAAGGCTTTATTTCGAATATTTTCTGGTATAAAGTATGCTGCTTCTGCTATACTTCCAGTAATTGCTGCTAGGGTATCACTGTCCCCGCCAAGTGATATGGCATTTCTAATGGCATCTTCAAAATCAACACTTTCAAGAAAAGCAATTATTGCTTCAGGTACTGTTTCTTGACAACTTTCATTGAATTTATAGCCAGGTCTAATTTCATCAAGAGTACGATCAAGATTATACTGGTATTTACTTTCTATATACTCTTTGATTTCAATCTTTGATTTTCCTTTTCTTGCAAGAAATATTGCTGCAGCAGTAGATTGTGCCCCTTTAATTCCCTCCGGATGATCATGGGTTATTAACGCACTTTCCTTTGCATATTCCTCAACTAGTGAAAGTGAATCAAACATCCAAGCTACTGGTGATACTCTCATAGCTGCTCCATTTCCCCAGCTATTATATGGAAGAGTATCTTTTGAAAACAACCAATGTCCAAATCTACCTCCGTATCCAGAATCTGGATACAAATTGCCAAACTTTTTCATGGCTTTAATAAAATCTTTAGAATCTCCACCTTTCATCAACGCTTCTGCAACAGCTATAGTCATAACAGTATCATCAGTATAAATACATTTTGGACTAAAAAGAGGAAACTCTTTATTTTTTATGTTATTCCATTCGTAAACAGATCCAATTATATCACCAATAATTGCGCCGATCATTGTTTTTTCCTCTTTCCTCGTGTTTTTATATCTTCTTCAATTGGTTTTTTCCAGTCTTCTGATATTGGACGATTATCTCGCATTACGCTTATTGTTTCACTTATTATCTGGTAATTAAGTCTGGTTCCTTCAGAATCTGAAGTATAATTTGTTGCTCTATTTTTGTCTATTCCAAATCTTGCAGCTTGAGAAATTGCATCAATATTTGCACCAAGAAATATAAACTCCCAACCATATTTTTCCTTTTGATGTTCAATCATAGTACGAATCTTTTCATAGTCAAATTCTTTGCTTGCATTTTCCATTCCATCTGTGGTTATTACAAACATTACATGTTCTGCTTTTTCAGATTCCAGAGTATGTCTTTGAACATTTACTATTTTGTTTATAGTTTTTCCAACAGCATCTAGTAATGCTGTTGTTCCCCTTACAAAGTACTCTTTGTCAGTTATAGGCAAAATACCATTAATATGGATTCGGTCATGTAGGAGTTTGTAACTGTCATCAAACAACACTGTGGTTATAATCGCTTCTCCTGGTTCTTGCTTTTGTTTTTCAAGCATTGCATTATATCCACCAATTGTGTCACTTTCAAGACCACTCATTGAACCACTTCTATCAAGAATAAATACTAATTCAGTTAATCCTTTTTTCACTTTATTACCCTCCTTTTTTCTATTAATCTAAGGATACCATTTATACAAAAAAGAAAGGTCGCACATAATGCGACAAATTTATACTCCTAATAAGTGTTGATCAAAAGCATATAATGCTTCGTTTATTTCAAAAATATCATAATTTTCTTCATAAATAAAATACTCAATGATAATGTCAAACTTGCTACTTCTTGAAAGACCAAAACCAGCCCTATTTAGTAAATCTCTAGTTTCATCAAGACTTAACTTCAATGCAATTGAAAAAGCAAAAACAGTTGTTTTACTTGGTTTGTAATTAATATCATTTCTAATTTTGGAAAAGTGTCTTCTATCAACATTTGCCCTATTATATGCTTGGGAATCGGTCATTCCTCTCTCATCAATCAAACGCAGTAACATTTGCGTAAAAGTTTCATCAACATGATTTACTAATTCATCAAGATTTCTCTTTCTCTTTCTTGAAGATGTCCTTGTGGTTGAGGGTGAAGACTGTTCCATTTGTACTTCTTTCAGTTGATACAATACATCTCTAGCGGTTGTTCCATTGTACCTTAATGATTTTTCATCTACATATTTATCATCAATAAATTGTGTAATAGATGAGAATAGCTTTTCAGACAACACAAAAGCAGCCTTATCATATACCACAATATAGACAGTCATATCATTTTCTAGCAAAAACTCTCCAATTACAGAAATAGCAGTCCTTAGTGCCTTATCCTTAGGGTAACCAAAGGAACCAGAAGAAATTAAGGGAAATGCGATGCTTTCTAGTTTGTATTCTTTAGCCAGCCTAAGAGAATTTCTATAACAATTCTCCAACAATTTTTCTTCATTGCTATTACCATCATTCCAAACTGGACCAGCGGTATGTATGACATACTTTGCAGGCAAGTTGTATCCTTTTGTTATCTTTGCCTGACCTACTTCACATCCTCCTAAGGTTTTGCACTCTTCCAATAATTCTAAGCCAGCGGCATTATGGATTGCTCCATCAACTCCCCCACCTCCAAGTAATTTTGAATTTGCAGCATTAACTATTGCATCAGCATGAACTTTAGTTAAATCATTGCGAATTATTTCTAGTGGCACGACGACACCTCCTAAGTTCTAGTAATATATAGATTAACAATATTCTTTTATCACTTAATAAATTTATCTATTGCCTTGTTTAACTTCTCTAAAGGTCCTTTGTCATTATTCTCTACAGCCTCTATGATGCAGTGGTTTATATGATCTTCAAGAATAATCTTACCAACACTATTTAAAGCAGCTCTAACAGCTGAAATTTGAACTAGAATTTCATCGCATTCTTTACCTTCTTCTATCATTCTTTTAACTGCTTCTGTATGCCCTATGATCCTAGCCATTCTATTAATTACTTGCCTGTTGTGAGGATGGTTATTATGCTCAGTCATATTATCACCTTACCTTTATCTTATTGGACTTTAATATCCTTCCATTTACCTCTTAAGAATCTAATCATTAGAATACTACCACGCAGAGTAATATCCATAGCATAAGCAAGCCAAACTCCAACCAATCCCATATTAAGCTTTATGCCAAGAAAATAGATACCTAATACTCTAATACCCCATA
>Ga0208490_100972_pt1 | contig 12782 bp, 10 predicted proteins | sample SubbioAug_CSWold_FD_184818 | JGI IMG/M metagenome (GOLD analysis project Ga0208490, IMG submission 184818) | Serpentinite rock and fluid subsurface biosphere microbial communities from McLaughlin Reserve, California, USA - CR11Aug_CSWold (SPAdes) | ecosystem: Environmental > Terrestrial > Deep...
CGGGCAGGAGCTGGTTCACCGGCTCGGCCGACGCGATCTACCAGAACCTCAACATCATCCGCGACGAGAAGCCCGACTACATCTGCGTCTTCGGCGCCGACAACCTCTACCGCATGGACGCGGCACAGATGGTGGACGCACACATCGCCAGCGGCGCGGGGGTCACGGTCGCCGCGCTGCGTGTGCCGATCGAGCAGGCCAACGCGTTCGGGGTCATCGACGCCGACGAACACGGGCGTATCAGCGCCTTCCGTGAGAAGCCGACCGACGCGCAGGGTCTGGCCGATGATCCGTTCAGCGTGTACGCGTCGATGGGCAACTACGTGTTCACGACCCAGGCACTGATCGATGCGCTGGGCGTGGACGCTATCGACGACGATTCCGCCCACGACATGGGCGGCGACATCATCACGATGATGGTCGAGCGCGGCGAGGCTGCCGTCCACGATTTCGTGCGCGACAACGACGTGGTCGGCTCGACCGACCGCGACCGCGGCTATTGGCGCGACGTCGGGACCATCGACGCCTATCACGCCGCCCACATGGACCTGATCTCGGTCCACCCGATCTTCAACCTCTACAACCTCGACTGGCCGATCTACACCTGGCACGACCCGTTGCCGCCCGCCAAGTTCGTCTTCGACACCGAGGACCGCCGCGGCACCGCCACCGACTCGATGGTGTGCTCCGGGGTGGTCGTGTCGGGTGCCACGGTCCGCGCTTCGGTGATCTCGCCCGGGGCTCACCTGCACACCGGCGCGCTGGTCGAACGCGCCGTGCTGCTGCACGGCGTCGACGTGGGGCGCGGCGCGGTGATCCGTAACGCCATCATCGACAAGAACGTGGTGATCCCGCCGGGCACGCGCATCGGGGTCGACGAGGCCGATGACCGTGCCCGCTTCCACGTCTCCGAGGGCGGCATCGTCGTGATCGGCAAGAACGACGTGGTCCCGGCACCCGGGCAGGGCGGGGCGTGAAGGGAGGGCGGGGCGTGAAGGGAACCGTCGCGAGCGGACCTCGCATCGGCCTGCTCACCAAGGAATACCCGCCCGAGGTCTACGGCGGCGCAGGGGTGCACGTCGCCGAACTCGCCCGTGCCCTCGACGGCCTGATCGACCTCGAGGTGCACTGCTTCGGCGCACCACGTACCGACCCGCTGGTCGGCGGCACCTACCGCGAGTGGGACGCGCTCGCGGGCGACGCACCCGAACTCGCCGCACTGCGCACGATGTCGGCGGATCTCGCCATGACCGCCGGGTTGTCCGGTGTCGATCTCGTGCACAGCCACACCTGGTACGCGAACCTGGCCGGGCACCTCGCGAAGCTGGTGTACGGCGTGCCGCACGTGGCGACCACGCACAGCCTCGAGCCGCTGCGACCGTGGAAGCGCGAACAACTCGGTGGCGGCTACGCGCTGTCGGGCTGGTGCGAGCGGACCGGACTCGAGGGGGCGGACGCGGTGATCGCGGTCTCCCACGGGATGCGCGACGACGTGCTCGCCTGCTATCCCGCCCTCGATCCGGCGCGGGTACAGGTCATCCACAACGGTGTCGATCCGACCCGTTGGCACCGCGTGGACGGCAAGGACGCGCTGACCGACAACGGCATCGATCCCGACCGTCCCTACGCGGTGTTCGTCGGACGAATCACGCGCCAGAAGGGCGTGGCCCACCTGCTCGACATGGCCGAGCGGCTGCCGGCCAGCACGCAGTTGGTGCTGTGCGCCGGGGCGCCGGACACGCCGCAGATCGCCGAGGAGTTCCGCGCCAGGGTCGCCGCGCTCGCGTCGGCGCCGGTGGACGTGGTCTGGATCGAGCAGATGCTGCCCCGCGAGCAGATACTCGAGGTGCTCAGCCACGCGGCGGTGTTCGTCTGCCCGTCGATCTACGAGCCGTTCGGGATCGTCAACCTCGAGGCGATGGCCTGCGAGCTACCAGTCGTGGCCAGCGCCGTCGGCGGCATACCCGAGATCGTCGTGCCGGGCGAGACGGGCTGGCTGGTGGGCTTCGAGCCCGGTGACGACGAACTCGGCAGCCCCGCCGACCCGGCCGCGTTCGCCGCTGAGTTGGCTGCGCGGGTCGCCGCCTGCCTCGACGACCCCGGCACGGCCGCAGCCATGGGCCGGGCCGGCCGGGCGCGGGTCGAGGAGTCGTTCAGCTGGGACGCCATCGCCGCCCGCACCGCCGAGCTGTACCGCTCGCTGGTCTAGGGCTCGGGCTGGACGCCACGTCATGAGCGGCGTAGGGTGTGTATCAATGTGATATCACTTTGACGTCAAGATGATGCGCAGCCTCCGCGAAGGACCAATGATGGGCGAGAACTTGAACGAGAAACTGGACGAGTACCCGGCCAGGACCCGGACCGGTGTCCCGGTGGCGGTCGCGACCATCGTCGTGACGTTGGCCACCATCGCCGGCTTCGTCGTGTCGGTGCGCACCCTCGCCACCGAAGGCAGCGTGGCCGCCGGCGTGGCCGGGCTGGTGACCAGCATCCTGGTGTTGCTCGTGGCGGTGTTCGTCGCCGTCGGCCTGTACATGATCCAGCCCAACCAGTCGGTGGTGCTCACGCTGTTCGGCGACTACCGCGGCAGCGACCGCACGCCCGGTCTGCGGTGGGCGAACCCGCTCTACGTCAAGCAGAAGATCAGCCGGCGCGTGCGCAACTTCACCACCGAGACCTCGAAGGTCAACGACGCCAACGGCAACCCGATCCAGATCGCGTCGGTGGTGGTGTGGCAGGTGGTCGACACGGCCAAGGCGGTGTTCGGGGTCGACGACTACGTGGACTACGTCCACATCCAGTCCGAGTCTGCGGTCCGCCAACTCGCTCGCTCGTACCCCTACGACGCCTGGGACGACACGCACGTGACGACGCTGATCGGCGATCCGATCGAGGTCAACCGCGACCTGCTGGTCGAGTTGCAGGAGCGCGCCGACGACGCCGGCGTGACCATCCTCGAGGCCCGCATCACCGACCTGTCCTACGCGCCCGAGATCGCCGAGGCGATGCTGCGCCGCCAGCAGGCGTCGGCCATCGTCGCGGCCCGCGCCAAGATCGTCGAGGGCGCCGTCCTGATGGTGCGCGACGCCGTGGCGCAACTCGAGGCCGGCACCACCGACGCCAATGCCATCCCGCTCGACAGCGACCGCAAGGCGACCTTCGCCGCGAACCTGATGACCGTGATCGCCAGCGACCAGCCGACCAACCCCGTGGTCAACGTCGGCACGTTGTCGCGCTGATGCGGGTGGGCGGGGGACGTCATCATGGCTCGTGAGCGCAAGCAGTTCCCGCTGCGGATCTCGCCGGAACTCTACGAGATCTACGAGACCTGGGCCGCCGACGAGTTCCGGTCGGTGAACGCCCAGATCGAGGCCGTACTCATGGACGCCGCACGCCAGGCCCGGCGCGTGCGGCGTCGACGGCCGTCCGAGGAGCACCCGGCGCCTCCGCCCCCCTGACGCCGGTCAGCGCTCGGCGCTCACCGGTCACGGCGCCGCGGGTTCGCGTTCCTGTCCGGGCGACGACGATGGCGGTGACGTGCCGGATCACGGCTGCCCGCAAGCCGTGAAGGAATAGCCTCACGATCCTCGGGGAGGATGCGAACGTGTCGGCGACTCCGGATCAGCATGAGCGTCTGGCCCGTTGCGCGCGGAATGCGATCGGGGCTCCCGAGACAAGGCACATCACGATTCTTGCCCCCGGAATGACCTCCACGGCCTGGCAGGCCTCGCGCGGTCATGGCGGCTGGGTGGCGCGTGTTCCGCTTCCGGACTCGGGTCGCCGGGTCACATACCGGGCCGAGGCGCACATCGGTGCGATCCTGGCCATGGCGGGACATCCCGTGGCGACCTGGACCACGGTCGAGGTCGAAGGCGTCCCCATCTCGGTTGGTCCCTATCGGCCCGGTGTCCCGGTTGATCCCGTACAACCCTGGAGCGAGGAATTCACGGCCGCCGTCGCCCACACCCTCGTGACTCTCCACGGGCTGGATTGCTCGGACTGGGGTCCGTTGCGGGATGAAGACGATCGGCTGGTCGGGATCAGTCGTGATCAGTCGGCCGCCGTCATCGACCGCTGGTGCCACGCGGCGATGTGGCCGTTCGACGGCTCCGACCTGCACGCTCACCCGCTGACCCGGTTCGCCCCAGAACTGGTCGAAGCTGTCGCTGCCGCGTCTGAGTCGATCGTCGTGGCGGCTCGCGACCGTCGTGGCGTGGTGCACTCGGACCTGCACCCGCAACACCTGCTCGTCGGCGCCAAGGGTGAGTTGGCCGGCGTGCTGGACTTCGGTGCGGCGTTCATCGCCTCCCGCGCGTGGGACTTCGCGCTGCTGATCCATTACTACGGTCTCGCGACGGCGGCAGGTGTCGCTCGTCACTACGCCGCCCTGGGGAGCGTCGGCGCGATCTCCTTCGACGCTGACGGGACGCTCTGGGACTTCGATGCGGTCCTGCGCCACGCCCTCGGCGTGGTGCTCAGCCAACTTCGGCGCCGATGGCCCGGCCCCGACACCACCGCCCTGACCATCGACCGGATGATCGCGATCCGCGACAGCGTGGCCGCAAGAAGCAACATGGTCGGTAGGCGGTTGGAAGAAGTCGGCCGAGAAGCCTTCACCACGACCCTCGCAGACATCGACGGGGCCGAACTCGAAGCCGCAGACGAGCTCACCGAGCTCTACCTGCATCACCGCTTCGAGGACATCGAGTTTCGACGATGTCTCCCCCTGCCTCGATGAGCTGGACGGCCGCTATCCGCTCGGGTTGCTCTCCAACGGCAGCACCGAGCGGCAACCTGCCGCCACGGCCCCTTCGATGTCGGTCTCTCCGTCGCCGTTTGGCGAAACGCGCCGGGATCGACAAGCCCGTCTCACCCCACTCCCTACGGCACGCTGCGATCACCGCCGCCCTCGACGCCGGCTGCTGCCTTTCGGGACGTGCAGGACCGCACGGCACGCCGACCCTCGCCAGACCCGCCGCTACGACCGCGCCCGCGGGGCACTCGACCGCAACCCCACCTACACCTGCGTTGAACAGAATGTAGGGGCATGCGGCGAGCGGGTTCTGGTAGCTACGGGGTTGTAGCGGGCATCGTGTGGCGGTTTCGGACGTGGGAAGGTCCCGTCGCGCGTGTGACTACAGCGCGGCGGGACCCAGATGTGCCGAAAGATGCTCAGATCAGTCGTTGAGGGGCTCGAACTCGTAGTAGCGGGGCGGTTCGGGCAGTCCGAGACGCTCGAGAATGGAAGAGTGTTTGGCGGTGAGGCGGGTTCGTTGGGACACGGTCCCGTGGCCGGTGTCGTAGGTCTGCAGCTGCATCCGGTCGAGCTCGGCCGCGAGGTTGCGCCAGGTGTCGCCGGTGGCGATCTCGGCGGTGCGGATCAGTAGGAGCGCGAGCCAGGAGAGCTGGACGTGGGCGATGATCCGCTGGTCCTTGCGGTGGTAGACGGGTCGCAGCTCGAGCTGTTTGAGCTCCCGCCAGCCTCGTTCGACCTCTAGTAGGGCCTTGTAGCCTCGGGCGATCTCGGCCGCGTCGGTCTCCATCTCGGAGGTGCGCAGCAGGCTCTTGCCGTCCAGGCGCTGCTCGGCGGTGATCTTGGCCCGGTCGATGCGCAGCAGCCCCGAGGGCGTGACGCGCAGGTAGCGCCACAGGCCGGGCTTCTCCCGGATCCGTCCGCGTAGCTCGGCCCGAGCGTCGGGGTCGAGGGCGTCGGAGCCTTCGATGCGGTCGGCGAGCAGGGCGACGAGCCGGTCGCGGACGTGGGCGTCGTGGGCGGCGGCGTCGAGGTTTCGGACCATCACGAACCGCTGCTGATCGATCCCTTCCCCGACCCGGATGTCTTTGACCTGGAGCGTGTCGTCGACGGTGCGGAACCGGCCCTGGCGGGAGCGGGCCTCCACGGCGGCGGCTTCGTTGCCGCGTAGCTTCTCGGCGATGATGAACCCTGACCCGCCACCGGTCAGGACCTTGCGGTTCTCCTTGGACGTGAACCCGGCGTCAACGACCCACACCGTCCGGTTCAGCCGCCAGCCGGCCAGATCCTGCTTGACCTCGGCCAGGACGGTCTGGTCCTGGGTGTCGCCGGGCCAGACCCACAGCTTCACGGGCAGCCCTCCGGTGGTGACCGCCATGCCGATCACGACCTGGGGCAGGTCCGGCCGTGAGTCCTTCGAATGGCCCCGCTTGCGCAGCCCGCCCTCATCACCGTCGAGTTCGCCGTCCTCGAACGGGACCTCGAAGTAGGTGCTGGTGGTGTCGAAGAAGATCAGGTCCACATCGAGCTGAAGAAGATCGGCGACGGCGAAGAACACCGTCTCCTGCAACACCTCGAGATGCTCGAGCAGCCAGTCCATCGCCCGGTAGCAGGCCGTGTGATCCACCTCCGCCAGGCCAGGGATGTAGACCTCCTCGCGGATCCACCGGGCCGCTTCCAGCTTCGAGGACGGGGCCAGCGCTCTGCCTGCCACCAGCGCGAACACGATCCGTTCGAGCAGCGCCGGGTCGAGCTTGCGTCCCGGACGGTGCTTGGGGCTACGGGCGAGCTTGCGGATCTGCTGACCGATCCCGAGCCTGGACCACAGCTGGTCGAGCACCCACACCCCGCCCAGATCACGACCATCGATCGGTTCCAGGTCGAGCGCCGCGGGGTCGCCGTCGTCCAGGCCACTGCCAGGCACGGCCACGTCCAGGTGACGGGCGATCGAGGCCATCAACCGCTCGAGCGCATGCGGGTCGAGCTCGTCCTCCCGACCGAACGAGTGCAAGATCTTCGGCTTGGACACCCCCGAGTCCGGATCGCGGTAGTTGTGCGCGAGCGACAGGTAGGAGGTGGTCGTGCCGTTCTTGTTCGTCCGAGACGACCTACGCAGATACACGACTACCTACCCGACGGCGACCCAACCGCCACAGCATGCACGTCTGATACCCCGAACGCAACAACCAGCACCCGGCGCGTGTTACTACACCATGCGGGCCTGGTCGGACCTGATCGGGGTCGTAGACCCGTCTACGACCCCGAATCCCACCTTCGTGCCCCTACATTCTGTTCAACGCAGGCTACATCGTCGCGACCTACCTCGCCGGAGCCACCGGCGCCCGGTAGCGCATCTGCCGACGGTCACGGCTGCCGGGCTACCCCACCCGGTAGCCGTGATGATGTGCGGGTATCTCTCGGCGGCGTTTCGCACATAGTCATACCGGCGGTTCGTTACATGTGGGTCGCTTGATCAAACCTGCCCGATGGCTCCGGGGGGGGCGTTAGGCGCCGTAGCTCATACGGCCAAGATCGGCGAGGACTTCCTGGCTGCTCTCCAGGGAGCTGCTCAGGATCTGCCGTCCGACCTCGAGTAGCTGAAAGACCCTTGGATCGACGACCCGGTAGATCACGAGCGAACCGTCGCGGCGGGATTCGACCACGCCGGAGCGGCGCAGTGTGGCTAGGTGCTGTGAGAGCGTGGAACCACTCACGCCGACGGGGCCGGCGATCTCGGCGACGTTGGACTCGCCTCCACGCAGTACCTCGAGGATGCGGATGCGGATGGGATGTCCGAGTGTCTTGAACAGTTCGGCTTTGAGTTCGTAGACGGGGCGGGTCATCGGGGGCACCTCTCGTAGCGCAGCGCACTCGTGGTGCAAGGCAAGCGGGCGAGTACGGCCGTTGGCTGAGGAAAAACGGGGGTCATGGTTGTCTGCCGAGCTGCCGCGGCCCTCGGAGGTGGTGGCGGGGTCGTTCGCCAGCGGCTGGGGCGAGGTCGAACGGCAGGCTGTCGAAGCCGACGACACCGATCTGTTCGAAGGTGCAGTCCCGAAACGCGCAGTGACGCAGCACGATCAGCCCGGTGAGCCTCTCGGGGAGGGGCGATGGCAGCGGCCAGCTGATGGCGTCGGGCGGATCGTAGGTGGCGCACCGTTTGACGTCGCACTCGATGAACTGCACGACCGCCGGCCCGACGATATTGCACCGGTCGAACTCGCAGCGCGACAGCACGTTCCCGCGGCCGACGCGGTGGACCATCTCGGTCAACCAGACGTCACGGCCAACGAACCGGCGCCGTCCGAGCTCGCTCACGGCCCTCCTGCTTCATCGTCGGGCCGGCGGGCTCCCCTCCCGGGCCCACACAAGCCGAACATAGTTTCAGTCGTGCTCTTGTCAGTTGTTTCATGTTATCGTGAATAAGCGTATCAGTGTATGCTGTCGGCGGCCACCTCCTCGGGTGGCCGCCGATCTTCTCCCGGGATGTGTGATGCTCGCCTCGATGGTCCGTTTCCTGCCCCGTCGCTCCGACTACGACCTGTCTGCCTTCCGTAGCGACCTCATGGCCGGCATCACGGTCGCAGTCGTGGCGCTGCCACTGGCCCTGGGGTTCGGGATCACCTCGGGTGCTGGGGCGGCGGCCGGGCTGTACACGGCGATGGCTGCCGGGGTGCTTGCGGCGGTGTTTGGCGGGTCCAACCTGCAGGTGTCGGGGCCAACAGGGGCGATGACGGTGGTGCTGTTACCGCTGGTCTCGACCTACGGGGTCGCAGCGCTTGCCCCGGTCGGGATCCTGGCTGGCCTGTTCCTGCTCGTGTTCGCCGTGGCGCGGATCGGCAAGTTCATCCGCTACATCCCCTATCCGGTGATCACCGGCTTCACCATCGGGATCGCGGTCATCATCTTCCTACAGCAACTGCCCGGGTTCCTCGGTGCCCGCAAGGGCGAGGGCGAACAGATCGTGGTGGCCAGCTGGCAGACGTTGCGGGCCTTCGCCGATGCGCCCGCGCTTGCCACCCCGCTGCTGGGGTTGCTGACCGTCGCCATCATGGTCGGCTGGGGACGAAACGAGCGGCTCCGGGCCTTCCCCGCGTCCATGGCGGCGCTGCTGGCCGCCACCGGCCTGTCGCTGCTGCCGATCTTCGACACGGTCGCGCGCATCCCCGCCATCCCCACTGGCCTGCCGATGCCGACACTGCCCAGCCTCGGCGGACTGGAGGCCACCGAGCTGGTACGTGCGGCGCTGGTGATCGCGGTGCTCGCGGCACTCGAGAGCCTGCTGTCGGCCGTCGTGGCCGACGGCATGACCATCGACGAACGGCACGACCCCGACCGTGAACTGTTCGGGCAGGGCATCGCCAACCTCGGCAGCGCCGTCATCGGCGGGATCCCCGCCACCGCCGCGCTCGCGCGCACCGCGGTCAACGTCCGCTCGGGTGCCCGCACCAGGCTCGCCGCAATCATCCACGGGCTCATCCTGGCCGCGATCATGGTCGCACTCGCACCGCTGGCCGCCCGCATCCCGCTGGTGGCGCTGGCCGCCATCTTGATGGTCGTCGCCGCACGCATGATCGAGGTCGGCGAGTTCCGCGAGATTGTGCGCGCCACCAAGTCCGACGCCACCACGATGCTGCTCACCCTCGGCGTCACGGTCGCATTCGACCTGATCCTGGCCATCGAGGTCGGGCTGGTCGTGGCCGGTGCACTGTTCGTCACCCGCATGTCCCAGTTGTTCCAGATCGATCCGACCGCCCTCGGGGACGGACCATCCGCACACGAACACCGGGCCGCAGACGGCGAACTCGCGGTCCGTAGCGACGACCTGGTCGTCTACCGCATCGAGGGACCGATCTTCTTCGGCGCCGCCGACCGGTTCTTCGAAGAACTGCTCCGCATAGACCACCACATCCGCATCGTCATCCTGCGGATGCGGCGTGTCCCGGCGATGGACGTCACCGGCGCCGCCGCCCTACGCGCGCTGGTCGACCGGCTCACCCGCCGCGGCATCGTGGTCATGATGTCGGGCGTACAGGACCAACCCCGAAGCGTCCTCGAACGCACCGGCATTCTCGGCGAGGTGACCCGCCAGGGCGACCATCTGTTCGACGACACCACCCAGGCCATAGCCCACGCCCGCCAACACCTGACCAACCACGACCACACCCACCCCACACGGCCAGCCGAGCACAACGCAGCCCCGCAGCCACCCTCGCAGGCAAGCCCGCACCACCCAAACGGTGACCGCACCGGCACCGCCTAGCCGCGCCAATACACGTGTAGACCAATCGCTGCGCCCGCCCATGCGATCTCGTCGGCTATACGCCGCGCGGCAACGCGGGATCACGGCGGCTGCCACCTTGTGGGAATCGAACATACGTTCGGATGTGGTGATGTCGCGACGTCACAACCGGCGAGTAGCGTGCGCCGACACGACTGGGGCAGCCATGAGCGATCGCAGCACGATCGAGTGGACCGAGGCCACTTGGAATCCCGTCACCGGCTGCACCGAGGTGTCTCCGGGATGCGACAACTGCTACGCGCGCACATTTGCGGAACGCTTCCGTGGCGTGCCGGGGCATCCCTACGAGCAGGGCTTCGACCTCAAGCTGTGGCCCGCACGGCTTGAGCAACCAGACCGGTGGAAGAAGCCGCGCACGATCTTCGTCAACTCGATGTCGGACCTGTTCCACGAAGATGTTCCCATCGCTTACATCTCCCAGGTCTTCGACGCGATGGCCGCAGCGCCGCACCACACCTACCAGGTGTTGACGAAGCGGCCCGGGCGGATGGCGTCCGTGGTCAGGCAGCTACGGCCGCAGCCGCTGCCCCAGGTGTGGCTCGGGACCTCGATCGAGCTCGACAAGTACACGTGGCGCGCAGAAAAGCTCCGCCAAACGCCGGCCGCCGTTCGGTTCCTCTCGCTCGAGCCGCTCCTAGGACCGTTGCCGTCGCTGGAACTTCACGGGCTGGACTGGGTCATCGTGGGCGGCGAGTCCGGCCATGGCGCTCGTCCGCTCGAAGCGGAATGGGTCCGCGACTTGCGGGACCGCTGCGCCGCGCAGGGTGTCGCGTTCTTCTTCAAGCAGACCGGAGCTGTCTGGGCGCGCGAACTCGGTTACCGAAGCAAGGGCACGGATGCCGAGGAGATCCCTGACGAGTTCCTGGTTCGCCAGTACCCCGAACGGCAGCTGATCACCGCCTGAGCTGCGACTGCCTGGGCGACTTGAAAAGTTCGAGCTGCTGCGAACTCGTGAACACCGTGTCGAAGCAGTGGTCCATGATCCGCTCCCCGACATCGTGCCCGCTGGCGAAGATCAACGAGTAGCCACGACGGCCCTGACGGCCAGACCGCCGGATCTCGCGGTCAAGGACTTTGGTGTAGCCGGTATCGCGGAGCTGTTGCCCGTACAGCTGCACGTACTTGCTGAGTGCCCGAGCGGGTGCGTCGGGGGCGTCGCCGGCCGCTTGCCGTTCGCGCCAGATCGGTTCCCAGTCCGTCGTTCCGAACAGGCGGTTCATCTTGTCGGGCGCGTAGTCGAAGCCGTCTCCCGTGCGGGTGAGCATTCGCGTGAAGCCGGTATCGGTAGCCAGTAGAACAAGGATCTCGACGGGAAAGCGTCCACGCCGCCAGCGAGAAAGCGAGCGGATGGTCTCGAAGTCGAGTTCGGTGCCTTCAGGATCGAGAATGGCGAGCGTTGGGGCGGTTCGGACAAGATGCTCGTCCATGGCCGCGATCAGGTCTGTGTTGACGTCGCCACGAACGACCCTGGCTCGGGTATCTGATGCGGTGCGGTCCCTCAACGCGCGCACGTTGTTGGCGTCGAGATCCATGGCCAGGAGCCGATCGACCGGCGGGTGAGCCTGGAGAACTCGCATCGGCGTGCCCCACGCGAGGCGGTCTTCAATCCGATTCACGCCCGGACCTGCGAATCCATCGACGACCTGGCTGAAACCCGCGCGCTTGCAGGCGTTCACGAAACCGGCGACGTAGCAGCTGACGATGTCGAGCTTGTCGAGTGCCCACGGATTGGCAGAGCGGATGGTCAGGCCATCGTCCGCTGGCTCGTCCGACAGGTCGAGTCCCACGGCCTTGTCTCCCCCGGCGCGCCCCGCCGTCGTAGATGTGCGCTCCCCAGCACACACCGAGCCCACAGTAGGCGTTGCTCGGTCAAGAGTTCGGGAGGTCGAGCGCCCGTGGCCTAGATCAGCACGACACCGCCCGCGATCGTGGCGACGACGCTGCCGAAGCCGACCAGGAGCCGACCGGCGTGCCCGATGCTCCACGCCGTCTCGTCCGCGACGAGTCTCGTCGGGACGACGGCGTGGATGACCAGGAGGATGACGCCAAGCGCGGCCTCGATGGCCCCGACGATGACGGCGATGGCTTCCTGTGTCGGTGACTGTGAGCACGGAGTCTCCTCGTTAGGCGGCTCCCCTTGTCACAGGGTCGACCGTTGAGCCCTAGGTGACAGGCTCAACCTGCCAGCGCCTGCTCCACGCGTCGTGTCACCGACCACCGACGCGAGGCGAGCGCCACGGAGATGCCCGGCGCGACGTGATCCGGGTCGCCGGCGGAGGGCCTGGCGGGCACGGAGGCCAGCGCCGGCTACCGCTGACCGAACGTGCACAACGCCCGGTAGCCATTGGGTGGTGCGGCGGGTCCGCCGAGGGATCCGGTCGTGGGCTTCACCCGGTATCGCCGGATGCGGCCTTTTGGCGCAACTCGATGTTGGTGTCGTCGGTCGACAGGGTCAGCTGGTGGTCTTCGATGTGCCATGCCGGGCCAGCGGTCATGAAGTCGGCGACCCATTGGTCCTGCTGGTGGCGCGGCTGGTCGCAGCCCATGTCGGTGTGGGAGGGGTTGACGAGTGAGAGTGCTTGTGGGGTCAGCCACAGCTGCGCACTGAACTGGTTGCAGCCGGCCGACCAAGTGTCAGGCGCCACGTGAGATGAGGACCGTGGGGGCGTAGAGCGCCAGCGATGGTGAGGACGACGGGGCGACAGTGGGCTTGCCCCGTCGCGCGTGCGG
>Ga0208490_100973_pt1 | contig 12780 bp, 14 predicted proteins | sample SubbioAug_CSWold_FD_184818 | JGI IMG/M metagenome (GOLD analysis project Ga0208490, IMG submission 184818) | Serpentinite rock and fluid subsurface biosphere microbial communities from McLaughlin Reserve, California, USA - CR11Aug_CSWold (SPAdes) | ecosystem: Environmental > Terrestrial > Deep...
CCTCCCATCGGGAGGCCCTCGCTCGCGCCAGGCTTCAGGTCAGCGCGCCGACTTGCGGGCCTTCTTGACCGACTCGGCCGCCTTCTTGGTGGCGACGGCGGCCTTGGTGGCGTCCAGGGCCTCTCGCTTCTCGGCGAGGGCCTTCTTCTCGACCTCGAGCTCGCGGCGCTTGGCCTCGCGCTCCTCGGCCTCGATCCGCTCCTGCTTGCGCTGCGCGGCCTCGTCGACGGCCTTCTCCTTGGCGGCAGCCTGCTTCTGCACGCGCTGCTTGGCCTGCTGCTCCTCGGTGCGGGCCTGGGCCTTGCGCTTCTCGGCGCGCTGGGCGGCCTCGCGCTCCTTGCGCTCGGCCTCGGCGCGCTTCTGCGACAGCTCCCGGTCAGCCTGGGCCCGCTTGGCCTCGGCGCGAGCCTCGGCTTCGGTGGCGGCCTCGACCTGGGCGACCTTGGCCCGCTTCACCGTGGCGGTGTGGAGCAGGACCTCGTCGTTGAGGACCACGCCGGCGGCATGGGCCACCGACGAGGCGACCTTGTCGTACGCCACGGCCGGCGGCCAGGTCGAGACGGCCTGCTCGGCCGACTCCTTGGCGAACACGTTCTCGGCGAGCCCGATCGGCTTGCGCCACAGGCGCAGGGTGCCGAGCACCGCTTCGCGGGGAATGGTCTTGAGCTGGGTGATCATCGTCTCGTCCTCGTCTCGGGTGGTGGTGCTGGTCACGACTGCGTCTCGGCGTCGAGGGCGTCGAGCCGGGCGGCGTTGGCCTTGGCGGCCTCGGCCTGGGCCTCGATGCGAGCGGCTTCCTCTTCGGCCTCGGCCCGATCGCCGAGCGCCTCGACCTGCTCACGGGAGGCACGGCTGCGCTCGGCAGCCTCCTGCTGGGTGATGGCCTCCTGGCGAGTCTCGGCCTGGGCCTCGACCTGCGCCTCGGCCCGGGCCTCGTCCCGCTCGACCTGCTCGCGGCGACGCTGCTCCTCCACCTCGGCCTCGAGGCGCTCGGCCTCGATCTCGTTCTCGGCGAGGCGAGCCTCGAGCTCGGCCTCGGTCTCGGCGCGGTCGGCATCGGCTGCCTGCGCACGGGCCTCGTCGGCCCGGTCGATGCTGGCCTCTTCGAGGGCACCCTCGGCTGCGAGGTCGCCGCGGTCGAACACGTCGCCCGCCACCTGCTTGGCCTTGGCCTTCAGGCGATCGAAGGTCCCGCCTTCGGGAAGATCACTCGTCGTGTCGGACATGGTTCGCTCGGCTCCTGGGTGGTGGTCGTGTCGGTTACCCGCGGGTCAGGTCGTTACCCGATCGCAACACGTCTCGACACCCGTCGGGGCGGACATGCGTCACAGGCGGTGCCTGACCCCGGACGCGCCACGGCCCCAGGCAGAGCCTGGGGCCGTGTAGTGCGCAGATGTCGGTCGAGGCCGCCGTCAGTCCTTGCGGAACACGTCCTTGACCTTGTCTGCGGTCTTGTCGGCTGCGTCCTTGACGCCACCGACCGCCTTGTCGACCTTGCCCTCGTTCTCGAGGTTCTTGTCGCCCGTGAGGTTGCCGGCCGCTTCCTTGATGCGGCCCTTGGCGTCGTCCTTGTTGTTCGGAGTATCAGCCATCTGAGGAGTCCTTCGCGTCGGGGATGGGGAACTCGTGGATCCTTGCCCGATGCGCGTGCGGACGAGACCGTAGTGCTCCGTCCTGCGGGCGCCGAGGATCACCTGCACGGCCGCCGGAGCGCGACGGAGGGGGCGCCGGATCGGCGCCCCCTCCGCTTCCGCGCCCTCCCGCCCGGGTGGGCAGGCGGTGTGGGGCGAGCCGGGGTGAGGGGGAGCGCACCCCAGCCCGGCGCGTGCTGCCAGTGATTCGGAGCCGACCGCCATCTGGATGGGAACTTCTCGCCGGCGGCGCCGGGCCTGGGTCGCGGACGCCCGTCGCGCTGAGCCCTCCGTCGCGACAGGATGCGGCGGTGGCAACCCATGAGAACGAGCTGACCGAGCCCGTCGACCTGTGCACCCCCGACGGCGAGCGGCTCAACCCGGCGGCCCTGGGCTGGTCCCGACGGCCCCTCCACCGCGCCAACCTCGGCGGACCGTTCGGTCCGAACAAGCGCTGGGACTACTGGGCGGTCCTGGCGGGCGACCTGGTCGTGTCATCGGTGTACGCCGACGTCGACCACCTCGGCCTCGCCGACGTGTGGTGGTGCGACCTGGCCGCTGGCACGACCGGCGGCGCCGGGCTGGTGACGATCGGCAGCGAGGACTTCGACCTCCCGGAACGCCCGGGCACCGTCCCGCTCCGCATCGATCGCGACGGCTTCGCCCTGGACTGCGTCGACGACGATGCCGGGACCCACCTCACCGCCTCGTGGACCGAACCCGACGGGCGCGCTGGCCGCCTCGACGTGCACGTCGCACTGCCGCCCGGTCACGAGTCGCTCAACGTCGTGATCCCGTGGGGCGACGAGGTCTTCAACTACACCTCCAAGCACCAGGCCCGCCCCGCTGCCGGCGAGCTGGTCGTCGGCGACGAGCGGTGGCCCATCGGCGGCGAAGCCGGTGATGCGTGGGGCGTGCTCGACGTCGGCCGTGGTCGGTGGCCGTCGGAGATCGCGTGGAACTGGGGTGGCGGCGCCGGCCGGGTCGGCGAGCACGTGCTCGGGCTGCAGTTCGGCGCCAAGTGGACCGAGGGATCCGGCTACACCGAGAACGGGTTCATCCTCGACGGCCGGCTCACCAAGCTCGGCAACGAGCTGGACTGGCGCTACGACTGGGACGCGCCCATGGAGCCGTGGCGCATCGTCGACCCGGGCGGCCAGCTCGACGTCACGCTGCACCCGCGGCACGACAAGCACTCACAGCTGCCCGGCCGGGACAAGGGCTCCGAGACGCACCAGGTGTTCGGCACGTTCTCCGGCCGGATCCGCACCGACGACGGCGTCGAGCTCGAGTTCGACGACGTGCAGGGCTTCGCCGAGGAGGCCCGCCAGGAGTGGTGACGGGTCAGCGATGCACGGGGGCCCGAGCTCGCTCTGACGTGCACGACCCATCCTCCGGAACCCGCCGGCCGGCCAGGAGCACCGGGAGGAAGGCGACGCCGACCAGCTGGTACGGGAACCCGACCGCCATCACCACGAGCACGCTCGCATGCAGCAGCCAGGCCCCAGCGACCCAGGCTCGTGCCCACCGACCCCCGAGCAGGGCGACCGGCGCCGCGAGCTCGACCGCGACGGTGAGGACCGCGGCGGCGGCGAAGGGCCACGCGTGGTCGAGCGCGTCGACGACCGCGGACAGGTACGGATCGCCGAAGAGCTCCTTGCGCACCAGGTCGAACGCCACCCAGCTCTGGAGGTTCTCCGCAGTCATCCACCCGAGGCCGCCGTAGCGCAGCTTGGACACCCCGGCGGCCACGTACGCCAGCACGGTCGCCAGGGCCATCGTCCGGAGCGGCCAGCCGTAGCGGAACGAGTCCGGTCGTCGGCGACGCCTGCCGAGCACCAGCGCATCTCCCGCCGGACTGACCGCGAGGACCAGCGCGTGGATCACCAGCACGTTCTCCGTGTGGAGGAGCTTGCCCCAGCTGTTCTGGTAGGTCGTGAGGAACAGCAGTCCGAGGGCGAAGGTCGGACCGGCCACCCGGAACCAGCGTCCACTCACCACCGTCCCCGCAGCCACCACCGTCACGGCACAGACCACGCCGATGCCCCAGCGGTCGAGCGGCTCGATCCCGAGCGCCCACACGACACCGACCGGCTCGAATCGAGATGGGTCGAGATCGCCGAGCGCCAGCAGCTCGGTGACGGTGAACGCCAGCCATGCCAAGGCGTACGCACCCACTCCGACCCGGATGACGGCCAGGGACCGGGCTGGCGCAGCGGCGAAGAACCACCGAGCGAGGCGCTCCTGGACGATCATGGCCCTGGAGCGCACGAGGCGTGCTCGGCGAGGACGATCGCCGTGCGGTCGCCGTGTCGAAGCAGCGCCAGGCCGTCGAAGCGGGCCGTCACGATCCGCACCCGTTCGACCGTCGGGCGGTGCTCGTGGACCCACGCCGCGACGTCCGCGCAGAGCAGCCCGGGCCGGCCGCCACCGTCGGCGACCGCCTCGCTCAGCGCCCGCACGGCCTGTGTCAGGTGGCGGTGGCCGGTGGCCTCGGTGGGCAGCGCCTCGGTTCCGCCCGGCCCTTCGCCCAGGGCGACCACGAGCCGGACGTCGGCGTCGCTGCGGAGGCTCGAGAACATCGGGTGCGGCGAGAGCGGGAAGCTGTCCTGGCCCTCCGGCCACGTCATCGGGTAGACGCTGGCCACCACGACCGCCACCGCCACCGCCACGGCGCCGATCTGCGAGCGGCGCTGCGCGCGATCGGTCTCCCGTCCAGCCCGCCCCACGAAGGCACCGTACCCCGGGTGGTCGAACCGGCTGCCGCACGGGTCAGGCGGTCACGTGCGCCCGGCCTCTTCGAGCCGGTGCCGCACGAGGCGCACGAGCCAGACCGCGTGCGCGACGACGGCTTCGTTGTCGAGACCGCACGACACCCGCTGGTAGACCCACCCGGCACCGGAGAGCACCGTCCGGAGCGACGCCGCCGCGGCCTCGACCTCCGGGGCCGGTGCGGCCGGGTGGGCGTCGCGCAACAGGGCGGTGAGGGCGCGGAGGTTGGTGGCTCGGGACGGTCCGAGGAAGGACTGGCACCACGAGGAGGTCACGGTGGCGACGGTCAGCTGCCGGTTCTCGTCGAAGCGGGCGAAGAGGTCGGCGGCGTAGCGCTCGAGGCCGTCGGCGGTCTCGCACAGCGGCACCCCGACCCGCGGCGAGATGTGCGCCGCAGTGCCCTCGAGCAGCGCCTCGCGCGACTCGAAGTACCGGTAGATGGTGCGCTCCCCCACACCCGCCTCGGCGGCGACCGCGCGCATGGTCAGGTCCCCGCCCTGCAGGAGCACGGCCTCGGCCGCCGCCAGCAGCGCGGACCGGGTGCGCTCGGCACTCGCCGACGCCGCCCCACGAGAACCTGTTGACAGGGTGTCTGCCATATTGGCATGGTATCTGCCAAGAGGCCCGGGACCAAGCGGGCCGGGGAGGGCACCATGCACGGAGCGACCACGTCCGAGACCGAGCTGACGCTGGCACCGAGCGGCGAGCGCTTCGTGTTCCGCTCGCCGCCGGAGGACACCGAACGGCTGGCGTTCGACTTCTTCGTCACCCCCGGCGGCGGGGTGCCCGATCGCCACCAGCACGCTCGACAGTCCGAGACCTTCCGGTGCCGGAGCGGGGCGCTCGACGTCGAGGTGGCGGGCGTGCTCCGCCGACTCGGACCCGGCGAGGAGCTCACCCTTCCGGCCGGGACCGTCCACCGGATGATGAACCATGGCGACGAGGACGTGCACTGCGAGGTCGAGTACCGACCGGCGGGACGCAACCGGGAGTGGTTCCAGCTGATCGCGGCCAACACCGAGCGCCTGGGTCGCGAGCCCGGCCTGCTCGACCTGGCCCCCTTCCTGCCCGACGTCGACCTCTACCTGGCCGGGCCGGTCTGGCTGCAGCGGGCCCTGTTCCGCAGGGTGCTGGCTCCCCTCGCGATCCTGCTCGGACGCCGACGCCGGATGCTCGCCTGCGCCTCGGAGACCTACGGCCGACCCTTCACCTGGTGACGATGGGTCGCCACCGCTGATCACAGGAAGAGGCGTCGTGCGAGTCGTCGTGTCATCCACACCGGGCGCCGGGCACGTCTTCCCGATGGTGCCCGTCGTCCTCGCCCTCCGGCGCGCCGGGCACGAGATCGTCTGGGCGACCGGACGTGGGGCAGGCGCGTGGCTGGACCGCTTGGGCATCGACCACGTCGAGGCCGGACTCGATGCCGCCGACCGCACGGCAGCGGCCGCGGCGGCCGCCCCCGGGCTGTCGAGCCTGCCGCCGACGCAGCGCCGGGTGGTGATCGGCCCGACGAACTTCGGCCGCATCGCCGCGCCCGCGATGCTCCCTCGGCTCGAAGCGCTGGTGGACCAGGTCCAGCCGCAGGTCGTGCTGACCGAACCGTGCGAGCTGGCCGCTCCCCTCGTCGCCGCGGCGGGTGGGCTGCCGGTCGTGACCGTCGGCTTCGGTGACCTCCTCCCGAAGGAGGTCTGTCACGCCATGGCCGAGGCGGTCGCTCCCCTGTGGGGTGAGCGGGGACTCGCCGTACCGCCCGACGCCGGGATCCACGGGGACCTGTACCTGCATCCCTTCCCCACGTCGCTCACGGAGCCGGACGACCGGACCGTCACGCCCGTGCGCCCCGAGGGGTTCGACGGCTCGGCGGACGATCCGCCCACCTGGGTGGCCGACCTCGGACGGGATCGACCCTTCGTGTACGTCACCTTCGGCACCGAGTTCGGACCCATGGCACCGTTCGGCCCCCTCTTCGTCGCGCTGGGCCGGCTCGACGCCGACGTCGTCGTCACGGTGGGCAGGCGGGTCGAACCCGCTGCGTTGCCTGCCGCCCCGTCCAACGTGCGGGTCGAGGCGTTCGTGCCCCAGCGTGCGCTGCTCGAGCGGGCGTCGCTCGTCGTGTCCCACGGCGGATCGGGCACCGTCCTCGGAGCAGCAGCCGCTGGCACGCCACAGCTGTGCCTCCCCCTCGGCGCCGACCAGTTCGACAACGCAGCTGCTGTCGCCGCCGGCGGCATCGGTGCGAGCCTGATGCCCGACCAGGTCACCCCCGAGGCGCTGGGAACCGCGATGGTCGAGCTGCTCGATCACCCGCCCGCAGCCGCAGCCCGCGTGGCCGCAGAGATCGCGGCGATGCCCTCGCCCCGCGAGGTCGCCGAGACCATCACCGCCTTGGCCGGGTGCTGACGACGCCCATCGACGGCGGCCAACCGCCGGTCAGGGCTCGCGGACCCAGACCGTCTCGATGTCGGCTGCGCCGAGTCGCGCATCGCACGCCGGGCAGAAGGTCCCGATCTCTGCAGGGACCGAGCAGCCGAGGTGACGGACCTCGGTCCACGGCCCGTCGACCTGCACGTGACGATCACCCCAACGCTTGAGCGAGTAGATCACCGGGGCGAGCTCCTGCCCCGCCTCGGTCAGGACGTACCGGTGGCGGAGCGGGCGATCCTGGTAGGCCTCGCGGGCGAGGACGCCGGCCTCGACCAACCGGGCCAACCGGTCGCTGAGCACGTTGGTCGATGCCCCGAGCTCCTCCTGGAACTCGGAGAACCGGGTCATCTCGAAGAGGGCGCAGCGGATGATCCCGAGCGCCCAGAAGTCACCGAGGACCGTGAGGGCACCCAGCACCGAGCACCGCTGCGCGCCTGGGGCCGCACCCTCGGGGATGGACGTCACCCCTCGTCTCGGACCCGGCATCGGGTCCAGGAGCTCGGCGATGAACCGCCGCATCATCCGCATGACGGGGTGGCGGGCCGGCAGCCGGCGGCGCGGCATCCCGATCGGGTTGCTGACGACGACGGGGCGCCGTTCCGGCACGCCGCGGACGACGCCGGTCATGTACCTGGAGGACGGCGGACGCTTCTTCGTCGTCCCGTCCAACAGCGGCTTCGACCACCACCCGGACTGGTTCCTCAACCTGGTCGCCTCGCCGTCAGCCACCTTCGAGGCGGAAGGCGACGAGTGGCAGGTCCGAGCCACCGTGCTCGACGAGGCCGAGGCATCCGATCGGTGGCCCACCCTGGTGGCCCACAACCCGCTCTGGGGCGCCTACCAGGAGCTGACCGACCGGTGCGTGCCCGTCGTGTCCCTCGACCGGACCTGAGCACTTTGTCCGGACATGTAGCCTGAGGGGTCTTCTCGCACCTCACCCGCCGGCACCCCGTCGCCGACGCGTGACCCGCACCAGGGAGCAGACCATGGACCGCCAGACGTGGAACGACCGCTACGCCGCTGCCGAGCTCGTCTGGACCGCCGAGCCCAACCGGACCTTCGCCGCGGAGGTCGCAGCGCTCGGCCCGGGACGGGCACTCGATCTCGGTGCCGGCGAGGGCCGCAACGCCATCTGGCTGGCGCAGCAGGGCTGGACGGTGACCGCGGTGGACTTCTCCGACGTGGCGCTCGCCAAGGCCCGACAGCTCGCCGAAGCCAGCGACGCGGAGGTCGACACCCTCGTCGCCGACGTCACCACGTTCGTGCCCCCGGCCGGGACCTACGACCTCGTGGCGGTCGCCTACCTCCACCTCCCCGCCAGCGAGCGCACCCAGGTCCACCGCCGTGCCGCAGAGGCGCTCGCCCCCGGCGGGACCCTCGTCGTGCTCGGCCACGATACGACGAACCTGGCCGAGGGCCACGGCGGACCGCAGGACGCCGCGGTGCTCTTCACCCCGGACGACGTCGTGTCCGACCTCGAGCCGACCGGTCTCACCATCGCGAAGGCCGAGCGGGTGCACCGCACGGTCGCCACCCCCGACGGCGACCGCACGGCCATCGATGCCCTGGTGACCGCACGTCGCTGACCGGAGCAGGGACCCGTCTCAGCCCAGGCGGCGGACGATGGAGGACAGGTCGCGCTCGCCTTCCGGGGTCTGGCCGCCGAGCTCGAGGAACCGCTGCATGCGCCGTCGCGACTCCGGGTCGGCCAGCGTGCGATCGAAGCGGCGTGCTTCCTCGAGCAGGCCGGCTGTCGGATCGGGCGTGGCAGCCAGGACCGACGCCTTCGCCTCGCGCACCGCGACCGGCGGCGAGGCCGCGATGCGGTCGGCAAGGTCGTCGACGAAGGTGGCGAGGACGTCGGCCTCCAGCGCTCGGTTGACCAGCCCCCACGCCTCCGCGGTGCTGGCGTCGACGTCGCCGGACCCGAGCACCATCTCGAGCGCCCGCCCCCGGCCGACGAGGTGGGGCAGACGCTGGGTGCCGCTTCCGCCGGGCAGGATGCCCAGCGCGACCTCCGGCTGGCCGAACACCGCTCGATCCAGCGCCGCGAAGCGCATGTCGAACGACGACACCACCTCGCACCCACCGCCGCGGACGATCCCGGCGATCGACGCGATCGTCGCGCACGGCATGGTGCGCCAGCGCTCGGCCATCACGTGGAACGGCCCGAGCTCGTCGCGCTCCCCCGCACCACCGTCGCTCGGCAGCTCGAGGATGGCGGCCACGTCGAAGTGGGCGATGAAGAAGTCGGGGTTCGCCGAGTCGACGACCACCACCGTGACGTCGTCCGCCGACTCGAGCGCCTCTGTCAGCCGGAGCAACGAGACGAGCAGCGGGACGTCGAGCAGGTTGATGTCACCGTGGTCGATGGTGACATCAACCCGCGGACCTCGCTGGGCCACCCGCAGGCCGGTGAGCTCCGGAAGGTCATCGGCGAAGGCCATGGCGGGAGGGTACAAGGAGTTCTTGTCGGACCCCTTTCGTACCATTTGATGCATGGAACCGGGTCGGGTCGTGGAGGTGGTGCAGACACTCTCCGCTGCGGCGGACAGCCTCCTGGCGCTCGACCTCGACTCGCTCACCGGCCGGGAGGCCATGGCGCTCACCCGGGCGGTCGAGGGGGTCCGGCGCCGCATCGACGCCGGCACCGATCGCCTGGCCGGGCACCTCGAGGAGACGGGCAAGTTCGGGGTCGACGGCCATCGCTCGGCCAAGGACGCCATCACCTTCGTGGGCCGGCTCCCCTCGGCTGAGGCCCATGCCCGGGTCCACACCGCCCGTCGGCTCAAGCAGCTGCCGGCCGTGGCCGGTGCCCATCAGCGAGGCGAGATCAGCACCGAAGCGGTCCGGGCCATCAGCAACCTGGCCGCCAACCCCCGGGTGGCGCCGCTCCTCGACGACGTGATCGACGAGCTCTTCGTCGACCAGGCGCGCTCCCAGTCGCACCAGGCCTTCGTCGCCTGGCTCCGCGACCTCGAGCGGGCCGCCGACATGGACGGCGCCGGCGCCGACGCCGAGATCACCCACCAGCGACGTCGCACGCAGCTCACCCAGAACGTGGCCGATGGTTCCTACGAGCTCCGGTCCTCGGGCGGGAGCCTGCACGGGGCCGTCATCGGCGACGTGCTCGCGGCCTTCGAAGCGGCCGAGCTGGAAGCCGACCGTGCCGAGGCCATCGAGGGGCACGGCCCCGATGCGACCCCCGATCAGTACCGGCGGACCCCCCTGCAGCGACGCACCGACGCGCTGATCGCCATCTTCCGCCTGGCTGCAGCCGCCCCGAGCGACGTGCAGATCCCCGAACCGGTCGTCAACGTCGTCATCGACGCCGAGACGCTGGAGGACGAGCTCGCCCGGGTGACCGGGGGCGCAGCCACCGAGCGCTCGTCCCAGGTGCCCACCCGGCGCGTCGACGAGGTCGCCGGGCGACGGATCTGCCAGACGCTCTCCGGCCGGCCGCTCGACCCCAGCGACGCCGTCGCCTGCCTGCTCGTCGGCCTGGTCCGGCGGGTCGTGGTCAACGGCGCCTCCACCGTGATCGACCTCGGCCGCAAGCGCCGCTGCTTCACCGGCTCCGCCGGCGATGCCGCCGATCTGCAGGCCGCGATACGGCGACGAGGTGCCAGTCCCTGCTTCTGGGGCGACTGCACCAGCCCGCCGCACCGACAACAGCGCGACCACGTCAGACCCTGGGGTGCGCTCGGCGGGACGAACCCCCACAACAGCGACCTCGCCTGCGGCTACCACAACCGACTCAAGGAGACCGGCTTCCGGCCGATCCGCGGTCGCGACGGCCGCTACGACCTGCTGCGTCCCGACGGGACCCGGATCACCCCGCCGGCGTGAGACGTGCCCACGACGCGACACGGCCCCGGGCCGGTGCCCGGGGCCGTGTCGCTCCCACGTGGTGGGTGGTCGGTTCAGCGGCGGTCAGCGCGGCTCATCAGCTGCAGCCGCTGGTGGAGCCGCAGCTCGGGCAGGCGTGGCACGAGCCGGCCCGCTGCATCTGCACGCCGCAGGTCATGCACATGGGCGCATCGATGCCCGCGGTCACCGTCGGCGCGGCCGGGGCCGGCGGGTCGGTGATGTCGAGCAGCGTGGAGGCCGACTCGATCGAGACCGGGTCGGGCGTGACGTCTTGGCCCTGGACGGTCTCGGTGACCGACTCCTCGACGCCGGGCAGCGTGGGCTGGATCCGCTCGTCGATGGTGAGGATGCCGAGCTCGGCCCGCTCCTCGTAGGACAGGTAGTCGACCGCCAGGCGCCGGAAGATGTAGTCGACCAGGCTCGAGGCGAACCGGATGTCGGGGTCGTCGGTCATGCCGGCCGGCTCGAAGCGCATGTTGGTGAACGCCTCGACGAAGGATCGCACCGGCACGCCCCACTGCAGGCCGTGGCTGACCGAGATGGCGAAGGCATCCATGATGCCGGCGAGGGTGGAGCCCTGCTTGGACACCTTGAACCAGATCTCGCCGGGGCTGCCGTCGTCGTACTCGCCGACGGTCACGTAGCCCTTGCAGTCGGCCACCCGGAACTCGAAGGTCCGGCTGGCGCGGTTGCGGGGCAGCTTCGTGCGGTGCGGCTTGGTGACGATCTTCTCCACGACCTTCTCGACCACCTCGGTGACCGTCTCGGCCACCACGTCCTTCTTGACGGTGGAGAGGGGCTGGCCGACCTTGCAGTTGTCGCGGTAGATGGCGATGGCCTTGACGCCGAGCTGCCACGCATCGATGTGGAGCTGCTCGACCTCTTCGATGGTGGCCTCCTCCGGCAGGTTCACCGTCTTGGAGATGGCCCCGGAGATGAACGGCTGGACCGCCGCCATCATCCGCACGTGACCCGTGTAGTGGATCGTGTTGTCGCCCATGGAGCAGGCGAACACCGGCAGGTGGTCGGGATCGAGGTCGGGGCAGCCGATGAGCGACTTGTTCTCGTCGATGTAGGCGACGATGGCGTCGATCTGGGCGGCGGAGTAGCCCAGCTTGGTGAGCGCACGCGGGATCGTCTGGTTGACGATCGACATCGTGCCGCCGCCCACCAGCTTCTTCATCTTCACCAGGCCGAGGTCGGGCTCGATGCCGGTGGTGTCGCAGTCCATCATCAGCCCGATGGTGCCGGTGGGGGCCAGCACCGAGGCCTGCGAGTTGCGCACCCCGGACTGACCGGCCAGCTCGCACGCGTTGTCCCAGGCCTGCTGGGCGGCGGAGAGCAGGTGCTCGGGCACCAGGGTCTCGTCGATGTCGGCGGCGGCCGAGCGGTGCTGCTCGAGCACGCGGAGCATGTGCTCGGCGTTCTCGGCGTAGCCGGAGAAGGGACCCATCCGCGACGCGGTGCGAGCCGAGGTCTCGTACGCCCGGCCGGTCATCAGCGACGTGATGGCGGCGGCGGTGGAGCGACCCTCGTCGGAGTCGTAGGGCAGGCCCTGGGCCATGAGCATGGCGCCGAGGTTGGCGTAGCCGATGCCCAGCTGGCGGAAGCGGCGGGAGTTCTCGCCGATGGCCTCGGTCGGGTAGTCGGCCCGGCCGACCAGGATCTCCTGGGCGGTGAAGACGACGTCGACGGTGTGGGCGAAGGCCTCGATGTCGAAGCGGTCACCGGCGTCGAGGTCGAGGAACTTCAACAGGTTGATCGACGCGAGGTTGCAGGCCGAGTTGTCGATGTGCATGTACTCCGAGCACGGGTTCGAGCCGTTGATCCGGTCGGTGTTCGCACAGGTGTGCCACCGGTTGATCGTGGTGTCGAACTGCATCCCGGGATCGGCGCACTCCCATGCCGCCGTGGCGATCTGGCGCATGAGGTCGCGTGCCCGCACGGTGCGCACGACCTCGCCGGTGGTGACCGCGGTGAGGTTCCAGTCGGCGTCGTCGACGACGGCCTGCATGAACTCGTCGGTGACCCGCACCGAGTTGTTGGCGTTCTGGTACTGGACCGAGGCCATGTCGGCGCCGTC
>Ga0208490_100974_pt1 | contig 12763 bp, 17 predicted proteins | sample SubbioAug_CSWold_FD_184818 | JGI IMG/M metagenome (GOLD analysis project Ga0208490, IMG submission 184818) | Serpentinite rock and fluid subsurface biosphere microbial communities from McLaughlin Reserve, California, USA - CR11Aug_CSWold (SPAdes) | ecosystem: Environmental > Terrestrial > Deep...
CCACGCAGCGCTCGTCGCGCCAGACGAAGCGGCCGGGGAGCTCGCCCTGGATGATCTTGGTGAACACGGTGGCCATGCCCGCCAGTGTGACAGGCGCCGTATGGTGCAGATCCATGAGCGAACCGGTCGAGGAAGCCGCCGAATCCGCCGTCGCACCCGACGATGCGATCATCCTCGACGAAGACGTGCTCGACGCCGGCGTCCTCACGATCCCCAACGCCATCACGGTCGTGCGACTGTGCACGTTGCCGGTCTTCGTCTACCTCCTGTTCGGGCTCGACGACCGCTGGGCGGCCGGGTGGGTGCTGTTCCTCATCGGCAGCACGGACTGGCTCGACGGCTACCTGGCGCGCCGCCTCGACCAGGTGTCCAACGTCGGCAAGGTGCTGGACCCCGTCGCCGACCGGCTGCTCTTCTTCGTGGGCGTCGGCGCGATCATCATCGACGGGTCGGTGCCGCTGTGGTTCGCCGTCGCCGTGCTGGTGCGCGAGGTCGCGGTCGCCGTCGGCACCCTCACGCTGGCGGCGCTCGGCGCCACCCGCATCGACGTCACCTGGTACGGCAAGGCCGCCACGTTCGCCCTCATGGGGGCGTTCCCGGCGTTCCTCGTCGGGGCCAGCGACCACGCCACCTCCGACGGCTTCCGCATCCTCGCCTGGACGGTCGGACTGCCCGGCCTCGTGCTCGCCTACTGGTCGGCGCTGCTGTACGTGCCGCTCGGCCGCAAGGCCCTCGCCGAGGGTCGTGCGGCCCGGGAGGGCCGGGCATCGGGCTGACCCGCCGTGGCGCCGGCTCCATCGCCGAAGCGGCGGGAGATCGTCCGGTAGCCTCCGCGGTCATGAACGTGCCCGAGGACCTCGCGTACTCCTCCGACCACGAGTGGATCCGTGCCGACGGCGGCCGGGCCCGGGTCGGCATCACCGACTACGCCCAGGACGCCCTGGGCGACGTGGTCTACGTCCAGCTCCCCGAGGTGGGTGCCGAGGTGAAGGCCGGCGAGGCCGTCGCCGAGGTCGAGTCGACCAAGTCCGTGTCGGACATCTTCGCTCCGGTCACCGGCATCGTCGTGGAGGTCAACGGCGACCTGGTCGACACTCCCGAGCGCCTCAACGAAGACCCCTACGGCGAAGGTTGGCTCTTCGTCATCGAGACCGCGGACGGCTCGACCGAGCTGCTCGACGCCGGCGCCTACCGGGCCCTGATCGAAGGCTGAGGATCCGTTGGCCGACCACGTCTTCTGCAACCGCTGCGGTCACGGCAACCCGCTGGGATCGAACTTCTGCTCATCGTGCGGCGCGGGCCTCGAGCACCGCAGCGGTGAGGACTCCACGATCACGTTCCACCCCGAGACCGCGCTCGAAGGGGCCGAGGACGTGGGCGTCGACGTCCACGACGTGCCCGCCGGGATCGGCGCGCTCGTCGTCAAGCGGGGCCGGAACGCGGGCAGCCGCTACGTGCTCGACAGCGACCAGACGGTGGCCGGCCGCCACCCCGAGAGCGACATCTTCCTCGACGACGTCACGGTCTCGCGGCGTCACGTCGAGATCATCCGCGACGGCGGCACCTACACCGTGCGTGACGTCGGCTCCCTCAACGGGACGTACCTGAACCGGAACCGGGTGGAGGAAGCTCCCCTGCGCGACGGCGACGAGCTCCAGATCGGGTCCTTCAAGCTGGTCTTCGTCCACGGCGCCCCATGAGCGACGTGATGGGGGAGCGGGCGCACCTGTCCATCGGCGAGGTCCTCTCGCTGGTGCAGGCGGACTTCCCCGACATCACGATCTCCAAGATCCGCTTCCTCGAGTCCCAGGGCCTGCTCGACCCCGAGCGGACGCCGTCGGGCTACCGGAAGTTCTACGACGCCGACATCGAGCGGCTGCAGTGGATCCTCGCCCAGCAGCGCGACCACTTCCTGCCGCTGAAGGTGATCCGTGAGCGCCTGGCCGAGTGGGATGCCACCGGCACGCCTCCTGCGGCGGCGGCCGAGGCCGCCGAGGCGGCAGATGCGGGGGAGCCCGCACCGCTGCTCCTCGAGCCCGATCCGCCCGTCGACGACGTCCGGCACGCCGCGGCGTCGCTCGCCGCCGCATCGGCCATCGAGGTGACCCCGGAGCGACCGGCACCGCAGGAGCCCGCGCCCGAGGCACCGGCCGACACCCGCCTCCCCGAGCCCGTCGCCGACGACGCGCCCCCGAGTCCGCCCGACGGCTCGTCGCTGACCGCCGAGGAGCTCGCCGCCCGCGCCGGCGTCGGTGTCGAGGCCGTGCACGAGCTCGAGGGCTTCTCGATGATCTCGTCGCGCCGGGTCGGGTCCGAGACCTACTACGACGCCGACCAGCTGCCGGTCGTGGAATCGTGCCGGGCCTTCCTGGACCATGGGGTCGAGGTGCGCCACCTGCGCATGTACAAGATCGCCGCTGAGCGCGAAGCGGGGGTGCTCGAGCAGCTCATCATGCCGTTGCTGAAGCAGCGCAACCCCGAGGCCCGTGCCCGAGCGGTGGCGATGGTCGAGGAGCTCGCCGATGCCGGCGAGTCCCTCCACGCCGCCCTCCTCCGCCGGACGCTGCGCCAGACCCTGCCCTGAGCCACCGAGGTCCCGGGACCCGGGCACGGCCCGGAGGGGTCAGCGGTAGGGTGGCCCGTGATGACTTCGGAGATGGAGCTCGTCGGCGTCCGAGTGGACATGCCCTCCAACACCCCGGTGATGCTGCTGCGGGAGCTCGAGGGCGATCGCCGGTTGCTGGCGATCATGATCGGTGGACCAGAGGCTCAGGCCATCGCCTTCGCGCTCGACGGCGTCGAGACCCGCAGACCCCTGACCCACGACCTCATCACGCTGCTGCTCGACCAGCTCGACGCGCACCTCGACCGCGTCGTCATCTCGGCCCTGCGCGACGACGTGTACTACGCCGACCTGCACCTGCACGTCGGTGAAGAGGAGCACGTCGTGTCGGCCCGCCCGAGCGACGCCCTGGCCATCGCCGTGCGCGTCGGCACCCCGGTGTTCGCCGACGAGGCCGTGCTGGCCGAGGCGGGCTACCTCGACGTCCCCGACGAGGTGGTCGACGACGACGATGACGACGTCGTGGAGGAGTTCCGCGAGTTCATCGACCAGGTCAACCCCGAGGACTTCGCCTCCTGAGCCACCGGCGAGCCTGCCGTTGACGCAGCGCGCGCCCGGTCGTACCATTCCGCCACGACACGCGCGTAATTTCGCCGGTGTGGTCCGTCCGGGGCCCCCGGGCGTGACGAACCGAGGAGCGACGATGGCAGGCACGATCGAAGGTGGCTTCTCCGGGAAGCGGGCGGCGGAGATCGTCGGCATCACCTACCGCCAGCTCGACTACTGGGCCCGCACCGATCTGATCCGCCCGTCGCTCGCCGACGCCGGCGGCTCCGGCACGCGTCGCCGCTACAGCTACAAGGACCTGCTCGAGCTCAAGGTCATCAAGCGGCTGCTCGACGCGGGCATCAAGCTGGAGTCGATCCGCGAGGCGTTCGAGTACCTGCGCGAGCGGCTCGGCGAGGACGTGGCATCGGCCCACCTGGTCATCGACGGCACCAGTGCCGTGCTGGTCCGGGGCAACGAGCTGATCGACGTGGTGAACCGCTACCAGGGCCAGGGCGTGCTCAACCTGTTGCCGATGGACGGCGTCATCGACGAGCTCGACTCGGCCGTGCGGATGTTCGACGAGGGCCCCGACGGGGTCGACGCCGCCGCACAGGCCTGATCCGGGCCGGTCCCGGCGCGTCCCGGGGCGCGCCTGCCAGGCTCGACCCATGCAGCGTTCCCCCCTCGACTCCGAGCACCGCGAGCTCGGCGCCAAGCTCGTCCCCTTCGGCGGTTGGGAGATGCCGCTCGCCTACAGCGGGGGCACGGTGGCCGAGCACCGGGCGTGTCGCACCGGTGCCGTCGCCTTCGACGTGTCCCACCTGGGGACGGTCCGCGTCACCGGTCCCGACGCGTTCGAGCGGCTCCATGCGACCCTGACCAACGACCTCCGGCGCATCGCTCCCGGGCGCGCCCAGTACACGCACCTGCTCGACCCCGACGACGCCTCGGTGGTCGACGACATCATCGTGTGGTGGCGCCAGGACGAGGTGTTCGACGTCATGCCGAACGCGTCCAACACCGGTGGGGTGCGGGCGGCGATCGGTGGCGAGGACGTCACCACCACCCGAGCGGTGATCGCCGTCCAGGGTCCTGACGCTCGCGCCCGCCTCGCCCACGTGTCGACCGAGGCGGCCGAGGTCGGTCGGTTCCGCGTGGCGGACTTCGACTGGGAGGGGCAGCGCTGCACCGTGGCCGGCACCGGCTACACCGGGGAGGACGGCGTGGAGTGCGCCGTGCCCGCGGAGGCCGCACCGGCGTTCTGGCAGGCGTTGCTGGCCGCCGGGGTCGAACCGGCCGGGCTCGGGGCGCGGGACACGCTTCGCCTCGAGGCCGGTCTGCCGCTCCACGGCAACGAGCTCGGCCCCGGGATCACCCCGCTGCAGGCGGGCCTGGGCTGGGTCGTGCGCTGGGACACCGAGTTCCGGGGCAAGGCCGCGCTGGAGGCCGAACGGGACGGCGGCGTCGCCCGACTGCTCCGGGGTCTGGTCTGCGAAGGCCGCCGCCCGCCCCGCACCGGCAACCCGGTGTCCGTCGGCGGTGTCGTCGCCGGCGAGGTCACGTCCGGGAACTTCTCGCCGATGCTCGAGACGGGGATCGCCCTCGCGTTCCTCCCGCCCGAGGTGGAGGACGGCGTCCAGGTCGAGATCGACGTCCGCGGCACGGTGGTGCCGGCAGTGGTCACCAAGCCGCCCCTCTGGCCCCGGTGATCCCACGACGGCGCGCACCGAGTCAGTAGCGTCATCTTTTCGGCAGAATCCCTGGAGGGTCCCACCATGCGCCGCACCCCGCTCCTCGCCCTGCTCACCGTCATCGCCCTGCTCTTCGCAGCCTGCGGGGACGACGACACCAGCACGGCTACCGAGGACACCGTCGATGATCCCACCGAGGCGGCCACCGAGGAGGCGGACGTCGACGACGACGGCTCCGACGACGAGGACGCGTTCAGCGGCGACCTCGGCACGTGCGGGTTCCTCACCGGCTTCGCCACGGCGTTCGAAGGCTTCGACCCCACCACCATCTACGGCGGCGGGGAGGCAGCCGACCTCGGGCAGATCTTCGCCCCGCTGGCCGCCGCGGCCCAGGACGTCGCCGAGGCCGCACCTGCGGAGATCCGGGACGCGTTCCGCTCCGTCGCCGAGGGCTTCACCCTGGCGGCCGAGGAGCTCGAGGGGGTCGTGCTCGACTTCACGGACCCGGCGGCCATGGATCCCGAGACGATGGAGAGGCTCGAGACCCTCGGCACGGCGTTCGAGGGGGAGTACGAGTCCGCGTCGGCGGAGATCGAGGCCTGGATGAACGAGAACTGCGCGGACCTCGCTGACCGATTCGACCTGGACGCCTTCGGGTCCTGACGCACCCGTGGCCGGGGCCGCCAGGCGGCCCCGGTAGCGTGCCCGCCGTGTCCGAGATCTGGCCCGGTCGGGCATACCCCCTCGGCGCGACCTACGACGGGGCCGGCACCAACTTCAGCCTGTTCAGCGAGATCGCCGAACGGGTCGAGCTGTGCCTGTTCGACCGATCGGGTCGGGAGGTCCGCCACCAGCTCGTGGAGGTCGACGCGCACTGCTGGCACGCCTACCTGCCCGGTGTCGGCCCCGGGCAGCAGTACGGGTTCCGCGTCCACGGGCCCTGGGACCTGCCGGCGGGGCACCGCTGCAACCCCCACAAGCTCCTGCTCGACCCGTACGCCAAGGCGGTGACGGGCACGGTCGACTGGGACGAGGCCTGCTTCTCCCACCGCTTCGACGACCCCACGAAGCCGAACCTCGACGACAGCGCACCCCACGTGCCCAAGTCGGTCGTGGTGAACCCGTTCTTCCACTGGGGGAACGACCAGGCTCCCGGGACGCCGCTCGAGGACACGATCCTCTACGAGGTCCACGTCAAGGGCTTCACGCAGCGGATGGAGGGCATCCCCGAGGACCTCCGGGGCACCTACGCGGGCCTCGCCCACCCGGTCGCCATCGAGCACCTGCGAAGCCTCGGTGTGACGGCGGTGGAGCTGTTGCCGACGCACCAGTTCGTGCACGACCACTGGCTGGTCGAGAAGGGGCTCACCAACTACTGGGGCTACAACTCCATCGGCTTCCTGGCCCCGCACAACGGGTACGCGGCCTGGGGCGACGAGGGCGGGCAGGTCCAGGAGTTCCGCCACCTGGTCAAGGCCATGCACGAGGCCGGCATCGAGGTGATCCTCGACGTCGTCTACAACCACACCGCCGAGGGCGACCACGACGGCCCGACCCTGTCGTTCAAGGGCATCGACAACGCGGCCTACTACCGCCTCGAGGAGGCCGACCGCACCCGCTACCGCGACTACACCGGCACCGGGAACTCCATGAACATGCGCCACCCCCACGTGCTGCAGCTGATCATGGACTCGCTGCGCTACTGGGTCACCGAGATGCACGTCGACGGCTTCCGGTTCGACCTGGCTGCCACGCTGGCCCGGGAGCTCCATGAGGTCGATCGGCTCTCGGCGTTCTTCGACCTGATCCAGCAGGACCCGGTCGTGTCGCAGGTGAAGCTGATCGCCGAGCCGTGGGACGTGGGGGAGGGGGGCTACCAGGTCGGCAACTTCCCGCCGCTGTGGTCCGAGTGGAACGGCATGTTCCGCGACACCGTCCGCGACTACTGGCTCCAGCAGCACATCCCGGCGCTGCGGGACTTCGGCTACCGCTTCACCGGCTCGTCCGACCTGTACGAGGCGACGAGCCGTCGCCCGTCGGCCTCGGTCAACTTCGTGACCGCCCACGACGGCTTCACGTTGGCCGACCTCGTGTCCTACGACCGCAAGCACAACCAGGCCAACCTCGAGGACAGCCGCGACGGCACCGACGACAACCGGTCGTGGAACCACGGCGTCGAGGGTCCGACCGAGGACGAGGCCATCCTCGCCGTGCGCCGCCGGCAGGTGAAGAACCTGCTGATCACGGTGCTGTGCTCCCAGGGCGTGCCGATGCTGCTGGGCGGTGACGAGCTCGGCCGCAGCCAGCAGGGCAACAACAACGCGTACTGCCAGGACGGCGAGATCTCCTGGTTCGACTGGTCCGACGTCGACCACGAGCTCCTCGACTTCACCCGCCGCCTGGTGGGCCTGCGACGCCAGCACCCCGTGTTCCGCCGGCGGCGCTGGTTCCAGGGCCGGGCGATCCACGGCTCGGATGTGTCCGACATCGGCTGGCTCAAGCCGGACGGCACCTCGATGACCCACGACGACTGGACGTCGGGGCTGGCCGACGCGATCGGCATCTTCCTGAACGGTCAGGCGATGCCGTCGGTCGATCGCCGGGGGCAGCCGATCGTGGGGGAGAGCTTCCTGCTGCTGCTCAACCCCACGGCCCATGCCATCGCGTGGACCCTGCCCGGCTCGCCGATCGGCGCCGAGTGGACGCTGGAGCTCAGCTCCGACCCGGCGCTCGTCGACGGCTGCGCCGCTCGGACCGAGCTGCGCGTGTGCTCACGGTCGGCCACCGTGCTGCGCCGCCTCGCCTGACCGGGCCGGCGGAGCGCCTAGGCCAGCTGGCGGGCGATCGTGCCGGCGTCGTAGTAGAGGCGCTGGTTGACCAGGTCCTCGCCCTCGAAGTCGAAGATCGAGGCCATGCGGGCCCGGAAGCGCTTCCCGGACGGCTCGACCCCGTGGACCTCGCCGAGGTGCGTGCCCGTCATCCAGTGCTCCGAGACCACGGCCCGGTCGCTGTGGTGGTGGCAGATGACCTCGAAGGCCTGGTCCGGGAAGGCGCGCCGGCGCTCCTGCAGGTAGGCCCGCATCGCGTCGGCCCCCTCGAGCACCCGCCCCGAGGCGATCAGCTCCATGCGGGGGCGGGCGAAGGTGGCCACGACCGCATCGATGTCGCCGGCGGTGTGGGCTTGGAGGTGCCGGCGGAGCAGCTCCTCGCGGGCCTCGCGCAGCTTGTCGCTGATCGGGACGACGTCGGCCACCGGGTTCAGTCCAGCAAGTCGGGCTGGTCCCGGACGATCTTGTCGTAGAGCGGCTGGAACGAGAACCAACCGGCGAAGTTCGAGCCGACCTGACCGTGGGCCTGCTTGGCGCCGTCGTCGTCGATGAGGATCGGCGTGCCGGCGGCCTCGGCCATGAGCTGGACCTCGCAGGAGCGCTCCATGGTGATGTACCACCAAGCCGCCTCGTCGACCGAGCCGCCGACGGTGAGCAGGCCGTGGTTGCGCAGGATGGCAGCCTTGTTGTCGCCGAGGGCGTGGGCGATGCGCTTGCCCTCCTCGACGTCGAGCACCACGCCGGTGTAGTCGTCGAACACCGCGTGGTCGTCGTAGAAGGCGCAGGCGTCCTGGGTGATCATGCTCAGCGGGCGAGCGAGCGTCGACCAGGCCCGGCCGGCCTTGGAGTGCGTGTGGGCGGCGGCGACGGCGTCGGGGCGAGCCTGGTGGATCTGGGAGTGGATGGCGAAGGCCGCCTGGTTCACGGGCCAGTCACCCTCGACCACGGCGCCGTTGTGGTCCACGAGGATGAGGTCGGACACCCGGACCAGGTCGAAGCTGAGCCCGAACGGGTTCACCCAGAACAGCTCGGGGTGCTCGGGGTCGCGGGCCGTGACGTGGCCGGCGACGCCCTCGTTGAACCCGAAGCGGCCGAACAGCCGGAACGTGGCGGCCAGGCGCTGCTTGCGGTGCAGGCGCTCCTCCTCGACGGAGGCGAACTCCGGCAGCTTGTGCGGGGTCGGGTGGGGCACGGTGGCAGCAGGCACGGGGCTCTCCTTCAAGGCGGCGCGAGGCGCTCAGTCTACGTGCGTGCCCGAGACCGCCGCCGCGTCGGTGCCCGCGCCGCGTGCGATCCCCTCGAACCCGCTCCAGAGCAGGGTGGTCAGGTAGGTCGTGAGCGCGTGGCGCGACATGGTGCGGTTCCGGATCCACCAGTCGCCGGCCTGGTGGACCATCCCCACGATGCCGTGGGCGTAGGGCTCGGCCCCCCCGGCGTCGAGGCCCTGGGCTCGGAGCTGGTCGCCGATCCGGACCGCCACCTCCCGGGCCACGGCCTCGGCGATCGCGTTCGCGTCCTCGGCGTCGGGGCGGACCCCGCCGCCCGACGTCAGGAAGGCGTAGAGCTGGGGCTCGTCCTCGAGGAACTCGAGGTAGCTGTCGACGGTGCGCCACAGCAGGTCGCGAGGCGCATCGCTCTGGAGCGGCGTGGCCAGTCGGGTCATGAGCACGATGGCGTAGTGCTCGCCGATGGCCCGGCCGAGGCCCTCACGGTCGCCGAAGTGGCGGTAGAGGATCGGCTTGGTGACCCCGCCCTGCGCGGCGAGCTGCTCCATGGACGCGTTCGGCCCGATGGCGCGGATGGCATCGACCGCCGACTCGAGCAGCTGGGCTCGACGCTCCTCACGGCTCGGTCGGGAGCCGGTCCTGCTGCGCGTGGTCACCCCGCCAGGTTACCGGTCGCTCCTGTCGACCCCCGGGACGCCATATCGTCACCGTGACGGAACCCAGGGGCACGGGAGGAGCGGGGAGTCGGGCGCTCGACTCCGAACTGGCAGTGCTCCCGTCGCAGCAGGTGGTTCGGCCGACGGCCGGCGTGCTCCCGGGGCGAGACGCCGAGCGCGAGACGCCGAGCACGGTGCCGACGCGACGTCCGGACCGAGCACGACGGGTCCACGAGACGACTGCCAGAAACGGGTACGACTGCCAGAAACGGGTGGGGCGCACCCCGCACGCCTGCCTGCCCGATCAGGGTTCGCCGAGAATCCACGTTCTGTAAAGTTGCGAGCCGGGAGCCCGGAACGAGGGTCGAGGACCGCTCCCCTCAGTTGCTGTGGCCCGCGGCCTTGCACTGGACGCAGAGGGACGTCCACGGCAGTGCGTCGAGGCGCTCCTCGGGGACCTGGTTGCCACAGACGTGGCAGGTGCCGTAGGTCCCCTCGTCGATGGCGGCCTCGGCCTTGTCGACCTGGCGGAGGTGCTCCTCGGTGTCGGCGATGCGGGCTCGGACCCGGTCACGCTCGACGACGCCACCGTCGGGGTCGCCACCCTCCTCGGAGAAGTCGGACTCGGCGACCTCCCGGCCCTCGTCGACCAGGCTGAGCAGCTGTCCCTGCAGCGCCTGCAACGTGCTCTCGAGGTCGGCGCGCTCGTGCTGGAGACGCCGGCGGTGCTTCTGGGCGGCGCTACGAGCAGCCATGAGGTTCCTCCAGGTTGGTGGGACACGCAACCCTACGGGGATGCGGGCCGCCAACCTCCCGCGGCCGCTCCCCGATCCGAGCGAGGGAGGGGTGTGGTCATTTCGTCACGGTGACGAAAGGGGTGACTAGTCCCGGTCGACCCGGTCCCGGCCGAGCGCGTCGATGACCGGACGTGCCGCACCGAGCAACCAGTCCATCGCCTCCCGGTACTCGCCCTTCGTCGGCGAGCCGGTCAGGTCGCGCTCGACGTCCTCCACCGCGCACTCCAGGACGTAGAGACGGTCGCGCAGCTCGTCCATCGCCTGGCGGGTCAGGACCAGCTCGTGCTCGGAGAGGCCGACCTCCCGTGCCCGATGGCGGGCCTCGTAGTCCCGTTGCCGACAGGACCGGCGGCAGAACTCGCGTGGCCGGCCCGGGCCGAGGGTGACCGTGAATCGCCGGGCGCACCAGCGGCAGCGTCGCTCGACCGTGTCAGCACCCACGTCGGGACGGTACCGAGCCGCCCCGTGACCTGGCAGGATGCCGACCATGGGGCTGTTTCGCAAGAAGGGCAAGGACGACTTCAAGGCGCTCTCGAAGCAACGTCGGGCGGTCGAGGACGAGCAGCCCTGGTTCGCACGAGACGACGACGGTCCCGAGCTCGACATCGAGACCGGGATCGGCTCGAACCTGCGCCTGCCCGACGACACGGACTAGTCCCGTCGCCGTGCCGGTCGACCCGGACCACCGCGTCGTCACCGCCACGGTCATCGGCGTCCCGGCCCCCGGCACCGCGGTGTGGCGGGCCGATGGCGAGCGCACCCGGGACGGTTCGACCGTCAGCGGTGACCTCGAGGACCCCGACGAGCTCCTCCGCACCGGTGACCGCCTGGTGCTGGAGGTGGTCCGCGACCGGTTCCGGTGGCTCGTGGTGGACGTCGTCGAGACCGTGCCCCGTCCCCGCACCCCCGGACGTCCCCGGCGACCCCATGCCCACCCGGCTCGCCCGCCGGGGACCGTGCTCATCGCGTGGCTGCCGTTCACCCGGGACGACGACGAGGGACCCGGCAAGCACCGCCCCTGCGTCGTCCTCCGGTCGACCGACCCCTCCGTCATCCGGGCGCGGCCCCTCTACGACCCCGGCAGCGCGGTGGCCCGCACGTCCGGTGGCGTGCCGCTGCAGTCGTGGCGGGCGGCCGGGCTGGACAAGGCCAGCGTGGCGGTCGACCCGGTGGAGATCCCGGTGGCTCGCTGCGAGCAGACGCTGGGCCACCTCGAGCCGATCGACCTGGCCCGCCTGGGCATCACCGGCCGCCGCCGGCGCTGAGCGCCGCTCCGGACATCCTTGCGAGAAGGCCTCGGCAGCCGACGGCTTCTCGCAGCGATCTCTTCGTCGTCAGGACGTGACGAGGACGGCGAAGGTCTCGTCCACGTGGTCGGTCCAGCGCCGCTTGTAGGGCATGTCCATGCCGAGGTCGTAGACATCGGTGCCCGTCCCGGCGAGCGCCTCGAGCTGGTGGAGCTGCAGGAGGTGACCGATGCCGTGGTCGGCGAAGGCCCGGTCGTAGGACAGCTGCAGCCCCCGGTACGTGCGACCCCGGACCCCGCCGAGGACGTAGCCGACGTCGCGGTCGTCCTGGCGGGCGAAGAGGAGTCGCAGCTGGTCGCCGGCGGCGAGGCGCCAGGCCATGCGTCGGTAGAACTCGGCGAGCGAGTCGCTGGCGAGGCCGGTCCCCGCCTCGCCCTTCCAGCTCCGCGCCTCCACGTCGAGGATGCGGTCGAGGGCGTCGTCGGGCGCCAGGGCCGAGCAGTCGACGACCGTGACGCCGGTGTCCTCGGCGTGCGAGCGGAGGTGGCGCAGCCGCTGGCGGAAGCGGCTGGAGCGGCGAGCCAGCCACGGCTCCAGGCCGCCGGACAGGTCGGCCCGCAGCCGGAGCTCCGCGGGTCCCTGCAGCAGCCGGTGGCGATCGCCCAGCACCTGCACCAGGCACTGCAGGCCGATCCCCTCGTGGCGCTGCCCGGTCACCACCGCGACGTCGTGGTCGTCGAGGCGCAGGCGGGCGTCGAGGAGCCGGGCAGCCTGCACCGGGTGGCCCACCATCGGCGTGGCGAAGCCCCAGACCGGGTCGAGTCCGAGCAGCAATCGGGTGCCCTCCTCCCCCGTCGCCCGCCGCATGCCGGCGAAGGACCGGCCGTCGCCCACCACCACCGGTGGCTCGTGCTCCGGGAACGACGCCGCGGCGGCGAAGGACCAGATGCTCGAGGCGCAGAACTCATCCGCGTCCGGCGTGCGGTCGACGGCGTCGTCCCACGCCCGGGCGATGCGGTCGAGCTGGTCGGCCTCGATGCGCACGGCAGATCCAGCGGCAACCCCCACGGGCTGCACAGTAGGAGGCCGATCCCCGTCTACGATGGCCGTGCTGACGACCCCCGACGGGAGAGTCCCGCCCCACCGCCAGTGGGGAGGGCGCCGAAGGAGCAACCGCCCCGGAACCTCTCAGGCCACCGGACCGCC
>Ga0208490_100975_pt1 | contig 12751 bp, 7 predicted proteins | sample SubbioAug_CSWold_FD_184818 | JGI IMG/M metagenome (GOLD analysis project Ga0208490, IMG submission 184818) | Serpentinite rock and fluid subsurface biosphere microbial communities from McLaughlin Reserve, California, USA - CR11Aug_CSWold (SPAdes) | ecosystem: Environmental > Terrestrial > Deep...
GGAACCGCGCCGGATCGCGGCTTCGACGAGCGGGCCTATCTCGCGGCGAACGCCGACGTCGCAGCCGCCATCGCCAACGGCACCATGGACTCCGCACGCGGCCACTGGGAGCGCCACGGCGCGGGCGAAGGGCGCCAGTTCTTCGACGAGCAGGCCTATCTCGCCCAGCACCAGGGTGTCGCGGAGGCGGTGGCCAACGGCACGATGGACTCGGCGCTCGGGCACTGGGAGCGCCACGGCCAGCACGAGGGCTTCGGCATCGCCGTGAGCCAGAACGCACCCATCGCGCCCGTGGCGGAATACCACCAGCAGGAAGTCCAGCACCAGGCGCCCGCCTTCAACGAGCAGACCTATCTGCAAAACAACCCCGACGTCGCCGAAGCCGTCGCAAACGGCGGCAACGCCTACGAGCACTACGTCAACTACGGAGAAGCCGAAGGCCGGACCTTCTGACACCCCACGCCGGATGCTCTCGACCCTCCCCGTTCGCGCGGGGAGGGTTTCTCGCGTCGGTGAACGATTTGTCCGAACCGCGTCGCCCTGTCTTTCAAGCGTACAGGCCCTATCTTTGGGTTTCCCTTGGCGAACGAGCTTGCCCCTGCTATCTCCGGGATTCATATCGTGATACGCGCGGGCTGCGATTCCGCCGAAAAATTGGACAGACATGAGCTCCGAGCCCATCGAGAACATCCGCAACTTTTCCATCGTGGCCCATATCGACCACGGCAAGTCCACGCTTGCCGATCGTCTGATCCAGATCACGGGAACGCTGACCGCCCGCGAGATGCAGGAGCAGGTGCTCGATTCGATGGATATCGAGCGCGAGCGCGGCATCACGATCAAGGCGCAGACGGTGCGGCTCGAATATCCGGCCAAGGATGGCAAAACCTACATCCTCAACCTCATGGACACTCCCGGCCACGTCGATTTCGCCTACGAAGTCTCGCGTTCGCTCCAGGCCTGCGAGGGCTCGCTCCTCGTGGTGGACGCGGCCCAGGGCGTCGAGGCGCAGACGCTCGCCAACGTCTATCAGGCGCTCGACGCCAATCACGAAATCGTCCCCATCCTCAACAAGGTCGATCTCCCCGCCGCCGAACCGGAGCGGGTGAAGGAGCAGATCGAGGAGGTCATCGGCCTCGACGCCTCGCAGGCCGTCGAGATCTCGGCGAAGACCGGGCTCAACATCGAGGCCGTGCTGGAGGCCATCGTCACCCGCCTGCCGCCGCCCAAGGGCGATCGCTCCGCGCCGCTGAAGGCAATGCTGGTCGACAGCTGGTACGACGCCTATCTCGGCGTGGTCGTGCTCGTGCGCATCGTCGACGGCGTGATGAAGAAGGGCCAGAACATCCGGCTGATGGGCACGGACGCCGTGCACGGCATCGACAAGATCGGCGTCTTCCGCCCCAAGATGCAGGATGTGGCGGAGCTCGGCCCCGGCGAGGTCGGCTTCTTCACGGGCTCGATCAAGGAGGTCGCCGATACCCGCGTCGGCGATACGATCACCGAGGACAAGCGGCCCTGTGCGGAAATGCTGCCGGGCTTCAAGCCGGTGCAGCCCGTGGTGTTCTGCGGTCTGTTCCCCGTGGATGCAGGTGATTTCGACGATCTGCGGGCGGCCATGGGCAGATTGCGGCTCAACGACGCCAGCTTTTCCTACGAGATGGAAAGTTCGGCGGCGCTCGGCTTCGGCTTCCGCTGCGGCTTTCTCGGGCTCTTGCATCTCGAGATCGTCCAGGAGCGCCTCGAGCGCGAGTTCAACCTCGACCTGATCTCGACCGCCCCCTCCGTCGTCTACAAGCTGCAACTTCGCGACGGCTCGGAGGTGGAGCTGCACAACCCGGCCGACATGCCGGACGTGATGAAGATCGAGGCGATCACCGAGCCGTGGATCCGCGCGACGATCCTGACGCCCGACGAATATCTCGGCGCGGTTCTCAAGCTCTGCCAGGACCGCCGCGGCGTCCAGATCGATCTCAATTACGTGGGCAAGCGCGCCATGGTCGTCTACGACCTGCCGCTGAACGAGGTCGTCTTTGATTTCTACGACCGGTTGAAGTCGATCTCGAAGGGCTACGCCTCCTTCGATTACGCCATCACGGATTACCGCGAGGGCGATCTCGTCAAGATGTCGTTGCTGGTCAACGCCGAGCCGGTGGACGCGCTCTCGATGCTGGTCCACCGCAACCGCGCGGAAAACCGGGGCCGCGCCATGTGCGAGAAGCTCAAGGATCTCATCCCGCCGCACATGTTCCAGATCCCGATCCAGGCGGCCATCGGCGGCAAGATCATCGCCCGCGAGACCATCCGCGCCCTGCGCAAGGACGTCACGGCCAAGTGCTACGGCGGCGACGCCACCCGCAAGCGCAAGCTGCTCGAGAAGCAGAAGAAGGGCAAGAAGCGCATGCGCCAGTTCGGCAAGGTGGAAATCCCGCAGGAAGCGTTCATCGCGGCGCTGAAGATGGACGACTGAGGCGCTCGAAGACATCTCGATTCGACTCCGGTCCAGGTCCACGCCACAGTCTCCTCGTAAGGATCAGGAGGCGCGGATGTCGGGTGGTGGGATCAGGTTGATCGACGAGGGGTTCGAGCTCGGCGATGTGGATCTGTCGCAGAAGATCGACAGCGACACATACGAGAAGGCGCTCTCCGGGCTGCAGAAGCAGCTGATGTCGATCCAGCAGGCTTATCTGCGCTCGCGGGACCGGGCGATCATCGTCTTCGAGGGCTGGGACGCCGCCGGCAAGGGCGGGACGATCCGGCGGATGTCCTCGGTGATGGATCCGCGCGGCTTCAAGGTCTGGCCCATCGGCGCGCCGACGCAGGCCGAACTCGATCAGCACTACCTCCACCGCTTCTGGACGCGCCTGCCGAAAGCGGGCGAGATCGTCGTCTTCGATCGCTCCTGGTATGGCCGCGTGCTCGTGGAGCGGGTCGAGGAACTGACAGACAAGCGCGACTGGACGCGGGCCTATGGCGAAATCAACGAATTCGAGCACCTGCTGGCGAATGACGGCGCGCGCATCATCAAGATCTTCCTGCACGTCTCCGCAGGAGAGCAGAAGAAGCGGTTCATCGAGCGGCTGCGCGATCCGCTCAAGCGCTGGAAGCTGAGCTACGAGGATTTCCGCAACCGCGAGAAATGGCCGCTCTACGAGGCCGCCATCGAGGAGATGGTCGAGCGAACCTCGACGGCGCATGCGCCCTGGCGGGTGGTCTCTTCCGAGCAGAAGAAGTTCGGCCGCCTGCAGGCGATCACGGCGCTCGTCGAGCATCTCTCGGAAGGCGTCGATCTGTCGCCGCGCGCACTCGATCTCGACCTGATAGCCCAGGCGCAGGAGCAGCTCGGAATCGATCCGAGCGAGGCCATCGACACATAAGTTTACAAAGCAACACAGTTTCGAAACGCGGCCCGGTGCACGTAGATGGGCTTATTGTTTTCGCAGCTGCGAAAGCGATATATACTCGCGAAACCCGCTATCTTGCGGATGCCTGGATGTCTTGACGATGGATGCGCGTATCGGCGACGAGCCCCCCTACCTCGCAGACGGGCGCGTGAAGCCTCGCCCGAACCGGGTCATGCGAGCCGTTCGCATCTTTTTTCTCGTGATCCTGCCTCTCGCGCTTCTTGGTGGAGCGGTGGTGGGCTTCGGCTATCTTCGCGCCACACGGCCCGTGGTCCCCGTCGAGCGGCAATCCGAGCGACCGCGCATGGTGCAGGTGGTGACGGCCGAGCCGCAGGCGGTGCAGCCGATGCTGTTGCTCTATGGGCAAATCGTCGCGGGGCGCAGCGTCGATCTGCGCGCGCTCGTCGCCGGCGAAATCGTCTCGGCCTCCCCCAATCTCGTCGAAGGCGGGCGGGTCGCGCAGGGCGAGGAGCTCTTGCGCATCGACCCCTTCGCCTATGAGGGCGCGCTGATCCGCGCTCGCGCCGATCTCACGGAGACGCGCGCGCGCATTGCCGAACTCGAGGCGCGGGTGCGCCAGGAAGAGAACGCCATCGAGCGTGCGCGCGAGCAGTTCGAGATCGGGGAGCGGGAAGTCGAGCGGCTGGACCAGCTCTCGCAGACCGGCGCATCCACCGTGCGCGCCGTGGACGAAGCGCGGCTTCGGTTTTCCCAGACGCAGGCCTCGCTCGAGAGCCGCGAGAACCAGCTCGCCATCTTCGAGGCCCAGCGCCAGCAATTCGCAGCCGCCCTGGAACGCCAGGAATTCGCGCTGCGCCAGGCCGAGCGGACGCTCTCCGACACCACCCTGCGCGCACCCTTCGACGCCTTCGTCTCAAACCCCGCAGCAGAGCCCGGCAAGCTCGTCAGCGCCAACGACCGCATCGCGACCTTGGCCGCGAGCGATCGCCTGGAGGCGCGGTTTGCGTTGTCGGACGCGCAATATGGCCAACTCGCCGAGCGCGGCGATCTGATGGACCGCCCCGTCATAGTCACCTGGCGCGCCGGGCGGACCACCGTCGAGCGCGAGGCTCGCCTGACGCGGATCGCGCCGCAGGTCAGCGATGCGAGCTTCGCCGCCTTCGCCGTGCTGGACGACGGGGATACCGGCCTCGACGTGCTGCGCCCCGGTGCCTTCGTCGAGGTGCGCATGGCGGACCGGGTCTACGAGAATGCGATCACGCTGCCTCCGGCTGCGCTCTATGAAAACGCCGTCTTCGTGATCGAGGATGCGCGACTCGTTCGCGTGCCGATCGAGATCCTGACGCACAGCGAAGCGGGCGTGGTCGTGCAGGGCGATATCGCTGCGGGCGCGCAGATCCTCTCCTCGCGCCTCACTGCGGCCTCTACCGGGCAGCTCGTGGAGATCCGGCCGTGAGCGGCGGCTTCCTGCAGAGCATCATCCGTGGTTTCCTGCGCCACCGCATCGCCGCCAATCTGCTGGCCATCGGCGTCTGCCTCATCGGGTTCATGGCGCTGACGCGGCTGAACACGCAGTTCTTCCCCACAGTCCAGGTCCCGACCATCGTCGTCGGCGTCGCCTGGCAGGGGGCGAGCCCCGACGACATTTCCAGCGGCATCCTCGACGTGATCGAACCGGAGCTTCGCTTCATCGACGCCGTGGACAACATCTCCTCCTATGCGGTGGAGGGATCGGCGCGCACGGTCATCGAGTTCGTCGATGGCGCGAACATGGCAAAGGCGCTGTCCGACGTCGAGCAGGCCATCGCCGGGATCACCACCCTCCCCCTCGACGCCGAACGCCCCGTCGTGACGCGCGCCGAATTCTTCGAGACGGTGGCGATGCTGGCGATCTACGGCCCGGTATCGGAGGCCTCGCTCAAGGCTGTGGCGCGGGAAGCGCGCGACGGCCTGCTCGCGGCCGGCATCGACAAGGTCAGTTTTTCCGGCCTGCGGGCGCGCGAAATCTGGGTCAACACCGACCAGCGCGAGCTGCGGCGCTTCGGCCTGACCCCGCAGGATGTGGCGACCCGCATCGCCGGCGTCAACCAGAGCCAACCGCTCGGCAATCTCGAAGGTGGGGCGGAGCGGACGCTGCGCACGCTCTCGCGCACCGATCGCCCCGAGGGCATCGGCGCGATCGAGATCAGCGCCGGCCCCGGCGGCGAGCGCGTCCTCGTGCGCGACATCGCCGAAATCCGCGAGGCCTCGCGGGAGGGCGCGGTGCGCATCCTGCGCAACGGCCACCCGGCGATCATCCTCGACATCCAGCGCGCCGCCTCCGCCGATACCCTGCAATCGATGAACGCCACGCTCGACTACGTGGAGAGCCTGCAGGCGGCGCTGCCCCCGACCTTGAGCGCCGAGCTGTTCGACGTGCGCGCAAACGTGGTCGATCAGCGCATCCAGACGCTGAGCAGCAATGCGCTGATGGGGATGGCGATCATCGTCGTCGTGCTGCTGCTGTTCCTCAACGCCCGCGTCGCCTTCTGGGTCGCAATGGGCATCCCGATCTCGCTGATGGCGACGTTTGCGCTGATGTGGGCCACGGGCCAGACCATCAACGCCATCTCGCTGCTCGGCCTGATCCTCGTGCTCGGCATCCTCGTGGATGACGCGATCATCGTGGGCGAGCACGCGGTGACCCTGTTCGAACAGGGGAAATCCCCGCAGGAAGCCGCCGAGGGCGCGGCCATGCGCATGATCATCCCGGTGATCGCGGCGACGACGACGACGCAGGCGGCGTTTCTTCCGGTCTTCATGATCACCGGCGTGATCGGGCAGATCATCATGGCGATCCCGCTCGTGGTGATCGTGGCGCTGGCCGCTTCGCTTCTGGAAAGCTTCATCGTTCTCCCCACGCATCTGCGCCACGCGCTGACCGCGCAGGCCCGCCAGCGCGCCAAGCCTCCCGGTGCCTGGACGCGGCTGCGCATGGGGATGGAGCGCGGCGTCGACGCCTTCCGGCAGGGCCCGGTTCGCCGCCTCGCGCAGCTTGCCGTGCGCTGGCGCTATTCGACGATCGCGCTCGCTCTCGCCGGGTTGATCCTGACTGCCGGGCTGATCGCCGGCGGGCGGGTGCAGTTCACCTTCTTCCCGACGCCCGAGCCGGAATTCGTCACGGCCGAGATCATGTTCGCGCCCGGCATGTCCGAGGCGGCGATGGTGGCGGGCCTGCGCGAGATCGAGCACGGGATCGACGCTGCCGACGAGCGCATCGAGGCGGAGCACGGCGAGCGGGTGGTCGTCTTCCACTACGCCAAGCTCGGCCAGTCCGGCCAGAAGCGCGGTTCCAACATCGCCACCGTCGATATCGAGCTGACGCCGGGCGAGCTGCGCAGCGTGCGCACTCCGGAAGTCCTGCGCTACCTGCGAGACGCCGTCCCGCCGATCCCCGGCCTCGACGAGATCTCGATCATCGGGCGGCGCTCGGGTCCGCCCGGCTCGGATGTGGATGTGCGGCTCTCCGGCGCCGATCTCGGCACGCTCAAGGCTGCGGCGGAGGAGCTGAAGGAGGTTCTGCGCGGTTACCCGAGTGTCAGCGGCATCGCCGACAACGTGCCCTTCGGCAAGAACGAGATCGTCCTCACGCCGCTGCCGCGCGCCGCGGCGCTCGGCCTCAACACCGACACGATCGCCCGCCAGGTCCGCGCCGTCTATCAGGGCGTGGTCGCCATGCGCTTTGCCGCGGGCGACGAGGAGGTGTCGATACGTGTGCGCCAGAACGATCGCGACACGGGCTTTGCCGGCCTCGTCGATCTCCCGATCCGCGCCCCCAACGGCGCGATGGTGCGACTGGGGGACGTCGTCGAGCTCGTCGAGCGCGAGGCCTTCGCCCTGATTCAGCGCCGCGACGGCCGCGTCACGCTCTCCGTCACCGCCGACGTCAATGCCGACGTCACGCCTGCGGGCGAAGTGCGCGCCAGCCTGGAGGCGGATCACCTGCCGGCGTTGCGGGCGCAATACGGCATCGAGACCAGCATGCGCGGGATGGCGGAGACGCAGCAGAAGGCCTTCGGCGATCTCGGCCTCGGCGCGATCATCGCGCTCTCGACGATCTACGTCATTCTCGCGCTCGTCTTCCAGAACTGGTCGCAGCCGCTCCTCGTGATGCTGATCATCCCCTTCGGCTTCATCGGCGCGGTTCTGGGCCACTGGCTCCTCGGCTTCCAGTTCGCCTTCCTCTCGATGATCGGGCTGCTGGGGCTCTCAGGCATTCTCGTCAACGGCTCGATCGTGCTGGTCGATCGCTATAACGAGCGCATCTCCGAGGGCGAGGATCACGAATCGGCTGCCGTCAGCTCGTCGGTCGATCGCTTCCGCGCGGTGCTGCTCACCTCGCTCACGACCATCGGCGGCATGGCCCCCTTGATGATGGAGAAGAGCCTGCAGGCGCAGTTTCTCATCCCCATCGCCATCACGCTGAGCTTTGGCCTCGCCGTCGCGGCGCTGGTGATCCTCTTCGTCGTCCCCGCCATGCTCGGCATCGCCGACGATCTCGGGCGGATCAGGCGGGGCTATGTGCGGATGTCGGGGTTGGGCGAGGAACGCCCTGCGCGGTAAATCGGCGAAAGAGCTGAAACATTTTCAAACGACAAGCGTTGCAGTAAGGACGATTCACAGGGGACTTGAGTATGGGCAACATCGATCTCACATATCTCTTCACCACGCATCACGGCCGGATCGGGCGCGGGCACTGGTGGGTCGGTGCGGCCATACTCTTCGTGACCTGGCTGATCATTTCGCTGCTTTTCGGCAGCGACGGGCTGATCGCCTTCCTCCTCGGGTTCGCGCTCCTGTTCGCCGGCGTCATGCTGCACATCAAGCGCTTCCACGACCGGGGGAAATCCGGCTGGTGGGTGCTCATTCTGTTCGTGCCCGTGATCGGCTTCATCTGGGCGGTCGTCGATCTCGGCCTGCTCGAAGGCACGCCCGGCCCGAACGCCTACGGCCCTGCGCCTGCCGTGGCGCGGTGACGCTAAGGCAAGCGTCGTCTTTGCGACCCTGCGCAATTCACATTTCCGGAAGGCTCTGACCGAGGCAGGCTGCGGAGGTGAGCGTCGCCGAGCTGAAAGCGATTCTGCCCTTCAATCCCGCCTTCGATCCCCTCGCAGACGCCCGCGACGAGGCCTCCGCTCTTCCCCCTCCCCGCCACAAGCGGGGGGTAGGGAGAAGCGCTGCATCGGCCCTCGTGACTCTTCGCCCGAAGACGTCGCTGCTCGACGCCGGACTACTTGATCCGTTCCAGAATCGAAACGTAGTTCGCCACCGCCGCGCCGCCCATGTTGAAGATGCCGCCGAGACGCGCATTCTCGATCTGGATGCCGCCGGCTTCGCCCGTCAGCTGCATCGCCGAGAGCACGTGCATGGAGACGCCCGTCGCGCCGATCGGGTGCCCCTTCGCCTTCAGGCCGCCCGACGGGTTGACGGGGAGCTTCCCGCCCTTCTGCGTCCAGCCTTCCATGACGGCGCGCGCGCCCTGGCCCTCCGGCGTCAGGCCCATGGCCTCGTATTCGATGAGTTCGGCGATGGTGAAGCAGTCATGCGTCTCGACGAAGGAGAGGTCGTCCAGCGTCACGCCCGCATCCGCGAGCGCGCTCTTCCAGGCCATGGCACAGCCCTCGAACTTGAGAATGTCGCGCTTCGACATGGGCAGGAAATCCTGCTTGTGGGCCATGGCGCGGAAGGCCACCGCCCGCTTCATGCGCAGCCCCGTCTCGACATCGGTGAGGACGAGCGCGGCTGCGCCGTCCGAGACGAGGGAGCAATCCGTGCGCTTGAGGGGGCCGGCGACGAAGGGGTTCTTCTCGGATTCCTGCCGGCAGAAATCAAAGCCCAGATCCTTGCGCATCTGGGCGTAGGGGTTCGACACGCCGTTGGCGTGGTTCTTGGCCGCGATCATGGCGAGCGCGTCCGACTGGTCGCCGTGGCGCTGGAAATAGGCCCCCGCGATCTGGCCGAAGACGCCGGCGAACCCGCCCGCGATATCGCCGTCTTCCTTGAGATAGGAGGCGCGCAGGAGGTTCCTGCCGATTTCCGGCCCCGGCGTCGTCGTCATCTGCTCGACGCCGACCACGAGCACGATCCGGGCGCGGCGCGCCTCGATGGTCTTGACGGCCTGCTGCACGGCGGCGGAGCCGGTGGCGCAGGCGTTCTCCACGCGCGTCGCGGGCTTGAAGCGCAGGCGGTCATCGGCCTGCAGCACCAGCGAGGCGGTGAAATCCTGAGCCGAGAAGCCCGCGTTGAAATGGCCGAGGACGATCTCGTCCACGTCGCTCGCCTCGATCCCTGCATCGCTGAGCGCGTCCTGCGCAACCCGCACGACGAGGCTCTCGACGGTCTCGGCATCCTGCTTCCCAAACGGTGTATGGGCCCAGCCCACGATCGTGGCGGTCATCGAACGCGCTCCTCCAGTATTGTCGTTGGACCCAATGTGGCCCGCAAGTGCGATCAGGACAAGTCGCCACGCGCATCGTCGCCCTGCAACGGCAGCCGCACCACCTTGAGATCGTTGTCATCGGGGTCCGTGCGGATGTCGAACCCCATGTCGCGGCACATCTCCAGCATCGTGGTGTTTTCGCGCAGCACCTGCCCCTCGACGACGCTCAAACCCTCGGCCTTCGCCCATTCGATCATCATCTCCATGAGCTGCCAGCCAAGCCCGATGCCCTTGAGATCGGAGCGAAGCAGAATGGCGTATTCGCCCTTGTCCATGTTGGCGTCGGCATGCAGGCGCACAGCGCCCAGCATCTCCCCGCTCTCGCTGTCGAGCGCCACGAAGGCGATGGCGCGGGCGTAGTCGATCTGGACGAGCTTGGCGATGAAGCTGTGCGAAAAGTCGCGCACCGGCGCAAAGAAGCGCAGGCGCAGATCCTCCACGGTCACCTTCTGGAAGAAATCGACGAAGAGCTGCTCGTCCTCCGGGCGCACGGGGCGCACGAGCACAGCGCGCCCGTCCCGCGTCGTGATCGCCCGCTCCCACTCGTTGGGATAGGGCCGCACGGCAAAGCGCAGATGCCCCGAGCCCTTGCGCTGCGCAGGCGGCACGGGAGCGACTGCGACGCGGGCATCGACCGCGATCACCCCGTCCTTGTCGGCGAGCATGGGGTTGATGTCGAGCTCGCGCACCTCGGGCAGGTCAGCGGCCAGCTGCGAGAGCTTGACCAGCACGAGCTTCACCGCATGCTCGTCGGCGGCGGGCACGTCGCGATAAGCTTTCAGGATGCGCGATACCCTGGTGCGCGCGATGAGCCCGGCGGCGAGGTTCATGTCGAGGGGCGGGAGCGCCAGCGCCTTGTCGTTGATCACCTCGACCGCCGTCCCGCCCCGCCCGAAGACGACGACGGGGCCGAAGGTCGGATCGTCGGCGATGCCCGCGATCAGCTCGCGTGCCTTGGGCTTGCGCACCATGGCCTGCACGGTGACGCCGGTGATGCGGGCATCGGGCATGCGCTTGCGGGCGCGGTCGAGGATCTGCTGCGCGGCCTCCTTTACCGCCTGCTCGCTCGTCAGATCGAGAGCCACGCCGCCGATATCGGATTTGTGCACGATGTCGGGCGAGAGGATCTTCACCGCCACCGTCCCGCCGTCCTTCAGGATCGGAGCCGCCAGCCGCGCGGCCTCGTCGGCGTCGTGCGCGAGATGCACGGCGGCATCGGGAATGCCGTAGGCCTGCATCAGCTGCGACACCTCCAGCGGATCGAGCCAACTGCGGCCCTCATCCACCACTTTCGCCACGATCGCCCGCGCCGTCTCGCGATCGGGGGTGAATTCGTGGGGAAGGTTGTCGGGGGTCTCCATCAGGATATCCTGCGCCTCGCGGTAGCGCACGAGATGCATGAAGCCCTTCACGGCGTCCGATTCCGTCGAGAAGCGGGGGATGTTGGCCTGCTCGAAGGCCGCGATCGTCTCCTCATCCTCCCCCAGCCAGACGGCGAAGACGGGTTTCTTGCGGTAGCCGCCGATGCGATCCTTCGCGATGACATCGACCACCGCGCGCGCGGCCTCGGAGGCGGAGGCGAGTGCTGTCGGGACGTTGAGGATCAGGATCGCGTCGTTGGACTTGTCCGCCAGCAACGCCTCGAGCGAGGCCTTGTAGCGCGCGGCATCAGCGTCGCCGATGATGTCGACCGGGTTCGCGCGCGACCATGTCGGCGGCAGGACCGCATCGAGCGCCGCGAGCGTTTCCGGCGCGAGTTCGGCAAGCTTGCCGCCGAGATCGACAAGCCGATCGACCGCCAGCACCCCCACCCCGCCGCCATTGGTGAGGATCGCGAGCCGCCCGCCATGGAAAGGCTTCTGGCGGCCGAGCATTTCGGTGGCGGCGAAGAGTTCGTCGAGATCGTAGACGCGCAGCAGACCGGCGCGGCGGAACGCTGCATCATAGACCTCGTCGGACCCCGCCAGCGCGCCGGTATGCGTCGCTGCGGCCTTCGCGCCCTGCGCGTGACGCCCGGACTTGATCACGACGACGGGTTTCGCCCGCGATGCGGCGCGGGCCGCCGACATGAACTTGCGGGCCTCGTTGATGGATTCGACGTAGAGGAGGATGGCGCGGGTGTGCCGGTCGGCGGCGAAATAATCCAGCAGATCGCCGAAATCGACATCCACCTTGTCCCCCATGGAGACCACCGCCGAGAAGCCGACATTCCGCTTGGCCCCCCATTCCACCATGGCAGCCGCGATCGCCCCCGATTGCGAGATCAGCGCCAGATCCCCCTCCCCCGGCGCATGGGCCGCGAAGCTCGCGTTGAGTTTCGCGCGCGGTGCCATCACGCCGAGACAATTGGGGCCGACGAGCCTGATCCCATGCCGGCGGGCAATCACCCGCGCCTCTTCCGCCAGCGACTCCTCGCCGTGCCCCAGCCCCGCCGTGATGATGATCGCAGCAGCCACCCCCTTGCGACCCGCAGCCTCGATGATTCCGGGGACGGCCTTGGGAGGAGCTGCGACGACGACGAGATCCGGCACCGGATCGAGATCCTCCACCCGCGCCACGCAGGGCACGCCGTCGATGGAGGAGTAGCGCGGATTGACGAGCGCGATCGGCCCGGCAAACCCCGCTTCCGTGAGATTGCGCAGGATAGTGCGCCCCAGCGACCCCTCCCGCCGGCTCGCCCCCACGAGCGCGATCGATTTCGGCGAAAACAGCTTGTCGAGGCGATACGTGCTCATGCGAAGTTCCTTTGGCGGCGTCGATCCGGGGGATACGCGACTTGAGACGGATATCCGGGTTCAACGACGGATCGGCAACCCTCGATTCAGCGCTGAGCCCCTGTCTTCTCCCTCCCCTCAGGGGAGGGCCGGGGTGGGGTAGGCCGCGCCAGCGGCCTCCGCGCGGGCGCAGC
>Ga0208490_100976_pt1 | contig 12738 bp, 11 predicted proteins | sample SubbioAug_CSWold_FD_184818 | JGI IMG/M metagenome (GOLD analysis project Ga0208490, IMG submission 184818) | Serpentinite rock and fluid subsurface biosphere microbial communities from McLaughlin Reserve, California, USA - CR11Aug_CSWold (SPAdes) | ecosystem: Environmental > Terrestrial > Deep...
GAAGCGAGCCCGCAAGGATCGCCCCGTCGAAGCGCGAGAGATCCAGCCCCTCGGCATCCTCGACATTCAGAAGCTCCACCCCATGGCCCTGCCCCGCCAGCCGGTCGGCGGCAAAACGGGCAATCTTGCGGGTCTGGCCATCGGTCGTGGCATAGGCAATCAGCAGAATCATCGGCAACCCTCCGGTCTGGTCGGATCAGTCTGGTGCCGCGCGGCCTGCCCTGCCCTGATCGGGATCAAGCCAGCTTGCGTCCGGCAGGAACCCGCCGCGTGGCCCAATCCGCCGCCGCCTCGCCGAAGGCCTGGAACAGCGGCCGCGAGACCGGGTCGCTGTCGGCGTTCCATTCCGGGTGCCACTGGACCGAGAGGGTGAAGCCAGGCGCGTCCTTGATGTAGATCGCCTCGGGCGTGCCGTCCGGCGCGTGGCCGTCGATCACCACCCGCGGCGCGGGCCGGGCGATGCCCTGGCCGTGCAGCGTGTTGGTCATCACCTCGCGCGCGCCCATCAGGCGGTGGAATACCCCGCCTTCGGTGAAGGTGACCGGGTGACGCAGCGCGAACTGCTCCTCAAGCGTGCCGTCAGGCGGCATCCGGTGGTTCATCCGTCCCGGCAGATCGCGGATCTCGGGATGAAGGGTACCGCCCATCGCCACGTTCACCTCCTGAAAGCCGCGGCAGATGCCGAGGAAGGGCTGGCCGCGTTCGACGCAGGCGCGGATCAGCGGCAGGGTGATCGCATCGCGCCCCCGGTCGAAGGCGCCATGGGCGGGGGTCTCCTCCTCGCCATATTCGCTGGGATGGACGTTCGGGCGACCGCCGGTCAGCAGGAAAGCGTCGCAGAGGTCGAGGAGCTCGCCCACGCAGACATAGCGCGGGTCGGAGGGCACGATCAGCGGCAGGCAGCCTGCGACCTCGGCCACGGCGGACGAGTTCATCGTGCCGCCGGAATGGACCTCATACCGGTCGTTGATCGAATAGATGTTGCCGATGATGCCCACGACGGGGCGCCGGCCATGGCTGCAAAGGCTCACGATCTTCCACCCTTTCCCGCACAGACCATAGCCCCGGGGTCGGCGCGGGGAAAGCCCGGGGGCGGTTTCGTACCGCACAGTGGCGCCTGCCCGACCGCACAATGCCCAAAGTTCACGCGGAAATGACTTTCCTTCCCATGGGGGAAGGCGTCATCCCGGGGCAAACTTCAAAAAAAGGAGATCCCGATGACCCGTATCCTGACCGCTCTGGCGCTGACCACGACGCTGGCGCTTCCCGCCGCCGCACAAGAGGCGGGCGGCCATGAGGGCCACATGATGATGGGCGACAAGAGCGCTGCCTCGATGGCATTCATGGAGGCGAACGACCGGATGCATGCCGCGATGGCGATGGAATATTCCGGCAATGCCGATGTGGACTTCGTCCGCGGGATGATCGCGCACCATCAGGGCGCGGTCGAGATGGCGCGGATCGTGCTGGAACACGGCGAGGACGCCGAGGTGAAGAAGCTGGCCGAGGAGATCATCGCCGCGCAGGAAGGCGAGATCAAATGGATGGAGGAATGGCTGGCCAAGAACGGCGGCTGAGGCTTGGGAACACAAGCGTAGGGTGGGCGAATCGCCCACCCTACGGGGCGTTCGCCACCACGACCTCGGTGCCCCATTCGGCACATTTCCGGGCCAGTTCCTGCGGCAGGGGTCGGTCGGTGAAAACCACCGTCACCTCGGCCAGGGAAGCCAGTCGCGCCGGGGCCGAGCGGTCCAGCTTGGAATGGTCGCAGACCAGATAGACCTTGCGCGCCTGCCGGATGATCGCCTTCGACACCCGCACCTCGGCCAGGTCGAAGTCCAGAAGATCCCCGTCCCGGTCCAGCGCCGAGGCGCCGATCACCGCGATATCGACCTTGAACTGTTCGAAGAACTGGGTCGTGAGCTCGCCCACCAACCCCCCGTCCGACCGCCGCAGCGCGCCCCCCGCGACCATGATCTCGCAGCCCGGATTGGCGGCGAGCGTATTGGCGACGTTCATGTTGTTCGTCACCACGGTGATGTTGCGGTGGGTCAGAAGCTCTTGCGCCACCGCCTCGGTCGTGGTGCCAAGGTTCATGATCAGCGAGGAATTCTCGGGGATTGCCGCCGCGCAGGCCCGTGCGATGGCCGCCTTGGCATCCTGGTGCATCCGCCGACGTTCCTCGTAGCCGAGGTTGGCCACCCCGGTCCGGGGCACCGCCCCGCCATGGACCCGGTCGAGATGGCCCATATCCGCCAGGTCCGACAGGTCGCGGCGGATGGTCTGCAGCGTGACCTCGAACCGCTGCGCGAGATCCTCGACCATCACCCGGCCCTCGGCCCGAGCGATTTCCAGGATCTCGGCCTGTCGAAAACTCAGGGCCATCCGCGTTCCTTTTCCTTCGATTCTGGTCGATCACTTTCGCCAAGCGCAAGCTTCGGATCAAGGTGGAAAACTTGCTGCAGGCACGAAGCATAAGCTTGCCGCAGCGCAGCGCGCTTTTGCGCGAGTTTGACGCAACTCCTTGGCAAGGCGCGAATTCCCTTACGTCACTTGCGCGCCAATGTTCGCTTTGCCATAAAACGCGCATAAACGAAAAAAACCGGATTGACCTTTCGGCGCGATTCGTTTCAACCTCTGCCCACCAGGGAGGAGACTGGCGTGAGCACGAAGAACAGGCCCGAGGTGGCCGACCTCTTCATAATCGGCGGCGGCATCAACGGCTGCGGCATTGCGCGCGACGCGACGGGGCGCGGCCTTACGGTCGTGCTGGCCGAGCAGGGCGATCTGGCGCAGGCGACCTCCTCGGCGTCGACCAAGCTTTTCCATGGCGGCCTGCGCTATCTGGAATATTTCGAGTTCCGCCTGGTGCGCGAGGCGCTGGAAGAACGCGAGACCCTGCTGGTGGCCATGCCGCATATCAGCTGGCCGATGCGCTTTGTGCTGCCCTATCACGCCGACATGCGGTTCGAGGGGGACACGCCGACCGGACGCCTTCTGTCCCGGGTGATGCCCTGGATGAAGGGCCGCCGGCCGGCCTGGCTGATCCGGCTGGGGCTGTTCCTTTACGACACGCTGGGCGGCCGCAAGATCCTGCCCGCGACCCGCACGCTGGACCTGCGGCGCAACCCGGCCGGGCGGCCGCTGCAGGACCGCTTCGCCAAGGCCTATGAATATTCCGACTGCTGGGTCGAGGATTCCAAGCTGGTGTCCCTCAACGCCCGCGACGCCGCGCAGCGCGGGGCGACGGTGCTGACGCGTACCCGCGTCACCTCGGCCGCCCGCTCGGGCGAGCTTTGGGAGATCACCACCGAAGGCCCGCAAGGCCGCGAGATCCACCGCGCCCGGGCGCTGGTCAACGCCGGCGGCCCCTGGGTCGAGGATGTGATCCGCAACGTGGCCCGCATCAACTCCAGCGAAGGTGTGCGGCTGGTGCGTGGCAGCCACATCGTCACGAAGAAGCTTTACGATCACGACCGCTGCTATTTCTTCCAGGGTACTGACGGTCGGATCATCTTTGCCATCCCGTATGAGCAGGATTTCACCCTGATCGGCACCACCGACAAGGATCATCAGGGCGCGCCGAAGGATGCCGTCTGCACCGATGAGGAGCGCGACTACCTTCTGGCCTTCGCCTCGCAATATTTTGCCAAGCCAGTGACGCGGGACGACGTGGTCTGGACCTATTCCGGCGTCCGCCCGCTGTACAACGACGGGGCGAAATCGGCCACGGCGGCGACGCGGGACTATGTCCTTTCGCTGGACCAGACCGGCGCGCCGCTCTTGAACGTGTTTGGCGGCAAGATCACCACCTATCGGCGGCTGGCGGAAAGCGCGCTGGAGAAGCTCACGCCGTTCTTCCCGCAGGCCAAGGGGCCCTGGACCGCCCGCGTCCCGCTGCCTGGCGGCGATTTCCCGCACGACGGGGTCGCGGCGCTGACCCAGCGCCTGAAGGAGCGTTACGCCTTCCTGACGGATTTCTGGGCCGCCCGACTGGTGCGCGCCTATGGGTCGGAGGCCGAGGCGGTGTTGGGCAAGGCGCGCTCGGCCGCGGACCTGGGCCGTGACTTTGGCGCCACGCTGACCGAGGCCGAGGTGCGCTGGCTGATGACACATGAATTCGCCCGGGCGGCCGCCGACGTGGTCTGGCGGCGCACCAAGCTGGGCTTGCGGCTGACAAGGGAACAGATCGACGCGCTGGACGCCTTCATGGCGGGCGCTGGCCAGGGGGCTGTCAGCCCCGCGGCGGAATAAGGGGGGACGGAGTGGCGCTTGAATTGCAGGCGGTGAGCCGGGTCGTGAAGGGGCAGGTCCATATCCAGCCCACGACCCTGACGCTGGAGAAAGGCACGATGAACGTGCTTCTGGGGCCGACTCTGTCGGGCAAGACCTCGCTGATGCGGCTGATGGCGGGGCTCGATGCGCCGACGACCGGGCGGCTGATGTGGCATGGGCAGGATGTGACCGGGGTCCGGGTGCAGGACCGCAAGGTCGCCATGGTCTACCAGCAGTTCATCAATTATCCGGCGATGTCGGTCTATGACAACATCGCCTCTCCGCTGCGGCTGATGGGTCGCGACAAGGCCGCGATCGACCGCGCGGTGCGCGAGACGGCCGAGATGCTGAAGCTGACACCCATGCTGGACCGCAAGCCGCTGGAGCTTTCGGGTGGCCAACAGCAGCGTTGCGCCTTGGCCCGGGCACTGGTCAAGGGCGCGGGGCTGGTCTTGCTGGACGAACCGCTGGCGAACCTCGACTACAAGCTGCGTGAGGAACTGCGGGCCGAGATCCCCCGGATCTTCGAGGAGTCGGGCGCGATCTTCGTCTATGCCACGACCGAGCCGGAAGAGGCTTTGCTTCTGGGCGGCAATACCGCGACGCTGTGGGAAGGCCGGGTCACGCAATTCGGCCCCACGCCCACGGTCTATCGCCAGCCCGCCGACGCCACCACTGCGCGGGTCTTCAGCGATCCGCCGATGAACTTCGTCTCGTGCTTCAAGGAAGGGCACCGCATGAATTTCGGCGGCAATGCCAATGCTCCGGCTGACGGGGCCTTCGCGGGCCTGCCCGACGGTCGCTATACCGCCGGGTTCCGGGCCAACCACCTGCATCTGAACACCCATTCCGGCAGCGCGGTGGAATTCCGCTGCACCCTGGGCGTCAGCGAGATCACCGGGTCCGAGACCTTCCTGCATCTCGCCCATGGCGAGGATCGTTGGGTCGGCCTGATCCATGGCGTGCATGACCTCACGCCGGGAACCGAAGTCAGCGTCTGGCTGGACCCCGCGCATGTCTACATCTTCGACGCCGAGGGTCGGCTTGCCGCGCCTGCGGCCTATGCGGCGGCGGCCTGACCCATGGCACAGATCACACTCAAGAACCTGGCGCACAGCTACCACCCGACCCCGAAGGGCGAGCAGGACTTCGCGCTGAAGGAAATGGACCATGTCTGGCAGGATGGCGGGGCCTATGCGCTGCTCGGATCCTCGGGCTGTGGCAAGACGACGCTGCTGAACATCATCTCGGGCCTCTTGAGGCCTAGCCAGGGTCGGGTCCTGTTCGGCGACCGCGACGTGACGGATGCCGAGACGGCCGAGCGCAACATCGCCCAAGTGTTCCAGTTTCCGGTCGTCTACGACACGATGACGGTGCGCGACAACCTGGCCTTCCCGCTGCGCAACCGCGGCAAGGATGCCGCCTATATCGCCCGGCGCGTGGATCAGATCGCCCGGATGATCGGGATGGAGACGATCCTTGACCGCAAGGCGCGCGGGCTGACCGCCGATGCCAAGCAGAAGATCAGCCTTGGCCGCGGCATGGTGCGCGAGGACGTGAATGCCATCCTGTTCGACGAACCGCTGACGGTCATCGACCCGCATATGAAATGGGAGCTTCGCACCCAGCTCAAGCAGCTGCACCGCGAGTTCGGTCATACGATGATCTACGTCACCCATGACCAGACCGAGGCGCTGACCTTCGCCGACAAGGTCGTCGTGATGTATGACGGCCGGGTGGTGCAGATGGGCACGCCGGAAGAGCTGTTCGAGACACCCGCGCACACCTTCGTCGGTTACTTCATCGGCTCGCCCGGCATGAACCTTCTGCCGGCCGAGATCCGGGGCAGCACCGCGCATCTGCAAGGCGCCGCTGTTCCGCTGGGTGCGGCCTATGGGCCAATTTCGGGCCGCACCCAGATCGGCATCCGCCCGGAATACGCCGTCCTGACCGAGGGCGACGGCCTGCCCATCGCGATCCGCCGGGTCGAGGATGTGGGCCGCCACCGCATCGTGAGGGGTGAGGTCGCGGGCCAGATGATCAGCGTGATCGCGCCCGAAGGGATGCCCGTGGGCTCGGCGCTGACCCATGTCCGTTTCACGCCCGACCGCATCAACGTCTACGCCGACGACTGGCGCGTCGCACCTGCCGAGGGGGCCGTCTGATGGAAAAGACCCAGAACAACAAGGCCTGGTTCCTCGTCCTGCCGGTGCTGGTGCTGGTGGCCTTCTCGGCCGTCATCCCGCTGATGACGGTGGTGAACTATGCCGTGAACGACACCTTCGGGAACAACCAGTTCTTCTGGGCGGGCCTGGAATGGTTCGACGAGATGGTGAACTCGCAGCGTCTGCATGACGCGCTGGGGCGGCAGATCCTGTTCTCGGCGATCATCCTGGCGATCGAGGTGCCCTTGGGCATCTACATCGCCCTGAACATGCCGAAAAAGGGCTTCTGGGCCAGCGTCTGTCTGGTGCTGATGGCGCTGCCCTTGCTGATCCCGTTCAACGTGGTGGGCACGATCTGGCAGATCTTCGGCCGCGTCGACATCGGGCTTCTAGGCCATTACCTGGCCAAGCTGGGCTTTGACTACAACTATGTCAGCGACCCGGTGGATGCCTGGATCACCGTCATCGTGATGGACGTCTGGCACTGGACCAGCCTGGTTGCCCTGCTGTGCTATGCCGGCCTGCAATCCATCCCCAATGCCTATTACCAGGCCGCGCGGGTAGACCAGGCCAGCCGCTGGGCCGTCTTCCGCTACATCGAGCTGCCGAAGATGGCGGGCGTCCTGCTGATCGCGGTCCTGCTGCGCTTCATGGACAGCTTCATGATCTATACCGAGCCCTTCGTCGTCACCGGCGGTGGTCCCGGCAACTCCACCACCTTCCTGTCCATCGACCTGGTGAAGATGGCGATCGGACAGTTCGACCTTGGCCCAGCGGCCGCCTTCTCGATCATGTACTTCCTGGTGATCCTGCTGGTGTCCTGGGTCTTCTACACCGTGATGACCAATCTCGACAAAGAGGAGGGCAAGTAAGATGCGGCTACGCGGCTCTGCCTTTGTAATGACCCTGTATCTCCTGTTCCTGCTGGTGCCGATCTACTGGCTGGTGAACATGAGCTTCAAGACCAACACCGAGATCACCTCGACCTTCACGCTGTTCCCGGCGAACTTCACGATCCAGAACTATGTGACGATCCTGACCGACCCCAGCTGGTACATGGGCTATGTCAACTCGATCATCTATGTCACGATGAACGTGGTGATCTCGCTGACCGTGGCGCTGCCGGCGGCCTATGCCTTCAGCCGCTACAACTTCATGGGCGACAAGCACCTGTTCTTCTGGCTTCTGACCAACCGGATGGCCCCGCCGGCCGTCTTCGCCCTGCCCTTCTTCCAGCTTTATTCCTCGGTCGGGCTGTTCGACACGCATATCGCGGTGGCGCTGGCGCATTGTCTGTTCAACGTGCCCCTGGCGGTCTGGATCCTGGAAGGGTTCATGCGCGGGGTCCCGAAAGAGATCGACGAGACCGCCTATATCGACGGCTACAGCTTTCCGAAGTTCTTCGTGAAGATCTTCATGCCGCTGATTGCCAGCGGGATCGGGGTCGCGGCCTTCTTCTGCTTCATGTTCTCCTGGGTGGAACTGCTGCTGTCGCGCACGCTCACCTCGGTCAACGCCAAGCCGATCGCGGCCACCATGACCCGCACCGTCTCGGCCAGCGGCATGGACTGGGGCGTGCTGGCAGCGGCCGGGGTCCTGACCATCATCCCCGGCGCGCTGGTGATCTACTTTGTCCGCAACTACATCGCCAAGGGCTTTGCCCTGGGGAGGGTGTGAGCATGACCGCGTCCCGCTGGACCACCATCTACCTGGTCACCTTTGTCGTGATGGCGGCAATCCTGGCGGCGCTGATCGCCGCCACCCCAAGGACCGAGGACGGCATCGACTGGGTCGCCCCGATGATCCGCGGCGGCTGGATGGCCTGGACCTTCCCGGTGGCCCTGTTCTTCTACTGCATCGCCTGCCTCTTGATCCTCTTCACCATCCTGGCGATCCGCTTCCCCGAAACCCCGCGCCGCGGCATCCTTCAGATCGAGACGACGCGCGGCGACCGGCTGTTCATCACCCTTCTGGGCTCGGCCTTCATCCACCTGGCCTGGCTCTTCTTCGCGGGCCCCGACATGCTCTGGGCCGCATCCATCCTCTGCCTCGGCTATGCCGCAGCGGTTTTCCGCTGGGTCTGACGCAGGGCAAGGCACGACCCGGGCGGGGGGCAAACCCGCCGCCCGGCAACAACCTGAAACGTCTCAACATTCTGGGAGGAACAAGATGAGACTTCGTTCAACCGCAACTGCCATGGCGCTTGCGCTCATGGCCATGCAGGCCCCGGCCTGGGCCGACATCGAGGCGGCAAAAGCCTTCCTCGACGCCGAGATCGGCGAGCTCTCCGCGCTGACCCGCGAAGAGCAGGAAGCCGAGATGCAGTGGTTCATCGACGCCGCCCAGCCCTATGCGGGCATGGAGATCAAGGTCGTCTCGGAAACCATCACCACCCATGAATACGAAGCCAAGGTGCTGGCCCCGGCCTTCACCGCGATCACCGGGATCAAGGTCACCCATGACCTGATCGGCGAAGGCGACGTGGTGGAGAAGCTGCAGACGCAGATGCAGTCGGGCGAGAACATCTATGACGCCTACATCAACGACTCGGACCTGATCGGCACCCACTGGCGCTATCAGCAGGCTCGCAACCTGACCGACTGGATGGCGGGCGAAGGCGCGGCCGTGACCAACCCGAACCTCGACCTGGAAGACTTCATCGGGCTGAAGTTCACCACCGGCCCGGACGGCAAGGTCTACCAGCTGCCGGACCAGCAGTTCGCCAACCTCTACTGGTTCCGCTACGACTGGTTCAACGACGAGAAGACCAAAGCCGATTTCAAGGAGAAATACGGCTATGACCTCGGCGTGCCGCTGAACTGGTCGGCCTATGAGGACATCGCCGAGTTCTTCACCGGCCGCGACATGTCCTATGCCGGCGGCCCGGCCACCGGCGTCTATGGCAACATGGACTACGGCAAGAAGGACCCCTCGCTTGGCTGGCGCTACACCGATGCGTGGATGTCGATGGCCGGCATGGGCGACGTGGGCGAGCCGAACGGCCTGCCGGTCGACGAATGGGGCATCCGCGTGAACGAAAACTCGCAGCCCGTCGGGTCCTGCGTGGCGCGCGGCGGTGCGACGAACGACGCGGCGGCGGTCTATGCCGTGACCAAGGCGATCGAGTGGCTGCAGAAGTACACGCCCCCGGAAGCCCAGGGCATGACCTTCGGCGAGGCCGGTCCGGTCCCGGCGCAGGGCAATATCGCCCAGCAGATGTTCTGGTACACCGCCTTCACCGCCGACATGGTCAAGGAAGGTCTCCCCGTGATGAACGAGGACGGCACGCCCAAGTGGCGCATGGCCCCCTCGCCGCACGGTGCCTACTGGCAGGACGGCATGAAGGTCGGCTATCAGGACGCGGGTTCGTGGACGCTGATGGAATCGACCCCGGTCGACCGCGCCCAGGCGGCCTGGCTTTACGCCCAGTTCGTCACCTCGAAGACCGTCGACGTGAAGAAGTCCCACGTCGGCCTGACCTTCATCCGCGAGTCCACCATCCAGCACGAGTCGTTCACCGAACGCGCGCCGAAGCTGGGCGGTCTGGTCGAGTTCTACCGCTCGCCCGCCCGCGTCCAGTGGTCGCCCACCGGCACCAACGTCCCGGACTATCCGAAGCTGGCGCAGCTGTGGTGGCAGAACATCGGCGACGCCATGTCGGGCGCCAAGACCCCGCAAGAGGCGCTTGATGCCCTGTGCATGGAGCAGGAGCGGGTGCTGGAACGTCTGGAGCGTGCTGGCGTTCAGGGCGACATCGGTCCCAAGCTGAACGAGCCGCAGGATCCGCAGTACTGGATCGACCAGCCGGGCGCTCCGGTCGGCAAGCTGGACGACGAAAAGCCCCAGGGCGAGACGGTGTCCTATGACGAGCTAATCAAGTCCTGGCAGCAGGGCTGATCCTTCGGGCGGGCGTCCTCGGGCGCCCGCCCCCTCTTGCTTGCCGAGACACTGGACCGCGGGCCCCTCGTCTTCCCGCTTGCGCCGCTCCCTGCGCCGGGGCCAGTGTCTCTGCCAGCAAGACGAAACGACCGGACCGGGGACATGACGCACATCCTTGCCATCGACCAGGGCACCACTTCTTCGCGCGCGATCCTGTTCGACGCGGGCCTGCGGGTGAAGGCCGTGGCGCAAGAGGAATTCCCGCAGCATTACCCCGGCTCGGGCTGGGTGGAGCATGATCCCTCGGACCTGTGGTCCACCGTTGCCGGCACCGCCCGCGCCGCGATCGAGAAGGCGGGGATCTCTGCCACCGACATTGCCGCCATCGGCATCACCAACCAGCGCGAGACGACGCTCATCTGGGACCGCGCGACGGGCGAGCCGATCCACCGCGCCATCGTCTGGCAGGATCGCCGGACCGCCGACACCTGCACCGCGCTGAAGGCCGCGGGGCATGAGCCGATGATCACCGCCCGCACCGGCCTGCTTCTTGACCCGTATTTTTCGGGGACCAAGATCAAATGGCTCCTCGACCATGTCCCCGGCGCGCGGGAGCGGGCAAAGCGGGGGGAACTCGCCTTCGGGACGGTGGACAGCTACCTGATCTGGAAGCTCACCGGCGGCCGGACCCATGCCACCGACGCCACCAACGCCGCCCGGACGCTGATCTACAACATCGCCAGGGGTGAGTGGGACGCCGATATCTGCGCGCTTCTCGACATTCCGATGGCGATCCTGCCCGAGGTCCGCGACTGCGCCGCCTTTTACGGCACCACCCGCGCCGATCTTTTCGGGCGCGAGATTCCGATCCTCGGCGTCGCGGGCGACCAGCAGGCGGCCACCGTGGGTCAGGCCTGCTTCAGCCCCGGCATGATGAAATCGACCTATGGCACCGGCTGCTTTGCGCTGCTGAACACCGGGGTCGACATGGTCCCCTCGACAAACCGGCTTCTGACCACCATCGCCTACCGGCTGGAGGGCCGCACGACCTATGCGCTGGAGGGGTCGATCTTCATCGCGGGGGCCGTGGTCCAGTGGCTGCGCGACGGGCTCAAGATCATCCGCGAGGCGAAGGAGACCCAGCCCCTGGCCGATGCCGCCGATCCGGCTCAGGACGTGGTGCTGGTTCCGGCCTTCACCGGCCTGGGCGCACCCTATTGGCGGCCGGATTGCCGGGGGGCGGTCTATGGGCTGACGCGGAACTCCGGCCCGGCCGAACTGGCCAAGGCCGCGCTGGAGAGCGTGGGCTACCAGACCCGCGACCTGCTGGAGGCGATGCGGTCCGACTGGGGCGCGGGGGCAGACGGCATCCTGCGGGTCGATGGCGGGATGACGGCCAGCGACTGGGCGATGCAGTTCCTGTCCGATATCCTTGGCGCGCCGGTGGACCGCCCGGTGGTGACCGAGACGACCGCGCTTGGCGCGGCCTATCTGGCGGGTCTGAAGGCCGGGCTCTGCCCCGCCCCGGCCGAGTTCCAGAAATCCTGGGCGCTGGAGCGGCGGTTCTCGCCCGGCATGGACGCGGCCACCCGGGATGCGAAATACGCCCGCTGGGGTCGCGCCGTGGCGGCCACGATGAGCGTATGACGCCCTTCGCCATCGCCGCCCCCGGCCGCATCCTCTTTGGCCGGGGCGAGGCCGCGCGCGCGCCGGGCCTGATCCGCGCCTTCGGGCCGCGCGGGCTGGTGGTGCATGGCGCCAATCCTGGCCGCGCCGCCTGGCTGGTCGAGGCGCTGACCGCCGAGGGCTGCGAGACCTTGGCCCTGCCCTGCCCCGGCGAGCCGGACCTGCCCCTGCTGCTTGCGGCGCTTGAGACCGCACGTCCCTTCCGCCCCGACTGGGTCGCGGGCCTTGGCGGCGGTGCGGCGCTGGATCTTGCCAAGGCCCTCGCCGCGCTGATCCCCGCGCCGGGCGGGCCGATGGACCATCTGGAGGTGGTGGGCCGCGCCCTGCCGCTGACAGCGCCACCGCTGCCCTTCATCGCCCTGCCGACGACCGCTGGCACCGGGGCCGAGGCGACGAAGAACGCTGTCATCGGCCTGCCCGATCATGGCCGCAAGGTCAGCTTGCGCGACGACCGGATGCTGGCGCGGCTGGCGATCGTGGACCCCGCCCTGACCGACGGGACGCCGCGCGCGACCACGCTTGCCTCGGGCCTCGACGCGGTGACCCAGGTGATCGAACCCTTCGTCAGCCGCAAGGCCACGCCCTTCACCGATGCCATCGCCGCGCCTGCGATCCCGCTGGGCCTGGCGGCACTCGCCCGGCTGATGCAGGGGGAGGACGCGCAGGCGCGGGATACGCTGGCCTGGGTCAGCCTGTCGGGGGGGCTGGCGCTGGCGAATTCCGGCCTTGGCGC
>Ga0208490_100977_pt1 | contig 12725 bp, 12 predicted proteins | sample SubbioAug_CSWold_FD_184818 | JGI IMG/M metagenome (GOLD analysis project Ga0208490, IMG submission 184818) | Serpentinite rock and fluid subsurface biosphere microbial communities from McLaughlin Reserve, California, USA - CR11Aug_CSWold (SPAdes) | ecosystem: Environmental > Terrestrial > Deep...
CGTGGAGCCGGGGGTCGTGCTCGACGACCTCCAGGCGGCCGCGGCACCGTACGGGTTGCGGTTCGGACCGGACCCGTCGAGCCACGATCGCTGCACCATCGGCGGCATGGTCGGCAACAACGCCTGCGGCTCACGGGCACTGGGCTATGGCCGCACCGTCGACAACGTGATCGACCTGGACGTGGTTGCCGGCACCGGGGAGCGGTTCGTCGCCGGCGACGTCACGAGGGCTCCGGCAGGTCCGGCGGCGGCCGCGCGGGACCTCGTCACCGCCCACGCCGACCTGGTACGTGCGGAACTCGACCGCTTCAGCCGCCAGGTCTCGGGCTACGGGCTGCACCACCTGTTGCCCGAGCACGGCGGCGACCTCGCCCGCGCGCTGGTCGGCAGCGAGGGGACGTGCGCGTTGACCGCCGCCGCGACGCTGCGGTTGGTCCCCGTCCCGACCGCGACCGCGCTGGTCGTGCTCGGCTACCCCGACATGGCGGCTGCCGCCGACGTCGTCCCGGGGCTGCTCGATCACGGTGCCGTCGCGATCGAGGGGATGGATGCCCGCATCGTCGAGGTCGTACGGGCGAGCAACCGGCCGGTGCCTCTCCTGCCGCGCGGGGGCGGCTGGCTGATCGTGGAGTTGGCCGGCGAGTCGACCGGTGAGGTCGCAGCCCGGGTCGCGCCGCTGGTCGCCGACGCCGACGCGCTGGACCACCGCGTGATCACCGATCCGGCCGAGGCCCGGGCGTTGTGGCGCATCCGCGAGGACGGCGCCGGCCTGGTGACCCGCGTGGCGGCCGCACCCTCGCACGCCGGCTGGGAGGACGCCGCCGTGCCACCGGCCCGGCTCGGTGCCTACCTACGCGGCTTCGAACGGTTGCTCGCCGACCACGGCCTGGCCGGGGTGCCCTACGGCCACTTCGGTGACGGCTGCATCCACGTCCGCATCGACTTTCCGTTCGACGCCGCGGACGGCACGGCGGTGTTCCGCCGCTTCCTGACCGAGGCGGCCGAGCTCGTGACGGCCCACGGCGGTTCACTCTCGGGCGAACACGGTGACGGTCGGGCGCGCAGCGAACTGCTCCCGATCATGTACGGACCTCAGATGCTGGGGCTCTTCGCCGCGTTCAAGCACCTGTTCGACCCGGGCGACCTGCTCAACCCGGGCGTGCTCGTCCGCCCCGCCCCACTCGACGAAGCGGTTCGCGTGGCGACGCGACCACGGCTGACGACGGGCCTCGCGATGCTCTACGACGACGACGGCGGCGACTTCGCCGCCGCGGTGCACCGGTGCACCGGGGTGGGTAGGTGCACCGTCGCCCACGCGGCCGAGGGTCGGGTGATGTGTCCGTCGTACCTCGCCACCGGTGACGAGAAGGACTCGACCCGTGGACGGGCCCGTGTCCTGCAGGAGATGATCGACGGCCGCCTCCTCGACGGCGGCTGGGCGGCGCCGGAGGTCCACGACGCACTGGATCTGTGCCTGGCCTGCAAGGGCTGCGCGTCGGACTGTCCGACCGGTGTGGACATGGCGACCTACCGGGCCGAGGTGCTGCACCAGACCTACCGGCGCCGTCGACGGCCACGGACCCATTACACGCTCGGTTGGCTGCCCCGATGGGCGCGGCTCGCAGGACGGATGCCGCGGCTGGCGAACGCCCTGCTGGGGGCTCCGTTGCTGGACCGGCTCGCGAAGTCCGTCGCGGGCGTGGACCGTCGCCGCGCGGTGCCCGCCTTCGCGACCGCGGACCTGCACGGCTGGTTCGCCGCACGGCCGGCGCCCACCGACCCGGGGGAGGGGGAGATCCTGCTGTGGGTCGACACGTTCACCGAGCGGTTCTCGCCCGAGGTTGCGCACGCGGCCGTCGAGGTCCTCGAGTCCGCCGGCCTGCGCGTCCGACTGTTCGACGCGGACGCCTGCTGCGGGCTGACCTGGATCTCGACCGGGCAACTCGACACCGCCCGACGGATGGTGCGTCGCACGGTCGATGCGCTGGCCGCCGAGGTCGACACTGCTGGTGGGGCGTTGACGATCGTGGGCCTCGAACCCTCGTGCACCGCGGTGCTCCGCCACGACGCACTGGACCTGCTCGGCCACGACGACCCTGCGGCGCGCACCGTTGCCGGGGCGACCAGGACGTTGGCCGAGGTGCTGGCCGGGCGCCGGCCCGACTGGACCCCGCCGCGGCTCGACGGCGTCACCGTCGTCGCGCAGCCCCACTGCCATCACCACGCCGTCATGGGCTGGCAGGCGGACCGTGCCCTGCTCGCGGCGTGCGGCGCGACCGTCGAGGTGGTCGGCGGCTGCTGCGGCCTGGCGGGCGACTTCGGCATGGAACGCGGTCGCTACGACATCTCGATGCGGATTGCCGAGACCGCCCTGCTGCCTGCCATTCGCGCCGCGGGGGACGAGGCGGTCGTGCTGGCCGACGGCTTCAGTTGCCGCACCCAGGTCGCGCAGTTGGCGGGTCGTCGCAGCGTCCACCTCGCCCAACTGCTCGCCGGCGCGGACGGGGTGGCCGAACGGCGCTGAGCGTGACGGGGGCGCGCTCGGGGCTGGGCCTAGATTCGCGCGGTGAACCCGAACCTCGTCTACCTCCTCGTCGGCGTCGGCCTGCTGTTGGCGACCGTGCTGCCCAAGTTCGTCCACGGCCGCGCGTTCTCCGTCCCCATGGCCGTCCTCGGGTTCGGTGCCCTCGCCGGTGCACTGATGCCGGAACAGGACTCGTTGGGGCCCATCCTGGACGCCACCGCGACCTCGCACCTCGCCGAGGCCTGCGTGATCATCTCGCTGATGGGCGTCGGGTTGGCCATCGACCGGCCACTCGACTGGCGGACCTGGGGGCCGACGTGGCGGCTGCTCCTCATCGCGATGCCGTTGACCATCGGCGCGGTCGCGCTGCTCGGGTGGTGGGCGGTCGGGCTCACGCTGCCTGCCGCCGTGCTGTTGGGCGCGGTGCTCTCGCCGACCGACCCCGTGCTCGCCTCCGAGGTGCAGGTCGCCCCGCCCACGGTGACCGCCGGCCGGAGCGAAGCGGACCGTGTCGCGGACGGCGCCGAGGATCCGCAGGACGGTGCGGAGGAGGACCCGGCGGAGGACCCGGTCCGGTTCACCCTCACGTCCGAGGCGGGACTCAACGACGCCCTCGCGTTCCCGTTCGTGTACTTCGGCCTCTACCTCATCGACCGGGGGCCGATGGGCGACTGGATCGCCGAGTGGGTCCTGTGGACGCTGCTGGGCAAACTGCTGGTCGCGGTCGTCGTCGGTGGGCTGGCCGGGTACGGGCTGGCGCGCATGGCGTTCCGCAGCGAGGTCGGGTCGTTTCGGGTGGCCGATCTGGGCAACGCCATGCTCGGTGTGGCGGCGACCTTCGGCGTCTACGGGCTGACCGAGGTCGTCGGGGGGGTACGGCTTCCTCGCCGTGTTCGTGGCGGCCGTCGCCATGCGTTCGGTGGAACGTGGCCACGGTTTCCACCGTGAACTGCACGAACTGGTCGAGTACCTCGAGTCGATGTTGACGCTCGTGCTGCTGCTGATGCTCGGTGCGGCGATGAGCGCGGGTCTGCTGGCCGAGCTCGGCCGGGCCGAGGTCGCGGTCGGGTTGGCGCTGGTGTTCCTCGTCCGACCGCTCATGGCCTGGGTGTCGCTGCTGGGCGCGGCCGAACTCGGCCCACGCCAGCGCATGGTCTCGTCCTGGATGGGCGTGCGCGGGGTCGGCTCGATCTACTACCTGACCTATGCGCTCTCCAGCGAGCACATGTCCGAGGACCTCGAGCTGTGGGCGGTGGTCGCGTTCACGATCAGTCTGTCCGTGGTGGTCCACGGGATGACCGCAGCTCCCCTCATGCGGTGGCTCGACACCCACCGGTCGAATCGGACAGTCCAGACGAAGCCGAGCTAGCGTTGACGCGATGACCAACCACCCGTCCCACCCGGTCGACTCCGTCGGCGGCGGCCTGGCCGCGGCCGGCGCCGGCACCGACCTCGAGTCGGTGACCCGGCCACTGCTGCAGGTGCTCCAGGAACTGACCGGGCTGTCCTCGACGTACCTGACCTCGATCGACTGGGAGCGCAACCAGCAGCGCATCCGGTTCGCGCTCAACAGCGGCTCGATCACGATCCCCGAACGGCTCGAGGTCGAGTGGACCGACACCCTCTGCCACCGTGCCCTCGAGTCGGGCCAGGCCTTCACCGACGCGGTCTCCGGGATCTGGGGTGACAGCCTGGCGGCCACCGATCTCGGCATCCAGACCTACGTGAGTTCGCCCGTCACGCTGCCGGACGGCCAGATCTACGGGACGCTTTGCGGTGCCAGTGCGGATGCCGTGGCGGTCGACCAGCAGACGGCGGACCTGCTGCAGGTCTTCTCGCGGATCATCTCCGACGTCATCGTGCGCGAGCGGGCCCGCCAGGCGAGCGAGGCACGGGCGGTGGAGGCCGAGGAACGGTTGCGCTCGCGGGCACAGTTCCTCGCCATGGCCGAGCACCAGCTCAAGACCCCGATGACCGTGATCGTGGGCTGGGCGAGCGCCCTGCACAGCGGCCTCCTCGACGAGCAGGAGAGCGCCACCGCCGTCGACCTCATCCTGCAACAGTCGACACGGGTCGCGGCCGAGATCACCCAACTGCTCGACGAGGCCACGGGGCAGGTCATCGCCTCCGACCTGGCCCTGCAGACCATCGAGCTGCGACCCTTCCTGGACGAGCTGGCGAGCAGCCTGCGCAGCCTCTCCACCCGACACCACCTCGAGGTCGTCGTGGCCGACGGCCTGAGCGCCGTCGCGGATCGGCGGGCCCTGCGGATCGTCATCGAGCACCTGGTCGAGAACGCGGTCAAGTACTCGCCCGACGGCGGGCGGGTGGTCCTGTGTGCCGAGCCCACCCCGGCCGGACGCGTTGCGCTCTCGATCCGCGACGAGGGACCGGGGCTGCCCGACGGCGTCGACGTCTTCGCGCCCTTCGCCCGCGGTGACACCAGCGTGCCCGGCAGTGGACTCGGCCTGCACATCGTCAGCACCCTGGTCCACGCGATGCAGGGCGATGTCGCGGCCCAGCGTGCCGATCCCGTCGGCAGCGACTTCCGGATCATGCTGCCCGCCTGACCCCGGTCGCAGCGGCGCGTGGCCTGTCCGCGGTCTCCTCGTTGGATCGGACCCCTTGACAGTCGCCTGCCCGGAGGGGATGCTCCGAATGATGTTAGGAGAACCGATGCGTGACAGGCGAGCCGAACGGCATCAGGAGACGGTCGACGAGATCGTCGCCACGGCCTGGCGTCTCGCCGGTGTCTCGGGCCTCGCGGGGGTGTCGCTGCGGGAACTGGCCGCCGAGATCGGGATGCGGCCACAATCGCTGTACACCTACTTCGACGGCAAGAACGCCATCTACGACGCGATGTTCGCCCAGGGCTGCCGCCAGTTCGCGGCCGGTCAGGCGGCGTGGGAACTGGTCGGCGACCTGCACACCGACCTCCGGACCATCGGCCGCCACTTCGTCGAGTTCTGCACGCAGGACCCGGTCCGCTACCAGCTGATGTTCCAGCGGCCCATCCCTGAATTCGAGCCATCGGCCGAGTCGTTCGCCATCTCGGTGGACAGCCTGGCGGCGATCCAGGCGCACCTCGCATCGCTCGGCATCGACGACCCGCGAGACATCGACCTGTTCACCGCGATCGGGACCGGACTCGCCGACCAGCAGATCTCGAACGACCCGGGAGGGGATCGTTGGATCCGCCTGGTCGACGAGGCGGTCGACATGTTCGTCGCGCACGTCAGCAGCCGGGCGCGGGCGCACCCGGCCAATCGAGAGGGCCAGAGACGATGATGGACACCCGAATCGAAGCGGTCCCGCCGATCAGCCGGGCCGATGCCGAGCTGCTCGCAGCCACGGAGTACCAGCGGCTCGCGGGACAGCTGCGCACCCTCCCCGCCACGGACTGGACACGACCGACCGACTGCTCCCTGTGGGACGTGCGTGCGATGGCTGGGCACTGCGTCGGCATGCTGAGCGACTTCACCTCGTTGCGTTCGATGGTGAAGCGGGTGCTCGCCGCCACGAGAGCCGCCAAGGCCGAGGGCCGCGTCATGATCGACGCGATGACCGCGCTGCAGGTCGCGGACAACGCCGGCTTGACGACCGACGAACTCATCGCCGCGATCGAGAAGCGGGGGCCCGCAGCCGCCCGGTGGCGGGCGGGGGCGCCGGCGATCCTCAAGGCGATGCCGATGAAGGAGAACGTCGATGGCCATCCCGAGACATGGCGACTGGGCTACCTGTTCGACACGATCCTGACGCGCGACCCGTGGATGCACCGGGTCGACATCTCCCGCGCGACCGGTCGTGACCTCGTGCTCACGCCCGACCACGACGGGCGGATCGTGGCCGACGTCGTCGCCGAGTGGGCCCGACGGCACGGCCAGCACTTCGTCCTCGAGCTCACCGGGCCCGCGGGGGGCCGGTTCGTCGCGGGCGACGACGGTGAGCAGATCACCCTCGATGCCGTGGAGTTCTGCCGCATCCTGTCGGGTCGCGCACCGGGTCACGGGCTGCTCACCCAGCAGGTGCCGTTCTGATCGTGCAGTGGTGGCGGTACGCGTCAGGGTGCGGCTCGCGTGGCGAGGTCGTCGAGGTCCCAGCCCGCCGCACGTGCCCCGGCACGGTAGGCATCCTCGAAGAACTGCAGGAGCGTTGCGCGCGGGTCCGTGGCGGTGCGGACGGCGTCGTAGGGCAGCGTCGCCGTGCCTGACGCCTCGTTCCATGACGCCTCGGACGCGGTCAACGGTTGCGCGGTCAGCCCGGCCGGCGCCGGGGCGGTGTAGGAGTAGTAGGCGGGGTAGGGGACCCGGTCGTCGCCGGCCCAGAACCCGAAGGCGATGACCTCGTGGGAGTACGCCTCGGCCTCGACGGTGCCGGCACCGGCCCTCACCGGGGCGCGCCGGCCCGAGAAGCGTGCGTGGGCCAGGTCGAAGCTGTGCCAGAACAGGTGTACCGGGCTCTGCTTGCCGCTGAACCGGCCGGCGAACTCCTCGAGCACCACGGTGCTCGAGCGCAGGACCTGGGCGAACCGGACGACGGCGTCCCCGTCGTAGGTGTCGTTGTCGTAGTCCTCGCCGAAGGCGGGGCCGTCGAGGTCGTAGGGGGTCATGTCCACGTCGACGACGACCCCGAGTCTGGCCAGCGCAGCCAACAACTCGTCGTGGAAGTCGGCACACGCGAAGCGCGGCAGCAATGCGAACTGCTCGACCTGCCCGAGGCTGTCGGCGATCCGGACGACGTGGTTGCGCAGGTCCAGCCGCACCTCCAGCGTCCGCCCGTCGGCGACCGGCATCAGCCCGGTGGTCAGACCGTCGACGGTCACGTACAGCGTGACGTGCCACCAGTGGGGCAGGAACGCCGCCAGTGCCAGACGGACCTTGCCCACCATCTGGCAGTACCGGTGCAATGTGTCCTTGGTGTTGCGCCAGCCCTCGAGTGCCAACGCCGGCCAGGCGACGCCGGAGGCCACCTCGCGCCCGAGGTCGTCCGACGTCATGTGCGCCTCGCTGTCTTCCGTGCAGTGCACGCAAGCAGACCCGCGAAGGATCGTGGGGCCGGACGGACCCGGCCGCGGAGCGGTCGTCGGCTTCCCGTCCCGGTCGCAAGCTGCTTGCGTGTCGGCCGGCGAGCGACGGAGGCACGGTGACGACCGACGAGCAGATCTCCGACGCGATCGTGCTGTTCGGGGCGTCGGGCGACCTCGCCCGCCGCAAGCTGTTCCCGGCACTGCAACGGTTGGCCGAGCAGGACCGGCTGCCCGACACGGTGGTCGGCATCGGTCGCTCCGCATGGGGCGACGACGAGCTGCGCGCGCATGCGGGCTCGATGTTGCCGAAGGACACCGACGGCCAGCGTCGGGCGGCGGACCGACTGGTGGGGTCGCTGCGCTACGTGCAGGGTGACTACGGCGCCCGCGCCACCTACGAGAGGCTCGTGACGACGCTCGAGGGTCGTCATCATCCGCTGCTGTACCTCGCCATCCCACCGAGCGTGTTCGAGACCGTCGTCGCAGGCCTGGCCGAAGCCGGCCTCCACGAGCGGGGGCGGGTCGTGATCGAGAAACCCTTCGGTCGCGACCTCGCCTCCGCACAGCGACTCAACCGTTGCCTGCTGGACCACTTCGACGAGTCCCGGGTGTTCCGCATCGACCACTTCCTCGGCAAGGAGGAGGTACTCGACCTGCTGGTCCTACGGTTCGCGAACGTCTTCCTCGAACCCGTGTGGAACCGCCAGTACATCGACCACGTGCAGATCACGATGGCCGAGGACTTCGGCGTCGAGGGCCGCGGCGGGTTCTACGACGAGGTCGGGGCCCTGCGCGACGTCGTCCAGAATCACCTGCTGCAACTGTTGACGCTGGTCGCCATGGAGCCCCCGTCGTCGAGTGACGCAGCCGCGCTGCGCGACGAACGGTCCAAGGTGTTGCGGGCCATGCCGCCGCTCGAGCCCGCACAGGTGGTTCGAGGTCAGGTCGCCGGGTATCGCGACGAGGCGGGCGTCGCGCCCGACTCGCAGGCGGAGACGTTCGTGGCCCTGCGGGCGCACATCGACTCCTGGCGGTGGGCCGGGGTGCCCTTCTTCATCCGCGCCGGCAAGAACCTGCCGGTGACCGCCACGGAGGTCATGGTCGAGTTCGTCCGCCCGCCGCGGCTGTTCTTCGCGCGGGAGGACGCGCCGGCCCCTCACCCGAACCACCTCGTCTTCCAGGTCAAGCCCGACGAGCGCCTCGGTCTGAGCGTGCAGATCAAGGAACCCGGCGACGACCTGTTCAGCCGCAAGGTCGAGCTCGCCTACCGCTACGACGAGCAGCAGGACGGCGTGCGCGACGACGCCTATGCCCGGCTGCTCGGCGACGCGATGGAAGGCGACCAGCGGCTGTTCGCCCGTGCCGACAGTGTCGAGGAGTCGTGGCGGATCGTCGCACCGGTGCTGGAACGGCCGCCGCCGGTCGAGACCTACCCGGCCGGGAGCTGGGGTCCGCCCGCCGCCGCTGACCTGCTGCAGGGCCATGGCGTCTGGCACGACCCCCGGACGGGCGGGCCGTGACCCGCGCAGGCCAGGGGACCGGGGTGCAGGTCGTGATCGTTCCCGTCGAGGCGCTGGCCCGTCGCGTCGCGGCGGTCATCGCCGCACGGCTGAGCGACGCCGTCCGGGAGCGGGGCAGGGCGACGCTCGCGGTGAGCGGCGGGGGCACGCCCCTGCCGATGTTCGACGAGTTGGCCCAGCAGGACCTGCCGTGGGCCCAGGTGCACGTGCTCCAGGTGGACGAACGGTCGGCACCCGATGGCGACGACGCCCGCAACGCCGAGGGGTTGCGGGAACACCTGCTCGACGTCGTCCCCGCGGCGACCGCACACCTCGTCCCGGTCGGGCGACTGGACCCCGACGCCGCAGCAGAGGCGTACGCCGCGACGCTCGCGGACGTGGCGGGTACGCCGGCCGTGCTCGACGTCGTGCAACTCGGTCTCGGTGCGGATGGCCACACCGCCTCGCTGTTCCCGGGCGACGCCGTTCTCGAGGTCTCGACCCGGGACGTCGCCGCCACCTCCGGGCCCCACCAGGGCCGCCGCCGAGTCACGTTGACCTACCCGGCGCTGGCCCGCGCCCGCATGCGGGTCTGGATGGTGGCGGGCGAGGAGAAAGCGGACGCGGTCGCCCGCGTGGTAGCCCGCGATCCCGCCGTGCCGGCCGGCCGGGTCGCCGCCCCGTCGCTGCTCGTGGTCGACGAGGCCGCTGCGGGCGCACTGCCCCCGGCGACCCCCCGCGCCTGAACGACGACCCGCCCGGTCGACTCTCGCGTGCTTGGTCGAGTCAACCCGTCACCGATGACGGCCTGACTCGACCATGACGGCCTCCCTCGACCGAACACACCTGACGGGGGCCGGCGAGCGCCTCCAACTGGCTCGCGTTCGCCTTCGCCCTGTGGGACCGACGCCCGAACTCACCTCACCGCGACCGGCTCGACCGAGAGATAACGCGGCGCGCCGGCCCCGTTGCGCGACCGCGCTGGGCCTGTGATCGGCATCGACCAACCTGGTCAAACCGGCGGTTGCGGGTGTGGCGGCCGCCCGCCCCGGTGACGCCCAGTCGACACGGCGACGTCCATTCGGCAGCTGCGCCGACCCGCCGTCATCGAGTCCACCTCACGTCAACCGTGTCATGTGAGATCGAGGGTGTGACGCCACATCGAGGTCAATCTCGATCTGAGGTCACACCCGCGGGCTGCTGTCACGTCGCCCCGAGACGACCGTGGCAGAACGACCGGCCTGGATGGCTGCGATGTTTCACGGTCGCCGTCGCACCAACCAGATCCCTAGCGAGACGATGGCGAGCGCCATCCACTGCAGGCCGGACAGGTCCTCGCCCAGGACCCACCAGGCGAGAACCGCGATCTGGACCAGCATGGTGTTGTTGATCGCGCTCGACTCGGTTGCCGTGAGCGACCGCAACGTGTGATTCCACAACGTGAACGCGAACGCCGTGTTCACGATCGCAAGCCAGACGACGATGGCCCATGCGTCGAGCGAGAGCCGTGGCACCCCGTCGATCGCTACCCCCGCGAACAGCGTGAGCAGCCCACCGAGCGCCATCGTGGGTGTCGTCACGACGAGCGGCGACAGGTTGGCGTCACGGTTGACGAGGCGACCGAGCAGCGACGCGCCCGCGTTGGACGTCAACGCGACCACACCGACGACGAGCCCTGCCACGGAGGTCACGCCCAGCGCCGGGCCGAGGTAGATCGCAGCCCCCCCGGCGGCGACCGCCATGCCCAGCCACTGTCGTGTCTGTGCCGACTCCCCGGTCACCTTCACCGCGACCACCGTGACGAGCGCGGGTGTGAATGACAGCAGCAAGCTCAGCGTGGCCGCCGGCAGCAGATCGAGACCGACGAACTGCGCTCCCTGGGTCAGCGCGTACATGACCACACCCAATGCGGCCAGCTTCCATCGCGTCGCCGGGGTCGTCGAAGCCAGCTCGGCCCGTCGAGCAGGCGACCGCACCAGCCAGGCACCGAGTACCGCGGCGGCCACCGTGTACCGCAAACCCGCGAAGGTCAGCGGCGCAAGCTGTTCGGACAGGCCGATCTTGATCAGCACCCACGACGTCGACCACAGAAACGTGACGAACAGGGCTTGGAGCGCAGGGGTTGACGGACGAGCGAGAGAACGAAGCACTGGGAGCCTCTTTCGAGTCGAAGGCACGGCGGACCGTGCCGACGTCTCCCCTCGAGGCTTCTGTCCAGTGAGGTGCGAGCCGGGTCACTCCCCGGCCTTCCGTGGCGCTCGAACCAGACCCCCCAAACGGGAGCGGAACCCTAGCCACCCTTCAGTCAGCGCCATGCAGCCTAGACCACAGCGTGCGACGATCGTGACGGGCGAGGGCACGGAGGCCGTCGGGGCCGGGGTAGCAAGAACGCCCGCAGTAGCCACTCGGCCGGGATCGGGGGAGACCGGCCGTCGCAGCAGTAGTACCGTGGTAGCACCGACGATGGTGGGTGAAGTCATGGCTGTCAAGAAGATCTCTGTGGCGCTCGACCCCGACGTCGCCGAGGCGGCGGCATCGGCGGCGGACGCGCATGGGCAAAGCCTCAGCGCCTGGCTCAACGACGCTGCGCGGAGCCGCTTGGTCATCGAGAGCGGCCGACAGGCCGTTGCCGAATGGCAGACCGAGCACGCGGAGTTGACGGTGGAGGAGCGGGCTTCCGCGGAAGCGCTACTGGACGATCTGCTCGGCGCGGCACGCCGCGGTAGCGCGTGATCATCTATGACGCCGGCGCACTCGTCGCCGCGGAACGCAACGTGCGGTCGCTGTGGGCGCTGCACGACGCTGCCCTGCGACGTGACCTCTCCCCAGTGGTTCCCGCAGGCGTGCTCGCGCAAGTGTGGCGCAGTGGTCCTCAAGCGAATCTGTCGCGGTTGCTGAGGGGATGCACCGTCGCGCCGTTGGACGAGACGTTGGCTCGAACGGTCGGCACGTTGTGTGGTCAAGCCGGAACGAGCGATGTCGTCGACGCCTCCGTCGTCGTTCTCGCCCACGTCATGGCCGCGCCGGTGGTCACCGGGGATGCCGACGACCTGCGTGCACTCGCGGGCGCCGCCGGCTGGCCGATCACGCTCCACGAGATCTGACGAGCGAACGGAGAAGACCGTTTCCGGGCGAGGAACCGTCGCCCCATCGAGTCGTTCGCGTGCGCAGGTCAGAGGGGTGCGAGCGGGGGGACTCGAACCCCCACAGCCTTGTGGGCCACTGGGACCTAAACCCAGCGCGTCTGCCAATTCCGCCACGCTCGCAAGGGCTGCAGCGTAGGCCGGTGGCGAGACCCCGTTGGACGCGGAGAGCACGAGCACATCGCCCCTACCGCCGGCGACCGTGCGTCGGACTCGTGCTCGGCACCGCCTTCGGCTGGGTGACCACGCGGATCCTGGCCGACCAGGGCATGTCGGCCTTCCGGGTGCCGGCCGGCCAACTCGCCGCGGCGGTGGTGCTCGCGCCGCTGGCCGGTGTACTGGCCGCGGTGCTGCCTGCCCGCGGCGCCGCGCGGCTCGCGTCCTACGCGCCGTAACCGTCGAGTGAGCCCGCTGCCGCCGCGCTGGCGGCGTGTTCGACCTGCAGGTACCTCACGAAGTGGAGCAGTTCGTCGATGTCGAACGGCTTGGTGATGTAGTAGTCCGCACCTGACTCCCAGCCCTCCCACACCTCC
>Ga0208490_100978_pt1 | contig 12723 bp, 14 predicted proteins | sample SubbioAug_CSWold_FD_184818 | JGI IMG/M metagenome (GOLD analysis project Ga0208490, IMG submission 184818) | Serpentinite rock and fluid subsurface biosphere microbial communities from McLaughlin Reserve, California, USA - CR11Aug_CSWold (SPAdes) | ecosystem: Environmental > Terrestrial > Deep...
GGCAACATCGGCTCCCGCCTCACCATGAAGTACCCGGCCGTCTGGCTCGTGGGCCCCAAGGCCTCGGGCGAGGTGCTGTCCGTGGCCTACGCCGGCGAGGGCCAGCACCAGGACACGGGCTCCAAGATGGTGCACGCCGCCCCCGAGACCACGTCGAAGATCGTGTCCAAGTCGATCTCCAAGGACGGCGGCCGCACCAGCTACCGCGGCCTCATCCGGGTCGAGGACGACGCCTACGGATGCAAGAGCCACGTCCAGTGCGACGCCCTGATCCTCGACGAGCACTCGATCAGCGACACCTACCCCTACATGGAGGTCGGTGCCCGCGACGCCAACATCGGCCACGAGGCCACCGTCTCCAAGGTCGCCGACGAGCAGCTCTTCTACCTGCGCAGCCGCGGCCTCACCGAGGAGCAGGCCATGGGCATGATCGTCAACGGCTTCATCGAGCCGGTCACCCGCACCCTGCCGATGGAGTACGCGGTCGAGTGGTCCCGCCTGATCGAGCTCCAGATGGAGGGCTCCGTCGGTTGATCAGAGGTCGGTGACGGACTCGGTGGCGGCGTCGACTGCCGCCGCCGAGAACCGCATCGGCCGCAGCCGCATGCCGGCCCAGTCCTCGAGCTGGTCGAGGTGGTGGGGCGAGCGGGCGTCGCCGGACACGCCGTGGGGCACGACCCAGCGCGACCGGTCCCAGTCGCCGACGTCGAACACGTAGCGGGCCACCTGCCCGTTCGACGCGTCGGTGGACGGTGGCGCGGTGGAGGTGGCCCACACGCACTCGTTGTCGCCGCCGAGCTCCACCGCCGGTGGCGTGGCGAGCTCACCGGCGAGATCGGGGCGCAGCGCCAGCAGCGGGTGGGCCCAGCGCGCCCGGTGGGCGGCCCCCCAGCGCCACCGGGCGGGATCGGGCCCCTGGGACAGCTCGAGGGTCCGGACGCCGAGGCGCACGGCGGCGGCGAGCGTGCGGTCGCCGACCAGGCCGGGGTCGTCGATCCACCACGCCAGCCGGGCGTTGGCGAAGCGCATGGTCTGGTGCAGGGTCGGCCCGGCGACGCCGGGGAGGCGGTCGTCAGTGAGGCCGAGCTCGGCGACCAGCAGCGACAGCAGCTCGGCCCGCACGGTGCCGCACAGCGCGGCGGCGGGCGATCCCGCGTCCATGTGGTGGTCCCAGCCGTCGAGCAGGGCGACGGCGCGCCCCTCCAGCGGGTGCGACGGCGACAGCGAGCGGATCCGAGCCGCCAGCACGGCGGCGACGCCCGAGTGCGTGTCGCCGAGCAGCGCGCCGACGTCGTCGACGTCCCAGTCGTCCCGGCCGCCCAGCAGCTCGGTGATGCGCCGCGCCCGGGTCGGGTGGGCCCAGTCGTGGGAGACGTAGGGACCGGCAGCGGTGATGCGGTTGTTCGACGTGACCAGGAACCCCCGGTCGGGGTCGCGCCAGCGGGGGAGGTCGGCGTCGGGCACGAAGCCCGCCCAGTCCGTGGTCGGGTCGGCCCCGTCGACCACGGTCCAGCCCTGGGACTCGGGGCGCACGGCCAGGCGACCACGCATCCGGTAGGCGACGGCCCCGGAGGTGTCGGCGGCCAGCACGTTGTTCACCGGCACCACCCAGGGCTCGAAGGCCCGGTCGAGGTCGTCGACCGAGCGGGCCCGCAGCATGGGCAGGAGCGCGTCGGCGGTGGTGTCGACGCCGGCCGTCGCGGTCCAGCGCAGGGCGAGGCCGGTCCACCGCCCGTCCTGCTCGTGCGATGCCACCACCGGGCCGGACGGGGTGCTGACGCACTCGACGTCGGCCGGGTCGACGCCGGCGACGACCACCCGCTCGGTGCGCACCTCGGCCCGGTGCCAGGCACCCCCACGGCGGTGCTCGACGCCGTCGCCGGCGCGGCGCAGGTCGACGACGGACAGGTCCTGGTCGTCGGCCATGCCGTGGGTGATGCACCAGGCCACCTCGGCGTTGTGGCCGAAGTGCGGGAAGCCCGGGACGCCGGGGAACGACAGCCCGATCACGTCGAAGCCGTCGTCGGGGTCGGAGCAGGTCAGGTGGTTCTGCCAGTAGACGTTGGGTAGGTCGATGGCCCGGTGCGGGTCGCCGGCGAGGATCGGCCGTCCGGTGGCGGTGCGGGCCGGACCGATGACCAGGTTGTTGGAGCCGTGCTCGCCGCTCCCGCCGCCGTCGAGCGAGAAGCGGGCCAGCAGCTCCTCGCCGACGGCCATCGCGGGTCGGACGTCGACGGGCACGGGCGCGTCCGGGGCCTCGGGGTCGACGAGCACCTCCGGGGTCGGTGGCCACAGGCGGCCCACCGCGTCGGCCCCGAGCCGGTGGACGAGCCCGCTGCGCCAGAGCTTGGCCTCCGAGGTCCCCATGGCCAGGTGGCGGACCTCGTACAGGGCGATGGAGTGCCAGGCCTCCCACCGGGCGGGGACGATGCCGAGCGCGGTGAGCTCCGGTGGGAGGTCGGGATCGGACCCGAGCCAGCGGTTCACGCCGGCCGCGTACGCGTCGAGCATCGCCCGGGTGGTGCCGTCGAGCGCGGCCAGGCTCGCCTCGGCGTGGGCGGCCAGCCCCATGCGGCGGTGGAACGCGTCGACCGCGACCGCCGGCGGGCCCACCACCTCCGCCAGCGTGCCGAGCGCCCGCCGCCGGTCGAGCTCCATCTGCCAGATCCGATCCTCGGCCGCCGCGTAGCCCTGGCCCTCGAAGGCGAGGGGCACCGACGGCGCCCGCACGTGGGCGATCCCGTCGACGTCGCGGATGATCCGGATGGGCTCGGCCATGGGTCGATCCTGCCCGACCGGGACGGCGCCCCGCCGCGAGGAGGATCGGCCCCGGTGCGCTGCCACACTGGTCCGATGCCGATGCGGCAGGACTGCAAGTACTTCGAATCCCGCACCTACCCGAACGGCGACACCGTGCGGAAGTGCGACCTCGACCTCGCCCCGCACGCGCCGTGGCGGTGCCCCGAGGACTGCCCGAAGTACTCGCCCCGCCTGGTCGACGTGAACTGGCAGCACGGCACCCTCGTGACGCCGGAGACCCCGGTCGAGCCGCCCGGGCTCGACGAGGACGACGGCTCCATCGCTGCGCTCCTGGACGCCGCCGAGGACATCGTCAACGCCGTGGGCCACGAGATGGTGGCCGACGTCGAGCGGGAGCGGCGCGAGGCCGCCACGCCCCGCTGGAAGCGGCTGCTCCGGCGGCCGCGCAAGAAGGACCGGTAGCCCGACCGCCCCCGGCGGGGCTGGGGGAACCCGGGTCCGGCTCGGTAGGATCCGGGGTCCGGAGGTCGTCTCGACCTCCGCTTCGCGCCCGCCCACCTCGCCCCAGAGGGACGCCGTCACACGATGACCACCACGTTCTCGACCGACTCCGCCGCGGCCCAGCCCGGGCCGCAGTGGCTCGTCGACCGCCGCCGGGCCGCGGCCGAGCGCTTCGCCGGCGCCGAGCTGCCGTCGGCCGAGGAGGAGGTGTGGCGCTACAGCCGCATCGGCGACCTCGCTCTCGACCGCTACCGGCCGAGCACCGCTGACGACGTCGAGGGCACCGACACCGGCCGGGCCGGCGAGCTGCTCGACCTCGCCGCCGGCGCCGCCGCCGTGGTCTGGACCGTCGCCGGCCAGGTCGCCCGGGTCGACCGGGCCGAGGGCTCCGAGATCCACGTCGCCACGGGCGACGAGCTCGCCGAGGGCGGACCCCTCGGCGCCGTGCTCGGTGACGACACCGATGCCCTCGGCGCGCTGCACGACGCGTTCGCCTCACCCATCGTCGTGCAGGTCCCCGACGGCGTCGACGCCGGGCAGGTCGTGGTGGTCCACACCAGCGGCGCCGACGGCGTGGCCTCGTTCCCCCGCCTCGTCGTCCAGGTCGGCCAGGCCGCCAGCGCATCCGTGATCGAGATCCACCACGGTCCCGACGGCGTCCGGTCCCTCGGGCTGCCGGTCACCGAGCTGTCCGTCGGCCGGGACGCGAACCTGCGCCACCGCACCCTGCAGCTCCTCGGCGACGGCGCCTGGCAGATCGCCCGGCTGGCCTCCACCGTCGACCAGGGCGGCACCCTCCACGCCGGCGCCGCCGCGTTCGGGGGCGACTACGCCCGCACCCGCATCGACACCACCCTCGCCGGTCGCGGCGCCCACGGGGAGATCACCGCCGCCTACTTCGGGGACGGCTCCCAGCTGCTGGACTTCCGCACCTTCCAGGACCACGTCGCACCCGACACGACCTCCAACCTGTTGTTCAAGGGGGCCCTGGGGGAGAAGGGCGCCTCGGTCTACACCGGCCTCATCAAGATCCGGCCCACGGCGCGAGGCACCCAGGCGTTCCAGACCAACCGCAACATCAAGCTCTCCGACGAGGCCTGGGCCGAGTCGGTGCCGAACCTCGAGATCGAGAACAACGAGGTGCAGTGCAGCCACGCCTCGACCGTCGGCCCGGTCGACGCCGAGCAGCGCTTCTACCTCGAGAGCCGCGGCGTCCCCACCGGGCGGGCCGAGCGGCTCATCGTGCGGGGCTTCTTCGACGAGGTCCTCGACGGCCTCGACCTCGGCTCGCTGGAGGACCTCGTCCGCAGCTCACTCGAGGACAAGCTCGAGAGGACCATGCCATGAGCACCCGCATCTGCGCCCTGGAGGACGTGGCCCCCGACAGCGCCGTCCGCATCGACGTCGACGGCCACCGCCTCGCCGTCGTCCGCTGCGGCGACGACGTCTACGTCATCGGCGATCGCTGCACGCACGCCGACATCTCCCTCTCCGAGGGCGAGGTCGACTGCGAGGACGGCACCATCGAGTGCTGGAAGCACGGCAGCACGTTCCGCCTCGACGACGGCGTGCCGACGGTGCTCCCGGCCACCCGGCCCACCCCGACCTACGAGGTGATCGTGAAGGACGGCGACGTGTACGTGGAGCTGGACGCATGAGCACGCTGCAGATCGAAGGCCTCACCGCCGACGTGGGCGGCCAGCAGATCCTGAAGGGGATCGACCTCACCGTGTCCTCCGGCGAGGTGCACGCCGTGATGGGACCCAACGGCGCCGGCAAGTCGACGCTCTCGGGCGTCCTGGCCGGCCATCCCAGCTACACGGTCACCGGCGGCACCGCCACCCTCGACGGGGTCGACCTGCTGGCCATGCCCGCCTGGGAGCGGGCCAGGGCCGGGCTCTTCCTCGCCATGCAGTACCCGGTCGAGGTCCCGGGCGTCCGCCTCGAGGAGATGCTCGCCGAGTCCGCCACGGCCGCCGGCCGCGATCCCGGTGCGGTGCGCGCCACCGTCGCCGCGGAGGCAGCCAACATCGGCTTCGAGGCCCGGTTCCTCGATCGGCCCCTCAACGTCGACCTCTCCGGAGGCGAGAAGAAGCGCAACGAGACGGTGCAGCTGGCCACCGTCCGCCCCAAGATCGCCATCCTCGACGAGATCGACTCCGGCCTCGACATCGACGCGCTGCGCGACGTCTCCCGCCGCATCGAGCAGCTCACCGAGGAGGGCCTCGGCGTGCTGGCCATCACCCACTACCGCCGGCTCTTCACCGAGCTGCGCCCCGACGTCGTGCACGTGCTCGTGGCCGGCCGGATCGAGCGCAGCGGCGGCCCCGAGGTCGCCGAGGAGCTGGAGGCATCCGGCTACGGCGCGGAGGGGTGATCCGCTCGCTCCGTGGGGACGGTGCCGGTTCGTCCCACTTGCGTCCCGCGAACGCGTAGGGCGTCCGAACCAATCCGCTCTGGGTCCGAAATCAACGGATCCGGATCACGTACAGTCCTGCACCGGGAGAGCGCCGGTCGCACCGGCGGACCTGTGGGGTCCGACCGGCCGGTGTGCGGAGATCAGTGGAGGACGGCGTGACAAGCGGGCGAGAGGCCTCAGCGCAGGCTGGGCCCGACGATGCTGTCGGGTCCCCTGCCCGCCGCGCCCGCTTCCAGCCCATCGTCGACCTGCGCACCGGGCGCCCCATCGGCTGGGAGGCCCGGCCCCACCGCTGGGTCGACGACGCGCCCGACGGCGGCCTCGCGGTGCTCGCCTCCCTCGCGTCGGCCGGAGCGCCTCCCGACGACGGTCTCGTCTTCGTCCACGTCAGCGCCGAGCTGCTGGGCGACCCCCGCCTGTACGAGGAGTGCGAGCGGCTCGGCTCGCGCATCGTGGTCGACGTCCGTGGTGCCGAGGTCGACCGGCTGATCGATCTGTCGTCGGAGCTGGACGCGCTCGCCACCGCCGGCATCCACCTGTCGATCGAGAACACCTCCGGCGTGAGCCTGGCCATGATCGCCCGGGTCCGGCCCACGTTCGTGAAGCTCGACCCGCCGATCGTGCGCGACATCGTCCACGAACCGGCCAACCGCTCCGTCGTGCGGGCCTACGTCGCCTTCGCCGAGCACGAGGGCATCCACGTCATCGCCGAGGGCGTCGAGCGCCACGACCAGCTCGACGAGCTGCGATCGCTCGGCGTCGTGCTCGCCCGCGGTCCGCTGTTCGGCCAGCCGTCGGGCGACTGGGCGCCACCCAGCCCGCGCCGTCGCCGCCCGCCGCTCGTGCTCGACACGGTCCGCCGGGCCCGTGAGTCCCTCGGGGCGGCAGCGGATGCGGCGGCCGTCGCCGAGCAGCTCGTGGCCGAGCTGGGTCGCATCGGCGATCGCTCGGCCGTGTACTTCGAGCGCGACGGCCTGCTGCGGTGCGTGGCCGAGGACGGCCACGCCGAGGTGCTCGACGGCATCCCGGTCCGATCCGGCATGCTCGGTGCCGCCTTCCGGGCCACCGGCCTGCTCCGCGACGAGCAGGGCACCGTCACCCGCGCCGCCCACCCGATCCGGGTCGCCGACCGGGCCATCGGGGTGGTCACCGTCGTCAGCGAGTCCGGCCTCACCGCCGAGCAGGAGTCGCACCTGGTCGATCTGGTCGGCCTGGCCGGCGCTCGCATCGCCGAGGTCGGCTCGCCCCGGGCCGAGACCGCCATGCACCTGCTGGCCCGGGCCACCAACGAGCTGGCGCTGCTCACCGATGTGCACCAGGTCGAGATCGCCGGCGCCCGCCTCGCCGGGCTCGTCGGTGGCATGTCGTCGTCGCTGTTCGCGCTGCCGGGCACCACCGGGCTCGACATCAAGTCGCTGCAGGGGCCGCTCGCGCCCGAGCTGCGCCAGATGAGCCCCGAGACGCTGCGCAGCCTGCTCGACCACGTCGGCTCGGCCTCGAGCTGCTTCGTCACGGCCGGCCGGTCCGGGATGCGCGCCGAGCTGGTGAAGCTGTGCGAGGCGGGTGCCTCCTCCGTCGTCGCCCTGCCGGTGCGGTCCGGTGAGCGGGGCGTGGGCCTCCTGCTCCTCGCCGACCACGCCCCGATGGTCCTCGACCTGGACTGCCGGGATGCCCTCGAGCTGCTGGCCAGCGAGCTGGGCCGGGCCCTCGACATGGTGATGCTGGTCGATGACCTGCGCACCCGCGCCACCATCGACACCCTGACCGGCCTCGGCAACCTCGCCGCCTTCCAGGAGGACCTGTCGAGCATGGGCGCCCGACGCCGGGGCGGGTGGGCGCTGGCGATGGCCGACGTCGACGGCCTCAAGCTCATCAACGACACCCACGGCCACCTCACGGGCGACTTCGCCCTGCGCAGCCTGGCCACCGTGCTGCACGACGTGCTCCGCAGCGAGGACCGCATGTTCCGCATCGGCGGTGACGAGTTCGCCGCGCTGCTCCAGGACGTCGACGTCGAGGGTGCGTCCGACATCGGCCGGCGCATGTGCGAGGCGGCGTCGTCGGTGCTGGCGGACTTCGGCGCCGGCTTGTCCGTCGGCATCGCCATCCCCGAGCAGGGCGAGGCGCCGGCCGACTTCATCGACCGTGCCGACAAGATGCTCTACGAGGTGAAGCGCAGCGAGCGCGGCACCGTGCGGGTGGCGCCCCCGACGGAGCGCACCGCCGGCTGAGGGTCGCTCAGCCCGCCGTCGCCTCGTCGATGCCCTGGGCCAGGGTGTTCCACGACAGCGTGGCGCACTTGATCCGCACCGGGAACTTCACCACGCCGCGCAGCGCCTCGAGGTCGCCCAGCTTGACCTCGTCGGGGACGTCGGCGACCTCGCTCGGGTCGAGGCCGGAGTCGCCGGACTCCTCGAGCCCCTCGCCCTCGCCGTCGAGGCTCTGCTCGTGGATCGACATCATCGCCTTGAACGCCGTGGTGAGCTGGCGCACCTCGGCCAGCGTCTTTCCCTTCACCGCGGCCGACATCATCGAGGCCGACGACTGGCTGATCGAGCAGCCCTGGCCGCCGATGCGGATGTCCCTCACCGTGTCGCCGTCGACGTCCACGTAGAGCACGATCTCGTCGCCGCACAGGGGGTTGAAGCCCTCGACGCGCGTGGCCGGCGGGGTCTCGAGCTCGCCCTTGTTCCGGGGGGAGCGGTAGTGGTCGAGGATGATCTCGCGGTAGAGGTCTTCGAGTCCTGGCATGGGTGTCCTTAGAAGCTGAAGAAGTCGCCGGCGGCGGCCATGGCGTCGACGAGCGCGTCGACGTCGTCGGTGTCGTTGTACACGTACAACGAGGCTCGGGCGGTGGCGTTCACGCCGAGGGCGCGCATGAGCGGCTTGGCGCAGTGGTGGCCGGCCCGCACGCAGACGCCGTGCTCGTCGAACACCTGGGTCAGGTCGTGGGGGTGGATGTCCTTGTAGGCGAAGGAGAACACCCCGCCCCGGGCGGCGGGCTCGCTCGGGCCGTGGACCGTGACGTCGTCGCCGAAGCGCTCGGCGAGCGTCCGCAGCGTGTAGGCGGTGAGCTCCACCTCGTGCTGGCGCACGGCGTCCATGCCCAGCGCCGTGAGGTACTCGCACGCGGCGCCCAACCCGACGGCCTCGGCGATCATCGGGGTTCCGGCCTCGAACTTCCAGGGCAGCTCGGTGTGGGTGAAGCCCTCCTTGGTGACGTTGAGGATCATCTCGCCGCCACCGAGGAACGGGGGCGTGGCCTCGAGGACCTCCTCGGTGCCGTAGAGCACGCCGATGCCGGTGGGACCGAGCAGCTTGTGGCCGGTGAAGGCCACGAAGTCCGCGCCCCAGGCCTGCACGTCGGTGCCGATGTGGGGCACGTGCTGGCTGGCGTCGACGACGGCGATGGCGCCCGCGTCGTGGGCCTTGCCGACCAGCTCGGCGACGGGGGTCACCGTGCCGAGGACGTTGGACATGGCGGTGAAGGACAGGACCTTGGCGCCGTCGAGCAGGCGGTCGAGGTCGCGCAGGTCGAGGTGGCCCTCGTCGGTGACCGGGATCCAGCGCAGCTCGATGCCGACGGCCTCGGCCAGCTGGTGCCACGGCACGATGTTGGCGTGGTGCTCCATCTCGGTGAGCACGACGGCGTCGCCCGCCCGCAGGTGCTTCGTGCCCCAGGCGCGCACCACGAGGTTCAGCGCCTCGGTGGCGTTCTTGGTGAACACGACGTTGCGGTCCGACGGGGCGCCGATGAAGCGCCGCACGATGCCCCGCGCCCCCTCGAGGGCCTCGGTGGCCTCCTGGGCGATGAGGTAGGTGCCCCGGTGGACGTTGGCGTTCGACCGCTCGTAGTAGCGGTCCATGGCGTCGAGCACCGACTGGGGCTTCTGGGAGGTGTTGGCCGAGTCCAGGTACACGAGCCGGGTGCCCCGCACCTCGCGGGACAGGATCGGGAAGTCCTTGCGGATCCGGGCGACGTCGAGGGTCATCCGGCGCCCCCACGGAACGCCTCGTAGCCCTCGGCCTCGAGCCGCTCGGCGAGCTCCATGCCGCCGGAGGCCACGATGCGGCCGTCGACGAGCACGTGCACGTGGTCGGGGCTGAGGTGCTCGAGCAGGCGCTGGTAGTGGGTGATGAGCACCACGCCGAGCTCGGGCCGGGCGGCGCGGACCTCGTGCACGCCCTTGGCGACCACCTGCAGGGCGTCGATGTCGAGCCCGGAGTCGGTCTCGTCGAGGATGGCGATCTCGGGCTCGAGGATGGCCATCTGCAGGATCTCGTTGCGCTTCTTCTCACCGCCGGAGAAACCCTCGTTGAGGTAGCGGTCGGCGAAGGACGGGTCCATCTCGAGGCGCTCCATCCACTCCATGATCGACAGGCGCAGCTCGAGGACGGACAGGTCGATGCCCTTGCGGGCCGAGAGCGCCTGGCGCAGGAAGTTGATGACCGACACGCCGGCGATCGCCTGGGGGTACTGGAACCCGAGGAACATGCCGGCCTTGCCCCGCACGTCGACGTCCCAGTCGGTGATGTCGTCGCCCCGCAGCCGGATCGTGCCGGCGGTGACCTCGAACTCGGGGTTCCCGAGGAGGGTGTTGGCGAGGGTCGACTTGCCCGAACCGTTCGGGCCCATGATGGCGTGGATCTCGCCGGGCTGGACGGTGAGGTCGATGCCCTTCAGGATCTCGCTCGCCGCCTCGCCCGCCGGAGCCTCAGCGACCCGCGCGTGCAGGTCCTCGATCTCGAACAGGGGCGTGGTGGGCGCAGCCATCACCCGAGTCTATTACCACTACGGCCGTAGTGATAATGGGTGTGACGAGCGTCTTCGCGCCGGCTCAGGCGTCGCGGTTGCGCTCGGTCGTGGTGTCGTCGACGTCGGGGTTCTCCGACCCCTCCTTGAGGCCCCGCTTGAACTCGTTCTGGGCCTGGCCGAGGGAGCGGGCCAGCTTGGGCAGCTTGGCCCCACCGAACAGCAACAGGATCACGATGAGGATGATGATGAGCTCTGGTCCCTGAGGCACACCGCAACGGTACCGCAGTCTCCGGCCCGCCGTTCCTGCGGGGGACGTCACGCCTCGCTGTCGCGCAGGTCCTCCTTCCACGCCCGGAACCGCTCGTGCACCGCACCGCTCGGGCCGGTGCCCTCGGCGGAGCCGTCGGGGAACAGTCTCAGCGTGTAGGCGCGGTCGAGGTCGTCCGCGTGTGCCGCCCAGTAGCGGGCGTGCCCCTTGGAGGCCGGTCCGGCCCGCCACAGGATCCACGGGCCGATCCGGCGCTTGTACTCGGCCACGGGCCGGCCGGGCAGGTCGTCGCCGAGGGCGGTCAGGCTCACCGGTGCCTCGACCCATGCGGTGGCCGGGATGTTCCGGTCCCGGATCGGGGTCGGCGGCAGGTCCTCGGTGTGGACCGGCGTGTCGTCGGTGGGACGTTCGTCGTAGGGGAGCGCGTCGGCCACCGGGCTCACCAGCCCCGGTCGATCCACTCCTGCAGGTGGGGGCGTTCCGTGCCGATCGTGGTGTCGTCGCCGTGGCCGGGCAGCACCAGCGTGTCGGCCGGGAGCGTGAAGAGGCGCTGGTCGAGCGAGGCGATGATCGTGTCGAAGTCGCCGCCCTCGAAGGACGTGTTGCCCGGTCCGCCCGGGAAGAGCGTGTCACCCGAGAACAGGATCGGCGCCCCCTCGAGGCGGAAGCTCATCGAGCCAGGGGTGTGGCCCGGGGAGTGGATGGTGTGGAGGCGCAGGCGGCCGACCTCGATGACCGACTCGTCCTCGAGGAGCTCGTCGTAGGCGGGGAGCATGGCGGCGTCCTCGGCCGTGACGTGCACGCTGTAGCCCGCATCGCGCAGCTCGGGCACGGCCTGGATGTGGTCCCAGTGCCCGTGCGTCTCGATGACGGTGCGCACGCCGAGGCGCTGGCACAGCTCGAGCAGGCGCTCGTGCTCGTTCGCGGCGTCGATGAGCAGCGCGTCGCCGGTCTGCTTGCAGCGCAGCACGAACACGTTGTTGTCCATCGGCCCGACCACCACCTTGTGGATCTCGGCAGCCGTGTCCTCCCAGTGCAACGTGGTCATGCGCCCAGCCTACGAACGTCAGAGGTCCTCGCGTGGGGCGATGACCTCGAAGCCGAGGCCGGCCGCCGCGGGGATCTGTCGGCGGTCGAAGGTGAGGTAGCGGACCGGGGCCGGGAGGCGGTCGGCCGCGGCGAGGTGGATCGCGTCGGTGGAGCGCACGCGGAACGTCGCACCGATCTCGACGGCTCGGGCGAGGCACCGGTCGTCGACGGGCACGACGTGGAAGCGCTCCCAGTCGGTGCGCAGCGCGGTCCACAGCGCGTCGTGCTGGCCGGGCGTGACGGCCACCGCGTGCATCGCCTGGAGGGTCTCGGTGCGAGCCAGGGCCGAGGCGCACCAGGTGCCGGACTCCGCCATGGCCTCGGTGACCAGGCCGTGCCCGCTGGCCCGCACGTACCGGCGCAGCAGCGCCGAGGTGTCGATGGCGAGGAGCGTCACTCGCGCCCGCGGAGCTCGGTGAGGACGTCGTCGATGCGGATGTCGACCGCGACGTCGATCGGCCTCGGCTCGCTCGCGGTCGCCGACGGACGCTGCGGGGGCTGCACGAGCCCGGTGGCCACCAGGTCCTCGAGGGTCGGCGACGTGGTCGGCTCGATCGGGCCGAGCTGCGCGGACGGGACGCCGTCCACGGTGACGACGATGCGCTCGCCGGCCGCGGCCCGGCGCAGCACGGCGGCGACGTTGTTGCGCAGCTCCCGCACGCCGATCGACTCCACCGACCGAGCGTAGCACCGGTGTACACCGAGCGGGTTGAGGCCGGGGCCGGGGGCGCGTACCTTGACCGGCCAGTCAAGGAAACCGTCGACAGGGGAGACCCCACCGTGAACTTCGCCTTCTCCGAAGAGCAAGAAGAGCTCCGCAACATCGTCCGCTCCTTCCTCGAGAACAAGTCGTCCGAGGAGACCGTCCGCGAGCTGATGGAGACCGAGAAGGGCTTCGACGACGCGGTGTGGAGCCAGATGGCCGAGCAG
>Ga0208490_100979_pt1 | contig 12720 bp, 12 predicted proteins | sample SubbioAug_CSWold_FD_184818 | JGI IMG/M metagenome (GOLD analysis project Ga0208490, IMG submission 184818) | Serpentinite rock and fluid subsurface biosphere microbial communities from McLaughlin Reserve, California, USA - CR11Aug_CSWold (SPAdes) | ecosystem: Environmental > Terrestrial > Deep...
TTCGGCTCGCGCTTCTCGGCGAAGGCGCGCGGACCCTCCCTGGCGTCGGGTGACGTGAACACCTCGATCAGGACGTCCCCTTGCAGGCCGAAGGCTTCGTCCTCACTGACGTCGAGCGACCGCTTCACCACCTTTTTCGACAGCCGCGTCGCCAGCGGGGCGTTGCGGCAGATCCGCTCGGCGAGGGCGACGGCGACGTCGAGGACCTCATCGCCGGGCACCACGCGGTTGACCAGCCCGAGGCGCTGCGCGGTGGCGGCGTCGACGGGATCACCGGTCATGGCCATCTCCAGGGCGACGGCCAGGCCGACGCGCTTGGGCAGGCGCACGAGCCCCCCGGCGCCGGCTGCCAGCCCGCGCTGCACCTCGGGGATGCCGAAGGTCGCGTGGTCGGCGGCGACGACGAGGTCGCAGGCGAGCATGATCTCGAACCCGCCGGCCAGCGCGTGGCCGTTGACCGCGGCGATGAGGGGCTTGGGGAAGTCACGACGGGTGATGCCGGCGAAGCCGCCGCTCACGCCCATCACGTTCCCGCCGCCACCGGCGAAGGCCTTCAGATCCATCCCGGCGGAGAAGGCCTTGTCCCCGGCGCCGGTGAGCACCACGGCCCACACGTCCGGGTCGGCCTCCGCAGCATCGAAGGCGTCGGCGAGTGCCTTGGACGTGTCGTAGTCGATCGCGTTGCGGGCCTCGGGGCGGTCGATCGTGATGACCTCGACCCGGTGCCGCCGCTCTGTCTGCACGAGCATGCATCGTCCTTCCTTGTGTCGGACCCCCATGGTGGCGCATCGAGGGCGAGGCGTGCGACGCCGCTGCCCGTCTGTCTCACCGGGCACGGGTCGCGGGACGGCGGAACCGCTCGCCGGGTGGTCCGTTACGCCGGATCCGGCTGCGCCTCGAGATCGGGGTGGAGGCGCGGCTCGGCCTCTGCCGCCGTCTTCGGGCCCCGGAGGCTGGTGAACGCAGCGGCGAGGACGCAGGCGCCCGCACCGAGCAGGAGCGCCGGCATCATGCCGTCGACGAACGCTCCCCGGGCCGCGTCGACCAGGGCGACGCCGTCGGGTCCGAGCTGACCGGCGACCACGAGCGCCCCGCCGATGCCCTCCTCGACCGCCTCGGCGGCCTCGGTCGGCAGGCCCGCCACCGCCGCCTCCACGTTGGTCCGGTAGGCCGCGTTCAGCACCGAGCCGATGAGCGCGATGCCCACCGCGGCGCCCAGCTCGCGGACGGTGTCGTTGAGCGACGCCGCAACGCCCTGCTTCTCGTCGGGGAGCGACGAGGTGATGGCGGCGGTGGACGGGCTCATGGTCAGCCCGACGCCGGCGCCGAGGATCAGCGTTGCCGGCAGCACGCTGGCGAAGCCGCCGTCGGTGTCCGCCATGAACGCAAGGGCGACGAGACCGACAGCCATGGTCAACGTCCCGATCACGAGCGTCCGGCGAAAGCCGAAGCGCTCGGCGATGGTCGGCGCCACCGTGGACAGGGGCAGCATCATGACCGCCATCGGCAGGAGCGCAGCGGCTGCGGCCAGGGCCGTGTATCCGAGCACTGCCTGGAGGTACTGCACCAGCACGAGGAACAGAGAGAACATCACGGCGAAGACGACGAAGAGGTTGAGCGACCCCGAGGCCAAGCCGCGGATGGCGAAGACGCGCACGTCGAGCAGCGGGTGGGGCGTGCGCCTCTCGACCACCACGAACGCCACGGTCGAGGCCAGCCCGACGGCGAAGGCGACGACCGTGATCGCCGCCGTCCAACCCTGTTCGGGGCCTTCGTGCAGGGCGAGGACGAGGCCACCGACCGCAGCGACGGCCAGCAGGGAGCCGCGCACGTCGAAGCCCGCCTCGGCGTGCTCGACGGAGTTCGGGACGAACGCCGCGGTCGCCAAGAACGACACCACGGCGAGGGCGACCGGCAGGGCGAAGACCCACGGCCAGGTGACGTTGTCGATCAGCGCGGCGGACACGAACAGGCCGATGATGCCGCCGGCGCCGGCGAAGCCGGCCCAGGTCCCGATGGCCTTGGCCTGCTGGTCCCGGGGGAAGCTGGTCGTGATGACCGACAGCGTCACCGGCATGATCATCGCGGCGGCGAGACCGGCAACGACCCGGAGCCCGATCAGGGTGGTCGCGCTCGTGGCGAAGGCTGCGGCGAGGTTCGACAGGGCGAACAGGACGAGTCCCATCAGCAGGATCGGCTTGCGTCCCCAGCGGTCGCCGACCGCGCCCACCGGCATCAGGAGCGCAGCCAGGGCGACGGTGTAGCCGTTGATGATCCACAGCACCTGGCTCTGCGTGGCGCCGAGGCCCTCGGCGAGCGCCTGCTGCGCGACGTTGAGGCCGGACACCGAGGAGACCACGGCCACGAGGGCCACGCACATGGCCGCCAGCACGAGGCGGCGACGACCCGCGCTCTCCACGACCTCGTCGTCTTGGTGAGCGGGTGGCACGTTCAGCTCGATGTCGGGCGCGCCGCGCTGGGAATGGATGGACATGGCGTCTCTCTCGTCGGGGGGACCGGGACCGCCAACTCTAGGACGCAGTGTTCACAACTGGACAGGGCGTCCTGTTTGGTCGCTCCTCGGTAAGTTCGGTGCTCGATGTCTGCCAGCTCGGAGCTCGACCCTCGTGTGCTCCGCACGCGCCACCATGTCCTGGCCGCGGCACGCGCCGTCCTCGTCGAAGAGGGATGGGAGCGGGTGACCGTGACGCGGGTCGCGGATCGCAGCGGCTACGCCCGCACCACGCTGTACCGGCATTGGCCCCAGCGACTCGACCTGCTCCGGGATCTCATCACCGACGAGGTGCACCTCCTGCACACCGTTCCCACCGGCGACGTCCGAGCCGACCTGGTGGCCGAGCTCGAAGCCTTCCGGGTGGCGATCACGACGACGGGCCTGGGCAGGGTGATGATCGCGATCGGGCAGCAGGCGAGCGACGACGGCGAGCTGGCGGAGCTGAGCTCGGCGGTCCGCGCCGACGGCACCCGGGTCCTCGACGAGATCATCACCTCCGCCGTCGCTCGCGGTGAGCTCCGCGCCCAGCTGGACCCGGACGTGGCCGTCGCCCAGCTGGTCGGACCGGTGCTGTTCCGGTACCTCTTCGACAGCCACGACGGCATCGACGGTGCCTTCGTCGTGACCGTGGTGGACCTGTTCCTGCGCGGTGCGTCGCCTCCGACGGACCGCTGAGGCGGCCGACGTGCAGTGATGGCGTCCCTCAGTGGGAGACGAGGAACCCCTCGTAGTCGCCGGCCGCGACGTCCTCGCACCTGGCCCGGTAGTTGGCGAGCCCGCCGACGTAGGGCATGAAGACCCGCTTCTTGCCGGGGATGTTGGCTCCCAGGTACCAGGAGTCGGCCCGGTTGAACAGCCCGAACTGCGATGCCTCGGCGACGTGGCCGGTCCAGGCGACCTCGGCCTCGGGGGTCGGCTCGATGACCCGGCGGCCGGTGCGGCGCAGGTCCTCGATGCACCGGGCGATCCACTCGACGTGCTGCTCGATCGAGGTCGGCATGTTGGTCAGCACCGATGGGCTGCCCGGCCCGGTGATCGTGAACAGGTTCGGGAACCCGGCCACCTGCAGGCCCAGGTAGGTGGCCGGACCGTCGGCCCACTTCTCCTCGAGGGTGAGGCCGTCCCTCCCGGTGACGTCCATGCGCAGCAGCGGCCCGGTCATTGCATCGAAGCCGGTGGCAAACACGATCGTGTCCACCTCGTGGTGGCCGGCGTGCGTCTCGACGCCGGTGGGGGTGATGCGGGTGATGCCGCCGTCGGAGATGTCGACCAGGGTGACGTTGTCCCGGTTGAACGTCTCGTAGTAGTCGGTGTCGATCGGCGGCCGCTTGGTGCCGTAGGGGTAGCCCTTCGGGCACAGCTTCTCGGCCACCTCGGGGTCGTGCACGACCGAGCGGATCTTGGAGCGGATGAACTCCGCCGCCGTCTCGTTGGCCCGCTCGTCGAGCAGCAGGTCGAAGAAGCCGCCCCACAGGAACTTGAAGCCGCCCTCCTCCCACAGCGCCTCGTAGACCGCCGTGCGCTTCTCGTCGTCGAGCTCGAGCGCCGACCGCGACGACGGCGTGTACGGGAACCCGGCGAAGGACTCCTTGGTGGCCCGGACGACCTCGTCGTAGCGGGACTTGATTCGCACCCACTCGTCACGGTCCATCGGACGGTCGCGGGCAGGCACGGTGTAGTTGGGCGTGCGCTGGAAGACGTAGAGGTGGTCGGCATCACGGGCGATCACCGGCGCAGCCTGGATGCCGGTGGAGCCGGTGCCGATCTGGGCGACCCGGCGGCCGGTGAAGTCGACGCCCTCGTGGGGCCAGCGGCCGGTGTGGAACCACTTGCCGCCGAAGTCCTCGAGGCCGGGCACCGACGGCACGTTGGCCGCGGAAAGGCACCCCACGGCGGTCACGACGTAGGTGGCCGCCAGCGTGCGACCCGTGTCGGTGCGCACGATCCAGTGGGACGTGTCGTCGTCCCAGGTCATGGACTCGACCCGGGTGTCGAAGGCGAAGCTGCGGCGCAGGTCGAGGCGGTCGGCGGCGAACTCGAGGTAGCGCAGGATCTCGGGCTGCTCGGGGTAGCGCGACGACCAGTCCCACTCGTCGAGCAGGATCTGGGAGAACGTGTAGCAGTAGTAGAAGCTCTCCGAGTCGCACCGGGCGCCCGGATAGCGGTTCCAGTACCACGTGCCGCCGGGTCCGCCGCCCGCCTCGATGCCGACGACGTCGAGCCCGAGCTCCTCCCGGACCTGGTGGACCATGTACAGACCGGAGAACCCGGCTCCCACCACGATCACGTCGTGAACGTCTTCGATCTCGTCTGCGGCGCTCATGGCGCAACCCCCTCCTGTGCCCGCCGGCGCGGCGGGACGGCCGAGACAGCATACACCGGTCGTGTCGCGCCTCGGGGGACCGTGACCGATACCACGATACACCGTTGCATCTATGTCGCACTGTTCGGATAGGTTGTCGCTGTTCGTACGAATCGTCCGCATGGAGGCTCCGATGACCGCAACGCTCCGTCGCCCGCCCGAGCCGGTCGCCCCCCGGCACACCGAGTTCGACCTGTCCAGCCCCCGGGCCCATTGGCTCGTGGACGACGCCCAGGCCACGCACACCTTCAACGTCGGCAACCTGCTGTTCCCCACCGGTGAGCGGTTCTTCAACGACTCGCTGCGCAACGCCCTGCCCTACGTCACCGACGAGCGCATCCGCACCGAGATCCGCGGCTTCCTCGGCCAGGAGGTCACCCACGGCAACGAGCACGAGCGCTGCGTGGCCCGCATGGAGGAGCACGGCATCGACTTCCGCCGTGAGCTCGAGCTGTTCGAAGCGTTCCGGCGGCGGTTGAACGACCGGGTGCGGTCGCTGCCCGAGCCGCTGCGCAAGCAGGCCGTGCTGCTGATGGTGGCCACCACCGCCGCCGCCGAGCACTTCACCGCCTCGCTCGCCGGCTACGTGCTCGCCGACAACACCTGGGCCGAGACCGACGTCGACCCGGAGATGGCGCACCTGTTCCTGTGGCACGCCTCCGAGGAGATCGAGCACCGCCACGTCGCCTACGACGTCTACCACCACATCGGCGGCGGCTACCTGCGCCGAGCCGCCGCCATGGTCCCCCTGGCCAGCCTGGTGCTGCTCGGCTGGCCGCTCCTCACCAGCGAGGTCATGCGGCGAGACCCGGCCGCTCGGGGCCGGTGGAGCTGGCGTGCCCACCTGCGCAGCGCACGCCGGGGCGAGGTCTTCTCGCTGGTCCGGACGTTCTGGGACATCCGGCTGTACTTCGACCCCCGGCACCACCCCGGCGATCTGCCCGGTTCGCTCGACCAGGCACTCGAGTACCTGTCCACGGCGCCCTCCGTCCTCGGCCATCGAGGCCGGCGCCGCGCCTGACCGCCCCCGGGACCGCTGGTCGGGCCGTGCGGTCAGCTCGCCCGCTCGCCGATGAAGCGGGCGATGCGGTCGATGCCCTCGTCGGCCTCGGGGACGGCGCCTGCGAAGAAGTGCCAGACGTGGATGAGATCCTCGCCCTCGAACAGCGTCACGTCGACGCCTGCCCCCCGGGCGCGCTCGGCCAGACGGCGGGCGTCGTCGAGCAGCACCTCAGCGGTGCCGACCTCGACCAGCAGCGGAGGCAGGCCGGACAGGTCGGCGAACAGCGGGCTGAGCCCGGAGGAACCGGGGTCGTGGTCGGAGCCGGCGTAGGCCACCGCCCAGCGCGCCAGGTCCTCGGCGTGGACCATGGGGTCGGCCTCGGCCTTCTCCGACATGGTCGCCCCCGACTGGGTCAGATCCGCCCACGGTGACAGGCACACGCCGGCCGCCGGCAGCGGGTCGCCGGCGTCGCGCAGGGCCACCAGCGTCGCCAGCGTGAGGCCTCCCCCGGCGGAGTCACCGGCGATGACCACCCGCGCTGGGTCGGCGCCGCCGGCGACGACCCAGCGATACGCGGCGCAGGCGTCGTCGAGGGCAGCCGGGAAGGGGTGCTCGGGCGCCAGCCGGTAGTCGACGGCCAGCACCCGGCCGGCGACGGCCGAGGCGAGGTGGGTCAGCATCGACCGGTGGCTGTCCAGCGAACCGATGCAGTAGCCGCCCCCGTGGACGTAGACCACCACCGGTCCGTCGCCGGTGCCGATCCACTCGCACGGCACGCCACCGGCGTCGACCACCTCCACGCCGACGTCCTCGGCCGCCGGAAGCAGGGCTCCGAGACCGTCGTAGGCCTCCCGCCACTCGGCGACCGTCATCTCGGCGTCGCCGCGCTCGGCGGCCTGGGCCCGGAGCATGGTGACGATGTTCTCGAGCGCTTCGCTGCGCATGGGTCACTCCTGTGTGGTGGTCGGGTGGGGCGGATCGTCAGCGGTCAGTGGCCTGGGTGCCGACCCGCAGGTCGCGGAACGGCACGTCCTTGTCGGCCCGCGGCTCTCGGGGCAGGCCGAGGACCCGCTCGCCGATGATGTTGCGCTGGATCTGGTCGGTGCCGCCCCCGATGGAGATGAGGTAGCTCGACAGACCGACCTCGTGGACCCGTCCGCCGAACGGGGCGTCGTCGCCCCAGAGGGTGGCGTGCGGGCCGCAGAGGCGGAACAGCGTCTCGCGCATCGTCTCGAGCAGGTGCGATGCGGCGAGCTTGCCCACGGACACCTCGGGGCCGGGACGACCGCCCCGCTCGACGGCCGCCTTGGCCCGCAGGTCGGTGTAGCGGGCGATCTCGATCAGGCTGTGGATCCGGGCGACCTCCTGGCGCACCACCGGGTCGTCGGAACCCCCGAAGCGCTCGAGCACTGCAGCGATCAGGTCGGCGGCACCGCCGCGGCTGCGACCCTCGGTGCGGGGCTCGTCCCGCACGAGCTGCCCGGCCGGCGCATCCAGGTCGATGGCGCGGATGGCTGCGCCCGACCCGGAGCTGCCGAAGGAACCGGCGCCGAGCATGGTGCGCTCGTTGGCCAGCGTGGTGAGCGCGACCGCCCAGCCCTCGCCGAGCCCGCCGATCTGGTTCTCCGCCGGCACCCGGGCGTCGGACAGGAACACCTCGTTGAAGATGGACCGACCGGTCATCTCGCGAATGGGCCGGACGTCGATGCCGGGCTGGTCCATCTCGATGACGAAGTACGACAGCCCGGCGTGCTTGGGGACCGACGGGTCGGTCCGGGCGATCAGGATGCCGTAGCGGGCGATGTGCGCGCCCGAGGTCCACACCTTCTGGCCGTTGACCACCCACTCGTCGCCGTCACGCTCGGCCCGAGTCTGCAGCCCGGCGAGGTCCGAGCCGGCGCCCGGCTCGGAGAACAGCTGGCACCAGATCTCACCGGTGACGATCCCCGGCAGGAAGCGGGCCTGCTGCTCCGGGCTGCCGTGGGCGACGATGGTGGGGCCGGCCAGGTTCTGGGCGATGCCGCCCGGAGGCGGGGCCACCCGGGCATCGCGGCGGGCGTCGGCCACCATACGAGCGGCATCACCGGAGAGTCCGCGGCCGTAGGTCCCCTCCGGCCAGGTCGGGAACCCCCATCCCGAGTCGGCCAACCGCTGCCACCACTCCCGCAACGCCAGGTCGGGGTCCCAGTTCTGCTCGAACCACGCCCGGGCTTCGGCGTAGACGTCGGCGACCACGTCGGACTCACTCCCATGAGACATGTCCTCTACTCTGTCACGTCAGGCCCGCCGATGTGGCGGACGCCGACGGACAACCAGGGGGAACCTCTTCATGAGTGGGATCTGCGACGGCCGAGTGGTCGTCATCACGGGCGCAGCCCGTGGCATCGGTCGGGCGCACGCCCTGGCCTTCGCGGCCGAGGGGGCCAAGGTGGTGGTCAACGACCTCGGCGCCGAGGTCGACGGTCGCGGATCGTCCGACGGCCCCGCCGGCGAGGTGGTGGACGACATCCGCGGCATGGGCGGCGAGGCCGTCGCCAACGGCGACGATGTGTCCGACTGGGACGGCGCCGGCCGCCTCATCCAAACGGCCATCGACACCTTCGGCGGCATCGACACCCTCGTCAACAACGCCGGCATCCTCCGCGACCGGATGCTGGTCAACATGAGCGAGGACGAGTGGGACGCGGTCATCAACGTCCACCTCAAGGGCACGTTCGCTCCGCTTCGCTGGGCGGCGGCGCACTGGCGGGAACGGGCCAAGGCCGGCGAGGCCAACGACGCCCGGATCATCAACACGTCGTCGGGGTCCGGCCTCTACGGCAACCCGGGCCAGCTCAACTACGGGGCGGCCAAGGCGGGCATCGCGGCGATGACCAACATCGCGGCCAAGGAGCTCGGCCGCTACGGGGTCACCGTCAACGCCATCGCGCCGGCGGCGCTGACCCGCATGACCGAGAACCTCGGCTTCGGCCAGGCGGCAGGCGACGTCGAGCCCGGCTCCTTCGACTCCTTCGCGCCGGAGAACATCTCGCCCCTCGTGGTGTGGCTGGGCAGCGCCGAGTCCGCCGGCGTGACCGGCCAGGTGTTCAACGTGGCCGGCGGCCGGATCTCGGTGGCCGAGGGCTGGCGGCGGGGGCCCGGGCGCGACAAGGGGGACCGCTGGGAGCCCGCCGAGCTGGGCCCGGTCGTCGCCGAGCTGCTCGAGGAAGCACGTCCGCCGGAGACGCTCGGTGCGTGACCACGCGGCCGACGCGATTGCTGAGATGCGCCTGCTTTACACCGGTGTTACCCTGTATCAGCGAAATGTCCGTTCGCGCCGATGATGAGGTACTACCGTGTCCCACTCCTTCCTGACCGAGCCTTGGTTCGACGCCGTCGAGGAGCTCCGCTCCGAGCAGCCGGAAGCCCCGGCCGCCCTGGCGGACGCCGCCATCAACATCACCGTGAGCGGGGGCCCGGACGGCGACGTCGACGTCCATCTCGCCGGCGGCACCTTCGAGCGAGGCCACACCGATGGCGCCCCGACAAAGCTCACCGTCCCCTACGACACCGCCAAGAAGCTCTTCATCGACGGAGACCAATCAGCGGCGATGCAGGCGTTCATGTCCGGCCAGATCAAGGTCGAGGGTGACATGACCAAGGTGATGGCCCTGCAGACGGCGACGCCCACGGCCGAGCAGCAGGCGTTCCAGGCCAAGCTGGCCGACCTGACCGTCTGAGGTCAGTCGCGCACGATGGCGCCGGCGCAGTAGGTGCGGAGGAACTCCCGCTCCTTGGCCTGCGACCGCGCCCGGGGACCAGCCACCGACAGCAAGGACAAGATCATCCGGAGGACGAACTCGGCGGCGTCCTCGGCGATGATCCCGTCGCGCAGCTGACCAGCGGCGCGCGCCTGTTCGAAGATGGGTCGCAGGAAGTCCTGGGTCAGTTCGTACAGGGCGGTCGACGCGCCGGCGATCGAGGTCGTGTGCCCGGCGACCTCCGGGGCGAACAGGAGTGCGAGGTGCTCGTTCTTGCGGACTGCTGAGACCGTGTAGAGCACACCCTCGACGATGGCGGACCCGAGGGTCTCCTCGCGCTGCACCCGCCGGCCGAGCGCCTCGAGGAACGCCTTGCCCTCGCGGAGGACGACGCCGAGGATGATCTCGTCCCGACCCCCCTCGAAGTACCGGTACACCGTGGCCCGCGACACCCCTGCTTCGGTGGCGATGTCCTCCAGGGTGGTCTTGGCCACCCCGAACCGGGTGAAACATGCCTCGGCCGCATCGACCAGGCGGTTGCGCGCGTCGTCCACCGAACTCGGGGCGTCACTGCGCCAAGACTCTCTCAGCATCCGGGCCATCGGTGCACTCTACGCCGATCCAGGGCGCGGCCAGGCAAGACACGAACTACGTTCTGTTCCATGACTGATTTCGCAGACCGGTACGACGACGGCATCGCCCGAGGCATGATCGACGCGGGCAGCGCCGCTGGTGGCCTCCCGGGATACCTCGGCATCGAGCACGTGCGCTTCGAGCCCGGGCGGTTCTTCGCCACGGCGACGATCACGCCGGAGCTGTTGACGCCGTTCGGCAACGCCCACGGGGGCGTGACGGCTGCCATCGTCGACCACGTGACCGGCGTGGTCGTCTACCCCCTGATGCAGCGAGGCCAGTGGGCGGCGACCACAGAGATCAAGGTGAACTACCTCGCCCCCCTGAAGGCCGAGACCGTCGACGCCGAGGCCACGGTGGTGGCCATGACGAAGCGGTCCGCGGTGGTGCGCTGCGAGCTGTATCGACAGGACGACGATCGGCGCGTCCTGGCCGCCGCCCAGGCGACGCTCACCATCGTCGACCCGCGCTGAGCGAGGTCGTGCTGGATGGCCGAGAGGGAACGCTCGGCCATCCAGCACTGAGGCAGCGGCAAGGGGCGCGGCCGCCAACGCACGTCACCCCGGGGTCGGAGGGGGTGACGAACGATCCTGGTAGAGCTCCAGTACGGCGTCGAACGCTGCGGCCTTGACGGCCAGCTCACCGATCGATGCCAGGATGCGGGCGCCGGACAGCTCGACGGCATGCTGGTGGAGGAGCAGCCGGCGGGCCTCGGCAACGATCCCTTCCACCGTCCCTTCCTCGAACTCGAAGTCACCGGCCAGCGCGAGGACGTGGGGCAGGCTCGAGTACCCGTTGTCACGCAGTCGATGCTCGATCTCGAGGGTCTCACGGACCAGCGGATCGTCGACGAAGAGATCCGAGGGTCCTTCCGCCGGTCCGCTCACCCTGCGGTGGCCTCCGCCAGCTTCGCCTTCGGATCCCGACCCTCGGCCTCCCACTTGGCGCGCAGTGCGGAGCCCAGCACCGCCTTGGGCGGAGCCTGAATCCTGGACCGCCCGCCGAGCGTGCCCTCGCCGGTCACACCATGGGAGCCCGCCAGCAGGACGTCGAGGTGGGTCTGCCAATCACCGGCCCGGCGGCGCAGCTCCATGCTGCTGGCCAGGTCCTGGATCATCATCTCCCCCTCGGCCAGCTGGGTGTGGAGATCGGCGAGCATGAAGCCGAGGATGCGGACCGTCGGAGCGTCGACGATGTCGGAGGTGACCTTCTGGTGGAAGGTGTAGACCGCGAGCAGGTGGGGTACGAGCACCCGGTAGACCCCGACCAGCTTCTCGACGGTCTGGTCACCGTCGTCGGGTGAGGTGAGCTCCTCCATGAACGCCGCGAACTCGGGGTTGGGCGGGGCCGCACGGTGCTCGTCGGGTTCCTTGAGCTCCGGCAGACGCAGGCGCCACAGATCGGCGTGCCAGGCGTGCTGGTAGCAGTGCGGTCCGAGCATCGCCTTCACGTCGAGCTCTGGGATGGTCGCGACCCAGCCACCCAGGGCTGCGGACAGCTGCTGTTGGGCCCAGCGGTAGTTGACGATGCGCTCCACCGACTCCTCGACGGACCACTCCCCCACCAGGCGGCGACGGTCCCAGTACGGGAAAGGACGGGCATGGCGCTCTGGGCCGTAACCGACGACTGCGTCCGAGGCGGACTGGCGTCCTTCGGTGATGGTCATCGACCCGTCACCTTCGGTCCGGCGCCGGCGACCTCGGCGATGTCGACCTCGGAGAAGCCGGCGAGCTTGCGCAGCTCGGCCGCGATCGGGAGGAAGGCCGCCTGGTTGGCGCCGTCGTAGCTGCCCCGCAGCCCGCCGAGGCTGAAGGCGCGGTCCACCTTGCGCTGGAAGGCCACCACCTTCTTGCGCCGCTCCGGGTCGTCCTCCGTGAGCGCCTTGGACCACACCTGCCCGAAGCGCACATGGGTGACCTCATCCGCGGCGACGTAGTCGACGCTGCGCCAGATCGCCTCGTCCTCGGCCAGCTTCCCGAAGCGGATGGTGTCGTCGAAGACGTCGAGGGCGAGTCCTTCCAGGCAGCGGTTCACGCCCACGACCCGCTCGGCCGGGTCGTCGGAGCACCCGAACTCGAACAGGAACAGGTTCTCGGGGAACTCGCCGATCTCGCAGTCGACGTGCTCGAGCAGCGCCGAGTAGGTCTCCACGTGGCGGGTCTCGTCCCAGCACTGGCGGGCCATGTCGAGCTGGAACTTCCAGGGCAGCTCGTCGTCGTCGCAGAAGTCCCACGCCGAGCGGCCGGCGGCTTCGAGGGCCTGCATCTCGCCCATGAAGATGCCGTGCATCTGGGCTTTGATGAACAGGGGGGCCTCGTCGTCGGTGGGACGCACCCGCTTGAAGAACTGGGATGCACCGGAGTCCCCCGACTCCATCATCTCGCGCATGTCGTCGTTGGCCATGAGCATCTTCATGGTCTCTTCGACCTGCTCGACCGTCACCTCCTCGGCCATGAGGAAGTCGAGC
>Ga0208490_100980_pt1 | contig 12700 bp, 12 predicted proteins | sample SubbioAug_CSWold_FD_184818 | JGI IMG/M metagenome (GOLD analysis project Ga0208490, IMG submission 184818) | Serpentinite rock and fluid subsurface biosphere microbial communities from McLaughlin Reserve, California, USA - CR11Aug_CSWold (SPAdes) | ecosystem: Environmental > Terrestrial > Deep...
CCGCCGCCGAGCTGCAGAAGCAGGCGGCGAGCGTCGACGAGCGGGTCCGCAGCTTCCTCGCCCAGATCAAGGCCGCCTGACCACTCCCGGCCTGCACAGCCGCCTTGCTCATCGCGCCCCGGCCTCTCGGCCGGGGCGTTGTCGTTCGTTGAGATCGGTTGTTATTGACGCGCGCGCCTCGTGTACTAAAGGTGCGCGCAACAATCTTTCCGGCGCGCTGACGCCACTATTCCATCGAGGAGTTCCCGATGACGCCAGTCTGGCCCGTCCATGGTGAAATCACCGGCCCCATCGTGATGATCGGCTTCGGCTCGATCGGCAAGGGCACCTTGCCGCTCATCGAACGCCACTTCACCTTCGACAAGTCGCGCTTCACCGTGATCGATCCGGTCGACAAGGACCGCGCCATGCTCGACGATCGCGGCATCCGCTTCGTCCCCGAGGAGCTCACGCGCGACAACTATGCCCGGATCCTGACCGACCTCCTGACCGAAGGCGGCGGCCAGGGGTTTTGTGTAAACTTGTCCGTGGACACCAGCTCCCGCGATATCATGGAGCTCTGCCGCGAACTCGGCGCGCTCTACATCGATACCGTCGCGGAGCCATGGAAGGGCTTCTACTTCGACAAGACGCTCGGTCCGGCAGAACGCTCGAACTACGCGCTGCGCGAACGCATCCTCGAAGCACGCCGGCTCGTGCCGGGCGGTACGACAGCCGTCTCCTGCTGCGGCGCAAATCCGGGCATGGTCTCGTGGCTCGTCAAGCAGGCGCTCGTCAACATCGCAGCCGACACTGGGTTGTCGTTCGAGGAGCCGAAGAGCCGCGGGGACTGGGCAGCGCTGATGCAGCGCGTGGGGGTCAAGGGCATCCACGTGGCCGAGCGTGACACGCAGCGCGCCCGCGACCCACGGCCGTTCGGAGTCTTCGTGAACACCTGGTCGGTGGAGGGCTTCATCTCCGAGGGGCTGCAGCCGGCGGAACTGGGCTGGGGCACGCACGAGAAGTGGATGCCCGACAACGCCCATGGTCACGAGACCGGCTGCCAGGCCGCGATCTATCTGATGCAGCCCGGCGCCGAGACGCGCGTGCGTTCCTGGACCCCGACGGCCAAGGCGCAATACGGCTTCCTCGTCACCCACAACGAGGCGATCTCGATTGCCGACTATTTCACCGTGCGCGAGGACGGGAAGGCGGTCTATCGCCCGACCTGCCACTACGCCTATCATCCCTGCAACGACGCCGTGCTGTCGCTCCACGAGATGTTCGGCAGCGGCGTCCCGCAGGAGAAGTTCCACATTCTCGACGAGCACGAGATCGTGGACGGGATCGACGAGCTGGGCGTGCTGCTCTACGGCCACGAGCGCAACGCCTACTGGTTCGGTTCGCAGCTCTCCATCGAGGAGACGCGGCGGATTGCGCCCTATCAGAACGCCACGGGGCTGCAGGTCACGTCGGCGGTGCTCGCCGGCATGGTCTGGGCGCTGGAGAACCCGGAAGCGGGGATCGTCGAGGCGGACGAACTCGATTACAAGCGTTGCCTCGAAGTGCAGATGCCCTATCTCGGGCCGGTCGTCGGAACCTACACCGACTGGACGCCGCTGGACGGTCGCCCCGGATTCTTCCCCGAGGACATCGATACGAGCGATCCCTGGCAGTTCCGCAACATCCTCGTGCGTCAAGGGTGAAGCGTCAGCCCGGCTCGTGAAACGGAGTAGACCATGCCTCATTTCGACCCGTTCTACGCGGACAAGCTCGTCGGTTCGCTCGGGGTGAGCAATGCGGAGGCCGTGCTCGACCTGCGCGGGGCGGATCGCGCCCGCGCGGAAGCCTCCCTCGTCGATCTCCTGGAGCGCAGCCGCTTCATGCCGCGCCGCACGGTCGCGGTTCGTCTCGATCCGCCTCCGGAGGGGGGCGGCGAGACGCTGTTCCAGCCCGTCGGGCGGCAATTGCTGGAGGCGCGCAAGCGTGGCTGGATCGAGCGCATGAGCACCCTCCCCAGCCATGACGGTTTGGGCTACCTTGTGGTGCTCGCCGGAAAACCGGAGGGCGGCGAAAGCGCCTGAGCGGTCGAGCGGAGAACGAAGGTGGCGCAGGGGACGAGGCTGACGCGGCGGCTCTGGCTCACCGGCCTCGCTTTCGCATGCCTTCTCGCCGTCATCGTGAGCGCCGCCGTCGCTGCCACCCTGTGGCGCTATGTCGAGGCGCTCGGGCCGCTCGATCTCACGCAGGTCGAGGAGCGTTCGCCCATTGTCCTCGACCGCAACGGCGAGCTTCTGCGCCCCTATGCGACAGCTGACGGGCGCTGGCGCTTGCCTGTCGGCGTCACTGATGTCGATCCGCAATTCCTCGCCATGCTCAAGCTCTACGAGGATACCCGCTTCGACACGCATGCCGGCGTCGATCCGCTGGCCGTGCTGCGGGCGGCGTGGCAGGTCGTCATGAATGGGCGCATCGTCTCGGGAAGTTCGACGCTGACGATGCAGGTCGCGCGACTCCTGGAGCCGCGAGCCGAGCGTAGCCTCGACGCCAAGCTGCGGCAGATGGTGCGCGCGATCCAGCTCGAGCGGATGCTCTCGAAGGATGAAATCCTCTCGCTTTATCTCACGCTCGCCCCCTATGGCGGCAATCTGGAGGGCGTTCGCGCCGCCAGCATCGCCTATTTCGGACGCGAGCCGAAGCGGCTCTCTCATGCGCAGGCGGCCCTCCTCGTGGCGCTCCCCCAGAGCCCGGAGACGCGCCGTCCCGATCGGTTTCCCGAGGCGGCGGAAGCTGCTCGGGCCACGGTTCTGGAGCGGGCAGAGTCGCGCGGGCATCTGACTGCGATCGAGGCTGCGGGCGCGCTGGCGGAGGCGATCCCGAAGGCGCGCCTGCCGTTCCCGATGCTCGCCGCGCACGCCGCCGATGGGGCGCTGGTCGAGCAGCCCGACGAGCGGGTGCACAGGCTCACCATCGATGCACGGCTCCAGGAAGATCTCGAACGCCTCGTGCGTACCCGGGTCGAGCGGCTCGGGCCGGCGCTTTCGGCGGCGGTGATCGTCGTCGACAACGCGACGGGGGAGATCCGCTCGCATGTCGGCTCGATCGGATATCTGCGCCACGAGCGTCGCGGCGCGATCGACATGGCCCGCGCGATCCGCTCCCCCGGCTCCGCCCTCAAGCCCTTCATCTACGCCCTCGCCTTCGAGAGCGGGCTCGCCCATCCCGAGACGATTCTGGAGGACCGGCCCGCCCGCTACGGCATCTACGCGCCTGAGAATTTCGACCTCGGCTATCAGGGCGCGATTACCGCGCGGCGTGCGCTGCAGGGGTCGCTCAATATCCCGACCGTCGATCTCCTCAACGAAATCGGCCCCGCCCGCTTCATCGCCCGGCTGCGGCAGGCGGGGGCGCGTGTGCTGGTACCGCGCGAGACGGCCCCGGGACTCGCCGTGGGGCTCGGCGGTGTCGGGATCACGTTGACGGACATGGCGTCGTTGTACGCCGGCATCGCGCGGGGGGCGGATGCGCCGACATTGACCATGCGCGCCGGCGAAGGATCGGCGCGACCCGGCGCGCGGATGCCCATCGCGGACAAGGTTGCGGCCTGGTACGTCTACGACATCCTGCGGGGTGCACCCCCGCCCGAAGGCGCGCTCGGCGGGCTCATCGCCTACAAGACGGGGACCTCCTACGGCTACCGCGATGCGCTGGCGATCGGCTATGACCGCGATACCACCATCGCAGTCTGGGTCGGGCGAGCGGATGGTGCGGCCGTTCCCGGCCTGACGGGACGCAACGCCGCCGCGCCGCTTCTCTTCGATGCGTTTGCGAGACTCGGCCGCGTCCCGGAGCCGATCCCGCCGCCTCCCTACGCGCTCATCGCCAGCACTGCGCAACTCCCGCCGCCGCTGCGCCATATCCGCAAGGACCGCCCCAAGACGATAGCCGCCACGCTCAGCGCACGGCTGCAGATCGCATTCCCGCCGGATGGGGCGCTGATCGATCTCGGCGCATCGTCGAACCTTGCGGATCTCGACGAGCTGATCCTGAAGGCGCAGGGAGGCGTTCCACCGATGACCTGGCTCGTCAACGGCGCGCCCGTCGCCCTTCGCGACCTGCGGCGGCAGACATCGTGGAAGCCCGACGGGACGGGGTTCGCGCGGGTCTCGGTGATCGACGCCAACGGCGATACCGACAGCGTGACGGTGCGGATCGACTAGGCGCGGCTACCAGCTGCGACGCTCGCCGTTGTCGATATGGATGATGCCGTTGCGGTACATCTTCAAGCCGCCGACGGATTTGTGCTCGCGCAGGAACGACATCACCTCCCGACCGCGCGCCTTGACCCGGAAATCGATTGCTCGACAGTCGAGATGCAGGGACCGGCTTGCCCCTCCGGCGCGGCGGTTACGCTGCGGCGAGCGGTGCGTCGACTGGACGGAGACACCTCCGAAACGATTGGCGACATCCGCGAGCACGGTCTTGAGATCGCCTGGGAGGCAATTGGTGGGAGTGCTCCTGCGCAGGGTAATCGCCCCGGCTTCGACATGATTGCGAAAGCCCCCGATGGTCTTCTTCGGCTCGCTCGAGGGCGCAGACCAGTTCGAGGAGTCCGGCGGTACGAGGGCCGCATATTCGCCATCGCTCGCCGGGGTTCGCGTTTTCTTCGGCTCGGGCGCAAGCCAGCCCGACTGCTGCGACGGTGACTGCGCGACATGCTCGACTTCCTCGGCCAGCGCAGCCGGGGCAAGCGGTGACGCGATGATGCTGGCGGCACAAAAGATTGCTGCGCAGATGCTGCGCAGTCGCTTTCCTTCGAGAAGACGCCTGCTTTGGAGCTGGAGCCTTAACGGCCGCGGATAGAAGCGTACGAATACGCTCGGACATGCGTTGCGCATGGTTTCGCTTCCACTTCGAAACCCCCGTGGAGCCTTTTGCGGCATGATTTTGCGAGTTTTATCGTTGGCCGAGCCGGAGCCGACGCTCGCCATCTTGTGTTCAAATGCGGCGGGTTCTTGTCACGAAAACGTGAAAATTGCCAATCCGGGTATTGGGTCGCTATAAAACCGGTCGGCAAGCTTGGCGTTTACAGCGGTTCTTCTTCACAAACACAACGCGAGGGCGCAACACGGACGGCGTCGTCGCAAGCCGCGTCGCCCCCCGTCGCGAGCCGAGACTTCTCCGCAATCGTTTGCCGGGGCAGTATCCGCTCGACGCTTCTACAAACTCTGCAAGACCCCTGCTCTGCAAGACCCCTGCTCTGCAAGACTCATGGAGACTCCGATGAGCCTGACACGTGTCGTGTTGCCGGCGCTGAACGCTATTGCCCGCTTCGTGGAGCGCGTGCGCCTGTACCAATCCTTCGTGCTCTACACCCAGAGCCATCGGCTGCCCGAAACCGCCCTTGAGCGGCTGCGCCACGGCGGCGAGGAGTGAAAGCGGAAGGCTGGCGGCGACACCTTGCGTTCCCTGACGGCCGGAGCTGAAATATACCCGACATCCTGCAACCGCAGGCGTCTGATTGCTTGACATTCGTCGAAAGCTTTGCGAGTTCGGCCCCTCTCTCGCGTCAGGAGCCGTCATGACCCGCGCATTCGTTTTTCCCGGACAGGGCAGCCAGGCCGTCGGCATGGGCCGCGCCCTCGCAGATGCGTTCCCGCAGGCGCGGGCCGTCTTCGATGAAGTCGATGCAGCGCTGTCGCAGAAGCTCTCGGCGCTGATGTTCGATGGCCCGGCGGACGAACTCACCCTCACCGCCAATGCCCAGCCCGCCCTGATGGCAGTCAGCCTCGCCGCCATGCGCGTGCTCGAGGCGGAAGCGGGGCTCGACCTGAAGGCGCATGCGGCATTCGTTGCCGGGCATTCGCTGGGCGAGTATTCCGCGCTCGCCGCCGCCGGTTCGCTCAGCATCGGCGATACCGCGCGCCTCCTGCGCATCCGCGGCGACGCCATGCAGCGGGCGGTCCCCGTCGGCGAGGGCGCGATGGCCGCGCTGCTCGGGCTCGAATTCGAGGCCGCCGCCGAGATCGCCCGCGACGCCGCGCAGGGCGAGGTCTGTGATCCTGCCAACGACAATGGCGGGCTGCAGGTGGTCGTCTCCGGCACGAAAGCCGCCGTCGAGCGCGCCGTGGCGCTGGCGACCGAGCGCGGGGCCAAGCGCGCCGTGATGCTCACCGTCTCCGCCCCCTTCCACTGCGCCCTGATGGCGCCCGCCGCGCAGGCGATGCGCGAGGCGCTGGCGCAGGTCGAGATCCTTGCGCCGATCGTGCCGCTGGTCGCCAACGTCACGGCGGCCCCAGTCAGCGATCCCGAGAGTATCCGCGCAGCGCTGGTCCAGCAGGTGACCGGGACCGTGCGCTGGCGCGAAAGCGTCGCCTTCATGGCTGATGCGGGCGTCGATGCGTTCTTCGAAGTCGGATCGGGCAAGGTCCTGAGCGGGCTGGTCAAGCGCATCGCACCCGGGGCGACGGGACAGGCCATCGGAACGCCCGAGGACGTTGCGAAGTTCAAGGAAATGTTGTGACAAGCGAATTCACGAAAGGCGCACTGCTCCATGTTTGATCTGACCGGCCGCAAGGCCCTCGTCACCGGTGCGACCGGGGGCCTCGGGGGGGCGATCGCCCGCACGCTGCATGCGCGCGGCGCGGATGTCGCCATCTCCGGCACGCGACGCGAGGCGCTCGAAGCGCTGGCCGCAGAACTCGGTGAGCGGGTCCACATGCTCGAGGCCAATCTCGGCGACAAGGACGCCGTCGAGGCGCTCGTGCCGGGCGCGGAGGCCGCGATGGGCGGGCTCGACATTCTCGTCAACAACGCCGGCGTCACCCGCGACGGGCTGTTCATGCGGATGAAGGACGACGACTGGGACACAGTCATCGCCGTCAATCTCACCGCCGCCTTCCGGCTTTCGCGCGCCGCCGTCAAGGGCATGATGCGCCGCCGCTTTGGCCGCATCGTCAATATCGGCTCGGTCGTGGGCACCACCGGCAATCCGGGGCAGGGCAACTACGCAGCCTCGAAGGCCGGCCTCATCGGCATGTCGAAGGCGCTGGCGGCGGAGGTCGCGAGCCGCGGGATCACGGTCAATACGGTCTCGCCGGGCTTTATCGCATCGCCGATGACGGATTCTCTCAACGAGAAGCAGCGGGAGGCGATTCTCGGCAACGTTCCCGCCGGTCGGCTCGGATCGGGGGATGACGTGGCTGCCGCCGTACTTTATCTCGCATCGAGCGAAGCCGCCTACGTAACGGGGCAGACTCTGCACGTAAACGGCGGAATGGCAATGATCTGAGACGGTTAGACGCCTTTGGATAAGTGTTCGGGGGCCGCTTGCGGCTCTCGCCATGGGGGTAAGGACGTGTTAATCCTTCGCCTCTGACTAGTCGAAGGGCTTGACCCGGGCGCGAAATAAGGCTTTTGCACCTGCCGTGGCCGGTGTTCTCGCGAGAGACCCCGCGTCGACCCTTCACCAACCGAAGAGCCCCTCGATTCCCGAGCGGGCCGATACCGACGAGTGATACGAGGAACCCAACGATGAGTGACATCGCTGAGCGCGTGAAGAAAATCGTTGTCGAGCACCTGGGCGTTGAAGCCGAGAAGGTGACCGACAATGCGAACTTCATCGATGATCTCGGCGCCGACAGCCTCGACACCGTCGAGCTCGTGATGGCGTTCGAGGAAGAGTTCAATGTCGAGATCCCCGATGATGCAGCCGAGACGATCGTGACGGTCGGCGACGCCATCAAGTTTCTCGAGAAAAACTCCGGCTGAAGCCGTTTACGGCGGAGCCTCGCGGCTCCGCCGGTCTTCTGGTCGAGTCAGGTGAACAAATGCGTCGTGTCGTCGTAACCGGTATTGGAATGGTCTCGCCGCTCGCCTGTGGAGCCGAGGAGACTTGGGCCAGGATCCTGGAAGGGCGCAGCGGCGCAAGGCGGATCGAGAATTTCGAAACGTCGGACCTTCCCTGCAAGATCGCCTGCCAGATCCCCAGAGGGGACGGCACCGACGGCACCTACAATCCCGACCAGTGGATGGATCCCAAGGACCAGCGCAAGGTCGACGAGTTCATCGTCTACGCCATGGCCGCAGCCCGGCAGGCGCTCGACGATGCGGACTGGCATCCGACATCCTACGAGGACCAGGCCGAGAGCGGCGTGCTCATCGGCTCGGGCATCGGCGGCATCGAGGGCATAGCGGACGCGGCCATGCTGCTGCGCGAGAAGGGCCCACGCCGGATTTCCCCGTTCTTCATTCCCGGACGCCTGATCAACCTGGCATCGGGATATGTCTCCATCGAATTCGGCCTCAAGGGGCCAAACCACTCCGTCGTCACCGCCTGCTCGACGGGCGCGCACGCCATCGGCGACGCGGCACGGCTGATTGCGCTCGGCGACGCCGAGGTGATGGTCGCCGGCGGTACCGAATCGCCGGTCGGGCGTCTCGCGGTTGCGGGCTTCGCCGCCTGCCGCGCGCTCTCGACGGGCTTCAACGACGAGCCGGAGCGGGCATCGCGCCCCTATGACCGCGACCGCGACGGCTTCGTCATGGGCGAAGGCGCGGGCGTCGTGGTCCTCGAGGAATACGAGCACGCCAAGGCGCGCGGCGCGAAGATCTACGGCGAAGTCATCGGCTACGGCATGTCGGGCGACGCCTACCACATCACCTCGCCGGCCCCCGACGGCGACGGCGCCTATCGCTGCATGCGCGCGGCCATGAAGCGGGCGGGCATCGAGGCCTCCGATATCGACTACATCAACGCTCACGGCACCTCGACGCCGATGGGCGACGAGCTCGAGCTGAAGGCGGTGGAGCGTCTGGTGGGCAACGCGGCGGCGACCCTGTCGATGTCCTCGACGAAGTCGGCAGTCGGCCACCTTCTGGGAGCAGCCGGCGCCGTCGAGGCGATCTTTTCGCTGCTCGCCATGCGCGACGGCATCGTGCCCCCGACGCTGAATCTCGAGAACCCCTCCGTCGAGACGGCGATCGATCTCACCCCGAAGGTTGCGAAGAAGAAGGAGATCAACATCGCGCTCTCCAACAGCTTCGGCTTCGGCGGCACGAACGCGTCGCTGATCTTCAAGAAGGTTTCCTGAGCCCTCGCAGCGGCCTCCACTGTCGTGTCGCGCCTCGGGAAGTCGGGTTTTCAACCGAGATATCCCGGTTGTCCCGCCGATTGCGTCGTGGGTTCTTGCCAAATCGGATGAGGCGGGCGTAACTTTCGCCACAAACTACGGCTAATGCCGCGGCACTCGTCGGCATCGCGGTGTTTCGGACGACAGTATTCCCTGCAACTTTTTCGATATGGATCATGTTCGGCAGACGGAAAATCAAACCCGACGCGACAGAGGCGGCAAACGCCTCGAGCGAGCCACCGCGGATCGCTCCCCGCAGCCCGAGTGAAGTGATCAAGCCCGCGATGGCGCCACCGCCGCCGATACGCGTGCGCAAGCCCCGAGGGGGGCTGCTGTCGACGTTGAGCGGTATCTTCAGCTTCTTCGCCGTCGTGGCGCTGGGGCTCCTCCTGGCCTTCATCGTCATCGCCCAGCAGGCCAGCGCCCCCGGGCCGCTGAGTTCGGATCGCGTCGTCGTCGTGCCCCGCAACACCGGCACCAGCCAGATCGCGGAGATCCTCGCCCGCGAAGGCGTGATCGACAAGCCGCTGCTCTTCCAGCTGACCACGGTGATCAACCAGCAGCGCGGGCAGCTGAAGGCGGGCGAGTTCGTCTTCCGCGCCAATACCAGCATATCCGAGGCGATCAACATCCTCTCCGAGGGCCGCGCGCTGCTGCATTCGGTGACCATTCCCGAAGGCCGCACGAGCTACCAGATCGTCGAGATCCTGCGGGCGAACGAGATCCTCAGCGGCGAGATCGCGGAAGTGCCGCCCGAGGGTTCGCTGCTGCCGGATACCTACAAGTTCGAGCGCGGCATGACGCGCCAGCAGATCATCGAGACGATGACGCAGGCCCAGCGCACGACGCTCCAGCGGATCTGGGAGCGCAGGATGCCGGATCTTCCGTTCGAGACGCCGGAGGAACTGGTGATCCTCGCCTCGATCGTCGAGCGCGAGACGGGGCGGGCGGACGAGCGGCCGCGCGTCGCCGGCGTGTTCATCAACCGCCTGCGGCAGAACATGCGCCTGCAGTCGGACCCCACGATCGTCTATGGACTCGTGGGCGGGCAGGGGACCCTCGGCCGTGGCATCCGCCGCAGCGAGATCACCCAGCCGACCGATTACAACACCTACGTGATCAACGGCCTCCCGCCGGGGCCGATAGCCAATCCCGGTCGCGCCGCCATGGAGGCAGTGGCCAATCCGTCGCGGACCAGCGATCTCTTCTTCGTCGCCGACGGCACCGGCGGCCACGCCTTCTCCGAGACCTACGAGCAGCATCGACGCAACGTCGCCCGCTGGCGGCAGATCGAGAGCGAGCGCGGGGCGGCCCAGCCCGATCAGGTTGATCCGGGCGACGCGGAGGCGGCGGATCAGCGCGGCGATCTGCTGGATCCGTCCGCGCCGATCACGTTCGGCGCGACAGCGGCCACCGGGGCGCTCGTGCGCGACGCTTCGCTCGTCGGACGCCAGCTCGACGTTTCCGAGGGGACGGCCCTGGACCCGCTGCGAAACACGACCTTCAGCCTCGATTCCCCCCAGATGGTCCCCGATATCGAGCCGCTGCCCGGCGAAGAGGGCGCGACCCCCGCTCGTGCCGCCGGTGCGGCTCGCCTGGCCGCTCCGGATTTCCTGCCCCCGCGCCCGGAACGTCCAGCCGCGCCGCAATAAGCCGGGATCGCGGCGCTGCCGGAACTTGTCCGCGCGTGCCGTCGGATCTATGGTCCGCGCGATGTCGAGGAACGAGACAGCGGGAGCGACGGGTGATCATCGCAAGCATGACGGGTTTTGCGCGGCAGGCGGGATCGACCGGCCCCTATGGCTGGGCCTGGGAGATCAAGTCGGTCAATGGTCGTGGCCTCGACATCCGTGCGCGCACTCCGCCCGGTCTCGACGCCCTCGCCGAGGAAGCGCGTCAGGTCTTGAGCAAGGTCCTCACCCGCGGCCAGTGCCAGCTGTCTCTCGCATTGACGCGCACGACGAGCGCGCCGCGCATCAAGGTCAACGCAGATGCGCTCGCATCGCTGATCGCAGCGCTGGATACACTGGCTCCATCCGCCAATGTGGGCCCGGCGACGCTCGATGGATTGCTCGCGGTGCGCGGCGTCGTCGAGATCGAGGAGGCCGACAGCGAGGAGGTGACGGCGGCGCTGCATGCGGACCTCCGCACGGCGATCGCACCTCTTGCCGAGGCGCTCGTCGAGGCGCGGCAGGCCGAGGGCAGGGCGCTGGCGCAGGTGCTCGAGGCGCAGTTTGCGGCCATGGATAATCTCGTCGATGCTGCATCTGCCAGCCCAGCGCGCGCGCCCGACGCCATCCGCGCCCGCCTGCAGGCGCAGATCGATACGCTTCTGGAGACGAGGGGCTCCTTCGATCCCGACCGCCTGCACCAGGAGGCGGTGCTGATCGCCACGCGTGCCGATATCCAGGAGGAGATCGATCGCCTTCGCGCCCACATCGCCAGCGCCCGGGCCCTGCTCGCGGAGGGGGGTGCAGTCGGGCGCAAGCTCGATTTCCTTGCGCAGGAATTCGGGCGCGAAGCGAACACGCTCTGCTCGAAGGCCAACGACGTTTCCCTCTCGCGGATCGGTCTCGACCTCAAGGCCGTGGTCGATCAGTTCCGCGAACAAGTGCAGAATGTGGAGTAACCCCGTGTCCGACAATACCGCGATACCCCGCCGGGGCGTGCTGCTGATCCTGTCCTCGCCCTCGGGGGCGGGGAAATCGACGCTCACGCGCAACCTGATCGAGCAGGACCACGGCATCAAACTGTCCGTGTCGGTCACGACCCGCACCCGCCGGCAATCCGAGATCGACGGGGTGCATTATCGCTTCATCGGGATCGAGGACTTCCACGAGGCGCGCGAGCGCGGCGACCTGCTCGAATGGGCCGAGGTCCACGGCAACTTCTACGGCACGCCCCGCAAGGCGGTCGAGCAGGCGCTGGCATCGGGCGAAGACATGATGTTCGACATCGACTGGCAGGGCACACGCCAGATCGTCGAGAAGATGCGCTCCGACGTCGTCTCCGTCTTCATCCTCCCTCCGTCGATGGAGGAGCTGCGCAGCCGCCTCGAGCGTCGGGCGGAGGACAGCGAGGAGGTGATCGCACGCCGCCTCGACAATGCGCGCGAGGAAATCGCGCAATGGGAATCCTACGATTACGTGCTCGTAAACGACGACCTGCAGCGCACCTTCAAGGATCTGCGCTCAATCCTCGATTGCGAGCGCCTGCGCCGCGAGCGCCACCCGGAGCTGAAGGGCTTCATAGACGGGTTGCTCGGCGGTCAGTCGTGATTTGACGGCTGGTCTTTGGAGGGCGCGCGGGAGAGAGCATTCGCGATGCGCACGAACTCCGATATTCCGAGCTCTTCCGCCCGCGCCGTCGGCTTCAAACCGAGCTTCTCCAGCGTTGGAACCGGGTCGGGCATCAGTGATTTGAGGCTCTGCCGGAGCATCTTGCGACGTTGTCCGAACGCTGCCTGCGTGACCTGTTCCAGTGCTCGCAGATCGCAGGGCTCGGGGTCGGGCCGGGGCCAGAGCTGGACGACGCTCGACGTCACCTTCGGCGGGGGCACGAAGGCCGAGGGTGGGATGTCGAAGAGGATC
>Ga0208490_100981_pt1 | contig 12689 bp, 13 predicted proteins | sample SubbioAug_CSWold_FD_184818 | JGI IMG/M metagenome (GOLD analysis project Ga0208490, IMG submission 184818) | Serpentinite rock and fluid subsurface biosphere microbial communities from McLaughlin Reserve, California, USA - CR11Aug_CSWold (SPAdes) | ecosystem: Environmental > Terrestrial > Deep...
GGTCGTGGAACAGCGGCCACAGCGTGCGGTTGGAGAAGCCGTGGTAGTGGCCGGCCACCTCGTCGGCGGTCAGCGACACCGCGTGGAGATCGGCGGCCAGCCCCTCGACCCGGCGGGGGACCTCGTCGGCGTCGTCGTCCCAGCCGATCCATGCGCCGCCGGTCTCGGCGATGACCGGTCGCAGCGCTGTCACCAGGCCACCGGCGGAGGTGTGCCATCCGCCCTCGCCGTGCGAGACCGGCAGGCGGTTGGCGACCACCACCAGCGGGCGGCTGGCGCGGGCATCGAGATCGAATTGGATGGCCATCGGCGTCGGTTCCTCCTCGCCGATTCGAGCCTAACCAGCCCATGTTGCGGGGACGTGTCCGGTGATCGGTCGTCCGGCCGTCCGCGGGCGGTCGATCAGTCGAGGTTGGCCGTGATGTGCGCGTCGAACTGCCGGATCAGCTGTTCGGTGACCGGGCCGGGGGCGGGGAACTCGACCTCGTCCTCGACGCCGAGCAGGACCGCGTGGACCGGCAGGATCGGGCGGGTGGCGGAGACGACGAAGACCTCGTCGGCGGTGCGAAGGTCATCGAGGTCGGGGGTGGTGCGCTCTATGTCGACGATCTCGCCGAGGGCGCGCACGGTGACCGAGTCGAGGATCGGCACTCTGGCCGGGTCCGGTGTGCTGACCCGGTCGCCGTGCACCAGCAGGATCGCGCCGCTCGGCAACTCGTGCAACAGTCCGCCGTCGACGATCAGGGCGTCGTCGGCGTCACGTGCCTTCGCGTCCCGCAGCGCCCACTGGTTGGCGGCGTACGACAGCGTCTTCACCCCCGAGATCGCGGTGCGCCACGGCGCCTCCACGACGGCGAGGGAGAGCGACGGCGGCCACGTGGCCGTGCCGAGGATGCCGCGCACGGCGCCGCCGCGGGTGACGATCAGGCGCACGACGCCGTCGCGATCACCCCACGCCGCCAGCAGGTCGGCGACCGCCTGGCGGACCGGCGGCAGCGGCAGGTCGACCGCCCGCGCCGAACGTGCCATCCGCTCCAGATGCGGTTCGAGGGCGTGGGTCCGGCCCCCGCGCACGAGCATCGCCTCGAAGACCGCATCGCCACGGAGGAAGCCCTCGTCGGTCAGCGGCACGGTCGCCTCGGCGGCGGGGAGGATGCGCCCGTCGACCCACGCGATCGCGCGACTGCGGGGGTTGGCGGCGGGGACTGTGGGCGTGTTCGGCATGGGTCCATCCAACCAGACGTGGCGGCTACGGTCCGTCGCTCCGCCCGCCCGAGGGAGCACCTGTCGATGACGACCATGGACCCGCAGCAGGCTGCCGTCCTCGACGGTGTACGCCAACTGGGGGAGCGGTTGCCGTTCAACCGCCACCTCGGCGTCGAGGTCATCGAGGTCGTACCCGGCCGTGCGCGGACGCGACTGCCGGAGAACGAGGCGCTGGCCAACCACGTCGGCGGCGTCCACGCGATCGCCGAACTCGCGCCCGTCGAACTGGCCGGTGCCCTGGCGTTGTCGAGCCGCGTCACCCCGCTGTTCGAGCGCGGTTACGTGCCCGTCGTCGGCGGCCTGCAGGTGCGCTACACCGCGCCTGCCGTCGGCGACCTCGTCGCCACCGCCGAGGTCGGCGACGATGTCCTCGCGGCGGCGCTGGCGGCCGCCGACGCGGGCGACCGGCCCCGTTTCGACGTCGAGGTGTCGGTCACCGACCCGGCTGGTACCGAGGTCCTGCAGGCCAGCCTCCACTTCGTGTTCATCCTGGTGGCGCCTGCGTGAGTCGCCGAGGCGTCGCGTTGCTGCTGGCTGCGACCCTCGCCGGCTGCGCGCCCACGAACGTGCAGCAAGGCACCGAGGTCATCGCCGAGGGGCCCGACTGGCGGGTCGAGGTGGTCCCCGGCCCCACCCTGAGCTGGGAGGTCGGCACGGGCGGCGGCGTCGTCATGGACTTCCGGGGCCAGCGTCGGCTGCGCGATGCGACGACCCTCCTCGTGCCGGCCGGTGCCGGCCATCACACCGTCGTCGCCGGACCGGTCGTCGACGAGGCCGAGAAGGTGACCGTCACCGCCACCGACGGCACCGAACATGCCGCCGACCTCGTTGTCGCCAACGGCTGGCGCTGGTACGTCGTCCGCGTACCGCAGGGTGGCGGGATGCTGGGCCTGGAAGCGTTCGACGCCGACGGCGAGGTGATCGACGACGCGCAGGTCCGGATCGCGTCGGACGCGCCCTAGGACGGCAGCAGCGCTACCCTCGCAGGTATCGGGAGGAGTCGGCCAGGCGGCCGCGCTGGCACGGAGCAATCCGTGCGGCGAGGAAAGTCCGGACTCCTCAGGGCAGGGTGCTGGGTAACGCCCAGGCGTGGTGACACGCGGAAAGCGCCACAGAGAACAGACCGCCGCGACTTCGGTCGCGGTAAGGGTGAAACGGTGAGGTAAGAGCTCACCAGCGCGGCGGGTGACCGTCGCGGCTCGGCAAGCCCCACCCGGAGCAAGGCCAAGCAGGGACAGGGTTGCCCGCCCGCTACGTCCCAGGTGGGCCGCACCGAGGCGCCGGGAGACCGGCGCCCCAGATAGATGGTCGCCACCGCCGGCCGCGGCAACGCACCGGCGGGACAGAATCCGGCTTACCGGCCGGCTCCTCCCGACAACACCGCGCGACCTGCCGGAGATTCCAGTAAACGAGCTTGCAACCTGGTCGGTGGCCCAATGGCGCCCGGTTGATAGTGAAATTTCCGCGACCGGCCTACCCCAGGCCTAACTGACAGCTAGCGTGGACCGACGTCCCACGGAAGGGACGTCACCATGCGGCAGCAATACCCGCACGGCCCTGAGTGTGAGCTGGCCGCGGTTGCTGGGGGTCGCCTGAATGGGGCCACTGCGCTGCTGGGCGTGCCAAAAGATCGAATGTAGCGCGAGCTTGGCTCCCCACTCCGGGCAATTTAAAAGGCTAGTTAGGACAGATTAGATGGATCATAATGTTCAGCGGAAGTTCCTGCAATATGCCGACTTCGATGCGTTGGCTTCGGAGATGTTGGGGAACGGTAAGAGCCCTGCAACTATATCTAGCTACGGACATACATATCGAGTATACAAGGAGTGGTGTCGCGTATCGGGTGTGCCTCCCTTGGCAGCGGACACGGAGGACATCAGGAGGTTTTTATCGCACTTGGAGCCAGAGTTCAGTGCCAAGAGCCTCAACCCGAAACGAAGTGCTCTCCTCTCCCTGTTTCGATTCCTACAGAAGCAAGGCCTTCGAAGTGACAACCCCGTAGCAGAGATTCCTACCTACGACACCAACCGGACGCACGATCGCGACTATCTCAGACGCGACGAGTTGGAAGCTCTCGTAGCAGCATCGTCGGCGAATGCATCTGACCAGGCAGTGGTGGTCTTAAGTGTAGTGAATGGCCTTAGGGACACGGATCTTCATGCACTCACGATCGAAGACCTCCACAAGGACGGAGATCAATGGCACCTGCGTCTGACCGCGAGGGATCCTGTTTCGGTGACGCCACTGCCGCCCGTTTCGTTGGAGGTTGTGCGCGCTGCGATTGGGGACAGAAAGGGTGGGCCGCTCCTGCTGAACCGAGCTGGAAACGCTGTTACGAGGATAAACAATGCGCGCACATTGCGCCGAGTAGCAGCGCGCGCAGGCCTTGACAGAGAAGTGAGCCAATCGGTCCTAGTCAACGGCATGATGAAGTTGGCGTATGAACGAGGAGCGCGCGCCGAGTCTATTGCGGAAGCTGTAGGTCGACGGGATGTGGGCAGCGTCTTGAGCGTCGTAGGCAAGCCGTCTGGTCGACACCCCGCCCATATTGTCGCAGACGCCCTTTCGGGTTCAGAAGGACAGGGAGGGATTCTCGACTCTGCAGACGAGTTTTTGCGCGACGTTGCTGTTGAGTCCGCCATCCCAGTCGTAGTCTCCGGGGTAGCGCTGGAGATACATCTCCGCGAACTATGTCAAAGTCACGACCTAGAGGTGGCCGCCCGCAAGCGAGGTATCGGTGCGTACGCAGAAGCATTGAAAACCCATGGAACGCTTCCGAAGGAGGTATGGCGCCAAGTGACGGTCTGGGAAGACCTGCGTAACAAGGCTGCTCACGGGGAATTGGATTCGCTCGACAGCGAGACCGCAGAGGAGATGGTCCGAGGCGTGCGTCGATTTCTCGCACGATATCCGGCTGGCTAGTAGTAGCCTGCGGAGACCCGCGAGGGACGAGATCGGTCCTGGTCCTCGGCGGGTTTGCGTGGAAAATGGCGCCCGGTGATCCGTAAGGCGGATATGCGGCAGCCCGTCACGCGGTACGGCCGCGCCCTGGGCGGGTGAGCAAGGGAGTCTGCCGTCCGTGATGCATGTCGGGCAGTCACTGCTCCTTGTGGTCGTGGAGCAGAAGCCGAAATGAGCGCATGCATCGCCTCATCCCGATGCACCGCGTTTCGACCGCCGCTGCGGGCCGGGCCGGGCTGTCGGCGGGCGCGGGTACCGTGCCGCGTCACGCGTCCGCTCGCCTCGAAAGCCTCGCAGATGTCCGCCACCGACGTCGACGCCGCCGCCCCGGCGCGGCCGCACGACGACAGCCCGTTCGTGCGTGCCTGCCGTGGCCTGCCCCACGACCGGGTCCCCGTCTGGTTCATGCGTCAGGCCGGCCGCGCGCTGGCGGAGTACCGCGCCATCCGTAGGGAGCACACCTTCGAGGAGGTGGTGCACACCCCCGAGCTCGCGGCCGAGGTGACCCTGCAGCCCGTCCGTCGCTACGGCGTCGACGCGGCGATCCTGTTCTCCGACATCGTCACGCCGGTGCAGGCCCTGGGCATGGGGGTCGAGATCAAGCCGGGCGTCGGTCCCGTCGTCGACCAGCCGATACGCAGCGCGGCCGACCTCGTCCGGTTGCGCCCGCTCGACCCCGAGGCCGACCTCGGTTTCGTGCTCGACACCGTGTCGATCCTGGTCGACGAACTGACCGTCCCGCTCATCGGCTTCGCGGGCGCACCGTTCACGGTCGCGAGCTACCTGATCGAGGGCGGCCCGTCGAAGTCCTACACCCGCACCAAGGCGATGATGTACGCCGAGGAGGCGACCTGGCACCGGCTGCTCGAACGCCTGGCCGACATCACCATCGCGTCGCTGACCGCGCAGGTCGGCCGCGGGGCAAGCGCGGTCCAACTGTTCGACTCGTGGGCGGGCGCGCTGCATCCGACCGACTACGACCGTTTCGTGCTGCCCCACAGCCGTCGCATCCTCGACGAGGTCGGGGCGCTCGGCGTCCCGCGCATCCACTTCGGCGTGGCCACCGGTGAACTGCTCGGCGCGATGGCGGCCGATGGCGCGGCCGACGTCGTCGGCGTCGACTGGCGGGTCCCGCTCGCCGACGCCCGCCGCCGCATCCCGACCGGCACCGGCATGCAGGGCAACCTCGAACCGGCGGTCTGCCTCGGCCCGTGGGACGGCGTCGAGGCCCGCGTCCGCGACGTGCTCGACGCCGCAGACGGCGCGGTCGACCACGTGTTCAACCTCGGTCACGGGGTGCTGCCGGCGACCGACCCGGCGGTGCTGGAGCGTGTCGTCGACCTCGTGCACCGCGAGGGCCGGGTCACCGACCGCCGTGGCCGCGGCGCGGAGCCCACGCAGGGAGCGAAGACCGATGGCTGAGGTCGCCATCGCGTTGCTCGGCGGCGCCGGACTGACCGCCGCGCTCGGCGAGCGCACCGGCGCGACCGTCGTCGCGACCACCCCGGAGGACCATCTCGAGATGGCGGGCCGGCTCGGTGACGACGCCGACCTGGTCGTGGGCATGGCCGCCGTGCCGTGGCCGGTGCTTCCCGAACTGCACGCCGAGGGCTCGGCCACCCTGCCCGCGTACGCCGGTGTGGTGTCGTGGTACGCGCTGCCGCAACTGGCCGACGCGCTGGCCCAGGCGGTTGCCCCGGGCGCCAGGGCCGGGGCCCACGTGCTGGTCACCGCACCGGACCCCGGCGAGGACACGGCCCCCGAGGACCTGATGTTCCTGCGTGAGGTCGCCGCCGCCGTCGAGGCCCGCGTCGACCTGGCCTCGCGCTCGATCGCCTGGCGGGGCGAGACCCGGACGCCGACCGCCGTCGCGGCCCTGACCAGCGTCGTCGAGGCGCACGACAAGCGCGACATCATCGAGTGTCCGGTCGCGCCCGGCACCGGTGCCGACCCCGCGCTGACGCTCGCCGCCGAGGAGCTCGGTGCCCGGCTGACCTGCGTCGACCTCGGGCGGGCGACCCTGCTCGACCTGCTGACCACCGTGGTGGGCACGGTCGCCGGCCACGAACTCGACGACGACGGCCTGTCGTGAGCCGCACTGCGTCGCCGTGGCCCGCGCCCCGCACCCGCCGGGCCGGCCGGCTGCGTGTGGCCGTCGTCGGCGGCGGTATCACGGGCCTGGCCACCGCCTGGCACCTGCGCGACCGGGCCGACGTGACCGTCCACGAGGCATCCGACCGTCTCGGCGGCGAGATCCGCACGATCGACCTGGTCGGCGCACCGATGGACGTCGGGGCCGACGCGTTCCTCGCCCGCCACCCGGAGGGTGAGCGGTTGGTCCGCGCCCTGGGATTCGGTGACGACGACCTCGTCGCCCCCGCCACCGGACAGGTGCACGTCTGGACCCGTGGCCGCCTGCGGCCGCTGCCCGGTGCAACCGTCTTCGGCGTGCCGACCGACCTGCCAGCCCTTGCCCGGAGCGGGGTGTTGTCGCCTGCTGCACTCGCGCGGGCCGCCGCCGAGCCGCTGCTGCCCCGCCGCAGGACGGCAGGCGACCGCAGCGTGGCCGACCTCGTCGCCGAAAGGTTCGGTCCGGCCGTCGTCGACGCGCTGGTCGAGCCCCTGCTCGGGGGCGTCTACGCCGGACGTGCAGACCGCCTGAGCGCCGAGGCGACCGTCCCGCAGGTCTGGCGCGCCGCCGCCGAACACCGCTCGCTGCTGCAGGGGCTGCGCGAGCAGCGGGCTGCCACCGCCGCCGCCGACCGACCGGTCTTCCTGACCGTGCGGGGCGGCATGGGACGCATCGTCGAGCGGCTGCGCGAGGACCTCGCCGACCGGGTCCACCTCGACTCCGCGGTGACCTCCCTCCGACGCCAGGACGGGGCGTGGCACCTGCAGGTGCCGGGACGGTCCGTCGTCGCCGACCGCGTGGTGGTTGCGGTCCCCCCCGCGGCTGCGGCCCGGCTGCTGGTCGGGCTCGACGACGGGGCGGCGCGCGAACTGGCCGGGATCGTGACCGCGTCGGTCGGCGTGGTGGCCCTGGCCTACGACCACGCCGACGCCGTCGACGTCCCCGCCGGCAGCGGCCTGCTGGTGCCGCGCAGCGAGGGGCGCAGCATCAAGGCCGTGACCATCGCCTCGCGCAAGTGGCCCCACCACGCCAACCGAGAGCACTTCGTGCTGCGGGCGAGCGTGGGGCGTGTCGATGATGCCTCGGCACTCGACCTCGACGACGATGAACTGGTCGCCCGGGTCGACGCCGAGGTAGCTGAGGCGCTCGGCATCCGCGGGCGCGCTCGGGCCTCGCTCGTCCAACGCTGGCCGGACGCCCTGCCCCAGTACGACGTCGGCCACCGCGCGCGCGTCGACCGCATCCGCCACGCCGTCGACGCCCATCCCGGCCTGTACGTCGGGGGAGCGGCACTGGACGGTCTCGGCATCGCCGCCCGCGCCAAGGACGCCGAACGCCTCGCCGACGCGGTCATGGACTCCGCCCGCTGAGCGTGGTCGAAGGTCAGTCGGACCCAACCGGTTCGAGCAGTTCGGGGCCCTCGTTGCGCACGTTGTTGACCCGGTCGACGATCGGCGTCGCCGTCAGGCGCGGCGGACCGAGGGCGGCGACGGCGTCGACCAGGTGCGGCGCGTCGTCCTCGGACGCGGTCAGCCAGTCGGCCCACAGCCGCTTGGGCAGCATCACCGGCATGCGGTCGTGCAGCCGTTCCATCTCGCCGCGCGCGGCGGTGGTCACGATCGCGGTGGAGAACAGCGGGTCCGCCTCGTCCACCTGCGGGTCACGCCAGACGGTCCAGATCCCGGCGAACGCCAGCGGTTCGCCGTCGGGGTCGGCGAGGTGGTACGGCTGTTTCTTGTCGCCGTCGGGCTGCGCCTGCCACTCGTAGAAGCCGTCGGCGGGTAACAGGCAGCGACGGCGCTGGAACGCCTCGGCGAACATCTTCGACGACGCCACCGTCTCGATCCGGGCGTTGATCGGCTGTCGCGATCCCTTGAGCTGCTTCGTCCAGAACGGCACGAATCCCCAGCGCAGCGAGCCGAGCCGCCGCGAGCCGTCCTTGTCGATGACGGCGTAGACCTCCTGGGTCGGCGCGACGTTCCAGCGCTGCGGCAGCGGCTCGGTGCGCACCTCGTCGACCTCGAACGCCTCGGCGAGCTGTTCGGGCTGGGACAACGACAGGAAGCGACCGCACACGTCCGTACCACGCGGGGAGGGGGACGGGAGGCTACCGGCCAGTTGCGGACGTTTCCGGGCCGCGCCGGGGCTACTACCCTCATGGGTCGGCCGGTACAGCAGGCTGCCGTCGACGAGGAGGCTCGGTCGTGTCCGAGGACGCGCACGAGATCGCCCAGCGCATCGTCCGTGAGGTGCTCGAGGCCCATGAGGCTCGCGAGGCCGAGGCCGAGGTCGCGCGTTCCGCCCCGACCGCCGGTGCCGATGCCCCGGCGGCCGTCGAGATCGACCTACGCGACGCATCGGCGGCCCTGACCGCCGACGCCACGGCGGCCGTGCTCGACGACAGCGTCGCCCGCCAGACCGCCCGACGGATCGTCGCCGAGGTACTGGAGGCGCACGCCGCGGCCGAGCGCGACACCGACGAGGGTCTGCCGGTCGCGGCCGAGGGCGAGTCGGCCGGGCCGGCGTCGGCGACCCCCGTGCTCCACCCGGTCACGGGTCGTCCTGCCGTCCTGCCCTCCATGCCCGAAGAGCCCGATGTCGACGGCCCGGCCGACGTCGCCGACGACGCGGCGGCCATCGCCCGTCGGATCGTCGCCAGCGTGCTCAACCAGCGGCCGAAGGCCGACGACGGTCCGCCCCCGCTGCCCGAGCACGTGCGCCGGCCCGCAGCCGTCGAGCCGACCCACGCGCCCGTAAGCGAGGACCACGAGCCGGTGGTCGAGGACGACGTCCCGGTCCCAGCAGCGGCGGACCCGGTCATCGTCGACGACGCGCCGGTGGCCGAGGAGCTGGATCCGGGGGCCGAGGAGGTGGACCCGACCGCCGAGGCGTCCGACGCGGACAGCACCGTGCAGATCGCTCCGGTGGTCGTCCGCGGCTCACACCGGCTCGTCCGGTCGGAGCCCGCCGCCGAGCCCGTGCAGTTCGACGCGTCCGAGCCGGAGCCGGAGCCGGAACCCGCGCCATTCCTCGAGCCTGAGCCCGAACCTGATCCGGCCCCCGAGGCCACCGCCGTGCTCGCCGCGGACGACCCGGCCGCAGACGAAGGCGCGGCCGACGACCCCGCCGCGGACGACCCCGCCGGGGCCGACGCGACGATGCGGGTGCCGATCGCCACGCTCGAGCGTCCGGTCGTCCACGACACCGCGGCGGAACCGACCATGTCGCTGCCGTCGGCCGAGCCGCCGCGACGCACCGGCCGCTGGTTGATCGCCAGCATCCTCGGCGCCGTCGCCCTCGCGGTGCTGCTACCCCTGGCTGTCGAGGCACTGCGCACGCTCGTGTCGCTGTCGTAGCGCGCGCCGTCCGGTCAGTGCGCCGCCCACACCTCGGCGTACCACGGCGGTGATGCGGGAACGGGGCCGGGTGGCGGGAACCGGTCGGCTGCCTCGTCGGTGAGGTCGAGGGTGAAGATCACACCGGGGCCACCGGGAAACATCACGTCGAGGTCCGGCCGCCGGACGAAGCCGGCACGCTCGTACATCCGGTGGGCCCGCGTCATCCACGACATCGACGAGATGAACAGCCGGTGTCGCCCGGCCTCGCCGGCACGTTGCCGGCACGCGTCGACCAGCCGCGGGCCGACCCCGCGTCCCTGCGCGTCCGGGTCGACGGCCAGGACGCGGAAGCCGCTGTCGCCGTGGGGCGGCTCGGGTCCCTCCCACTCCCCGTCGCCGGGCTCGACATAGGTGGCCGTGCCGACCACCTCGCCCTCGGCGACGGCGACGAGCAGCGCCGTGACGCTGTCCAGGCGCAGCAGCGGATCGGCCAACCACGCGCGGTAGTCGCCGCCGATCTCGCCGAAGCGGTCATAGGCATCGAGGGTCAACCGCCCGACCCGCTCGGCCTCGTCGAGGCGCATGCCGCGCACCCGGATCGGCACCGGCCCGCGGGAGTCGGCCGTGGCCACGAACACCCGGTGCCCGAGCCGGGTCGGTACCGGGCGGGGCAGCCGGTCCTCGCCGCCGAGGTAGCGCGCCAGCAGGCGGCGGGCATCGTCGACCGCATCGAAGGCGAACACGGTGTCGAGCACGTCGACGGCGAAGCCGCGGTCGGCGAACCACCAGGCGGGCTCACCCCCGCTGGCCGTGCCGAGGCCGGTCAACTCGTCGTCGCCGGCGTTGGCGACCAGCACGATCGGCCCGCCCGGCCTCACCACGCGGTGGAGTTCGGCGAGACCTCGGGACGGGTCCATGGCGTGCGGGAAGAAGTAGGCCCAGGTGGCGTAGGCGGCATCGAAACTGCCGTCGGCGAAGGGCAGGTCGCCGGCGACGCCGCGCACGAACGACACCCGCGGATGGTCGGTCCGCTGCGCGACCATCCCGGCCGCCGGCTCGAGCGCGACGACCTCCCGGCCGCGCTCGGCCAGGCGGCGTGCGGTGAACCCGTCGCCCGCCCCGACGTCGAGCACGAGCCCCTGCCGGGGAAGAACGGCGTCGAGGCGCTCGACGACGTGCCCGTCACGATCCATGGCCGCGCGCTCGATCGCGAACAGATCCGGTTCGGTGGCGCCGTAGAAGGGGATGATCGTCACGCGTGTCGTCCTGGGGGCCCGGGGCGGTGGCGCAAGCTAGCCGCCGTCCCGCACCGTCGAGGACGCGGGCGATGCCCATCGCACCGAGCCGTCTGCGAGGCTCACGGCGGTCACCCCGGCGACCTGACCCACGTCCCGGACGAGGGCCGTCTGCTCCTCGACGCCGACCAGGGCGTCGATGGGACGCTCGAACCGGACCCGACCCTCGGCCGTCTCCACGACCTGCAACAGGTCCCCGCCTGCCCCATGCGAGCCGACCATGACGATGCGGTCCTCGTCCGCCACGACGATACGGGTGGTCTCGGCGCCGGTCGTCAGCAGCCAGCGCGGTGTGCCGTCATGGGCCAGCACGGTCGTGGTCGCACCCCAGGCGAGCACGACCCCGTCGTCGTATGGCCGGATGCTGATCGCGGTCAGCGCACCACGCGTGTCGAGGCCGAGTTCTTCGAGGTCGACATCGAAGACGGGTGCCGAGCCGGTGGCCTCGGAAGCCACGAGGCGACGCCCATCGACGGCGACGAGCAGGCCGCCGCCGATGGCCTTCGCGGTCGCCGCGCGGACGCCGGCGGGTCGCGCCGGCGGGGTGTCGACGGCGACGACGTCCTGCCGTGGCGAGCGCAACGGGTCCGCACAGCAGCGGTACGCGTCGACGGCGAGGACGGCCGCCAACACCAGCACCGGGGCGCTGATCGCCGCCGCCACGACGAACTGCCGTGAGGGCCGGCTGATCGGACGGGCCGGCCGTCCGCAGGGCAGCGGCGCGCCACAGTCTCCGCACCACCGGGCGCGCTGGTCCCGCCACGTGGTGCGGCACTCGGGACAGTCGCGCTCGAGCATCTCGTCCGCCGTCGGGCCGCTGCCACCAGGGTACGCGGCTGGCTCATTCCCCCTGGATCAGTTCCAGTTCGAGCGTCTGCTCGATCTCGGCCAGCAAACGCCCGAGCAGGTCGGCGCGTGCGGCGAGGCTTGCGGTCTCGAGCACCCGCTGCGCGTCGAGCGGGTTGAGCGGCGCGAGCACCGCGGCCTGCCATGCCGCGGTGGCGGGATCCTCGGCGAACGCGAGCGTGGCCGGCGCGCCCTCGCGTCCGAGCTCGGCCTGCATGGCCAACACGTGCCGCAACCGTGCGGTGAGGTCGCCGGGCAACGGCTCGCCGGCGATCCCCGGCTCGTCGAACGCGGTCGTCTCCGCCACCGGATACGGGTCGTCCGGTAGCCACCGTTCGACGCGGACCCGGCGCGTCCCCACCGTCACGACCAGCCAGCGGCCGTCCTCGAGTTCCTCGGCCTCGAGGACCCTGGCGACGGTGCCGACGGTGTAGCGCTGGTCGTCGCCCCCGACCTCGTGACCCCGGCTGATCAGGACCACGCCGAACTCCCGGCCGCCGTCCATGACGTCGTGCATCAGGGTGCGGTAGCGGGGTTCGAAGACGTGCAGGGGCAGCACCATGTGCGGCAGCAGGACGGTGCCGAGCGGGAACATCGGCAGGACGGCCACGATGTCCTCCTCGACCGGGTCCTCGGACGGTGTTCGTCGCCAGGTGCTGCCCGGGTGGGATGCGTGCGTTCCCGGCACCGGCACGCGAGCCTACGGGCCCTCAGCGTGCCGGCCCGGTGACCTCGACCTGCCTCGGGCGTGGAACGGCCAGGCAACCGTGGTCGGCGCCGACGGCCGCGAGCCCGGCCCGGTCACCGTCGGCCAACTCGACGGGTCCTGATCCGGGGTGCACGGCCATCAAC
>Ga0208490_100982_pt1 | contig 12598 bp, 13 predicted proteins | sample SubbioAug_CSWold_FD_184818 | JGI IMG/M metagenome (GOLD analysis project Ga0208490, IMG submission 184818) | Serpentinite rock and fluid subsurface biosphere microbial communities from McLaughlin Reserve, California, USA - CR11Aug_CSWold (SPAdes) | ecosystem: Environmental > Terrestrial > Deep...
CCCGCCACACCTTCGAGTCCTACGCCCGCTACTACGAGGAGTCGTTCCGGCTGCCCGACCGGACCGTGGCCGAGCTCGACGCCGGCTTCACCCAAGAGGGCTACGAGCACCTCGAGGCGGCCATCCGAGCGGGCACCGGCGCCATCATGGCGATGCCGCACCTCGGCGGGTGGGAGTGGTCCGGGTTCTGGCTCACCCGGGTCAAGGGCATCCCGGCCAGCGTGGTGGTGGAGCGGCTCGAGCCGCCTGCCCTGTTCGACTGGTTCGCCGACCTCCGGCGCTCCTTCGGCCTCGAGGTCATCCCCCTCGGGCCTGAGGCCGGTGCCGCCACCGCCCGGGCCCTGAAGGCCAACCGGGTCCTCGGGCTCCTCTGCGACCGGGACCTCACCGGCACCGGCCCGGAGGTGGAGTTCTTCGGCGAGCGGACCACGCTGCCGGGCGGCCCGGCCACCCTCGCGCTGCGCAGCGGGGCGCCGCTGCTTCCCACCGCCATCTACTTCGACGGGCCGCGCCGGCACGGGCTCGTGCTGCCGCCCCTCGACACCAGCCGCCACGGGAAGCTTCGGGAGGACGTGCAGCGGGTCACGCAGGACCTCGCCCACGCCCTCGAGGTCCTCATCCGGCGCGCCCCGGAGCAGTGGCACCTCCTCCAGCCCAACTGGCCGTCGGATCGGGAGGCCTCGTAGGCCGGGGCGACCGGTGCCATAGGGTTGCCCTGTGCGCGTCGGTCTGGTCTGCCCCTACTCGCTGACCATCCCTGGTGGCGTGCAGGGCCAGGTGCTCGGCCTGGCGCGGTCCCTCCGGGTCCTCGGGCACGAGGTCCGGGTGCTCGCCCCCTGCGACGGGCCACCCCCCGACGCGGGCGTCACCCCCCTCGGCCGCAGCGTGCCCACCGCCGCCAACGGATCCGTGGCCCCGCTGGCCCCGGATCCGTCGGCGCAGCTGCGCACGATCCGAGCGCTGCGCGACGAGGACTTCGACGTCGTCCACCTCCACGAGCCGATCGCGCCGGGCCCCACGATGACGACGCTGCTGTTCGGCTCGGCCCCCATGGTGGGGACCTTCCACGCAGCCGGGGAGAGCGCGGCCTACCGCTACGCCGGCTGGGCCCTGAAGCGGCTGGCCGACCGCCTGCAGCACCGCTGCGCCGTCTCGCCCGACGCCCAACGGCTCGCCCAGACCCACCTCGGGGGTCGCTACCAGCTCGTGTTCAACGGCGTCGAGGTCGACCACTTCGCCCACGGGCCGGTCCACCCCGCCGAGCAGCCGACCATCTTCTTCCTCGGCCGCCACGAGCCCCGCAAGGGCCTCGACGTCCTCCTGGCCGCCCTCCAGGAGCTGCCCGACGACGTGCGCCTCTGGGTCGGCGGCGACGGCCCCCAGACCGATGACCTCCGTCGCCAGCACGGCCACGACCGTCGCATCGAGTGGCTCGGGCGCATCTCCGACGAGGAGCGGGCGGCGAGGATGCGGGGGGCGACGGTCTACTGCTCGCCGTCGGTGCGGGGCGAGAGCTTCGGCATGGTGCTCCTCGAGGCCATGGCAGCCGGCTGCGCGCTGGTGGCGTCGGACCTCGACGGCCACCGCAACGTGGCCACCGACGGCGTCGACGCCCTCCTCACCCCGATCGGCGACGCGCACGCCCTGGCCAAGGCGCTGGCCCGCGTCCTCGACGACGCGCCCCTGCGCCAGGAGCTCGTGGCGGGGGGCCGTCGACGGGCCGACGAGCTCTCGATGGACCGCCTGGCCCAGCTCTACGCCGAGGTGTACGCCTCGATCGCGGCCGGGCACCCGGCTCGGGACTGAGCGCCGGGGGCTCTACAGTGGGCCGTCCCTCGACCAGGAGCACGAAACCGTGACCATCGTCTGGATCCTGCTGGCCGTGGTCGTCCTCGTGGCGATCTACGTCATCGTCACCTACAACGGCCTCGTCTCGCTGCGGAACAAGATCGAGAACGCCTGGGCGCAGATCGACGTCCAGCTCAAGCGCCGGTACGACCTCATCCCCAACCTCGTCGAGACCGTGAAGGGCTACGCCGCCCACGAGCGCCAGACCCTCGAGGCCGTCATCCAGGCCCGCAACGTGGCGCTGGCCGCGGAGGGCCCGCACGACCAGGCCGAGGCCGAGAACCTGATCACGGGTGCCCTGAAGTCCGTGTTCGCGCTCGCCGAGGCCTACCCGGACCTGAAGGCGAACCAGAACTTCCTGAACCTGCAGGAGGAGCTGTCAGGAACGGAAGGCCGCATCGCCTACGCCCGGCAGTACTACAACGACTCCGTCTACCGCTACAACACGAAGATCCAGTCGTTCCCCGCCAACACCATCGCGTCGCGGTTCCGGTTCAGCGAGCGCGAGTACTTCGAGGCCGAGGGTGATGCCCGAGGCCCCGTCTCGGTCGACTTCGGGCAGGGTTCGGGCACCCCTGCCACGCCGCCAGGGGGCGCCGCCACGCCCCCCTCCGCGCCCCCTGCGCCCTGACCGGCTCAGGCCCCACCCCCCGCCAAGGACCCTGAACCCCCGGTGTACGACCAGGTCGCCCAGAACAAGCGTCGCTCCGTCCTGCTGATCGCGGGCTTCGTGCTGCTCGTGGTGGCGGTCGGCTTCGCCATCAACCTCCTCGTCGGCGGGGGTCCCACCTTCACCGTGGTCGCGGTGGTGATCGCCGGCGGCTCGGCCGCCTTGTCGTACTGGAAGTCCGATGCGATCGCGCTCGCCGTCAGCCGGGCCAGGCCGGCGCCGGTGGAGCAGTACCCGAGGCTGCACAACCTCGTCGAGGGCCTCTGCATCGCCGGCGGGCTGCCCAAGCCCCGGATCTACGTCATCGACGACCCGTCGCCGAACGCCTTCGCCACCGGGCGCAACCCGAAGCACGCCGCCATCGCGGTGACCACCGGGCTGCTCGAGCGGATGAACCGGGTCGAGCTCGAGGGCGTGGTGGCCCACGAGCTCAGCCACATCAAGAACTACGACATCCTCGTGTCGACGCTGGCCGTGACCCTCGTCGGCGTCGTCGCCATCATCGCCGACCTCGGCGTGCGGATGATGTGGTTCGGGATGGGACGCAGCCGCAACAACCGCGGCGACGCCCACAGCTCAGGCCCTCTGGCCATCCTCGCCCTGCTCGGCTTCGGCCTGCTGATCCTCTCGCCGATCATCGCCAAGGTGCTCCAAGCCACGATCAGCCGCCGTCGGGAGACGCTCGCCGACGTCTCGGCGGTCGAGCTCACCCGCTACCCACCGGGGCTCATCTCCGCCCTCGAGAAGCTGCGGGACGACTACACCGTGGTCGGCTCCACGTCCCACGCCACCGCCCACCTCTGGATCGAGCAGCCCCAGGCGGTCAGCGAGGACGAGGGGAAGATCTCCCGGCTCAACCGCATGTTCGACACCCACCCCCCGCTCGAGGAGCGCATCTCGCTCCTGCGAGAGCTCTAGCCCCGACCATCCGCGCGCCGCCCCCACCCGAGCGCCACCCTGGATGGTCGTCCCCTCGGAGGTCCCGATGCTCGCCCGAGCCCTCGACACCACCCGCAAGCGCGTCGTCGCCACCGCCGTTCTCCTCGCCCTGCTGATCGGCGGGGTGGCCGTCCTCCTGGCCGGAGAGGGCGTGGAGGCGGCCGGTCCTGCCACCACCGCTGCGCCCACCACCACGACGACCGAGGCCACCACCACGACCGCGCCCCTCCCGCTGGCGCCGCTCACCGGGCTGCCGAGCGACGCCGGCGACCGCCTCAGCCGCCCCGCACTGTTCGTGAAGGTCGACAACCACGCTGACGCCCGTCCCCACGCCGGCCTGAACCAGGCGGACCTCGTCATCGAGGAGCGGGTGGAGTCGAACCTCAGCCGCCTGGCGGCCGTGTTCCACTCCCAGGACGCCGACGCGGTCGGGCCCGTGCGCTCGACCCGGACCACCGACCTCGACCTGGCCGTGCTCTTCGGGCGGCCGATCTTCGCCTCCTCCGGGGGCAACGACCACATCCTCGCTGCGCTCCGACGAGCGAACGTGGTCGACGTCGGCCACAACCGCGGCGGCGCCGGCTTCTGGCGCGAGCGGGGCCGACCGGCGCCCCACAACCTCTTCGCGGCCACCGAAGCGCTCCGCGCCAAGGCCGGCGAGCAGCCGCCCCCGCCCGCTCCTGTCTTCACCTACCGGGCCGAGGGCGACCCGCTCCCGACCGGTGCCGTGCCCGCCAGCGGCGTGGCGCTGAGCTTCGGCGGACCGGAGGTCTCGCGCTTCAGCTGGGACGCCGGTCGGGCAGCCTGGCTCCGCAGCCAAGCCGGCGCCCCCCACGTCGACACCGCCGGCGAGCAGCTCGCCCCCGCCAACGTCGTCGTCCTCGAGATCCAGTACCGCTTCTCCAAGGGGACCACCGAGTCGAGCCCCCACGGCATCACCACCGGCGAGGGGCGGGCGCTCGTCTTGACCGCCGGCCATGTGGTCGAGGGACGCTGGGTGCGCCCCGGAGCGGGTGACCCCCTCCAGCTGCTCGCCGCCGACGGCACGCCCATCTCGCTCACCCCGGGCCAGACCTTCCTCGAGCTGCCGCCGGCCGGCGGCGCCGAGGTGCTCTAGCCCGCTCATCCAGGGAGCTCCCCATGATCCCGTCGTTCCTCGAATCCCCCCGCAACCGGGTCATCGCCGTCGTCGTCGCCATCGTGCTGGCGGCCGGCGTGGGGGTCGGGCTGGCCTCGCTGTCCGGTGACGAAGAGGCCGCCCCGACCACCACCACGACGACCACCACGACCGAGCCCACCACCACGACCACCGAGGCCCCGGCCGCGGTGGCGCCCCTCACCGGGCTGCCGGACCCCGGCACCGGCCACACGGCTCGTCCGGCGCTGGTCGTGAAGCTCGACAACGTCGAGCCCAAGGCCCGTCCGCAGGCCGGCCTCAACCAGGCCGACGTGGTCTACGAGGAGCGGGTGGAGGGCAGCGTCACGCGCCTGCTCGCCGTGTTCCACTCCGCCGACGCGGCCCCCGTCGGCCCGGTGCGATCGGCCCGCAGCTCCGACATCGCCATCTTCACCCCGCTCAACCGGCCGTACTTCGCCTGGAGCGGCGCCAACCCCACCTTCGCCGGCCTCATCCGGGCCTCAGCGGTCGTCGACGTCGGCTACGACGCCCAGAGCGGCCAGTACGTCCGCGAGCGGGGCCGGCCGGCACCGAGCAACCTCATGCTGCGCAGCACCGTCGACGTGCTCAGCATCCCGGTCGAGGGCTCGGGCCCGCCCCCGCCGATCTTCAGCTTCCGGGCCGAGGGCGAGAGCACCCCGCACCTCGAACCGGTCACCGCCGTCCGGGTGACCTACGGCTCGAGCGCCGGCAGCGCCCCCGTCGAGTACCGGTGGAACGGCGAGGGTTGGGCGCGCACCCAGAAGGGCACGCCCCACGTCGACGCCGCCGGCGTCCAGGTGGCCCCGGCCAACGTCATCATCCAGTTCACCCCGTACCACGGCACCGGCGTGGCCGATCAGTTCGGCAGCGACATCCCGGAGGCCGCGCTCGTGGGTGAGGGCGACGCATGGATCCTCACCAACGGGGGTCTCGTACCCGCCCGCTGGAGCAAGCCCAGCCTCGAGGCCATCACCACCTACCTCGATGCCGACGGCAACCCCGTGAAGCTCACCCCGGGCCGCACCTGGGTCGCCCTCCCGCCCCCCGGCGAGGGCACCAAGCTCTGACGCCGCGTGGGTGTGGGTTCCTGCGCCGAGACGGCTCGAGACGGCACACCGACGTCGTCCGGTACCGGCTTCGAGGATCGGGGGGCGCGCCGGTACGCTGCGGGCATGGCCGACGCTCCCTCCCGTCCCATCAGCCACGACACCGGCACCGTCCGGGTGAAGCGCGGGCTGGCCGAGATGCTGAAGGGCGGCGTCATCATGGACGTCGTCGATCCCGAGCAGGCCAAGATCGCCGAGGACGCCGGTGCGGTGGCCGTCATGGCCCTCGAGCGGGTGCCCTCCGACATCCGCCGGGACGGCGGGGTCGCCCGCATGAGCGACCCGGAGATGATCGAGGGCATCAAGGCGGTCGTGACCATCCCGGTCATGGCCAAGGCCCGGATCGGCCACTTCGTCGAGGCGCAGGTCCTCGAGGCGCTCGGCGTCGACTACGTCGACGAGTCCGAGGTCCTCACGCCCGCCGACGAGGCCCACCACATCGACAAGTGGGCCTTCACCGTCCCCTTCGTGTGCGGCGCCACCAACCTCGGGGAGGCCCTGCGCCGCATCGCCGAGGGCGCCTGCATGATCCGCTCGAAGGGTGAGGCCGGCACCGGCAACGTCGTCGAGGCCGTCCGCCACCTGCGCTCGATCACGGGCGACATCCGCAGGATCACCCAGGCCGACGGCGCCGAGCTCTACGACTGGGCCAAGCGCCTCCAGGCCCCGGTCGGGCTCGTCCAGGAGATCGCCGAGACCGGTGAGCTGCCGGTGCCGCTGTTCTGCGCCGGGGGCCTCGCCACCCCGGCCGACGCCGCGCTCGCCATGCAGCTCGGCGCCCAGGCGGTGTTCGTCGGCTCGGGCATCTTCAAGTCCGACGACCCGGCCCGCCGGGCCAAGGCCATCGTCGAGGCCACCACCCACTTCACCGACCCCTCCATCATCGCCAAGGTGTCCCGCGGGCTCGGCTCGGCCATGCCCGGGCTCGAGATCGGCTCGCTCGACCAGACCTTCGCCGACCGCGGCTGGTAGCCGCAGCGGGTCGGGCCGGTAGCATCGGCTCCTCATGCGAAGCGCAGCGAGGCCCCCAGGTGAAGGTCGGCGTCCTGGCCCTGCAGGGCGCCGTGGGCGCGCACGCCTCCGCGCTGCGCCGCCTCGGCGCTGAGTCCCGCGAGGTCCGGACCTCGGCCGACCTCGGCGAGGTGGATGCCCTCGTCCTGCCCGGCGGCGAGTCGACCACGATGTCGATGCTCCTCGAGAGCGCCGAGCTCTTCGACCCGCTCGCGGCCCGCCTCGCAGAGGGCCTGCCCGCTCTCGGGACCTGTGCCGGGATGATCCTGCTCGGGGCCGAGATCCTCGACGGACGTCCCGACCAGCGCTGCTTCGGCGCGATCGACATCGGGGTGCGGCGCAACGCGTTCGGGCGCCAGGTCGACTCCTTCGAGGCCGACCTCGCCGTCGACGGGCTCGCCGGGGCTCCGTTCCGGGCTGTGTTCATCCGGGCCCCCTTCGTCGAGCGGATCGGCCCCGAGGTCGAGGTGCTGGCCTCCGTCGACGGCCATCCCGTGGTGTGCCGGCAGGGCCCGGTCACCGTCACCGCCTTCCACCCGGAGCTCACCGACGACCTCCGGATCCACCAGCGCTTCCTCGAGGAGATCTGAGCTCGGGCAGCGACGCAGCGCGCCACCGCCCGACCAGGGGCGCCGGCCTGGGGCCGGCCCTGCAACCGCACGACAAGGAGAGCGATGTCCGGTCATTCCAAGTGGGCCACCATCAAGCACAAGAAGGGTGCCGCCGACGCCGCTCGCGGCAAGCTCTTCGCCAAGCTGATCCGCCAGGTGGAGGTGGCGGCGCGCGAGGGCGGGGGAGATCCCGACATGAACCCCACGCTGCGCACGATGTACCAGAAGGCCCGTGACGCTTCGGTGCCCCTCGACACGATCGAGCGGGCGATCAAGCGGGGCACCGGCGAGCTCGAAGGCGTCACCTACGAGCAGATCACCTACGAGGGCTACGCGCCGGGCGGCGTCGCCGTGCTCATCGACGTGCTCACCGACAACCGGAACCGCACCGGCGCCGAGGTCCGCAGCATCTTCACGAAGCACGGCGGCTCCATGGCCGAGCCCGGCGCGGTGGCGTGGCAGTTCGAGCGCAAGGGCGTCGTCCTGGCCGACCGTGCCGCCGAGGAGGACGACCTCATGCTCGCCGCCCTCGACGCCGGAGCCGAGGACATCGCCGACGACGGTGAGACCTGGCGCATCACCACCGGCCCCACCGACGTCCACGCGGTGCGCACCGCCCTGGAGGAGGCCGGGATCGCCGTGTCGTCGTCCGAGCTCACGATGGTCCCCACCTCCACGGTGGCCGTCGACACGGAGGAGGCCGCCAGGAAGGTGCTGAAGCTCGTCGACGCGCTGGACGACAACGACGACGTGCAAGACGTGTTCGGCAACTTTGACATCCCCGACGCCGTCCTCGAGGCGATCGAGGCCTGATGGCCGCCGAGGTGGGGCACCCGGCCCCGGACTTCACGCTCGACGGCATCGACCGCAGCACCGGTGGGGACGGCGCCGTGCGCTCGTTCTCCCTCTCCGCCTACCGAGGCACGCCGGTCGTGCTCGTGTTCTACCCGGGAGACAACACGGCGGTCTGCACCCGGCAGCTCAACAGCTACACGGAGGATGTCGATCGGTTCGCTTCGGTCGGCGCGCAGGTGCTGGCCATCAGCCCGCAGTCGGTGGAGAGCCATGAGGACTTCTCCTGCAAGCAGGGCGGCTTCGCCTTCCCGCTCCTGGCCGACACCGACAAGGCGGTCGGCGAGGCCTATGGGATCCTCGGCCCGCTCGGGTTCTACCGGCGCTCGGTCTTCGTCGTGGACGCCGAGGGGGTCCTGCGGTACGTCCACCGGGCCGTCGCCGGGCTGACCTTCCGCAGCACCGACGACCTCGTCGAGGCGGTGCGGGCCGCGTCCTGAGCGGTGCTACTGCTCGTCGGCCACGCCGAGCAGGCGAGCCCGGGTGACCGAGCGGACCCCGCGCCAGAGCGCGAGGACGGCCAGGACCCACGCCGCCGCCCCCACGTACCAGGCCAGGGACGCACCGCCGTAGAGGCTGCCGGTGGCCTGGCTGTAGGCCACCATGATGAGCGGCAGGCTCACCAGCGCTGACGCCTGCTGGGCCGCCGCGGTGGACTTCACCTTGGCCGACAGTCGCAGCACGAGCGAGAGGGTGAGCGCCAGGAACGGCGGCACCACCCAGAGCATCAGCACCCACCACTGGGGGGTGGGGAAGAACCAGCCGCCCACGTCGGGGCCCACGATCGTGTTCACGATGAGGGCGTAGATGCCGAAGCCGACGATCGTGGTCAGGTACCCGGGGACCAGGCTGGCGGCCAGCTTCCCGTAGAAGATCTCCCGGATCCCGGCGGGGGAGTGGGCGAGGAACTCGCCGGTGCCCCGCTCACGCTCGCCGACGATCGTGGCCGCGCCGACCGCGGTCGAGATCGTGATCGGCACCACCACCGCCACCGGAGCGAACAGGTAGACGGCCAGCGCGTAGGCGGCGCGCCCGGACTCGCTGTCGCCCTTGATCTGCTCCTGGGCGTTCTGGGGGAGGATCTCGAGCGCCTGCGAGAGCTGCTCGACGGCGCCCACGTTGCCGATCTGGGTGATCGTCAGGAGCAGCACCGTCGGCACGAACACGAAGAAGATCCCGCCCAGGATCATCATCGGGATCCAGTAGTCCCTGGCCTGGACGAGCTGCTTCAGATCGGTGCGGGCGACCGTCCGCAGGTGGTCCCAGCGGAGGGGCCCGTGCTCGACGACCCGGGGGGCCGCCATCAGACCTCGCTCCCCTCGACGGCGCCGAGGCGGCTGTGGCCGGCGGTCTGGCGGACGGCGAAGTAGAGATCTTCGAGCGTGGGCTCGTGGGGCACCACCCGGGTGACCCGCACCCCGGCCGCGGCCAGCGCGGCCACGAGGTCGGGGACGCGGCCCGGGTCGTCGAGGTGGAGCGTGGCGCCGCCGTCGGTGCGCTCATAGGCCAGCACCCCCGTGGCCCGGGCGAGGGCGTCGAGCCCGGTCGGGTCCTCAGCGCCGATGCGGACCACGTCGTGGGGCCAGTAGCGCCTCGTCAGGTCGCCCGGTGAGCCGGACACCACGTCGGTGCCGTCCTGCATGACCACGACCTGGTCGGCCAGCCCCTCCGCCTCGAGCAGCAGGTGGGTGCACATCACCACGGTGCTCCCGTCGGCGGTCATCTCCCGGATGAGCTCGAGGACGGCGTGGCTCGACTCCGGGTCCAGGCCCGAGGTGGGCTCGTCGTAGAGCAGGAGCTCGGGGCGGTGCAGCACCGACCGGGCCAGCGCCAGCCGGGTCTTCATGCCCGTCGAGTAGCTCCCGACCTGACCGTCGAGGGCGGCCTCGATGCCGAACCGCTCGGCCGCCTCCGCGATGCGCTGGTCGACCTCCGGGCCCCGGCCCAGGCCGTGCAGCTCGGCTGAGTACCGGAGGTTGTCCCAGCCGCTGAGGCGGTCGTAGAGCGACGGCTTGGCTGAGACGACCCCGCAGCGGCTCCGGACCTCCGCGCCGTCTCGAGCTGGGTCGAGGCCGAACACCCGCACCGAGCCGCCGTCGGGGGAGAACGCACCGGTGATCATCCGGATGGCAGTGGTCTTGCCGGCCCCGTTCGGCCCGAGCAGCACGGTGATCCGCCCCGATGCGGCCCGAAGGTGCAGGTCGGTGAGCCCGGGGTTCGGGCCGAACCACTTGGCCACCCCGTCGAGCTCGATGACCGGCGCCGGCTCCATCGGCGGCACGGTACCGGTCGGGGTGGCGTCGACAGCGGTCACCGCCGGGTTGTCGGCGGCGATGCGGCGCGCCTTGAGGCCCGTGCCCGCCCGTCCCTCCTCGTGATCGGTGCTCAGCGTCCGCCACCTCGCGGGGTCGGGGGGCTACAGTCGAACGCGTGTACGTCCTCGGGATCGATCCGGGGCTGTCCCGCTGCGGGTACGGCCTGGTCCAGCAGCACCGCGGGGGGAGCCGGGTGGTCGCGCTGGGGGTCCTGCGGACCGACCCGGCGGTCCCCACCCCGGAGCGCCTGGCCGAGCTCCAGGCCGACCTGCGGGCCCTGGTGCGGGAGCACCGCCCGGCGGTGGTGGCCATCGAGCGGGTGCTGTTCCAGGTGAACGTCCGCACGGCCATCCCGGTGGCCCAGGCGGCGGGGATCGCCATGGCCGAGGCCGTGGCGGCCGGGTGCGAGGTGGTCGAGTACTCGCCGAACCAGGTGAAGCAGGCGGTCACCGGCGTCGGTGGGGCGGACAAGGGGCAGGTCGAGCGGATGGTGCAGGCACTGGTCGGGATCGCCGAGCCCATCCGACCCGTCGATGCCGCCGATGCCGTGGCCCTCGCCCTCTGCCACCTGGCCCATGCCCCGCTGGCCGCCCGTGTCGCCGTCGCCAGCAGCGGCCTGCGGGCGGTGGCCCGGTGATCGGCAGCCTCCGCGGTCGCCTCCTCGATCGCGGCGCCTCCGAGGTCACCGTCGAGGTGGGCGGCGTCGGGTACCGCGTCACGGTCGCGCCCACCACGGTCGTGGCCCTCGGCGACCTCGGCGACGAGGTCTTCTGCTGGGTCCACCACCACCAGCGCGAGGACGCCGTCACCCTCTACGGCTTCGCCACCAAGGAGGAGCGCACGTGCTTCGAGGCGCTGATCGGCGCCCACGGCGTGGGGCCGGCCCTGGCGCTGGCCATCCTGTCGGTGCACAGCCCGGTGGCGCTGGCCCGGATCCTCGCCGAGGACGACCTCGCTGCCCTCTGCCTGGTGCCCGGGGTGGGCAAGAAGACCGCCCAGCGCCTCCTGCTCGACCTCAAGAGCCGGCTGTCGATCCCGGACCTGGGCGACGGGGCCGTCTCGTCGACAGGCCCGGAGCCCACCGTGGCCGCCAGCTCTGCCCGCGCCGACGTGCGCGCCGCCCTGGCCGGCCTCGGCTACAGCGACGCCGAGATCCGCGAGGTGATGGCCGACCTGCCCGACGACGGCGACGCGGGGGTCCTCCTGCGCGACGCCCTGCAGCGCCTGGCCACGGCGCGCCGATGAGCCGATGAGGGGGGCGCGGTGAGAGAAGAGCTGCTCCGGGCCGACCTGCCCGAGGAGGTCGACGAGACCGAGCTGACCGCCGAGGTGAGCCTGCGCCCCCGCACGCTGGACGAGTTCGTCGGCCAGGCGGAGCTCAAGGACCACCTCACGATCATCCTGGAGGCCGCCCGCCGGCGGGGGCAGGCGCCCGACCACGTGCTCCTCGCCGGGCCACCGGGCCTGGGCAAGACGTCCCTCGCCGGGATCATCGCCGCCGAGATGGGCGTGGCCATCCACGTCACCTCGGGCCCTGCCATCGAGCGGGCCGGGGACCTCGCCGCCATGCTGTCCCAGCTCGGCGAGGGCGATGTCCTGTTCATCGACGAGATCCACCGCCTCCCCAAGGTCGTCGAGGAGGTCCTCTACCCGGCCATGGAGGACTTCCAGATCGACATCGTCCTCGGGAAGGGCCCGGCCGCCCGCTCCATCCGGCTGGACCTGCCCCGGTTCACCCTCGTCGGGGCCACCACCCGGACCGGCTCGATCACCGGGCCGCTACGGGACCGGTTCGGGCTCGTGGCCCGGCTCGACTACTACGCGCCGGAGGACCTCGAGGCCATCGTCACCCGAGCGGCCGGGATCCTCGGGGTGGACATCGACGCCGACGGCGCCGTCGAGCTGGCCCGCCGGGCCCGGGGCACCCCTCGGATCGCCAACCGCCTGCTGCGGCGGGTGCGGGACTTCTCGGAGGTCCGTGGCCACGGCGCCATCGACCAGGCCACCGCGGCCGACGGGCTCGCCCTCTTCGGGGTGGACGAGCGCGGCCTCGACAAGGTCGACCGCGCCATCCTGTCGGCCATCTG
>Ga0208490_100983_pt1 | contig 12587 bp, 9 predicted proteins | sample SubbioAug_CSWold_FD_184818 | JGI IMG/M metagenome (GOLD analysis project Ga0208490, IMG submission 184818) | Serpentinite rock and fluid subsurface biosphere microbial communities from McLaughlin Reserve, California, USA - CR11Aug_CSWold (SPAdes) | ecosystem: Environmental > Terrestrial > Deep...
CGCCCAGCTGGGTCCGGCGCTGGCGTTCCGCCCCGACCTCGTCGCCGTGACCGCCGGCGGGAACGACGCCATGCGCCGCTCGTTCGACCCGGCCGCGGTCCAGCGCCAGCTCGAGGCCATCGTCGAACCCCTGGCCGCGAGCGGAGCCACCGTCCTCACGTTCGGCCTCTTCGACCTGTCTCGAACCCAGTTCGTGCCCGTGTCGATGCGGGCGGGCCTCCGAGCGCGGCTGCAGGAGCTGAACGGGCTGGTCCGTCGCCTGACCGAGGCCGTCGACGGCGTCCACGTCGACTTCTTCGACCACCTGGCGCTCGACGAGTCGATCCTCAGCGCCGACATGATCCACGCCAACCGGCGGGGGCACGCCATCATCGCCGCCGACGTCGCCCGGGCCCTCGCCGCGCACGTCGGTGAACCCGCGCCGGGGTCGGCGCGGTGAGCACCGACCGGCGCCCGGCCATCGGGCTCGTCCTCGCCTGCTCGGCCTGGTTCGCGGCGGCGACCGTGCCCTCCGAGGTGGCAGCGCCGTCCCTGGTCGCCGCAGCTGTGCCCCTCGGGTTCGCGGGTGGTGGCTTCGTCTCGGCGCTGCGGGGCTGGCCCGAGCGGATCCCGCCCCGTCGTCTCGCCTGGATCGGGGCCCGAGCCGCCGCGCTGGCCAACGTCGTGCCGGCCGTGGTGCCCGGCATCGGTGCCCTCCTCGTCGGCCGCGTGGGGGTGGGCGCGGCGTTGGCGCTCCTCTACCCCTCGGTGCTCCACCTGACCGCCAGCTCCGCCGGGCGCCGCCCCGGTGCAGCCCTCGGCTCGGTCATCGCCGCGCTCACCGTCGGGTCAGCGTCACCTCACCTGGTCCGAGCTCTCGGGGTGAGCTCCTGGCGCTTCGCGCTCGTCGTGACCTCGGCCGCGGTCCTCCTCGGCGGGCTGGTCATCCGCACCGGCGGACCTGAGCGAGCACCGAGGGCCACCGGCTTCCACGCCGGCCACGTCGGTGCCGTGCTCGCCTGCCGTCGGGTCCGCCGGGCGATGGCGGGCTACCTCGGCCACATGTGGGAGCTCTACGCCGGCTGGGCCCTCGCCGCCTCGCACCTGCGCGAGGTCTGGTCGTCGCCCCGGATCGGTGCGGGTGCTGGCGCGCTGGTCGTCGCGGTGGGGGCCATCGGGGCGTGGGCGATGGGTCGGGTCGGGGACCGCATCGGGTTGGTGCGCGCCGCCCGCCTCGCGATGGCCGCCTCGGGCGGGCTCGCTCTGGCCATGCCGGCCGTCCCGACCACACCCTGGGCCGTCACCCTCGCGCTCACCGCCTGGGGCCTCTTCGTCATCGCCGACGGCGGCCTGTTCCCCGCCCTGACCGCAGGCGGCGCCGGCCCCGACCTCGCCGCCACCGCCCTCACCCTGCAGCTGGCCGCCGGCTTCGCCCTCGCTGCGCTCACGAGTGCCCTCGCCCCCCTCGCGGTCGAGCACCTCGGCTGGTCCACCGCCTTCGCGCTGCTCAGCGCTGGTCCCCTGATCGGCAACCTCGCCCTCAGGGGCGCCGCCCCCGCCGTCCCCCGTCCCGCCGGGCTCCTCGCGCCGGCCGTCTCGTGACCACCCCTGGAGGAACCACCGTGCACGAACCTCTCGCTGTGGGCGACCGGGCGCGACGCACCCGCACCGTCACCGCCCAGGACATCGTCCTCTTCACCGCCATCACCGGCGACCGGAACCCGGTCCACTACGACGCCGAGCTGGCCGCGGCCAGCCGCTTCGGCGGGATCATCGTGCAGGGCGGGGTCACGTCCGGCCTCCTGAACGCCGTCGTCGCGGAGGACCTGCCCGGCCCCGGCAGCGTCTTCCTCGAGACGTCGTGGGCCTACCTCGCCCCGGTCCGCCCCGGCGACACCATCACGGCTGAGGTCGAGGTCGTCGAGGCGCGGGCGGACAAGCCGGTCTCCCGCCTGCGCACGACGATCGTCGACCAGCACGGCACCACGGTCCTGGACGGCCACGCCGTCGTCTGGCAGGACCCGGCCGTGGCCGCCCTCACCCGTTGACCGGCGCGCCGGAGCAGCCGAACCGGCCGTAGCCTGCGGCCATGGTGAAGTCGGCGGCCGAGCTGGCCAAGATGCGCAAGGCCGGGCAGGTCGTGGCAGAGATGCACGAGGCGATCCGGGCGGCCCTCCGCCCCGGCGTCACGACCCGCCAGCTCGACCGGATCGGCCGGGACGTCCTCGAGCGCCGGGGGGCCCGCAGCAACTTCCTCGGCTACGGCGACCCGCCGTTCCCGGCCGTGATCTGCGCCTCCCCCAACGAGGTCATCGTCCACGGGATCCCCGACGACCGGGTCCTCGAGGACGGCGACATCGTGTCGATCGACTGCGGCGCCATCGTGCAGGGGTGGCACGGCGACGCCGCCTTCACGGCCGGGGTGGGCGAGATCGATGACGAGTCGGCCCGCCTCCTCGCGGCCACCGAGGCGTCGCTGGCCGCCGCGATCGAGGTGATGGTCCCGGGAGGCCGGCTGAGCGACATCGGCGCCGCGGTGCAGCGGACGGCCGAGGGCGCCGGCTTCTCGGTCGTGAAGGAGTACACCGGCCACGGCATCGGCCTCGCCATGCACGAGCCACCCGACGTCCCCAACTGGGGGAAGCCGGGCAAGGGCCGCCGCCTCGCCCCGGGGCAGACCTACGCCGTCGAGCCGATGGTGTGCGCCGGCCGAGCCGAGACGCGCCTGCTCGACGACGCCTGGACCGTCGTCACCCGCGACGGCCGGCGGGCCGCCCACTTCGAGCACACCATCGCCATCACCGAGGACGGCCCCGAGGTCCTGACCCGCCCGTAGCGCCGACCGCCGGACCGGAGCCCGAAGTGCCGCGAGGACCGTGCACTTCGGGCTCGAGTTCGGCGGGACCAGGGACCTTCGGCCCTGCTCGTCGGCGGGGCGGGCCGAGATGCTGGTAGACGACAGAAGGGCCCGCCCTCGTCCGCCTGCCTCCGGAGGCCTCATGACCGCTGTGGAACCGTCCCTGTCCGAGAGCACCGAGGCCCGCCGGACCAGGTGGGCCTGCATCGACGGCAACGAGGCGGCGGCCAGGGTGGCCTACCCCCTGAGCGAGGTGATCGCCCTCTACCCGATCACCCCCGCGTCCCCGATGGGGGAGCACTGCGACGACTGGGCCGGTGCCGGGCAGCCCAACCGGTGGGGTGTCGTGCCCGACGTCGTGGAGATGCAGTCCGAGGCCGGCGCGGCGGGCGCCCTCCACGGCGCCCTGCAGCAGGGGGCGCTGGCCACGACGTTCACGGCGTCGCAGGGCCTGCTCCTCATGATCCCCAACATGTTCAAGATCGCCGGCGAGCTCACCCCGGCGGTGATCCACGTCGCCGCCCGCACGATCGCCACGCACGCGCTGTCGATCTTCGGGGACCACAGCGACGTGATGCACGCCCGGGCCACCGGCTGGGCGATGCTGGCCGCCGGCTCCGTCCAGGAGGCGCACGACCTGGCCCTCGTCTCCCACGCCGCCACCCTGCGGTCCCGGGTGCCGTTCCTGCACTTCTTCGACGGGTTCCGCACCTCGCACGAGATCGACAAGATCGCCCTCCTCGAGGACGACGACCTGGCTGCGCTCGTGCGGGAGGAGGACATCGTCGCCTTCCGCAGCCGGGGCCTCTCGCCCGACGCCCCGGTCGTTCGGGGCACGGCTCAGAACCCCGACGTGTTCTTCCAGGCCCGGGAGGCGGCCAACCGGTTCCACGACGCCACCCCTGCCGTCGTGCAGGACGTCATGGACGAGCTCGGCGATCGCACGGGGCGCCGGTACTCGCTCGTCGACTACCACGGAGCCCCTGACGCCGACCGGGTGATCGTGCTGATGGGCTCGGCGGTGGGCGCGGCGCGGGAGACCGTCGACCTCCTCCTCCGCCGAGGCGACCGGGTGGGCGTGCTGCAGGTGCGGCTCTTCCAGCCGTTCCCCACCGAGGCGCTCGTCGCTGCCCTCCCGCCGACGGTGCGCTCCATCGCGGTGCTCGACCGCACGAAGGAGCCGGGCGCCGTCGGCGAGCCGCTCTACCTGTCGGTGCTCGCTGCGCTGACGGAGGCCATGGAGGGCGACGCACCGCCCTTCGCCCGCACCCCGGTGGTGCTCGGCGGGCGCTACGGGCTGTCCTCCAAGGAGGTCACCCCAGCGATGCTGAAGCCGGTCTTCGACGAGCTGGCCGCGGACCGGCCCAAGCGGCACTTCACCGTGGGCATCTACGACGACGTCACCCACCTCAGCCTCCCCATCGACGAGGAGGTCCGGCACCCCCGTCCGACCGGTGAGGTCCAGGCCGTCTTCATCGGCCTCGGAGCCGACGGCACCGTGGGGGCCAACAAGTCGTCGGTGAAGATCATCGGCGAGTCGACCGACCTCCACGCCCAGGGCTACTTCGTCTACGACTCGAAGAAGTCAGGCTCGGTCACGGTGTCGCACCTGCGCTTCGGGCCGGAACCGATCCGGTCCACCTACCTCATCGACGAGGCCGACTTCGTGGCCTGCCACCAGTTCGGGCTCCTCGAGAAGATGAAGGTCGTCGACCTCGCCCGTCCGGGTGCCACCCTGCTGCTGAACAGCCCGTACGGGCCGGACGAGGTGTGGGACCACCTGCCTCGGGAGGTCCAGCAGGGCATCGTGGACAAGGGCCTCGACCTCTGGGTGGTGGACGCGTTCGCGGTGGCCACCGAGGCCGGCATGGGCAACCGCATCAACACGGTCATGCAGCCCTGCTTCTTCCAGCTCTCCGGCGTCCTGCCCCCGGACGAGGCCATCGCCAAGATCAAGGGGTCCGTCGAGAAGGCCTACGGCCGCCGCGGCCGCTCGGTGGTGGAGCGGAACTTCGCCGCCATCGACGCCAGCCTGGCCGCGCTCCACCGCGTGGACGTGCCCGGCGAGGTGACCAGCGAGCACACCCTCGTGCGCGAGCTGCCGGCGGACGCCCCGGACTTCGTGAGCCAGGTCACCGCCGTCCTCCTGGCCGGCGACGGCGACAAGCTCCCCGTGAGCGCGCTGCCCGTCGACGGCACCTTCCCGACCGGGACCGCCGCGTACGAGAAGCGCGCCATCGCCACCCACATCCCGATCTGGGATCCCGAGGTCTGCATCGACTGCGCCAAGTGCGCCATCGTCTGCCCGCACGCCACCATCCGGATGAAGGTGTTCTCCGAGGAGGTGGCGCAGGAGGCGCCGGACTGGTTCCTCACCAAGCCCTTCCGGTCCAAGGACCTCCCCGGCCACCACCTCACCATCCAGGTGGCCCCCGACGACTGCACCGGCTGCGGCGTCTGCGTGGACGTGTGTCCGGCCAAGAGCAAGTCCGCGACGGGCCGCAAGGCCATCAACATGGAGCCGGCCCTCGACCACCGCGACGTCGAGCGGCCCCGGTGGGAGCACTTCCAGTCGATCGAGCCGCTCGACCGCTCGCTCCTGCCCCACGGCACCGTGAAGGGCTCCCAGGTGCTGGAGCCGCTGTTCGAGTTCTCGGGGGCGTGCGCGGGCTGCGGGGAGACCCCCTACCTGAAGCTCGTCACCCAGCTCTTCGGCGACCGGATGATCGTGGCCAACGCCACCGGGTGCTCGTCGATCTACGGGGCGAACCTCCCCACCACGCCGTGGACGACGAACGCAGAGGGACGGGGACCAGCCTGGGCCAACTCACTCTTCGAGGACAACGCCGAGTTCGGCCTCGGGATGCGCCTCGGGGTCGATGCCCAGCGCTCGGTGGCCGAGGTGCTGCTCGTGCGCCTGGCCCCGCACCTCGACGGCGAGCTCGTCCGCGCCCTGCTGGAGAACCCCCAGGAGGACGAGGCCCAGGTGGTCGAGCAGCGCCGCCTCGTCCACGCGCTCCACGAGCGACTGCGGGACGTGCCGGCCGAGGCGCAGGACGACGCCAAGCGGCTGGCCGCCACCTCCCGCAACCTCGTGCGCCAGGGCGTGTGGTTGGTCGGCGGTGACGGGTGGGCCTACGACATCGGCTTCGGCGGCCTCGACCACGTGCTGTCCTCGGGCCGCAACGTCAACGTGCTCGTGCTCGACACCGAGGTGTACTCGAACACCGGCGGCCAGGCCTCCAAGGCCACCCCCCGCGGCGCGGTGGCCAAGTTCGCCTCCGCCGGCAAGCCCACCGGCAAGAAGGACCTCGGGGTCATCGCCCGGGCCTACGGCAACGTCTACGTGGCCCAGATCTCGATGGGGGCCAACGAGCTGCAGGCGACCAAGGCCCTCCTCGAGGCCGACGCCTGGCCCGGTCCGTCGCTCGTGATCGCCTACAGCACCTGCATCGCCCACGGCATCGACATGTCCCTGTCGATGTCCCACCAGAAGGACGCCGTGAAGAGCGGGTACTGGCCCCTCTACAGGTTCCAGCCGACCGACGACGACGGCCAGCCCTTCTCGCTCGACTCGCACGCTCCGAGCATCCCGGTGCGGGACTTCGTGGCCAGCGAGACCCGCTTCGCCATCCTCCGGCGCACCGACCCCGAGCGCGCGCAGCAGCTGGGTCACCTGCTCCAAGCCGACGTGGACGAGCGCTGGCGCTACTACGAGCAGCTGGCCGCCATGCACCGCAGCGTGCCGGCGCTCGACGAGGGCGATGACGAGGACGAGCCGGCCGTGACCGCCGACGAGGGAGGGGAGGAGGCGTGATCGACCTCACCACGCAGTACCTGGGGTTGGAGCTGACGTCGCCGGTGGTGGCCTCGGCGTCGCCGCTCACGGGGCAACCCGAGACGGCGCGCGCCCTGGAGGAGTCGGGGGCGGCGGCCGTCGTGATGCCGTCGCTGTTCGAGGAGGAGATCCTCCACGAGGAGCTCGAGATGCACCGGTCGATCGAGGCGGGCTCGGAGCAGTACGCCGAGGCCACCGGGTACTTCCCGAACCTCGACGACCTCCCCGGCGTCAGCGACCGGTACCTCACCCGCCTCGAGGCGCTGAAGGCCCAGCTGTCGGTCCCCGTCATCGCCAGCCTGAACGCCTCGCACCCGGGAGGCTGGGCCAGCTACGCCCGCCTCCTCGAGGACGCCGGCGCCGACGCGCTCGAGCTGAACCTCTACCGGGTCGCTGCCGATCCCGCCCGGACGGCGCACGACATCGAGCAGGACGACCTCGAGATCGTCGGCTCGGTGCGGTCTGCCGTGCAGATCCCGTTGGCCGTGAAGCTCAGCCCGTACTACTCGTCGATGGCCTGCTTCGCCCAGCAGGTGGTGGACGCCGGGGCCGACGGCCTCGTGATGTTCAACCGCTTCTACCAGCCGGACATCGACCTCGAGACCCTCGACGTGGTCCACCGCGTGGAGCTCAGCCGCCCGTGGGAGCTGCGCCTCCCGCTGCGCTGGATGGCCATCCTGCGCCCGCAGCTGGGGCCGACCGTCTCCCTGGCCGCCACCTCAGGGGTGCACTCCGGCTACGACGTCGTGAAGGCGCTCATGGTGGGGGCGGACGTCGCCATGCTCACCTCGGCCGTGCTCCAGCACGGCGCCGGGCACCTGCGCACCGTGCACGACGAGCTCCGCCGGTGGATGGAGGCCCACGAGTACACCTCGGTCGACCAGCTGCGGGGCAGCGCCACCCAGGCCACCTCGGGCGACCCGTCGAGCTTCGAGCGGGCCAACTACGTCGCCGCCCTCCACTCGTGGAGCACCCCGGCCCACTTGCTGGTCGGCCACCACCGCACCTCGCGCCACCCCGGCGACCTCTAGGTGGTCCCCTCCAGCGACGCGATGCGGGCGGCGACGCCCAGGGCGTCGAAGCCGGCCACGATGCCGCGGTCGAGCACCTCGACGTCGGGCACGAGGTCGGGGTCGGTGGTGACGCCGAGGGTCAGGGTGCCGTCGTAGGACAGGATCGCCACTGAGGCCCCGAGGTTCCCGCCCAGGGGCACGACGGGGAACGCCTCGAGCATCCGGGCCCCCCGGCACCACAGCGGGGCGTCGGGACCGGGCACGTTGGTGGCGATGACGTTGACCATCCGCTGTCGGTCGGTCAGGTGGGCGAGGGGGCTGACGAGCGAGGCGGGGAGGAGGTCCGCGGCGGCGAGGAGCACCTGGGCGGTCGTGGCCTCCCGCCGGGCCTTGAGCCGGACGGTCGCCGACGCGACGGTGCGGAGCCGCTCGGCCGGGTCGGCGATGCCGACCGGCAACCGCAGGATGAGCGCCCCGACCCGGTTGCCGAGCGTGCCCCGCTGCGCCTCCTCGCGCAGCGACACCGGCACCAGCACCTTGAGGACGGCGTCCCCGGCGATGCTCTCGCCCCGCTCGAGCAGCAGCGATCGCAGCCCTTCGGCGACGGCCGTCAGCACCACGTCGTTGGCGGTTCCCCCGGCAGCGCGCCCCACCGCCTTCACCTCGGGCAGCGGCGTCGAGATCCAGCTGAGCGATCGCCGGGGACCGATCGGCTGGTTGAGCGCCGATCGCGGGGCGGTGGCGCCATCGGCCAGGAGGGTGCTGAGGCCCTGGGCGACGTCGGCGGCCCCTCGCAGGAGGCGGCCCGGGTCTCGCAGGACGGTCCCGGCGGCAGCAGCAGCCGCCCGGAGCGGGGCGGTGGCCTGCTCCAGCGCGCCCTGCCAGCCGACGGCGGCCGGACCCGGTGGAGGGGTCGGGACCCACCCGGTGGGCGAGAGGTCCGTGGGCTCGGGGGTGAGGTCGAGGAGGACCGTCGCCACGTCGACGCCGGACACCCCGTCCACGAGGGCGTGGTGGACCCGCTCGATGAGCCCGATCCGGCCGCCGGTCAGGCCGGTGACGAAGCGGAGGTGCCAGAGGGGCCGGTCACCGGGCAGCACCTCGGCGAAGAGCTCCTCGGCGTGACGGCGCAGGGCGTCGAGATCTCCGCCGGGGAGGTCGACGACGTCGACGTGGTCCGCGACGTCAAAGTCGGGGTCGTCGACCCAGCACGGGCGGGCCAGGCCGGTCGAGGGCCAGAGGACCGTGCGCCGGAGGCGCGGCAGCGCGTCGAGCCGGGCCTCGACCTGGGCTCGGAGCTCGTCGAGGCGCAGCTGCCCCCGCTCGTCGAGCAGCGGCTCGGCCTCGAAGGTGGCGGCGGAGCCGATGTGGACGGGCAGGCCCTCGCGCTCGATGTGGAGGAAGGCGGCGTCGAGGGCGGTCAGGCGGTCGAGGTCGGTCACGGGGGTCGCTCCCGGGTCAGTCGATGATGGTGCGGACGTCGTCGAACCCGGCGGCCAGGCACGCCCGCAGCCCCTGGGGGTCGGTGACGGCGGCGGTGTCGGCGAGGATCCCGACGCAGGCCTGCTCGAGGTGCGACACGAGCGTGATGCTGAGCGCCGCCCCGGTCGGTGGTGCGAAGGCCCACAGCCGGTCCACCCGGGCGCCGCCGAGGTAGGCGGGGTGCTGGAGGCCGGGCACGTCGACGGCGTCCACGTCGATGCTGCGCAGCATCCCGGCGAAGGCGCGTTGCACGAGCGGGCGGGGCAGGAGGGCCAGTCCGGCGGCCAGCAGCGGGGTCATGCCGACGGCTGGCTCGGCCCGCCAGGATCGGACGATCGCACCGGCTTGCTCGATGCGGCGCCTCGGGTCCGGCTCGGCGATGGGCAGCACGAAGCGGGCGGGGGTGAAGTGGTTGCCGCCTCGTTCGTCGCCCTCGACCCGGAGGCTGATCGGCATGGTGAGCCGGATGGCCTCGAGGGGGGTGCCGGCCCGGCGGTGGTGCTCGTGGAGCCCCTTGCCGACGGCGGCCAGGAACACGTCGTTGACGGTGCCGCCCGTGGCGCGCGCCACGGCCCGCAGGTCTCGCAGCGGGAGCTCGAGGACCTCGAGGTGGCGATCGAGGCTGCGCCCCTGGAGGATCGGTGAGAGCGGGGCCCGGGCCGGGGCGAGCATCTTCGCCACGGAACGGGCCACCCGGGTGCCCGACCGCACGGTCCCCGCAGGGTCGAGGGCCGCGCCCAGAGCCCCTTGGGCCATCTCCCCGGCGAGCCGCGCCGCCCGTTGCACGGCGTCGGCGGGGGTGCGGGAGACCGGGGCGTCGCCGTCTTCGTCCGGCTCCGGTCGGGCCGCGGGGGGCGCTCCGGCCCGCCGCCCTCGCCGGGTCGGTTCGAAGAGGTCCTCGGCCAGGCCGATGCCGCCGACGCCGTCCGTGATCGTGTGGTGGAAGCGCAGCACGAACGCGGCGCCGCCGTCGTCGAGCTCGTCGACCAGGGTCATCTGCCAGAGCGGGCGCGCCGGGTCGAAGGCCGCGACCGCGTCGGGCGCCGCCAGCTCGAGCACGCCCGGGAGGTCGCCCTGGGCGGCTCTCACGTGGCGGAGGTGGTGGTCGAGGCAGAAGGACCCGTCGTCGACCCATCGTGGCTTGGACCACGGGTGGCCGGGATCGAGTCGCTGGCGGAAGCCCGGGATGGCCTCCGAGGCCCGCTCGAGCGCGGCCCGCACCCGGACCCGTGAGGGTGGCCGGTCGAGGAGGCCGACCACGAGGATCGGGCTGCGAAGGACCGGATCGCCCTCGATCCGCCAGATGAGCGCGTCGCTGTTGCTGAGCTGCGCACCGTCAGCCATCGGCGTACATCTCCTCGATCAGGTCGGCATGGCGGTCGGTGACCACCTCGCGGCGGACCTTGAGGGTCGGGGTGAGCTCCCCGGCCGCCACCGTGAGGTCCGTGGGGAGGAGCCGCCAGCGGCGGATGCCCTCGGCGTGGGAGTGCTGGGCGTTGACCCGCTCCACCGCGCCTCGACGGCGGCCCGGGCCTCCTCGTCGGGGGCGGCGGCCTGCTCCCGGGCGGAGGCGGCGAGGATCAGCTCGGGGGCGACGCCCAGCTGGTCGCGGGCGAAGCCGAGGGCGGTGGCTGGCCCGAGCACCGCCGGGAACCGCCCGGTGGCGCGCAGCTCGTCCTCGAGGTCGGTGAGGATGGCCAGGTTCTCGGGCCGCACGAGGTCCTCCACCGGTCCGGTGAAGAGCACGAGCATCGGCTCGCCGCCGAACGCGTCCTGGTAGCGCAGGTTCAGCTGGTACACCTCGCTCGCCTCGTCGAGGAGCGACGCCTGGCTCGTCTCGAACTGCAGCCGGGTGGCCCCGGCGGCGAGGACCACCGTGGCGAGGGCCACCACGACCGCCACCGCCTTCCCGCGGTTGAGGATGGCTCGACCGACCCATGACCAGACCTGTGCCACGGCGACCCCCTTCGGGCGGTGCTCTCTGCGCGGCGGCGCACCTCTAGCAACGCATGGACGAGGGTCCCGAAGGCAGGGCCGATGGTCCCGTCCTCGTCCGCCGGGGTCCCGTCACGGTGGAACCGGGCGAACGTCCCTACCCCGCCGGCGGGGGATGGGGCAGCGTGGGCCCATGCCCATGAACGTGAACCCGGTGCCCACCCTCGACGAGCGGATCAACGACATCCGGATGCGCACCGCCGAGATCGTCAACGAGTGGATCCTCCCCAACGAGGCCGCGCTCTGGCACCTCGGCCGCAACGGGGAGGTGAGCGACCACGACCGCCGGGCCGCCATCGAGCTCCGGGAGGAGATCAAGGCCAAGGTGTGGGAGGCCGGGCTCTGGGCCCCGCACCTGCCGCAGGAGTACGGCGGCATGGGGCTCGACTTCCTGGCCCACGCCTACATGAACGAGGTCCTGGCCTACGGCATCGGGGCGGCTGCCCTCTTCGGCGTCGTGGCCCCCAACTCGGGCAACCAGTCGATCCTGGTCAAGTACGGCACCGACGAGCAGAAGCAGAGGTGGCTCCTGCCGCTCATCGAGGGCGAGATGGAGTCCGGGTTCTCGATGACCGAGCCCCACAACCCCGGCTCGGACCCCCGCAGCCTCGACACCAGCGCCGTGCTCGACGGCGACCACTGGGTGATCAACGGGCACAAGTGGTTCACCTCGAACGGCATCGACGCCGACTTCTTCATCGTCATGGCCCGGGTGGCCGAGAGCGACGAGGCAGCCAAGCGCCGGGAGGGCACGATGGCGCAGTTCATCGTCCCCGCGGCCACCAAGGGCGTGGACATCGTCCGGGGCGTGGGCGTGTGGGGTCGTCCCAGCTCGGACCACTGCGAGATCCGCTACGAAGGCGTCCGGATCCCCAAGGAGAACATCCTCGGCCGGGTGGGGGAGGGGCACCAGGCCGCCCAGGACCGCCTCGGCGCCGGTCGGGTCTTCCACTGCATGAACTCGGTCGGCCAGATGTGGCGCGCCTTCGACCTCATGGTCGAGCGAGCCCTGTCCCGGGAGGTCCACGGGGGGCCGCTCCACGACAAGCAGTTCGTGCAGGGCTTCATCGCCGACAGCTACATCGACATCCAGGCGGCCCGGCTCATGACCATCCACGCCGCCGAGCGGGTCGACCGGGGCCTGGAGGGCGCTCGCACCGAGATCTCGGCCATCAAGGTGGCGGTGCCGGCCGCCTACCACCGGGTCGTCGACCGGGCCATCCAGGTCTGGGGGGCCGCCGGGGTCTCCAACGACCTCCCCCTGGCCGCCATGTACCAGGGGGCCCGCACCCTGCGGATCGCCGACGGCCCCGACGAGGTCCACAAGGTCCTCATCGCCAAGAACGTCCTCGGCGCCTACCGGGACGGCCGCGGCTGGGACTTCGGCACCTGAGCGGCCAGACGCGGATTGCCGCCCGCGGGC
>Ga0208490_100984_pt1 | contig 12550 bp, 10 predicted proteins | sample SubbioAug_CSWold_FD_184818 | JGI IMG/M metagenome (GOLD analysis project Ga0208490, IMG submission 184818) | Serpentinite rock and fluid subsurface biosphere microbial communities from McLaughlin Reserve, California, USA - CR11Aug_CSWold (SPAdes) | ecosystem: Environmental > Terrestrial > Deep...
CCACCAGCGCGGCGTCCTACGACGCCGCGCTCCTCGCCGCCGGCGCCGGCCTCACCGCCATCGAGGCGCTCGAGGCCGGTGAGGCGGATGCCGCCTTCTGCGCCGTCCGTCCCCCGGGGCACCACGCCACCCCGATCGCGCCCATGGGGTTCTGCCTGTTCAACAACGTGGCCGTCGCCGCCGCCGCGCTGGCCGAGAAGGGCGAGCGGGTGCTGATCGTCGACTACGACGCGCACCACGGCAACGGCACCCAGGACGTGTTCTGGGACGACGACCGCGTCGCCTACGTCTCCTACCACCAGCACCCGCTGTACCCGGGCACCGGGCAGCTCCTGGAGACGGGCGGACCGAGCGCGGTCGGCACGACCGTCAACATCCCGCTGCCGCCCGGCGCCACCGGCGACGTCTACCGGGCCGGCGTGGACGAGGTGATCGCGCCGATGGCCGAGCGGTTCAGGCCCACCTGGCTGCTGATCTCGGCCGGCTTCGACGCCCACCGCGCCGATCCGCTGACCGACCTCGGCCTCACCGCCGGCGACTTCGCCGACCTCACGACCGCCCTGCTCGAGCTCGTGCCCCCCGGCCGCCGGCTCGTGCACCTCGAGGGCGGCTACGACCTCAAGGCGCTGGGCGCCGGAGCGGCCGCCTGCGTCGGCTCCCTCCTCGGGGAGCGCCACGTGCCGGAGGCGCCCTCGGCCGGCGGCCCCGGGCGCGACGCCGTCACCGCGGCCTCCCTCGTCCAGCGCCGAGCCCTCGACGACGCGGATCGGATGGCATGAGCGACCTCCAGCGCTACCTCGCCCACCTCGACGAGGAGGGAGGCTCAGACCTGCACCTGAAGCCCGGCACCCCGCCCCACGTGCGGGTGGCCGGCCAGCTCCGCAGCTCGCCCTTCGAGCCCCTGACGGCGCGCGACGTCGAGGCGATGGTCGTGGAGGCCCTGGACGAGGGCCGCATCAGCGAGCTCGAACGGGCCGGGCAGACCAGCTCCGGGCTCAGCGTCGCCGGCCTCGGACGGTTCCGGGTCGCGGTGCACCGCCAGCGCGGGTCGCTGGCCATGGCCATCCGGAGGGTCCCGCCCGAGATCACCCCGCTGGATCGCCTCGGCCTGCCTCCTCAGGTGGAGCGCCTGGCCGACGAGCCCCGCGGCCTCGTGCTCGTCACCGGGACGCCGGGGTCCGGCAAGAGCACGACGGTGGCCGCCATCCTCGACCGGATCAACCGCGCCCGGGCCTGCCACATCCTCACCGTGGAGGACCCCATCGAGGTCCTCCACGCCGACCAGCGGGCCATGGTCACCCAGCGCGAGGTCGGGATGGACACCGCCGGCTACGCCGATGCCGTGCGGGCCGGGCTCCGCGCTGACGCCGACGTCATCTTCGTCGGCGAGACGACCGACGCCGCCACCGCCCGCGCCGTCATCACGGCGGCCGAGGTCGGCCACCTCGTCATCTCCACCATGCGGGCGTCCGGTGCCGTCGACACCGTCGCCCGGCTGCTGGAGCTGTTCCCCCCGGCCGAGCAGCCGCTGGTCCGCCAGGCCCTGGCCGGGACCCTGCGCGGGGTCGTGAGCCAGCGGCTCCTCGAGCGGGCGGATGGCAACGGCCGGGTGCCGGCGGCCGAGGTGCTGGTGGGCACGGCCAAGGTGGTCGACTGCATCGCGGACCCAGGCCGGATGGGCGACCTGGACCAGGTCCTCGCCGACGGGCAGTACCACGGCATGCAGACGCTCGACCAGAGCCTGCTCGGCCTCGTCAGCGACGGGCTCGTGAGCCTGCGCGACGCGCTGGCCGCCTCGGCCAACCCCGAGGACCTGCGGATCGCGCTGGACCACGCCGGCCTGGCCACCGGGCTCTGACCGGGCTCCACGGGTTCCTCGACCCAGCCACCCGAGCCCTACCCTCGGACCGGTGATCCCCGAGCGCCTCGCCCCCGTCCTCGCCGAGGTCCGCCCCCTGGCCGCCCGGTTCGACCAGGCCGGCCACCGCGTCTACCTCGTCGGCGGGATCGTTCGGGACCTGGTGCTCGGCAAGCCGCTGTCCGGTGACATCGACCTCACCACCGACGCCCACCCCGACGAGACGACCCGAGCGGTGAAGGGCTGGGCCGACGCGGTCTGGGACCAGGGGGCCCGCTTCGGGACCATCGGCCTGAAGAAGGGGGCCGTCACCTTCGAGGTCACCACCCACCGAGCCGAGGCCTACACGGCCGACTCCCGCAAGCCCGACGTGTCCTTCGCCTCCGACGTCGAGGCCGACCTCTCCCGCCGGGACTTCACCGTCAACGCCATGGCCCTGCGGGTCACCGGCGCCGCCGACGACGCCCCCGAGCTCATCGACCCCTTCGGCGGCGTGGCCGACCTCGCCGCCGGGGTGCTGCGGACCCCGCTGTCGCCGGAGGTGTCCTTCACCGACGACCCGCTCCGCATGCTGCGAGCGGCTCGGTTCATCGCGGGGTACGGGCTCCAGCCCGAACCCGAGCTGCTGGCCGCGGTGCGCCGCTACGTCGGCCGGCTCGAGATCGTCTCGGCCGAGCGGATCCGCGACGAGCTCAGCAAGCTCCTGGTGGTGGAGCAGCCGACCGCCGGGCTGTGGTTCCTCGTCGACACCGGGATCGCCGACATCATCCTCCCCGAGCTGCCCGCCATGCGGCTCGAGCAGGACCCGATCCACCGGCACAAGGACGTCCTCGCCCACACCATCGCGGTGGTGGCGAAGACCAAGCCCGACCTGATCGTGCGGATGGCGGCCCTCCTCCACGACGTCGGCAAGCCCAAGACCCGCTCCATCGGCCCCAAGGGCGTCTCGTTCCACCACCACGAGGTGGTCGGCGCCCGCATGGCCCGCGAGCGGCTCAAGGCGCTGCGCTTCCCGAACGACCAGATCGAGGCCATCACCAAGCTCGTGTACCTGCACCTGCGGTTCCACGGGTACAGCGACGAGGTGTGGAGCGACGCCGCGGTGCGCCGCTACGTCCGTGACGCCGGCGACCTGCTCGAGGAGCTCAACGAGCTCACCCGGTGCGACTGCACCACCCGCAACGCCCGCAAGGCGAAGCTGCTGGCCGAGCGGATGGATGCCCTCGAGGAGCGGATCGGCGAGCTCCAGGCCGAGGAGGAGCTGAAGGCCATCCGGCCTGACCTCGACGGCCAGCAGGTGATGGACCACCTCGGCATCAAGCCCGGGCGAGAGGTGGGCGAGGCCCTCTCGATGCTCCTCGAGGCCCGCCTCGAGGAAGGCCCCTTGGGCGAAGAGGAGGCCCTCCGCCGCCTCGATTCGTGGTACCGGGCTCGAACCGGAGGGTCCAGCCCGAGCTAGCCCTGCGACGCCTCCGGCGTCGCGCTGAAGGGCTCCTCGCTCCCCCCGGGGGCCTCAGCGACGAGGCGCTTCGATGGACGCGAACGCTCGGACCAGCAGGGCCAGGGCGGCACCCGGGGCGAGGACCCAGAGCGGGCGGGCCAGCCACCACGTGGCGGTGGCCTCGTGGCCGAGGGGGCCCACGAGCTGCTCGTGGAGGGCGACCACCGCCACCAGGGCGGTCATGTGCCAGGTGAACACCGTCATCGACACCGCGTTGGCGGCCACCACGCCGGTCCAGATCCGGCGGCGGGCGCACCAGCGCTCGAGGCGGTCGCTGGCCAGGAGCACGACGCCGAGCTGGAAGACGGCGAGGGCCGCGATGGCGGCGGTGGTCGGGAACATGTTGCTGACCGCCTCGCCCCGCACCGCCACCATCGAGCGGGGGTAGACGCCGAGGTTCGTCAGCACGACGAGGGCCGACAGGCCGCCGACCGCCATCGACCAGGCCGCGGAGCTGCCCCGCCAGGCCCGATCCCGGTCCCGCCACAGGTACCCGAGCTGGTGGCAGAAGGTGAACACCAGCGCCGCGTTCAGGACCCCGAGCCAGCCGAGGTCGAAGCGGAAGCGCCCGAGGTCGACCAGGGCGATGGCGGCCCCCAGCCCCACCAGCGGGAGCGGCCCGAGCGCCCGGTGGAGGCGGGCTGTCAGCGGCACGAGCGCCACCACGGCGGCGTAGACGCCCAGGAACCACAGCGGCACGAACACCACGAGGCCCCACTGCAGCACCGAGGTGTCCGTGAGCCCGCCGGCCCGCAGCGCGACGTCGAGCACCGCCCACCCGGCGATCAGCGCCAGGGTCGGCCGTCCCAACCGGTGGAGCCGGGACCGCACGTAGGCGGCGCCGGACCGGCCGTCGCGGCGGGCGGCGTCCCATGAGGCCAGGTTCGAGTAGCCGCCGACGAGGAAGAACAGCGGCATCACCTGGAGCAGCCAGGTGGCCAGCCACAGCAGCCGGACATCCCCGATCGGGTTGGGCATGGTGAGCGCCCCGGACTCGGTGCGGTGGGTGATCGAGAACGTCCAGTGCCAGAGCACCACGACGAGGATCGACCCGGCCCGCAGGAGGTCGACCACCCGGTTGCGCTCCGGCGGCGTGGTGTCGACGAGGCCGTGGATGGTGAGCTCGGGCGCAGAGGCAGGAGCAGGGGCGGTGGAGGGCATGGGTGGACCATCGCCCACCGGGGGCGCTCGGCCCATCGGGGGCGCCCCCCAGATCCCGCTGGGGGCGCCGCTGGGGCGGACCTAGAACCCCTGCTTGCGAGCCCGGATGATGAGGGTGGCGGGCAGGTGGCGCATGGCGTCGGTCCAGCCCGGGCTGCGGGGGCCGTTGCCGGGCTCGGGCTCGACGATGTTGTCGATCCGGAAGTTGGCCCGGGTGAGGCTCTGCACCAGGTTCCCGATCGTGCGGGGCTGGTCCCCGTCGGCCAGGGGGGCGGCGTCCCAGTAGCTGCGCTGCACGCGGCGCTCCGGGTCCTCGGGGTCGACGACCAGCCAGGCGGGGTGGGGGAGCGACAGCACGAAGTGGCACTCGGGCTTCAGCACCCGGTCGACCTGGCGGAACACGCGGTCGAGGTCGGCCACGGCGGTCAGCCCGTACGCGGAGACGACGGCGTCGATGGTGTCGGCCCGCACGAAGGCCAGCTCGGCCAGCGGGGCGTGGTGCACCTCCAGCTTCACCTCCGCCCGATCGGCGGCCGCTCGGGCCTCGGCGATCTGCTCGGTCGAGGGGTCGACCGCGATCACCTTGGCTCCCGCCCGAGCGAGGGCGATCGCGTTGCTGCCGGCGCCGCAGCCGAGATCGAGGATGCGCTTGCCCTCGACGTTGCCGAGCAGCTTGAGCTGGTCCTCCCGAGGGATGTCGAAGCCGTAGGCGACGACGTCGTTGGCCAGCTCGGCACCCGCCGGCCCGGCGAGGGTGAATCGACGGTGCATGCCCGAAGTCTGCCGGATCTGGGAGGCTGCCGCCGGATGCGGGTCGTCACCTGGAACGTGCAGACCGCTCGGCCCAACCCGGACGGGCCGCCTGACGTCGACCGGGTCGTGACCCACCTGCAGGCCCTCGACGCCGACGTCGTGGCCCTGCAGGAGCTCGACCGGGGGGCGCGCCGCAGCGGCGGCGTCGACCAGGCGGAGGCCATCGCGCTCGGGCTCGGTGGGCACCTGGTGTGGGCACCCACGGTGCGCCGGGGCCGAGGAACCTACGGCCACGGGCTGGTCGTGGTCCGAGGGGAGGTGGTGCGGGTGCGCGACGTGGCCTTGGGCGGCACCCGCGAGCCGCGGAGCCTGCTGGTGGCCGAGGTCGACCTTGGGGGGCGCCGGTGGACGGTCGGGGCCACCCACCTCTCTCGGCGCCGTCCCTGCGCGACGGAGCAGCTGGCCCGCTGCCTCGACGAGCTCGCCGCCCACCCCCGGCCCCGGGTGCTCCTGGGCGATCTCAACCTCACCCCCCGCCACGTGCGCCCGTGGTCGGCCGCCGCTGGGTACCACCTCGTCGACGGGCCCCGCACGCACTCCACCCGCTGCCTGATCCGGACCGCGAAGCGCGACCACATCCTCGTCTCCGGCGCGGAGGTCGGATCGACGGCCACCCACCGCCTCGACGTGAGCGACCACGCCGCGGTGAGCGCGGACCTCACGTAGCGGCGCGGCCGATCAGGGGCGCCTGAAGCGGACGACGAAGCAGGCGCCCGGCCGTGCCGCCTCGTACCACACGTCGCCCCCGGCGGCCCGGGCCAGGCCCTGCACGATCGCCAGGCCCAGGCCCGTCCCCTTCCGCGCATCCTTGGAGGACTCGGCGCGGGCGAACCGCTCGAAGAGGCGGGGCTGGAACGCCGGCGGGACACCAGGCCCGTGGTCGCGGACGCGGAGGTCGATGTGCTCCTCGCTCGGTGTGGCGCTGACCTCGACGGGGGGCGCGCCGTAGCCCAGGGCGTTCTCCACGAGGTTCCGGACGATCCGGTCGGCGTGGTCCGCGTCGGCCATGACGACGGAACCCGCCTCGACGGCGATGGAGACGTCGTGCCCGAGGTCGCTCACGACCCGGTCGACGAGCGGCTGGAGGTCGAGCTCCTCGAGGTCCGGCTCGACCGCACCGGCGTCGATCCGCGACGTGGTCAGCAGGTCGTCGGCGAGCCGCGCCAGCTGCTCGGCCTGCCGGTTGATCGTCGCGACGTACGTGAGCTTGGCCTGGTCGTCAGCGGTGTCCCAGGTCGAGGTGAGCACCTGGGCGAAGCCCTGGATCACGGTGATCGGCGATCTGAGGTCGTGCGAGGCGATCGACACGAACTCTCGCATCGTGTCGTGGGCCCGCTGCATCTCCGCCGCGCTGGCGCGCTCGGCCTCGGTGACGTGGGCGCGGCGCAGGGCGACGTCGGTGAGCTCGGCCAGCCGGGCCAGGACGTTGCGGTGGTCGCGGCCGAAGAACGGGGTGTAGGGGTCACCGACCACGTGGAGGCGGCCGCTCCGCATGTCGATCGAGGTCAGGTAGCGGGGGTCTTGCCCGTCCGGATGCTCGGGCAAGGAGCCGACGAGCTGCGCTCCTGAGGCCGCGTCGGTGCCGTAGCTGGCGATGACGGACCCGTCGGGTCCGGTCAGGACCGCCACGCTCCCGCCCAGGGCACGGGCGACGTAGGGCAGCAGGGCGTCCGCCACCTCGGCGGGGCTGTTGGCGGCCACGAGCGCGGCTTCGGCGTCCCGCAGGGCCTCCTCGTCGCTGCGCCCCCAGCGGGCGAGCAGCGCGTTCGGTGGGGCCAGGCCGAACAGGAACAGCGGACCGGCCACCAGCGCGAGGGCGAGGGTGATGACCTCGATGGCGCCGGGGTCGTCGCTGCTCCCGACGCCCAGGAGGAGCGTGACGACCGCCAACAGCGACACGGCCACGGCGAGGGTCCGCATGCGCGCCCGCACCACCCAGGAGCCGCCGGCCCCGCCCCGCCACATCCAGCCCGCGATCAGCAGCGACAGGCCGATCCAGTAGGCGAGGACGAACGCCGTGTACAGGCTGAACGTGGTCGAGGTCTCGTCGCCCGGGGGGACGTGGATCACGAAGGCGGGGAGCACCGCCCCTGCGGTCAGGAGGGCCACCGCGGCACGGACGCGGGCAGAGGGTCGGCGCAGCGCGGCGGTGACCCGGAACAACAGGTGGGGGAGCAGGAAGAACGCCGCCATGAGCAGCCTGTCCCCTGGGCCGGCGACCTCGGTGTCGTCCTCGGCGCGGAGGAGGCTGGCCGCCACGACGCCGGCCAGGACCGAGAAGACGACGACCGTCCAGCCCGTGGAGGCGTCGCGCTGGCGCTGCCACCGGAGGAGGGTGACCACGGCGAGGGCGCCGTAGAGCCCCAGGACCACCACCTCCAGGAGCTCGACCACCTCGGCTGCCTCCCCCACGACCGGCAGGGTACCGAGGGGGCCGGGGCCGAACGGTGGACGGCCGCCCCTCGGGGCGGCCGCTCACAGGTCTCCTCGCCGCAGCTCGCCGAAGGCGAGCGGGGACGGCTACTTCAGGTCAGCTTCGCCCTTGGCGTAGGCCTCGACGAGGCGGTGGGCCTCCTCGTCGCGGTACTGCTTGCCGGGGCTCTTCATGAAGTAGGCGCTGGGGCCCTCGAGGGGGCCGGCCATGCCGCGGTCGAGGCCGATCTTGGCGCAGCGGACGGCATCGATGATCACGCCGGCCGAGTTGGGGGAGTCGTGCACCTCGAGCTTGAGCTCGACCGTGAGGGGCACGTCGCCGAAGTTGCGGCCCTCGAGGCGGATGAGCGCCCACTTGCGGTCCTCGAGCCACGGGACGTGGTCGGACGGGCCGATGTGCACGTCGCGGTCGGTGATGCCCTGGTCGATCTGGCTGGTGACCGACTGCGTCTTGGAGATCTTCTTCGACTTCAGCCGCTTGCGCTCCAGCATGTTCATGAAGTCCATGTTCCCGCCGAAGTTCAGCTGGTACGTGTGGTCGATCGTGGTGCCGCGGTCCTCGAACAGGCGGGCCAGGGTGCGGTGCACGATCGTGGCGCCGACCTGGCTCTTGATGTCGTCACCGACGATCGGCACGCCGGCGGCCCGGAACCTCTCGGCCCACTCGGGATCCGAGGCGATGAACACGGGGATGGCGTTCACGAACGCCACGCCGGCGTCGATGCAGGCCTGGGCGTAGTACCGCTGGGCCTCCTCGGAGCCGACGGGCAGGTAGGACACGAGCACGTCGGCCTCGGTGTCGCGCAGCACCTGGGCCACGTCGACCGGCTCGGCCGGGCTCTCCTCGGCCACCTCGCGGTAGAACTCGCCGAAGCCGTCGAGGGTGGGGCCACGCATGACCTCCACGCCGAGGTGCGGCACGTCGGAGAACTTGATCGTGTTGTTGATGTCGGCGAAGAGCGCCTTGGAGGCGTCGAGGCCGACCTTGGTGGCGTCGACGTCGAAGGCGGCCACGAGCTCGATGTCCCGGATGTGGTAGCCGCCGAGCTCGACGTGCATCAGGCCGGGGACCCGGTCGGCCGGATCCGCGTCCTTGTAGTAGGTGAGGCCCTGCACGAGGCTGCTGGCGCAGTTCCCCATGCCGGCGATGGCGAGACGGATTCCGGTCATTGCGGTGCTTCCTCCTGGGACTGGATCTGGGTGCGCTCGAGCTCGATCAGGCGATCGAGCCAGGCGAGTTCGTGGACGAGGTGGTCGGCGTCGCGCTCGCGCAGGGCGCCGAGGTAGGTGTCGGTCTTGCCCTCGCGGCGGCGGCGGAGGTCGTCGCGGCGGTCGAGCAGCTCGGTGCGGCGACGCTCGAACAGCTCGAGGCGCTCGTCGGCGCTGAGGTGGCGGGCGAAGGCCACCCGCAGGGCGAACTCGCGGTCGTCGGACACGTCGGTGCCGGTGAGCAGCTCCTGCAGGCGGGCCCGGCCGAGGTCGGTGATGCCGTAGACCTTCTTGCCCCGCCCGGTGGCCTTCCCGAGCCCGGACTCCCGGACCCGGGCCTTGAAGGCGGCCAGCTCGCCGGCCAGCGACCCGGACATCGGGGCCACGGCGGGGGCGGCGGTGCGCTGCTCGACCGCCTTCACGCAGCCCTGCTTCTCCAGCCGGTTGAGGGCCGGGTAGAGCGAGCCGAACGAGACCGAGGCGCGGCTGGTCAGCAGCTCACCGAGCCGCTTCTTCAGCTCGTAGCCGTGGAGCTCCTGCTCGGTGAGCAGGCCGAGGATGGCGAGGTCGATCATGGGGAGGGGCGTCGGGTCGTCGCTACATCGGGATGATGTATCGATTCGATGCAACGACAGAGTGGACGACCGGCGAGCGCCCGTCAAGCCCCGATCGACGTGACCCCGGCCACAGCCCGGGCCGGCGGGGACCGGTAGCCTCGTGCGGGTGACCTTCCGCCCCGAGGCGATCCAGGGCCACGGCCAGCAGCGGGCCGGTGGCGTGATCGACTACCGGTTGGCGCGCATGGGGGTGGTGGCGGAGTTCCGGAAGGGTCGCCTGGCGCAGCACGAGGTGTGCGACGCCCACCCGGAGCTGAAGCGGGCCGCCGTGTCGGCCAGCGAGCCCACCGAGATGGAGTGCCCGATCTGCGAGGAGGACAACATCGTCCTCGTCACCTACGCGTTCGGGGACCGCCTCCCCGCCTCGGGCCGCTGCATCACCAAGAAGGGGGAGGTGGCGAAGCTCTCGAAGGGCCGCCGGCGCCTCGCCGTCTACGTGGTCGAGGTCTGCCCCTCCTGCTCCTGGAACCACCTCGCCAAGTCCTTCGCCGTCGGTTCGGCCTGACCCGGCGCAGCGCGCGCTGCGGCAGGTCTGAGGTGGTGCCGCGATGGGGAGGATCGGCCGGCGACGCGTAGAGTCGGACGGCCGATCCGTGGCCGTGCCACCGCGTCAGCACCCCATGACCGAGCGTCGCCCTCCTCCCTCCAAGCGCGGCTCTGCCGCCCGCTCCGCCCCTGCCCGTGGCTCGTCCGCGCGGCCGCCGAGCGGGCGCGCCCCGAAGGGCGGAGCGAAGGGCCAGAGCGCGAAGCGGCGTCCGGCTGGTTCGGCGCCCCGCAACCGCCCGAAGACCCGCGACGCCGAGCGGTCGTTCCTGTGGCGCTGGCGTCGCGGCCTCTTCCTCAGCGGGCTCGTGTCGGTGGCCCTCCTCGGCGGGGTCACCTCGATCGTGTTCAACATCTCGCTGCCGCCGGTCGACCCGCTGCTGCAGACCTCGTTCGTGTGCGCGGCCGACGTCACCGAGGCCTGCGGGCCCGACAACGCCATCGCCACCTTCAGCGCCGAGGAGGACCGCATCAGCGTCCCGCTCGAGGAGCTCCCCGAGGTGCTGACCCAGGCGGTGCTCGCCACCGAGGACCGCGACTTCTTCGAGCACGGCGGCATCGACCCCGTCGGCATCGGCCGAGCCCTCTACCAGGACGTCCGGGGCACCAGCCAGAGCCGCCAGGGCGGGTCCACCATCACCCAGCAGTACGTGAAGAACGCCTACCTCACCTCCGAGCGGAGCCTCACCCGCAAGGTCAAGGAGGCGGTGCTGGCCGTGAAGCTCGAGCGCGAGCTCGACAAGGACGAGATCCTCGAGCGCTACCTCAACACGATCTACTTCGGGCGCGGCGCCTACGGCGTGGGCGCCGCCTCGCGGGCGTACTTCGGCAAGGACATCCGCCAGATCGGCCTGCCCGAGGCCAGCTACCTGGCCGGGCTCATCCGCTCCCCCGGGCCGGCCGACGCCCAGGACTACCCCGACGAGGCGGCCCGGCGCCGGCGGACCGTCCTCGTCGCGATGGCTGACGAGGGCCACATCGACGCCGCGCAGCGCGACGAGGTCGACGCCATGGGGTTCGACTACGTGGTCCCCCGGCGCGACCGGCGCAAGATGCAGCTCCGCGCCGACTGGCAGGGCATCGGCGCCGAGCACTTCGTCGAGGCCGTCCGCCAGCAGGTGGCCGAGCGCTACGGCGAGGACACGCTCTACGGCGGCGGCCTGCGCATCTACACCTCCATCGACCGGGATCTGCAGGCGGCGGCGTGGGAGGCGGTCACGACCACCCTCGACCAGCCCGACGACCCCGCCGGCGCGCTGGTGGCGGTCGACGAGGCCGGCCGGGTCGTGGCCATGATGGGTGGCCGGGACTGGGAGGCCGAGAAGGTCAACCTGGCGATGGGGCAGGCCGGTGGGGGCTCCGGCCGCCAGGCAGGCTCCGCGTTCAAGCCGTTCGTGCTGGCCGAGGCCATCCAGCAGGGCATCTCGCTGAACACGAAGTTCAACTCGCCCGGGCAGATGGTCTTCCCGAACGCCAACGCCGGCGAGGACTGGACGGTCCGCAACTACGGCGGCACCGAGCAGGGGGTGCTCGACCTCCCTGACGCCACCCGGGTCTCCTCCAACACGGCGTACGCACAGCTGATGCTCGAGGTCGGGCCCGAAGCGGTCGTGGACCTCGCCAACCAGATGGGCATCACCGCGGAGCTGCCGGCGGTGAACTCGCTCGTGCTCGGCACCGGCGAGGTGTCGGTGCTCGACATGGCCAGCGCCTACAGCACCTTCGCCAACCGGGGCGTGCACAACGACCCGATCCTGGTCACGAAGGTCGAGCAGGTCGACGAGGAGGGCCGCACCTCCGTCCTCGACACCGCCACCCCCTCGGGCGATCGGGTGCTGACCGAGGAGGAGGCGGACCTCGTCACCTACTGCCTGGAGATGGTGATCGACGCCGGCACGGGGCGGGCGGCGGACATCGGCCGGGCGGTCGCCGGCAAGACCGGCACCACCCAGGAGAACCGCGATGCCTGGTTCGTGGGGTACGGGCCCCGCATCACCGCCGCCGTGTGGATGGGGTACCCGGGCGCGCCCGGCGAGGAGCCCCGGTTCATGGACGACGTCCACGGCCGGGCGGTGACCGGCGGGTCGTTCCCGGCCGAGATCTGGGCGACGTTCATGCGCGTCGCGGCCGACAAGGTGCCGGACTGGGGCTCGTTCAACCGCCCGACGTCGTTCCCCGGCCGCGAGCTCAACCCTGAGCTCCAGCAGACCACCACCACCCGGCCGCGGCCGTCGACGTCGTCGACGAGCACCACCGAGGCCGAGGAGACGACCACGACCACCGAGGCCCCCACCACGACCTCGACCACTGCGCCGCCGACGACGACCACCACGGCCGTGGCCACGACGGTCCCGACCGACGGGGGCGACGGGGGCGACGACGGTGACGGCGGGGGACCGCCGTAGCCGACCGGCG
>Ga0208490_100985_pt1 | contig 12493 bp, 11 predicted proteins | sample SubbioAug_CSWold_FD_184818 | JGI IMG/M metagenome (GOLD analysis project Ga0208490, IMG submission 184818) | Serpentinite rock and fluid subsurface biosphere microbial communities from McLaughlin Reserve, California, USA - CR11Aug_CSWold (SPAdes) | ecosystem: Environmental > Terrestrial > Deep...
CTAATTTAATGGCTAAAATACGTGAAAATGGTAAAATGATACCAACTATTTCTTATGGATATAGTATTTTTACCGGGGAAGAAACATTGGATATTAATAAAGTTATAAAAGAGGCTGATGATCAGATGTACCATTTCAAAAGGCTTCATAAAACTGAATTACTTGAAAAGTTAACTTTACCATATACTTTCAAGATGCATCGTCAAAGCACTCTTTGAGAACATAAACTTAGAGTAGTTTAACCTAATAGCCGAGAAGTCTCCCTCCTCTTAGCCTACCTTTCTCACGAAGTGAGAGCACAGGCGGGAGATGAATCGGTGGCTTTTGACTGATAAAAGTGGTATACTATCATCAGTAGAAAATGCCTAAAGGGGGTAATAGCAATACTATTAGACAATAATAATCATTCGGTGTTCCTGATGTATTATCATTTGGTGTTAGTCATCAAATATAGGCGTAAAGCATTTGATGATGAAATATCAGAACGAGCGAAAGAAATATTTGAGTATATCTCCCCAAACTACAACATAAGGCTTATGGAATGGAACCACGATGAAGATCATATACATATACTCTTCAAAGCTCATCCAAACAGCCAACTATCCAAATTCATAAATGCCTATAAAAGTGCAAGCTCAAGACTCATAAAAAAACAATACCCCAGAGTTCGCGAGAAACATCTGGAAGGAATACTTTTGGTCAAGAAGCTACTGTCTGCTGACAACAGGTGGCGCACCCATTGAGGTCATTAAGAAATACATCGAAAGTCAAGGTGAGAAGTATTGAATAAAGCATTCAAATTCAGAATATACCCAAACACTAAGCAGCAAATACTAATAGCCAAGACCTTCGGCTGTGTACGTTTTGTCTACAACAGAATGCTATCTGATAGGATAGAACACTATAAAGAGACAGGCAAAAGCCTGAACAATACCCCTGCCCAATATAAAAAAGACTTGGATTGGCTGAAAGAAGTAGATAGTTTGGCACTTGCCAATGCACAACTGAACCTGAATAGAGCATATACAAATTTTTTCCGCAATAAAACTGCCGGTTTTCCGAAATTCAAATCCAAGAAAAGTAATCATCGAAGATATACAACAAACTGCGTGAATGGAAATATCAAGCTAGAAAACGGGAAAATCGTTCTGCCTAAACTGGGTGAAATAAGGCTCAAACAACATAGAACGATACCCGATAATTACAAACTTAAGTCTGTGACAGTTAGCCAAACCCCAACGGGAAAATATTACGCAAGTATCCTGTACGAATATGACTTCCACATAGAGCCAGTTGAACCAGTTATCTTCCTAGGGCTAGATTATACCATGAAAGGGTTATTTGTATCATCTGATGGTGGATCAGCCAAATACCCAGGATATTATCGCCAAGCCCTGGAAAAGTTGAAAAAGGAACAGAAGAAGTTGTCCAAATGTCAGAAGGGTAGCAAAAACCGTAATAAACAGCGAATCAAAGTATCAAAACTAAATGAAAAAGTGGCAAACCAACGAAAAGACTTCCTCCACAAGCATTCAAGGCAGATAACCAATGCCGTAGATACTGTGAGCATAGAAGACTTGGACATGAAGGAATTGTCACAAACCCATAATTATGGTAAGAGAGTCTCAGATAATGGTTATGGTCTATTGGTATCCATGCTCGAGTACAAGTTGAGAGAACAAGGCAAACAGTTAGTTAAAATCGACAAGTGGTTTCCAAGTTCTAAAATGTGTAGTAAGTGTGGAGAAGTAAAAGAATCATTGTCCCTATCGGACCGAGTATTCCACTGTAAGGCTTGTGGAGAAACACTGGACAGAGACTATAATGCAAGCATAAATATAAGAGAAGAAGGTAAACGTTTGGTATTAGAGTAAAGGAAAAGAACCGTGGGGCACACGGGGATAGCTCGCTTATGCTGTAGCTGTTAGGCTACTCGAACGAGAAGCCCCCACTTCTTCAAGTGGCGGGAGCATTTCACGAGAATATAAAGGACAAATGTAGTAACTATTACAATATATACTACAAAAAAACCAGACATTCCTTTTAAATAAAGGGTTATCTGGTTTTTCTATATTTACTTACTTTTAGTATAATCTAAAATTTTGGTAGTCCCTTATATAAGATACCATAACTTGATTTATCTGCATTACTTATTAACAATTTTTTAACTTAACAAACTGAGTTTATAAAATACAATTACTTCATGAGATCTAGATAATTGGCCTTAGTAATGCTTTGACCATAAATAATATACCCTGGTTCAATATTAATTCTGTAATGAGACATAGTAAAATGAAGGTGTGGACCAGTAGAGAAACCTGTTGATCCAACAGCACCAATTAATTGCCCACGCATTACCATTTCACCTTTACTAACAAATAATTTATCTAGATGAAAATAAACACTAAATAAACCTTCCCCATGATCAACAACAATACTGTTACCTGTTAATATTAGTGGCATAGCCAATGTAACTTTGCCAGTATTTGTTGCAAGTACATTAGTACTAGTAGGTGCAGCAATATCAATTCCTGCGTGTCTATAACTTGTAAGTGAGCCATTTACAGAACGTGACTCCCCAAATTCAGTGGTAAGTCTTCCCTTAGTTGGTAAAATAAATGGTTCTGAATAATACCTTACAGGTGATGATATATCCCGCGAAGGGTTAAAATATTTTCTGTACTCTACATTGGCAGCATCTGTTCTTGTACTGGATTCAATACTAGTAGAAACACTTAGATATTGTACCTTGAAGTCCCTTGGTAGAATTTCGATATTTCTTGTTGATGTTCTACCCGTTTTTGTATTTGTAAATTTAAGAGAATATACACCTGGTTTTGTATTATAGTTGGTTGGAATATACCCTTGTATTAAATCATTGGAATCATACCACTTAAATTCTGGGTACAAATCTTGTACCAGTGATATTTCAGAACCACTTGTAATGTGATGAACATCAATCTTTAATAAATCTCCCTGTTGCAGTTTGTTTTTTGAAAGGATTATATTTTCAGGAAGAGTCAAATCTGTTATAATGCCTAATTTTACTAGTAATCTGTATGAAACGATAGCAGCTTGAGCTCTGTTTGCATATTCTTTAGGAGCAAATGTTCCATCTGGATAGCCCAGTATTAATTCCAGCGCAACAGAGGAAATTGCATTCTGGTAATACTTAGGAGATACTGTTTCAATGTCACTTAATCTTGAACTTGCATCATCAAGAATAAATGGATCAATAAAACCTCCTGATTTAGTGTATGAATTAACTAAAATGCTTGACATTTCTTCCCTGGATATATTCTTGTTGAATGTTAATTCATCCATATTTCCATATTCATTTAAAGTAATAAGACCATTCTTAATTGCTGCTTCAATGATAGGTTGTCCCCAAAACTCCCCTGCCTTTGGAATTCGCGTATCAATCCCTTGTGAATTGACCATGATTGTAATAAATTCTATTCTTTTAATATTATCATTAGGTTTGAAAGTACCATTTGGATAACCAGAAACAAGATTATAAGTTGAAATCGTTTCAATATATGATTTTGCCCAGTGGTTCTCAACATCACTAAAACTAGTAGCAAAAGAAGGTGCTCCAACTGTTATTGTGGATACAGCTATAACGGTAATTACCATAATTAAACTGAGTATTCGTTTCAAATATTTATATGACATTTCTTATACTCCTTTCCGATAAGTTTATACTGAAATTTGAGTGTACGATACTTTAATTATATCTTATTTAGTTATGAAATTGCATTACAATGGTATGACATTAATACTATAGTCGACATTATATTAATTTTAACTTACATATAAAAGATTTTATTATATTATTTCTTGTGAAGTGTTACACAATCAAACATATTTAAAAAGAATCTATTATTGAAATGCTAGAATTGATGTCTTATATTTAGTTGGATAATTTGAATCACTTATAGATATTCAATACATGATATTCTATTACAGGCTTTAGTACTATATAAGTTATATCAACACTTTTATTTAGCATTTTACATATACTTGATGAGATGATATGGAACAGAGATTCTTGTACTAATAAACCAAAGAAATGAGATATCAAATATATGTGTTCTTTCGGACATTATTATGGTATATCAAAAGGATATGATGCAAAAACATTCAGGGATACATTTATAAAGTTTTCATTTTAAATATTATAACTAAAATCTTTAAAGATTATTAATTGGTAAAGGAGTCGATTTGAATAAGTAAAAAATATCATATTGAGGATAAAGTATTTTAAATGGGTAAATATTCAAAAACATACATGAGTATTTTATATTTTGGTTATTGTAATATGATTATTAGATTACTTGTAAATTTCTATAATCATACTGTATCAGTTTAGAATAAACTTAAATCATGAGTGTCTATGAAGGAGAAGAAGTATGAAAAACAGAATGAGAGAAGCTATTATCGGAGGAGCATTGTTAGGTTTAGTTTGTGTAGTTGGAGCATATGTCCGTTCAGGATTCACTGCTTCACCTGTCTTTGTTTTTTCGCTGTGGTATAATCGTGTTATTATTGGATTAGCAATTGGTGCTCCTTGGATTGAAACTACTAGAATTAAGGCATTGTTTAGAGGAGCTTTACTAGGTCTTCTAGTTTCCTTTGCATTTTATAGTTCTACAGGATTTGTAGATCCGGTGAGCTTTGTTGCCGGAATAGTATATGGAATAATTCTTGAAGCATGGTTTACTCGATCAAGAATTTAAATTTATTGATTACTCTCATGAAAAATCCATTTGCTATTATGACTAATTAGAGATTTGGTTAATAAGCCATTTAATATTATTAAGTGGCATTTTCCATTTGTTTTCTCCAATTTAATTTAAATTAACAAATATCGATTTGATTGATATAATAATAAAGAAAGACCTTTTTTGCAATAAAATTTAAGCTAAGAATTACAACATGAAGGCAGGTGAACTGATGATAAGATTTGAAAATGTGTCTAAGATTTTTAATATAAATGGTAAAGAATCAAGTGTTATCCACGATATCAGTTTAAACATCAAGAAAAAAGAAATATTTGGGTTGGTTGGAGAAACTGGAAGTGGTAAATCTACTATTCTACGACTTATGAATGGGTTTATAGAACCTGAAAAAGGTGAAATATTCCTTATGGATAAAAAACTAAATAAGAACACAAGACATGAATTAGTCAAAGATACTTCAATGATATTCCAAGACTTTAACCTATTGGGAAATCTTAATGTTATGGACAATGTACTACTGCCAACAAAGTTAAGGAATGGCAATAAAAAAGAAAACAACCAAAAAGCGAAGGAATTATTAAACTTTGTAGGGCTAGCTGATTTTCAACAGTCATATATAAGAACCCTTTCTGGAGGACAAAAGCAAAGAGTTGCTATTGCCCGAACATTAATGACAAGTCCTAAAATCATATTATGCGATGAGCCTACTTCAGCCCTAGATGATAAGATGAGTTATGAGGTATTAAAGCTACTAAAAGATATTAACGATAAATTCGAAACTACAATTGTAATTGTATCTCATGATATTTCTGTTATAAAAACTTTGTGTAGCAGGGTTGCTGTAATAGAGGAGGGAAGGCTTTTAGAAGTTTTTTCTTTGAAGCCAAAGAAAATTAAGCCTATTTCCTACAAGGAGGCTTTGATTAGTGATTGATAAATACTTTGAGACATTTGATATGTATAAAGAAGAAATTCTTATTTCATTATATGAAACACTAGATATGATGCTAACTGCGATGATCATTTCAATTATTATAGGAATATTACTTGGATTCGTATTATTTATAACAAGATCAGACGGAATTTACCAAAACAAAAGCTTATATTTTATAACATCTGGTGTATTGAATATAATAAGGTCTATTCCATATATTTTATTTATCATCGTTATAATTCCGTTAAATAGAATGATATTAGGGACAGGTTTTGGTGTAGATGCTTCAAAAATTCCTTTAAGTTTAATTGGGATTGCAACATTTGCTCGTTTTACAGAGCAGGATTTTTTGGATGTGAATAAGAATATCTACGAAACATCATACGCCTTGGGTGCAAATACATTACAGTATTTCACACACTTTTTACTAAAAGAAGCACGGTCAGGGTTAGTTTTAAGCTTTACTTCAACCACAATAAGTTTATTGTCCTATTCAACTGTAATGGGTATTATAGGAGGAGGAGGACTTGGATATTTAGCAATAAGTGAAGGTTACCAAAATTTTAATTACAATCTTATGTGGATTATAATCATAATAATGGTATTAATCGTTCATTTCATACAGACTACAGGCAATTTAATTGCAAAAAAATATGACAAAAGATAATGGAGATGATAAAAGTGAAAAAGGTATTAATGTTAATTATTGTATTATTATTAAGTGTTTCAATAATTGGATGCAAGGATAAAAAGTTAAATGAAAACAGTGAAATTCATGTAGGTGTTTCATTTTTCCCAATGAAAGATATACTACTACTAATCCAAGAGGATCTAAAATCAGAAGGTTATGATCTTGTAATTCACGAGTTTGCTGACTACCAAGCACCTAATAATCTTCTTTACAACAAGGAATTAGATGCAAATATGATTCAACATGATTATTTTCTTCAATCATTCAATAAAGCCAACAATGCAAATCTTGTAACAGTTCAACCAATTTATCATGCCATATTTGCATTATACTCAAAGGAATACAAATCTTTAGATGAGATAGCCAATGGTGAAAACATAACACTACCTGATGATGCTACAAATCTCAGTAGAGCATTGTATTTGTTAGGCCAAGCTGGATTGCTAACATTTAATGACAACAAAACAATTGGACTAACAGTAGATGATATTGCAACAAACTCTAGAAATCTTGTATTGGGTGATAAAGTTCCTCTAACTAGTTTAGCTCAAAGGTATTCAGAAACTGGAGTTGCAACGATGTATCCAACTTATGCAAGAAGTTTAGAGTTAGTGGGAGATGAGCAAAGATTATATGTTGAAGAACAAGACGAAGTTACAAAAGGCTATGCAATATCATTGGTAGCTAGAGATGACAATAAGGAAAGTGAAAAAATCAAAGCTTTGATTAAACACATTACTAGTGAAAAGGTGAGACAATTTTTAATAGATGAATACAGTTGGGCAAGCGTACCAGCATTTTAGTAAAATAAAAAAGAACATAGGGATAATTGAATTATCCCTATGTCTTTTTAAGTCAAAGTTTATTCCACTACAAATGATACTTTTAAATTTACTCGATAATTTACAATCTTGCCATCTCTAACAATAGCTTGAAAGTCTTTAACATACGCAGTAGTTACATTTTTTACTGTTTTAGAAACTTCCATTACAGCTTCTTGTGTTGCAGCCTCCCAACTTTCTGGAGATTCTGCTAGAATTTCAACAACTTTTACAACTGCCATTTCTTATTCCTCCTCATTAAAGATTCAACAAAATACCATCTTTACAACACATGAGAATATGTATTAAGCAAAGAATAACTGACTTAAATTAAATCCTCTAGTGTCTATTTACTACCCAATTATGTCCAAAGTAACCATAAGCCAAATTGATAGAATTAACCTAGAGGTCAAAATATTAGTTTCACATAATAATAAAATCATTTTAAAACTAGCTTGATCAAGACCAAAACAGTTATACTTTTAGATATTATAAGATATCCTTGAAAAAGGTTGAAAAGGAAGCAAAATAGAGTAATTATATCTCAAGGACAAACTTGATATAAAATGATTTCTAAAAGGAAAAGAGGAGGTTATTACCATGGATACTTTAATAAAGGATATGAACTTCAATAATGAATATAATTTTATTAAAGACTACAAACAAGATGAATTATTAAGAAGATCCTTTAACAAGCTGTCAGAACAAACATTTGGGATTAATTTTGAAGAATGGTATCAGAAAGGTTTTTGGAATAATAACTATATCTGTTATAGCTTTTTATTCAATAAAGAAGTAGTTTCAAATGTGTCTTTAAGTAAAATGACAATTATCATTGATGGTAAAAAGTATAATGCTGTACAAATTGGAACAGTAATGACTAAACCTGAACACCGAAGAAAAGGTTTAGCAATGAAGTTATTAAATCTAGTGATAGCAGATTATAAAGACAAGTGTGACTTATTTTTTCTTGCTGCAGATGAAGAAGCTGTGGCATTATATGAGAAATGTGGTTTTAAGAATCATGATGAGTTAAAGTATATAGTTGATCTAAATGATTGCTATCTGGTGGAGAAAGGATATCTTGAACCTATTGAAATGTCTTTAGAAGATGTTACTAAGTTTAAAGCAAAAACTATACCCTTGTCTCAAACACTTTGTGCAATAGAAGATGAGCATGTACTATTGTTTTACTATTTGATGATGTATAGTAATTGTTTCTATTTAGTAAAAAACCCAAAAGTCAATTTAGATTTCATTGTATTACTTAGTATGGAAGATGATGTAGTAAATTGGCTTGATGTATACAGTGAAAATTCACTAACTGAATTAGATTTAAAAATAGTATTAAGCCAGTTAAAAATAAGGGGTTTTAGTAAGGTGCAATTTAGTTTTGTACCAGATATATTACTAGATGCTGTTGAAATTAGTAAATATAAAAATGGCGGATGGATGGTGTTAGACCATAATGGTATAAGTTTCCCTAAAGGAGCATGGTTTCCAAGGATATCAAAAACATAGTAGATTTAGCAATCAAGTGATATAGTATTGATAATTATAAGTTATAATGTGTATTAAATAATTATAATAATAATGGTTGTATCTTAATTGGGAGATTGACATATAATTATGGATATGGAGGTGCATTATGGATTTAAAAATGTATAGGAATATGTTAGATTCTTTAAATGAGGGAATATATTTTGTTGATTCACAAAGAAAAATAATATTCTGGAACAAAGGTGCAGAAATAATAACTGGATTTAGTTCTAGTGAAGTAACTGGAACATTTTGTTATGATAACATCTTAAATCATGTAGACTCTATGGGAAATAAACTATGTAATGATGGGTGCCCGCTTCATGAAACTATTAAAGATAAAAAAGATCGTTGTGCTAATGTCTATCTACATCATAAATTTGGACATAGAGTTCCTGTTCAAGTAAAAACTATGCCTTTATATGATGGAATGGATTCTTTCATAGGATCTATCGAGATCTTTATTGATGAGAACAAAGCATTTGGTAGTGATATGACCAAGGATGAACTTCAAGTAATAGCATATACAGATTCATTAAGTGAAATACCAAATAGAAGATATGCCCAATTACAGCTTAAAAAATTAAGACTAGAATTAGAAGAGTCTAATTCTATATATTCTATAGCAATGATAGATATAGACTTTTTTAAAAAAGTAAATGATAAATATGGTCATGACATTGGCGATGAAATCATTAAAGTAGTAGCTAAAACCTTAAGAAGCTCAATTAGAGCAACAGACATTGCTTCCAGATGGGGTGGAGAAGAGTTTTTGATAATATTTCCTGGTTTAAAAAAGGAAAGCCTTTTTAAAACTCTCGATAAAATTAGGATGCTTGTTGAAAATAGTATTTACAGATCTAGCAGTTTTGAGTTAGGAGTAACAGTTTCAATAGGTGGTGCTACTGCCAGTTTGGATAAGTCAAATGAGTTGATATTAAAAGAATCAGATTTTAACTTGTATAGAGCAAAAGAGAATGGTAGAAACTGTGTATTAGTAGAATAGTGATTTTATAACTATAAGTAGGAATAATTATTTTTTATTTAGGAGCCTATTATAAAGTATAGAATTAAATATTTAAGATAAACATTATTCATTGATAAATATCCGCTTACAAGCCTTTTTAACTTTGAGTTTTTTAAAATTTAGAGGGTATAAGTCTTGTTAGTTAAGATAATTATTTTTCAAATCTAAGTCAATAATATAAGACTTCAGAGAAATGAAAGGAATGAAAAAATGGAGAGCAGGTTAACAAAGTTATTAAGTATAAAGTATCCAATTATTCAAGGCGCAATGGCGGAAATTTCTGATAGTGCTTTAGCTAGTGCTGTAAGTAATGCAGGAGGAGCAGGAATTATTGGTGCTGGAGGTCACAATGCAAAGTGGGTTTCAGATGAAATAAATAAAGCGAGAGGACTTACAGAGGAAACCTTTGGAGTAAATGTTGTATTGATGGCTAAAAATAAAGATGAAATTTTAGATGTTATATATGAACTTAAACCTGCATTTGTGACTTTTGGAGCAGGGAATCCTGTTCCTTATATTGACAAATTAAAGTCTGCAGGGGTTATCACAATACCAGTGGTAGCTAACCTAAAACAAGCTAAAAAAGTAGAACAAGCAGGTGCTGATGCAATGGTGATAGAAGGTTTAGAAGCCGGAGGTCATATTGGAAGGTTAACATTGATGGCACTTATGACCAACGTAATTCCTAATATTTCTATACCCGTAATTGCTGCTGGTGGTATTGTTGATGCAAGAGGTTTAAAAGCTGCTTTAGCTATGGGGGCTAGTGGTGTTCAAATGGGAAGTAGATTTTTTGTATCAAAGGAGTGTCCAGCTCATGAAAATGCTAAAATGGCTGTAATACAAGCATCAGATTTAGATACTGTGGTTTTAGGTCAGACAATTCGTCATGATGTAAGAGGGATTAGAAGCAAGTTTACTGATGAATATTTATCTTTAGAATTCAGTGATAACCCAAGAAGTATTCTTTCTGGGAAAATGAAAGGAGTATACACCAAAGCTGTTTGTCATGGTGATATAGAAAATGGATTTGTTCAAATTGGACAGAGCGTAGATCCTATAAAATCAATCCTTTCATGTAAAGAGATAATAAGCATGATGATGGAAGAATAAGAATATGGATTTGAAATAAATATTTGTACTGGGTATAATTAGCGTAAAGTAAGTTAAAAATAACTATAAAGATAAATATAAGAGGAGGATGTAGTATGAAAAAAATTGAAATAGCAGACGGAATACATATGCTATCTATGAATGTAGAAGATATGCTATTTGAGGGAATCTGGGAACTAGCAAATGGAGTAACATTAAACTCCTATATAATAAAAGGTGATAAAACTGCTATTATAGATGGAGTTATTGGGTGGGATGGTATACCAGAGACATTGTATGAAAATTTAGCTGAAATAAATGTAGACCCAAAAGATATTGACTATTTAATAGTAAATCACATGGAGCCTGATCATTCAGGATGGATATCAAACTTTGAAAAAATTAAAGATGACTTCACTATTGTATGCACAGATAAAGCTGCAAAATTAGTTGCTTCATTTTATGGAAATGATAAACTAAAAATAGTTAAAGAAGGAGATACTCTAGATTTAGGCAATGGAAAAGTTCTTAGCTTCCATCCAGTTCCTAATGTTCACTGGCCAGATACCATGTATACTTACGAAGCATCTACCAAGACACTATTTACTTGTGACATGTATGGTTCATTTGGGAAAATGGGGGAACATCATTTTGGGGATGAAATGACTCCAGAAGAAGTTGATTTTTTTGAAGATGAAGGTATCAGGTATTACTCCAATGTAATGACAACATTTACACCGATGTTAAGAAAAGCTATTGAGAAATCAAAACAATTTGATATAAATATTATAGCACCAGGACATGGACCATTATATAGATCAAATACACAGAAGATTATCAATGACTATACTAGATTTACAAAATATGCTGAAGGAGCAGGTAAAAATGAGATTACTATTCTTTGGGGATCAATGTATGGCATGACCAAAAAAGCAATCGCTTTTGCACAAAAGGTATTAGACAGAGAAAAGATTAAATACCATTCTCTTGAAATGCCCATAGAAAGCGAAAGTGAGATGATCGCAACAGTATTTAAATCAGCAGCTGTAATAATTGCAGCTCCAACATATGAGTACAAATTGTTTCCACCAGTTGCAGCAGCACTTGATGAGATTGGGAGAAAGAAAATTACTGGAAAATCAGCATTCAGATTCGGGTCATATGGTTGGTCAGGTGGAGCAGAAAAAGAGCTTCATGAAATTATTGAAAGAAATCGAATGAAGTGGGATTTTGTAGAGAGTGTAGAATTTGAAGGTTCTCCAAAAGAGGAAGATTTAGCAAAAATAGAAGCAGGGATACTTGAGTTGATAGATAAAATGAAAGATAAAATTGTAGAATGATCTAGTTTATCAATATCTTAAAAGAAGTCTACATCCTCATAGGTGGGTAAAAAAGGAAAGTCATTAGAATTTTAGATTTATCCAATATAGACTAAATATTTAGAAAAATAAAGCGCTTCTCTATAGTTAGAGATGCGCTTTTTGAAGTTTTAATATTTGGCAGATTGGGCAATAGTATGTACTTCCACCCATGTATGCTTCTTTAATTATAAGGCTTTTGCATTCTGGACAACCTTTAGAATAGTTTAAGTTACTCATCTTTGTTATGTATTTTCCTGGTCTACCAAACAAGTCTTTTTCAGTATCT
>Ga0208490_100986_pt1 | contig 12463 bp, 14 predicted proteins | sample SubbioAug_CSWold_FD_184818 | JGI IMG/M metagenome (GOLD analysis project Ga0208490, IMG submission 184818) | Serpentinite rock and fluid subsurface biosphere microbial communities from McLaughlin Reserve, California, USA - CR11Aug_CSWold (SPAdes) | ecosystem: Environmental > Terrestrial > Deep...
AGAATTCAGAATAAAAAACGGATAATACTACAGCAATAGGACCTCAGAGCCTAGTAGCCTAGGAAAAAATCAGTAGATTTAATAATTCTTAAAATATTACCTGAATAATACATTCTGAATCCTGAATCCTGACTTCTGAATTCTGACAATTGATAGCCTGCTGAATAGTTACGACTAAGCTATTGGAATAAGACTGGAACGTACAAGCCTCTTTAAAGAGGCTTTATTTTATAGTAAAATGGAGGGAGTAAACTGGGGGAAATTATTGTTAATGGAGTTAGCCTTTCTAAAAAGGGCAATTGCATATTGAACCAAATTGACTTACATCTTCCCGGGAAAACTATTACTTCAGTAATCGGCCCCTCGGGTTCCGGCAAAAGCTCTTTGCTAGGATTGATAAATAGGCTTTATGATCCGGATGGTGGAGTGATAACTATTGATGGACAGGATATTAGGCAAATGGATGTACTGTCGCTGCGAAGGCAGGTGGGGATGGTCTTTCAAAAGCCTGTAATGTTTGCTGGAACGGTTGCCGGTAATGTTTGTTTTGGGCCAGATATCAATCATGCCTGGAACAAAGAGGATGCTGGAAAAAAAATCACACAATTGTTAAATAAGGTAGGACTAACTGAAGAGTTTGCTGACAGAGACGCAGCCAGTCTTTCCGGAGGGGAACAGCAGCGGGTTGCCTTGGCGAGGACATTGGCTAACCAGCCTAAGATACTATTATTAGATGAACCTACTTCAGCTCTAGATATAAACAGTGCTAATATAATCGAACAAGTTATAGTTGATTTGAATAAACAAGAAGATATGACTATTGTCTGGGTAACCCATAATCTAAGCCAAGTAAGATTATGCCATTTGGCTGTCTTTATGGAAATGGGAAAGGTGATTGAAGTGGGACAAGCAAGAAAGCTTTTGGAATCTCCCCAAGAAGAAGCTACTAAAAGGTTTTTTGTCCGTTTTGCCGAGAATGATGGATCTAAAGGGGGAGAAAATTAAAGATGGACATGAACATTTTTACTATGGCCATGGCTTTTACCTTTATTCTGCTGGCAGTTTTTCTTTCTTTTAAGGAAGGACTTGCCTTGGAAAAAGAAATAATATACGCTGCTTTAAGAGCTTTTGTCCAGCTAATGGTCATAGGATACATATTGCAATTTATCTTTGATATGGAATCACCTGCTTATATAGTGTTAATGCTGGCAATAATGATTTTAGTGGCAGGCCATAACGCTGCTCAAAGAGGCAAAGAAATATCCGGGATATTTTTCATTGTAACCGGTTCTATTTTAGCAGTTGAAGTGATAATGATTTTGCTTTTACTTTTACTTAAGATTACAGACTTTAGTCCCCAGCAAATTATTCCTATTAGTGGGATGATAGTAGGTAATGCAATGGTGGCTGCAGGGTTAGTCTTGGTGCGCTTGCAAGATGAACTGCGGGATAAAAGGGAAGAAATTATTCAGATACTTGCCTTAGGAGCCAGTACTAGGCTGGCGGTTAAACCTATTTTAAAGCGGGTTATCAAAAATGGGATGCTGCCTTCCATCGATGCCATGAAGACAATTGGTCTGGTCCAGTTGCCAGGAATGATGACGGGGGCAATTTTAGCAGGAGCTAACCCGGTGGAGGCTGTCCAATTGCAAATTTTAATCATATTTATTCTCATGGCCACAATATCCATAACTACTCTGAGTATTGGCACTTTAGCCAGTCAGAGTTTCTTTACTCCTAACCATCAACTAAAAAGTTAACTGTTCAGCAAAAGAAAAAGACTAACGACATAATAAAGATAAAGGGGCGAACCAAATAATGGAACAGTCTGTAGGAAAAGGCAGGAAAACTATTATAACAAAAGATGTAACTGGGATAATCCTAGCGGGAGGGCGCAATTCTCGCATGGGTAAAAACAAGGCTTTTTTGTCTGTGAATAATAATGAAAAGATAATTGAGCAGATAGTAGAGCTATTTCAGCAGCTTTTTCACGAGACCATTATTGTCAGCAATGAGCCGGAGCTATATCATTACTTAAATGTACAGGTGACTACCGACATTATCCCTCGTAAAGGGCCTCTAAGTGGAATTCATGCCGGCTTAGTAAAAGCTAGTACTCAGTATAGCTTTGTCGTACCCTGTGATATGCCTTTTTTACAGGCTGGCCTCATAAAGTTGTTAGTGGAGAAAGTTTCCGGCTATGATGTAGCTGTACCACAAATTGGTGAATATCTGCAGCCTCTGCATGCGGTCTATAGTAAAAACTGCCTACATCATATTGAAAACTGCTTTAAAAATGATATTGCAAAAGTCTTTGCATTATACCCATGGGTTAAAGTTAACTTCGTCGGAGAAACTAAACTTAGCTCAGTTATAAGTAATGGCAGCCTGGATCAAGTATTTTTCAATGTTAATACCCAAGAAGAGCTAGAAAAAGCAAAAAAATTTATCAAATGATAAAAGATTTGGGTATATTTAACCTGAGATGTTGTGGGATTCTGCTGCTCATGGTAATATATGAATAATTTAATATTTAGAGGAGGATAAAAATGGCAATAATCAAACCCTTTAAAGCAGTTCGACCTGTAGCTGAGTTGGCAGATAAAGTAGCTGCATTGCCTTATGATGTTATGAGTGCTGAAGAAGCTAGAGAAATGGTTATGGATAATCCCTATTCATTTCTCCATGTAGACAAAGCTGAAATTGATTTGGATCCAGGCATAGACCCCTATGACCAGATGGTTTATGAAAAAGCTAAAGATAACCTAAACAGAATGATTAACCATGGCGTCTATTTTCAAGATACCAAGGACAACCTGTATATCTATCGGCAGGTAATGGACGGCAGAGCTCAGACTGGGTTGGTAGCCTGTCCTGCCATTGATGAATACTTAAACAATACTATCAAAAAGCATGAGTACACCAGGCCTGAGAAGGAGCAGGACAGAGTTAATCATGTTGATGTTACTGATGCCCAAACCGGGCCGATTTTTTTAACTTACCGGGCAGAAGAGGAGATTAGTGCTCTTATTGATGACTGGGCTAATCAATACAGGCCTGTCTATAACTTTACTGCGGAAGATGGTATTACTCATACCTGCTGGGTTATTGACAGCAATCAAACTATCAATAAGTTGGTTAATGCTTTTGCGGAAGTAGACTTTTTATACATAGCTGATGGACACCACCGGGCAGCCTCCGCTGCCAGGGCAGCCTTAAAAAGAAGGGAGGAAAATCCAGAGTTTACTGGTCAGGAGGAATTTAACTTTTTTCTGGCAGTACTGTTTCCCCATAACCAGTTGAAAATAATGGATTATAACCGGGTGGTAAAGGATCTAAACAATAATTCGACAGAAGATTTTCTAAATAAGATAAAAGAAAAATTCTCAGCAGAAAAGTATCAGGGACAAGGGTCATATAGGCCGGAACAAAGACATGTTTTTGGAATGTATTTAGGGAATTCTTGGTATAAGCTTGAGGCTAAGCCAGGCACCTTTGACGAAAACGATCCCGTAAAAAGGCTGGATGTATCCATTTTACAAAACAATCTGCTCCATCCCGTATTAGACATAGAAGACCCTCGTACAGATAAGAGAATAGATTTTGTTGGGGGTATCAGGGGATTAGCAGAATTGGAAAGAAGAGTGGGGAAAGATATGGAGGTAGCTTTTGCCATGCATCCAACATCTATTGAAGAACTCATGGCTATTGCCGATGTGGGGCAGGTAATGCCTCCAAAGTCAACCTGGTTTGAACCAAAGCTCAGGTCGGGTATTTTTATTCATAAGCTTTCAGACTAACGAAGAACAAAAGCACTTCTTGCCTTTCGGCTGAATAAGGTAGTCATAAAATAAGGCTGATGTCCGGCATTTACCGGTCACCAGCCTTATTATTTTTGCTTAAAAATTTATCATTAATTGTGAATCTTAACGTCGTCTGCACCTTTGCTTGAAAGTATTTCCTTACACTTGTCGGCCTTCTTTTCATTACATTCTACAGCCACTAAAATATTGCCCTGTCGGATATCTTCTTCATAACGTTGACCCTCTTCTTCAGGAATACCCCAGTCAACTAAGGCTCCCCCAACTCCACCGGTGGCTGCACCTGATAGCAGTCCTGCGATAGGTCCTGCTACAATTAGGGGACCAAGTCCAGGAATAACTAGTGCACCGGCACCCACGGCTAGACCAGTTAAGCCGCCAATTACACCACCGGTAGTAGCGCCGTCGGCTACCGAATCATTTTCCATCCGGATGTCTCCGCCATTTCTACCACCGCCAGTTCTACCTCCAGCGTTTTCTTCCTTAGCTAAAATAGAAATCTCCCTGTCAAAACCTTCTTCACGTAATTGGTGAACAGCACTTTCAGCATGACTTCGAGACTCAAATACCCCAACCACTTTTTTAGCCATTAGATTGTCCTCCTTAAACTAAATTTAAAAAACTAAGTAAATAGTTTCAAATCTAGTTTTCACCACTTACAATATTTTTATGTAAAAAATATTGTAATGCTTATCACAAATATTCGCCTTGAAATAATTTAAAATTAGTATTAATAGGAGTTATTAGAATTTCAATAATAATTTAGCGAAAGATTTTGTGAAAGGAAGGACAATCATGCTGCTGATGACGTTAAAGGTTATTTGACTCCAAGCTACTTGCGCCGGTAAAGAAGCTGAAAAGAGAAACATGAGGTTACTAAAGGAAGTGATAAACGGAAAAAAGAGAATCACCCCGAACATGTTTAAGAGAATATGGGCATAGGCAACTCTTTTTGCGCTTTTGATGGCGGTTATGCTCACTATTAATGCAGTGATGCAGGTACCTACGTTGCTGCCAAGGATGAGGGCTATTGCCCCTGGTAAGGTAATCATATCCTGGAGAGCCAAGGCAATAATTATCCCGGTGGTGGCGCTGCTGCTTTGAATAAGTGCGGTGAAGATGGTGCCGGCAATAATTCCGGTCAGATGATTTTCACCCATAACAGCCAACAGCGAAATGGCTGTCTCACTTTCTTTTAGGGGCAAGAAAGCTTGCTGTAGTGTAATAAGTCCCCAAAAAACCATACTAAAGCCAATTAAAGTAATACCTGAAAATTTGATAGTTTGATTTTGGGGCAGCAGCATCAATAGACCGGCAGTTGCCAATAAGGGATAGTATTCCAAAATATCAAAGGTAAATAATAGGGCGGTAAAACTGGTGCCCATATTAGTTCCCAGGACAATCCCCACTGCTTGACCCAAGGTCATTAGACCACTGTTGACAAGACTGATAGTAATCACCGTGACAGCGCTGCTGCTTTGGATAAAAAAAGTGGCAGCGGTTCCAGTGAGCATGGCCTTAAGGGGAGTTGCCGTAAGCTTGCTGATTAATTGTATAACTTTATGGGAGGTCAGGGACTCCAATCCAGTTTTTATTAAATTCATTCCCAATAAAAAGAGTACCACACCCGCCAGAAAAGAGAATAATATGCTAATCATACTAATCACCCCATGTTACTATTATTAATAGGAGTTGGATAAATAGAACAATTGTCAAAAATTTATGGTTAATATTCTAAAAAAAGGAGGAATATTGAGAAAAGCACCGAATAAACAATTGGTATGTGTTTGAACAAACTGTCACAAAAAATATTGCACAATATATCACAAGCAAGATATTATTGAGCTTAAGAAAAGGGGGATAGCATGGAGACATTAAATCTTACACGAGCATATGAAACAGGCAAGGGCTTTATCGAGCAGGTGGAGGCAGAAAGTGGCGTAAAGGTCAAAGCCTGTTATCAGTGTGGCAAATGCACTGCTGGTTGCCCGGTAGCCTTTGCTATGGATTATACTCCAAGACAAATAATCCGAATGATGCAGTTAGGGTTAAAAGAAGAGGTATTAAAGTCAAAGACTATTTGGCTTTGCGTTCATTGTGAGACCTGTTACACCCGCTGCCCTAAAGAAATTGAGCTGGCCAAGCTGATGGAAACGCTGCGAATGGAAGCTAAAAAAGCGGGTTATGTGGGCGAAAAAGAAGTGGACTTGTTTAGTGACTTATTCCTGAAATCGGTGGAAAACCATGGCCGAGTTCATGAGATGGGATTAGTAATCGGGTTTAACTTGCTGTCAATGCAGCCCTTTAAGGATGCGGGATTGGGACCGATAATGATGCAAAAAGGGAAAATCCACATTATGCCCTCCAACATCAAAGGAAAAGCAGCAGTTAAGCGTATTTTTGAAAAGACGCGGCAAATGGGAGGTGGCTCTAAGTGAAATACGCATATTACCCAGGATGCTCATTAAATGCTACCGGCATTGAGTACAATATTTCTTCCAAGGCCGTGGCCAGTTATTTTGGCGTTGAACTAAAGGAAATTGATGATTGGAACTGTTGTGGAGCCTCTGCTGCCCACAACACCAATCACTGGTTGTCCCTGGCTTTGCCTGCCCGGAATTTGGCCATTGCGGAAAAAGAAGGCTTGGATATTGCCGTTCCCTGTGCCGCTTGTTATAGCAGGTTGAAAGGTGCGCAAGTAGCTGTAAAGGAATCAGCTGCTGCCAAGGAAACCATCAAGGATATTATTGAGATGGATTACCAGGGCAGCGGAGAAGTGTTGTCCATGGTGGATGTGGTTCACCAAGGCATCGGCCTGGAAAGACTCAAAGAAGGGGTTAAGCTGCCATTGGAAGGCTTAAAGGTAGCTAGCTATTACGGTTGTCTGTTAGTCAGACCCAAAAAGCTGGCGATGGATGATCAGGAAAATCCCATGAAAATGGATGAAATTATGGCAAGTATTGGGGCAGAACCTGTGGATTGGGCCTACAAGGTCGAGTGCTGTGGAGCAGGTCACTCCACCCAAAAAACTCCAGTAGGTTTTAAAATGATTAACGATATTTTAAGAAATGCCAAGTTGTCTGGGGCCAACTGTATTGTCAGCGCTTGCCCGCTGTGCATGCTAAACCTGGACATGAGGCAAAAAGACCTCAAGCAGGATAACGGTGAGAATTATAACCTGCCTGTATTTTATTTCACCGAATTGGTGGGGATGGCAGTGGGATATACCCCAGAGGAAATGGGTGTTCCTAAGCACTTTACTAATGCAATTACCTTGCTGTTAGAGAAAAATTTACATCCTGCCGGTAGGAGGGGTGCCTAGTGAAACGTATAGGAGTTTTTGTCTGTCATTGCGGTACCAACATTGCTGCTACAGTGGACTGTCCCGGTGTAGCTAAAGCTTCCCTGGATTTTCCAAATGTGGTTCATGCAGAGGATTATAAATATATGTGTTCCGAGCCGGGTCAGGATGTAATCAGGAAGGCCATCAAAGAACACAATCTGGATGGAGTGGTGGTATCTGCCTGCTCCCCAAGGATGCACGAAACTACTTTTAGAAAAACCTTAGAAAGTGTGGGCATGAATCCCTTCTTATTGGAATGTGCCAATATCCGGGAACACTGCTCCTGGGTGCACCCTGATAAGGTAAAAGGCACTGTAAAGGCTATTTCCTTATCCAGGCTGTCTGCTGCTAAGGTAGCTCTCAACCAGGAATTGACCAAGTCAACCATTTCCATTGAAAAAAGAGCCTTAGTCATTGGCGGGGGTATTGCTGGAATTCAGGCTGCCCTGGACATTGCTGACAATGGTTTTAAAGTGGATATTGTGGAAAGGGAACCCTCCATTGGTGGAAAGATGGCCCAAATTGACAAAACCTTCCCCACCCTGGATTGTTCAGCCTGTATTTTGACACCAAAGATGGTTGATGCAGCTGGTCATGAAAACATTGAGCTGATTACCTATTCGGAAATTGAAAAGGTAGAGGGCTATGTGGGAAACTTTGATGTCACCATTAGGAAAAAGGCCCGTTCCATTGATATGAAAAAGTGTACCGGTTGTGGTATCTGCTGGGAGAAGTGCCCTAAAAAACTTCCCAGTGAGTTTGAACTTGGTTTGGGCGAAAGAAAAGCTATCTACACGCCTTTTCCCCAGGCAATTCCTAATAAACCGGTAATTGACCGGGAAAATTGCCGATTTTTTTCTTCAGGCAAATGTAAGGTCTGTCAAAAGGTATGTGCTACCGGTGCAGTGGACTTTGACCAACAGGATGAGTTTGAAACAAGAAGATACGGAGCAATTGTGGTAGCCACCGGTTTTGAGTTATTTGATCATGGTGTTTATGGAGAATATGGCTATGGCAAATATCCTGATGTGATTACCGGTCTTCATTTTGAGCGGTTAGTGAATGCCTCCGGCCCAACGGGTGGAAAGATAAAGAGACCCTCTGACGGCAAGATTCCTAAAAACGTTGTGTTCATCAAGTGTGTGGGCTCCAGGGATGAGGCCAAAGGCAAGCCTTATTGCTCTAAGACCTGCTGTATGTATACAGCTAAACATGCTATCCTGGTCAGTGAAAAAATACCCGATGGCAAACCATATGTTTTCTATATGGATGTCAGGACACCGGGTAAGGATTACGATGAATTTTACACCAGAACTCATAATAAATATGGGGCCGAATATATCAGAGGCCGGGTTTCCCGAATTTATCAGCAGGGTGACAAGCTGATGGTAAGAGGAGAAGATACCTTATTAGGCAAGCAGGTGGAAATTGAAGCTGACTTAGTTGTATTGGCAACAGCAATGGTGAGCAACAGTGATTCGGCTGAATTAGCCCGTACCGTAGGCTTTTCATACGATGCTCATGGTTTCTATACTGAAGCCCATCCTAAGCTGCGTCCTGTGGAAACTCATACTGCAGGGGTGTTCTTGGCGGGTGCTTGCCAGGGGCCAAAGGATATTCCCGAGTCAGTGGCCCAGGCCAGCGGTGCCGCTGTCAAAGCCACCGGGTTATTATCAAAGACCCTGATGGCTACTGACCCAATGGTTTCCTTTGTAAATACTCAGGTCTGTTATGGATGTGGTATGTGTGTACCTGTCTGCCCATACAAGGCTATCGAATTGGTGGACTTAGAAGAGAGAGTACACGGTAAAACTAAGAGGCGCCTAGTATCTTCAGTGAATCAGAGTTTGTGCCAGGGCTGTGGAGCATGTACTGTTGCTTGCCGTCCCGGGGCTATCAATTTAAAGGGCTTCACAAATGAACAAATCTTGGCGGAGGTGGATGCTATATGTCTGTAGAACAAAAACCTGCCACAGCTACCCAAGGCGATTGGGAGCCTATCATAATTGGATTTGCCTGTAACTGGTGCAGTTATGCAGGAGCTGATTTGGCCGGATTAGGTAGAATCAGTTATCCCCCTAATGTGCGGGTGGTACGAGTACCATGTTCTGGGCGGGTTAATCCTCAGTTTATTGTCAGAGCATTTCAAAGAGGGGTAGACGGAATTTTAGTGGCTGGCTGACACCCTGGTGACTGCCACTATGTTAGTGGTAATTATTTTACTCGTAGGAGATTTCTGTTGATGCAGCGAATGCTGGAATTTGTGGGGATAGATCCCAAGCGTTTTCAAGCTCGCTGGATTTCCGGCTCTGAGGGTCAGAAGTTTGCCGATACAGTAACTCAGCTGACTGAAGACATTAAGGCATTAGGGCCGAATAGGAAGTTGAGGGATGTAAAATGAGTATAACGGAAAAAATTCAGGCTAAGGCAAAAGAACTGTTGGATAGCGGTACTGTGAACTATATCATAGGCTGGGAGAAGGGTACTTTTTGGCATCAGTCAACTCCTGTGTTCGTAAAAAAGGCAGCAGATGCAGATAAGCTGATTTGGGATGAATTTTGTATTAATAGTTTGTCCACTTATCTTATTCGGCTGGACGACGAATTAAAGGTAGGATTATTTGTCAAAGGCTGTGACTCCAAGGGCATAGTGCGTTTAATTCAAGATAAACAGTTGAAGAGAGAGCAGGTAGTGTTAATTGGCATCCCTTGTAATGGCATGAGAAACGCCAAGGGGGCAGTAGAAAAGACTGAACCGGCAAATCTTCCCCTGGAACAAAAATGTATTGAATGTGTTCATCCAAATCCTGTTATCTACGATGAACTAATTGGTGAACCTGTTGTGATAGCAGATAAGAGTGACCGGTTTAACGATGTTCTAGAACTGGAAAAGTTAAGTCCCAATGAAAAATACCAATACTGGGCAGCCCAGTTCGAAAAATGTATTCGTTGCTATGCCTGTCGAAACACCTGTCCTGCTTGTAATTGCAAGGAATGCTACGTGGATCAGTACCGGGTAGGCTGGCAGAATAAAGCCGTTGATCTAGCTGAAAACCAGATGTTTCATGTCACCAGAGCCATGCATGTGGCCGGTCGTTGTGTAGAATGTGGTGAATGTCAGCGTCAATGTCCCATGGATATTCCTATTATGCAGATGAACAGGAAGCTGATTATGGAAATTAACGAACTGTTCGGAGAGTATGCTGCCGGAGTTGACTTAGAGGCTAAACCTCCTTTAGGACAGTTTAAAACAGACGATCCAGAGGAATTTATGTAGAACAAGGAGGTGGAAGAATGAAAGCTATTAATAAAAGTCAAATAGAAGAATTAATCCAGGCATTAGCAGCCGAAGGCCAGGTGTTTGTTCCCCAGGAACTAAATGGTAATACCAAGTATGCTCCCTGGCAGAAAGGCGTGCAGGTCATTTTAGATAAAAATGTTCTATTGTCACCAAAAGACATTTTATTTCCCCAGACAGAAGCCATGTACAGCTATGTGGCAGATAATTTAAACACTGCCATCACAGAAGTGGCTGTTGCTGCTGAAAAGCAGGTTATCTTCGGTATCAAGCCATGCGATGTAAAAAGCGTCAGATTAATGGATTTAGTGTTTTTGACAAAGGGTTTTGAAGACACCTTTTATAAGACTAAAAAGGATAATACTTTGTTAGTGTCGGTGGGATGCGCTAAAGCAGAACCAACTTGTTTCTGTACTTCTATGGACGTAAACCCCCAGGTGGAGGAAGGAGCAGATTTAGCTCTGATTGACATGGGCGAAGAATATGGAGTTGAAGCTAAGACTGAAGCAGGAAGCCAATTGCTGGCGAAAATCAATAGCCTGCTGAAAGATTCAACGGGACAGCTTATTGAGACCACCGGATTTCAGATTGTGTTTGACGGAATTGAAGGTGTACCTGAGAAGCTTAAAGGAATGTTTGAACACCCCATTTGGGATGAGATTTGCTTGAAATGTATAAGCTGCGGCGCTTGCACCTATCTTTGCCCCACTTGTCATTGCTTTGATATCCAGACCAAAAAGATTGGCAAAGAGGGATATAGCTATCGCTGCTGGGACTCCTGTATGTTTAGTGACTATGCCTTAATGGCCGGTGGCCATGATGTCAGACCGTCTAAGAAAGAGCGAGTTAGACAAAGATTTATGCACAAGCTGCGCTATTTCCCTGAGAGATACAATGAATTAATGTGCGTGGGATGCGGTCGCTGCCTGGCCAAGTGTCCGGTGAATGTGGATATCACGAGAATTATCGGACAGATTAAGGAGGCGGAAGTTAATGGCGGTTAGGGTAGAGGAAATTAAAATGATAAATCCGCTGGTACCGATTAAAGGAAAAATAATTAAAATTGTCACTGAGACCCCCGATGTGAAAACCTTTCACGTAACTACAGAAAATGGCAAGCCTTTTACGCCAATGCCAGGTCAGCTAGCCATGTTTTCCTTGCTAGGAGTAGGGGAAGCCATGTTCTCTATTACCACTCAAGGGGAGAATCATCTGGAGTTTAGCATCAAGAAAACAGGAATGTTGACGGATGCACTACATGCAGCAGTGGTGGGCCAGGAGGTAGGAATCAGAGGACCATATGGCAACGGTTTCCCCATTGATGCGGTAAAAGGCAAGGACGTATTGTTTATCGCTGGTGGAATCGGTTTGGCTCCCGTTAGGTCCCTAATTACTCATTGTGTGGCCAACAGAGCTGATTTTGGCAAACTTGATGTGGTATATGGCTCCAGGTCACCGGCAGATCTGTGCTTTAAAGAGGATTTATTTGAAAACTGGACCAAGGTCCCTGATATGAACTTGCATGTGACCGTTGATCGGGGAGATGAAGATTGGACCGGGCCGGTGGGCTTTGTGCCATCATTTTTAGAGGAAATAAATCCAGACCCTAAGGATAAAGTAACAGTAGTTTGTGGACCGCCCATCATGATTAAGTTCGTAATGCAGTCCTTGGACAAAATGAAGTATGATCACCAGGATATCATCACAACATTGGAAATGCGCATGAAATGCGGTATTGGCAAGTGTGGTCGGTGCAATATAGGCAGTTGCTTTATCTGCCTGGATGGCCCGGTATTCACCATGTCTCAACTGGCAAATATGCCTAATGAATACTAATAATCCAGTACAAAAACCTCGCTGCATTGACAGTGGGGTTTTTTTATATGCCAGACAGCTTGTATTGCGAATTGTAACTATTCAGTAGTCAGTAGCCAGTAGTCAGAATTCAGAATAAAAAACGGATAATACTACAGCAATAGGACCTCAGAGCCTAGTAGCCTAG
>Ga0208490_100987_pt1 | contig 12439 bp, 7 predicted proteins | sample SubbioAug_CSWold_FD_184818 | JGI IMG/M metagenome (GOLD analysis project Ga0208490, IMG submission 184818) | Serpentinite rock and fluid subsurface biosphere microbial communities from McLaughlin Reserve, California, USA - CR11Aug_CSWold (SPAdes) | ecosystem: Environmental > Terrestrial > Deep...
AAGACCCTGTGGCTGACGCCGGAGGGCGATGCGGATCTCGACAAGGCGCAGTGCCTCGCGGGGCGCGTCGTCGCCGACGACATCGCCGCCATGGTGCTCTTCCTCGCCTCCGACCAGGGCCGGATGTGCACCTCGCAGGAATTCATCGTCGATGGCGGCTGGGTCTGAGGCGGCGGTGGCCCGGCAGATGCCCGTGATCGCGGCGGAGGATTTCGGCGTTCTCGAGGGCCGCACGGTCCGGCTCTGGCGGCTTTCGCGCGAGACGGAGGCGGGCCGCATCGCCATTGCGGTCTCGGAATACGGTGCGGCGCTGACCTCCTGCACGCTCCCCGATGCGAGCGGGCGGGAGACCGACATCGTGCTCGGCTACGATACGCTGGCGCAATACGTCGCCGGCGAGGCCTATTGCGGCGCGATCTGCGGGCGCTATGGCAACCGCCTGCGCGACAGCTGGATCGAGATCGACGGACAGGGCTTCGCGCTCGTCCCCAACGAGGGGCGCAACCAGCTCCACGGCGGACCGAGCGGGTTCCACAGGCTCGTATGGTCGGGGGGCGCGAGCCCGAACGGGGAGGGGCTGCTGTTTCGCCTGACATCGCCCGACGGCGACATGGGCTATCCGGGACGGCTGGATGTCGAGGTGACCTTCCGGATCGAGGCGCGGGGCGGGCTGCGCATCGAGATGAGCGCCCGGTGCGACCGCCCGACCATCTGCAACCTCGTGCATCACGCCTACTGGAACCTCGGTGGCCACGACCGGGGCGATCCCGCCTCGCGGACGGTGCTGGACCACGTGGCGCACATCGCGGCAGATTTCTACACGCCCGTCGATGGGGAACAGCTCGCGACGGGGGAGATCCGGCGGGTCGAGGGGACGCCGCTGGATTTTCGCGTGGCGAAGCGGATCGGGCAGGACATCGCATCCGGCGAGATCCCCGGAGGTTACGATCACAACCTCGTGCTGGGCTCAGCCAGCGCGGACGGCCTGCGCGATTGCGCCGAGATCGCCTGCGAGGCGTCGGGGATCGTCATGAGCCTGCGCACGAGCGAACCCGGCGTGCAGTTCTACACGGGCAATTTGCTGGGGCCGGGCGATATCGGCAAGAGCGGGCAGCCGTTCGCACCGCATGCCGGATTCGCGCTGGAATCACAGAAGTTTCCGTGTTCACCGCAGTTCGGGCACTTCCCCTCGGCGCTGCTGCGACCCGGCGAAGAGTATCGCCACGTGATGTCCTTCGGCTTTCGCCGGCAGTGACCGCTGGCGTCAGGGGCAGCGAAATCTGCAAAAAACAGCTTGACCTTCACGGCAGGCGAGCGCATGAGAATGACCGTTCATTCATCAGTGAATGAGCGTTCATTCTCACATGGCGCACATCGACCGGCGAGGCGACCCTTGGACACCACTTCGAACGCGATCATCGACAGGCGCACGCAGATCCTCGACGCTGCGGAGGCGTGCTTCGTGCGCGCCGGCTTCCACCGCACGACGATGCAGGACATCGCATCCGCGGCGCAGATGAGCCCGGGCAACCTCTATCGCTACTTTCCGTCGAAGGATGCGGTGATGGAGGGGCTCGCGGACCGCGACCGCGCTGATGTGGCCGCCGATTTCTCGCAGCTCGAGGAAGTCGACGACTTCATGACCGCCTTCCGCACGCTCGGAGCCAAGTACTTCACCGACGAGCCGCGCGAGCGGGCGATCCTGTGTCTGGAGATCTGGGCCGAGGCGACGCGCAGCGAGACCTTCAGCCGGATCACTCAGGGCTTCCAGGAAGAGATCGTCGGGCGCATGAGCCGGGTCTTCGCGCTTGCGCAGAAGCGCGGCCTGCTGCGCTCGAAGGCTGATCCGCACGCGCTCGCCGTCCTCGTCGCGACGATTTCCGACGGGCTGTTCGTGCGCCGCGCGGTGGTCGAGAGCTTCGATGCCGAGAAGGAAATCCCCCACGTCCTCTGCCTGATCGGAGCCATGCTCGATGGTCAGGTCGATTTCTCCCCCGTCAGCAAGCCGGAATCGGAACCATGCTGAAAAGTCGCATAGCCGCCGCACTCATTCTTCTCTCCGCCGTCGCGTGGATCGCATCTGGCCATTTCGGCGATGCCAGTACGCCCGCAGTGGTCACCGAGGCCCCGCAGGCGCCGCTGTTTCGCGTTGCGACGGAGCCCGCGAGCGTCGTCGATCATCGCCGAGCCATCACCGTATCGGGCCGGACGGAAGCCGATCGCCGCGCGACCGCAGCGACCCGCTCAGAGGGGATCGTCGTCGAACTCAACGTCCGCCGCGGCTCCCGGGTCGAGATCGGGGATGTCGTCGCCGTCCTTTCCGACGAAGCGCGGGAGGCGCAGGTGGCGCAGGCCCGCGCCCGGTTCACACAGCGCGAGGCGGAATACGAAGCCCGTAGCCGTCTCATCGAATCCGGCAACCTTCCCGCGCTCAACCGGTCGCAGCTCGAGGCCGATCTGAAGGAGGCGCAGGCAACGCTCGCCCAGGCGGAAGCCGAGCTGAAGCGCGGGGCCGTGCTCGCGCCGATCGCGGGCGTGGTGAACACTGTTCCCGTCGAGGTCGGGCAGGCGCTGCAGACCGGCGTGACCGTCGCCGAGATCATCGCGCTCGATCCGATGCTCGCCGTGTTCGAGATCCCCGAGCGCCAGCTCGGCGGCGTCCGCATCGGCGACGAGGCCGAGGTGCGGCTCGTGACCGGGCAGACCGCGCGTGGCGAGGTCCGCTTCATCTCGCAGCGCGCCAGCGAGCAGACGCGGACCTACCGCATCGAAATCGCCATCGACAATGCCGATCTGTCGATCTCCGACGGGGTCACGGCGGAGGTCGTGTTGCGGCTCGCCGCCGTCCCCGCCGCCCAGGTCTCGCGCTCGGCGCTGACCTTCTCGAGCGAGGGGCAGCTCGGCCTGCGCGTGGTCGAGGAGGAGGGCAAGGTCGCCTTCGTTCCCGTGACGGTGGTCGAGGACGGGCAGGAGCGCATCTGGGTTGCCGGTCTCCCCGATCTAGCTCTGGTGATCGTACAGGGCCAGGATTTCGTCATCGAGGGACAGGCCGTCGAGGCCGTGCCCGCTCTTGTCGCATCGCGGGATTGAGGATCGTCTCATGGGTCGCATCGTCGATTACGCCGTCTCGCATGTGCGGCTCACCATCTCGCTGCTGCTGTTCGTGCTGGTGACGGGCTTCTTCGCCTATCAGAACATCCCGAAGGAAGCCGAGCCGGACGTCCAGATCCCGGTGATCTTCATCAACGTGACGCAGCGCGGCATCAGCCCGGAGGATGCCGAACGGCTGATCCTGCGGCCGCTGGAGACGCAGCTCAAATCCGTCTCGAGCGTCAAGGAGATGCGCTCGTCCGCCTATGAGGGCGGCGGTTTCGTGATGCTCGAATTCGATGCCGGTTTCGATGGCTCGCGGGCGCTGACGGATGTCCGCGCCAAGGTGGACGACGCCCGCCGCGAACTGCCGCGCGACGCGGACGAACCCCTGGTCGAGGAGGTCAACCTCTCGCTCTTCCCCGTCCTCGTCGTCGGGCTGGGCGGCAATGTTCCCGAGCGCACGCTGCTTCGGCTCGCTCGTCAGGCGGAGACGGCGATCGAGCAGATTCCCGGCGTCCTGAAGGCGGAGCTGCGCGGTGCGCGGGACGAGGCCGTCGAGATCATTGCGGAGCCGATGCTGCTCAAGAGCTACGGGCTCACGCTGGACGACCTGATCGGCGCCTTCACCGCCGGAAATTCCCTCGTGGCAGCCGGTGCGCTGGAGGGCGCCTCCGGGCGGTTCGCCGTCAAGGTGCCGTCCCTGATCCAGACATCCGAGGACATCCTGCGCTTCCCGATCGCGGCGTCCGGGGCGACCACGGTGCAGCTGGGTGACGTTGCCGAAGTCCGCCCGACCTTCAAGGACCCGGACTCGATCACCCGCATCAACGGCAAGCCGGCAATCGCGATCGAGGTGTCGAAGCGCGTCGGCGCAAACCTCATCGAGACCGTCGACGAGGTCAAGCGCGTGATGGAAGAGCTTGGCGCCACATGGCCCGGCTCGGTGGAGCTGTCTTTCACGCAGGACAAGTCGAACGACATCCGCACGATGCTGCACGAGCTGCAGAACAGCGTCATCACCGCCGTGCTGCTCGTCATCGTGATCATGCTCACGGTACTGGGCGCGCGGGCGTCGCTGTTCATCGGGATCGCCATTCCGGGCGCGTTTCTCGCCGGCATCCTCGCGCTCTATCTCGCCGGGCTTACCGTCAACATCGTGGTGCTCTTTTCGCTGATCCTCGCCGTCGGCATGCTCGTCGACGACGCGATCATCGTCTCCGAATACGCCGAGCGCCGCATGGCCGAGGGCATGCCGGCGAAACCCGCCTACATCCTCGCCGCCAAGCGCATGGCCGGCCCAGTCATCGCCTCGACGGCGACCCGCATCGCAGCGTTTTCGCCGCTGATGTTCTGGCCGGGTATCGTCGGCGAGTTCATGAAGTACATGCCGATCACGCTGATCGCGACGCTCACTGCCTCGCTCGTCATCGCCCTCATCTTCACGCCGACGCTGGGGGCGCTGCTCGCGCGTCCGCCAGAGAAGATCGAGGAGGGCGGGGTGTCCGAGCGCGGCGGATACATGCGCCTGATCCGCGTCGTGCTGCGCTATCCCATGGTGACGATCGCGCTGACGGTCCTGCTGCTCGTCGGCGTCGTCCAGTCCTATGGGCGCTTCGGCAACGGCGTCGAGTTCTTCCCTGAGGTCGAGCCAGATTTCGCGCTGGTGCAGGTGCGTGCGCGAGGCAATCTCTCGATCACGGAGCGCGACGCCATCGTGGGCCAGGTCGAGCGACGCCTTCTCCAGATGGAGGAGCTGGAGACGGTCTACGCCCGCTCTGGCGCGGGTCAACGCGGGTCGGACGAGATCCCGGAGGACACGATCGGGACGATTCAGTTCGAGTTCGTCAACTGGCGCGAGCGCCGCTCGGCCTCGGCGATCATGGAAGAGATCCGACGCGTCACGGCCGATATTCCCGGCGTCGTTCTGGAGGTGACGAAGCCCGCCGCGGGGCCGCCCACGGGCAAGCCGATCACCGTGCAGATCAGCTCGCTCGACCCCACCGCGCTGTTCCCCGCCGCGCGCCGGGCCGCCGAAATCGTGCGCGCCCACCCGGATGCGCGCGACATCGACGACGGCCTGCCGTTGCCGGGGCTCGACTGGACCCTGAACGTGGATCGCTCGGAAGCCGCCAAATACGGAGCCAGTCCCGTTTCCGTCGGCAACGCGGTGCAGCTCGTGACGAACGGCGTCAAGATCACCGATTATCGCCCCGACAGCACCGACAAGGCGGTGGACGTGCTCCTGCGTTTCCCGTCGGATCGACGCAGCCTCGATCAGCTCGACGAGCTGCTCGTGAACACCGCCGTCGGCTCGGTCCCGATATCGAACTTCGTCACCCGCGAGCCGGTTCGCCGCGTGGGCATGATCAACCGCGTCGAAGGTCAGCGCATCGTCACCGTGACCGCCAACATCGCCGAGGGCGTGCAGAGCGCACAGGTGCAGCAGGCGATCCAGAACGAGCTCGCGAACGCAGATCTTGGGCCGGGCGTCAGCTTCGTGATGAAGGGCGAGGACGAGGAGCGGGAGAAGGCGGGGGCGTTCCTCACCAGCGCCTTCGGAGCCGCGATGTTCCTGATCTTTGCGATCCTGCTCGCGCAGTTCAACAAATTCTCCAGCGTTCTCATCACGCTGTCGGCGGTGATCCTCTCCACCATCGGAGTGCTGATCGGGCTGATGGTGATGAAGCAACCCTTCGGCGTCGTGATGACGGGGATCGGGATCATCGCCAATGCGGGGGTGATCGTGAACAACAACATCGTGCTGATCGACACCTACGACAGGCTGCGGCGCGAAGGCGTCGATGCGCTGGAGGCGATCGCACAGACCTGCAAGGAGCGCGCGCGTCCCGTCGTGCTGACGGCGGTGACGGCGGTGCTGGGCGTGGCGGCCATCGCGTTCGGGATCAACATCGACTTCGTCAACCGCGCAATCGATATCGGCGCACCCTCGACGCAGTGGTGGATCCAGCTCTCGACGGCGATCGTCTTCGGCCTCGGCTTCGCGACGATCCTCACCCTCATCGTCACCCCCGCCATGCTGATGGCGCTCGCCAACTTCTCCGCATGGTGGAAGCGCAGGACGAGCCGCTGGCGGGGAGCTCGGGTAAAGGAGGAGAAGATGGACTCCGAGGCGACGTCCCCAGCATAATTGCCTGCGTCACGAAAGCGCTGCAAAGGTGCGGCTTGCTTTTCGTGCGGGCAAGGTGACATTGAGCCGGAGCGGCGATCGGGCCGCGCCGGCGGCATTTTCTGGAGCGGGATCGATGAGCGACGTCGTCATCAAGACACCCATGCAGTATCTCGAACAGGCCATGGGCCGCCTGCGCGATCTCGGCCTTGCTCCCGGCAAGACCGAGGATGCGCCGATCGTGGGGCTTCTGGAAAAGATATCGGAGCTGTCGCCGGACAAGATCGTGGTGATCACGCGCACGCTCGGGCAGATGTCGCATTTCAATGAGATCGTGCGCGAGCAGATCTCGCAGATGTCGGTCGCCGAGCGCTACGAGACCATCACCAAGGGCTTCAACTCCATCCGTGACGATTCAAAGCGCATGGTCGATCAGCTGGAGGATGGCCGGATCGATTTCTTCGAGCGCACCACCAATGTCTGGATGAAGCTCGCCCGGGGCGACGTCGCCTCGCGCTTCGACGCCATCCGCGACACGTTCCTGGAAGTCGCGCGCGATACGAAGACAAACATCGACCGCGAGCATGCGATCCTTGAAGCCTATCGCGATTTTCGCGGGGCGTTGAAGCAGGCGGAAGTGCTGGCGCTGGAGGTCCTGAAGAAGGGTGAGGATCGGCTGGAGGCGGCAAAGCTCGCGCTCGCTACCGCCTCTGAGGCCGTATCCGGTTTCGCCGGCGACGAGCCCGCCGAGCGGGCGCGGCTAGAACTCGTGCGCGACGAGCATCTGCGGCGGATGCAGGCGGAGGAGGGACGCTATCAGGTCGCCAAGGATCTCGCGGACAACCTGACCATCAGCTACAACACCTCGGAAGTGATCATGGCGCGGCTGATGCAGACGACATCGGCGAAGGAGCGCGTCTATCAGCAGTCGATATCCTTCTTCTCGACGAACGAATCCGTCTTCACCGCGCTGAAGGCCTCGTTCACGGGGATGTTCGGGCTGCACGAATCGACTAAGACGCTCAACGAGATGAAGGAGGGCGTGTCGAAGTCGATCGAGGTGCTCTCCGAAATCGGCGGCAAGATCCAGGAAGAGGCGCTGAAGGCCGGCTACGGCCCGACGATCCGCGCGGACGCCGTGAAAAAGCTCGTCGATTCCGTCGTGAACTACCAGGAGCGCTCCGTCGAGATCATCAGCGAGATGCGCAAGCTCGCGACGCAGAACTCCGAGGAGATCCGCGAGGCGGTCGAGGATGGCAAGCGGCGCATGGCGCGGCTGGCGGCGGAGGGCAACGCCCTCGTCGTCGATGTCTCACGCTGATATCGAGCAAGCGCACCATGCTCGCCACCACGACCGAAACCGCGCCTCGTCCCCGGCTCGACGAGCTGATGCTGGCGATGGATGTCGTCGATACGCTGCGGCATCAGGAAAGCGTCGTCACCCGCGAGATCGGGCGCGATCACAGCGACGAGGCGCTGATGGCGCGGCTGCGGGAAATCTACGAAGGGCAGGGGCTCGAGGTCAACGACCGGATCCTGCGCGCGGGCATCCAGGCGCTCAAGGAGCAGCGCTTCACCTACGAAAAGCGCGGCTCGCCCTCGGCCCGCTTCCTCGCTCATCTCTGGGTGAAGCGCCGGGCGGTCGGCATGGCGCTCCTCGCACTCGTCCTCGCGATCGGGCTTTCGCTTGGCTGGAACGCGATGCAGCGCAGTTCGCAGGAGCGGGCGATCGTGGCGGAGCGCATCGAGTTGACGCAGACGCTCCCCGCGGATCTCGCGCGTGCCGGAGAGGCGGCGCTCAATGAGGCGCGGGTGACGCAGGCAGAGGCGGCGGTGCGCGATCTCGTGGCGGATGGCGAGGCGGCTCTGGCGCGGGGCGATGCAGCGTCCGCGCGGGCGATCGTCACCGAGCTCGACGCCTTGCGCACGCGGCTCGCCAGCACCTGGGAGCTGCGCATCGTCTCCCGCGAAGGCGAAGCGTCCGGCGTGTTTCGCATTCCCGACGTGAACACCGGCGCGCGCAACTACTATCTCGTCGTCGAGGCTGTCACGCCCGACGGATTGGTGCTCTCGCGCCCGATCCTCAACGAGGAGACCGGCCGCACGGAGACGGTCACGACCTTCGGCGTGCGCGTGCCGGAAGCAGTCTACGATGCCGTCCGCCGGGACAAGTCCGACGACGGCATCATCCAGGACAACGTCGTCGGCGAGAAGCCGCGCGGCGCGCTGGAGCCGGTCTATACGATGCCCGTCATGGGCGGCATGATCACGCGGTGGTGACGAAATGATATCCGGCCGCGAGGCGTTGTCCTCATTGCAGAAGGCGCTCACGAGCGCGCGGCGGGACGAGGATCGGCTCGTCGCCATGCTCAATTCCGCAGCCGAAGAAGCGGCCCGCCTGCGCGCCTCGCAGGCCGACGCCTATCGCGCGCTCGCCCGCATCCGCCTCGACGAGATCAGCCGGGACGATGTTTCGCAGAAGCTCGATTCCGTCGAGCGGGCGGCGCTGGAACTGCTCGACAAGCGCAAGGCCTCCCTCGCCCGCGCCGCCGAGACGCGGCAGGAATTGATGACGCGGATTGCGCAGGCGCAGGCGACCCGGGCAGAGGCCGTGGCGAGGCTCGAAGCGGCGCTCGACGCCGTGGACGATCAGCGCGAGCGCACGCAGGCGCGGCTGGAAAGCGACGAGGCGTGGGTCGCCCAGCGCCGCAAGCTGAGCCATGCGAAGGATGTGGCGAGAGGGGCGGCGGAGAAGGCGGAGCGTTCGGAAGCGGAGAAGGCGGAGAAGACGCGGCCCTACGAGGCCGACCGGCTCTTCGTCTACCTCTGGAAGCGCGGCTTCGGCACGCCCGCCTACCGCCGCTCCGGCCTGGTGCGCTACTTCGACGGACGCATCGCGCGGCTGATCGGCTACGAGGAGGCGCGACCGAACTATTTCATGCTCAACGAGATCCCGCTGCGCCTCGGCGAGCACGCGGCGCGGCTCGCCGAGGATGTCGAGACCGAGGCGCAGCATCTCGCGGACATCGAGCGCACGGCGCTGGAGGATGACGGTATCGTGCCGCTCGAAACCGCGCTCGGCGAAGCGGAGGCTCACGTTTTCGCCGCCGAGGAGCAGCTGGCTGGCGCGGAAAGAGCGCTTGCCGAACTCGATGCCGACGAGCACGCAGCCCTCGTCGACGGCCTCGATCCGATCCTGCGGCAGGCGCTCGATCTTCTCGGAGAGGCTTTCGCGCGCGAGGATCTGCGCGAGCTCCAGCGCCGCGCCCAGGCGACTGCGACGCCGGAAGACGACAGGATCGTCGCGCGCCTGCGCGAGATCGAGATGACGATCAAGCGCGTGGACAGCCAGGTCGAGGAGACCCGCAAGACCGCCCTCGATCTCGCAAAGAAGCGTACGGAGCTGGAGCGCTCCACCGACAATTTCCGCACGAAGGGCTACGACGATCCCTTCGGCGGCTTCGTCAACGAGCGCGTCATTGCGCAGGTGATCGGCGGAATTCTCGGAGGCGTGCTCTCCAGCCGCGATCTCGAAAAGGTGCTCCGCGACGGCTTCCAGCGCCGCCCGCCCAAGGCGCCGGGCAATTTCGGCGGTGGCATCAAGGTGCCCGGCGGCAGCCCGTGGGGACGCGGCAAGAGCATGGGCGGCTCATGGGGCGGAAAGAGCGGCGGTTTCCGCACCGGCGGCTCGATGCGCGGCGGCGGCGGCTTCAGGACGGGCGGGAAGTTCTAGCCTCCCGCCCGCGCGCGAGCCTATTCCTCCATCGCGATCAACGCCGCATTCCCCCCGGCAGCGGCGGTGTTGATCGTCACCGTCTGCTCCGTCCCGAACCGCAGCAGATAATGCGGCCCGCCGGCCTTGGGGCCTGTGCCCGAGAGCCCGTGACCGCCGAAGGGCTGCACGCCGACGACGGCGCCGATCATGTTGCGGTTGGCGTAGATATTCCCCACCGAGAGCCGCTTCACCACGCGCTGGATCGTCGTTTCGATGCGCGTATGCAGCCCCAGCGTCAGGCCGTAGCCCTTGGCGTCGATGGTATCGAGCACCTTCTCCAAATCGCTCGCGCGGTAGCGCACCACGTGCAGGATCGGGCCGAAGACCTCTTCCGCGAGATCGTCGGCGCTGGCGAGCTCGAAGAGATGCGGTGCGACGAAGGTGCCGGTGGAGGGCGCTTCTCCGGCGAAATGCGTCTTCTTCGCCTGCTTCTTCATCGCAGCGATATGCGCGTCGAGCTTGGCTTTCGCCTCCGCATCGATCACCGGCCCCACATGGATCGAAAGATCGCGCGGATCGCCCAGTTGCAGCTCGCGGGCAGCACCCGCGATCATCGCGATCATCTTGTCGGCCACGTCCTCCTGCACGAAGAGCAGCCGCAGCGCCGAGCAGCGCTGGCCGGCGGAGCGGAAGGCCGACATCACGACATCGTCGGCGACCTGCTCAGGCAACGCGGTGGCATCCACGATCATGGCATTGATGCCGCCGGTCTCGGCGATCAGCGGCACGATAGGGCCGTCCTTGGCGGCCAGCGTCCGGTTGATCAGGCGCGCCACCTCCGTCGAGCCGGTGAAGACGACGCCGTCGATCCGCGCATGCGCGACGAGCCGCGCGCCGACACGCCCGTCGCCGAGGACGAGCTGCAGGACGGATGCGGGAACCCCCGCATCGAGCATCAACCGCGTCGTCTCGAAGGCGATGAGCGGCGTCTGCTCGGCGGGCTTGGCGACGACGGCGTTGCCCGCGACGAGACCCGCCACGACCTGTCCCACGAAGATCGCCAGCGGGAAGTTCCAGGGCGAGATCGCCACGAAGACGCCGCGACCGCGCATGCGCAGGCGGTTCGATTCCCCCGTCGGGCCGGGAAGCTCCTCGCCGGCATCGAAATCCTTGCGGGCGCGAACTGCGTAATAGCAGCAGAAATCGACCGCCTCGCGCAGCTCCGCCAGCGCATCGTCGATGGTCTTGCCCGCCTCCGCCTGCAACAGGTGCAGGAAGCGCCCGCGCCGCTCTTCCATGAGATCCGCGATCCGCTCCAGCGCCTTCGCCCGCGTCTCGACCGGCGCATCGCTCCAGGCGCGAAAGCCCTTGCGGGCGGCAGCGACCGCGCGATCGGCGACATCCTCGTCGCCCTCGGTGACGCGCCCGACGCGGGCTGCGTCGATGGGCGAGAGAATGTCGCGCGCCGTTCCAGCCGCCGGCTTGCCTTCGATCAGCGACGACGCGTCGGCCGGAGCAGCACGCGCCTTCGCAACCTCGTCCATGAGCGCTGCGACCGCATCGTGGTCACCGAATTCGACGCCGCGCGAATTCACGCGGCCCGTTCCGTAGAGATCGCGGGGGAGGGGGAGGCGGGAATGGCGGGCGTGCTGGGGGCTGCCGATAATCTCGTCCGGACGCTTGAGAAGCGCTTCGACGGTGACGCTCGGATCGGCGGCGATGGAGACGAAGGAGGAGTTCGCGCCGTTCTCCAGGAGCCTCCGCACGAGATAAGCCAGCAGATCGCGGTGCCCGCCGACGGGGGCATAGGTGCGGCAGCCGACGCCGGCATGCTTTTCGATGAGATGCCCGTAGAGCTGATCGCCCATCCCGTGCAGGCGCTGGAACTCGTAGCCCTCGCTGTCGCCGGCGCTCTCGATGATCTGCGCCACGGTGAGCGCGTTATGCGTCGCAAACTGCGAAAAGATGCGCGGGCGCAGCGCCAGCATCTGGTCGGCGCAGGCGAGATAGTTGAGGTCCGTCATGGCCTTGCGGGTGAAGACCGGGTAATCCTCGAGCCCGCGCTCCTGCGCGCGCTTCACCTCGGTGTCCCAGTAGGCCCCCTTGACGAGCCGCACCATCATGCGCCGATCGTAGCGCTCGGCGAGGGCCGCGATGTAGGCGATTACGGCGCTGGCACGCTTCTGATACGATTGAATGGCGAGCCCGAAGCCCTCCCAGTCACCGAGCGAGGGATCGGCGACGACGGCGGCGATCACCTCCAGCGAGAGTTCGAGCCGGTCGGCTTCCTCGGCATCGACGGTGAAGTTGAGATCGTATTTCTTCGCCTTCTGCGCCAGTTCGATGACGCGAGGCACGAGTTCCTCCATCACCCGCTCGCGGTTGAGCGCATCGTATTTCGGATGGAGCGCCGAGAGCTTGACCGATATGCCGGGGCGGTTGGGGAGCTTTTCGTTCCCCGCGACACGGCCGATGGCGTCGATGGCGGAGGAATAGCTGTCGAA
>Ga0208490_100988_pt1 | contig 12427 bp, 11 predicted proteins | sample SubbioAug_CSWold_FD_184818 | JGI IMG/M metagenome (GOLD analysis project Ga0208490, IMG submission 184818) | Serpentinite rock and fluid subsurface biosphere microbial communities from McLaughlin Reserve, California, USA - CR11Aug_CSWold (SPAdes) | ecosystem: Environmental > Terrestrial > Deep...
GCTTCTAGAAATAGTAGTTGTGCTACCACTAAATCTGCAACTGCATCATTTATTTCAGACCCTAATATTATTATTCTATCCTTTAAAAGTCTAGAGAAAATATCATAGGATCTCTCTCCTCTATTCGTTTGCTCTACAACTATTGGTACTAGTGTCATACTTAACCCTCCTGTTAGATAAACTTAACATTCTCCATCAGCATATCCAAAACTTTACTGTTGGATATACCCGTTCTAAGGAAGCTTAAATCTCCTTTTTTCATATCTTTAATAAACTTTTCTTTATTTGTTTGTTTGTATTGCTCTGCTAACTTGTCTAATTCTTTGTCTATGTCTTCATCAGTAATTTCAACTTCTTCAGCCTTTGCAATAGCCTCTAATACCAAATCTGCTTTAACTCTTCTTTCAGAAATTGGTCTGAAATTTAACTGAAGATCTTCTCTAGAAGTACCCGTTAATTCAAGGTATGTTTCCATGTCAAATCCTTGAGTCTTGACTCTATATTCAAAGTCTTTAATTTCATTTTCTATTTGTGATTGAATCATTGCTTCAGGAATTTCTATTTCAGACATTTCAACTACTTTTTCCACTAGTCTATTTTCTGTCTCAATTTTTTCTTGTTCCTTCAGTCTTTTATCTAAGTCTTCTTTTATACTATTCTTATATTCTTCCAAAGTATCAAACTCACTAACATCTTTTGCAAATTCATCGTCTAGTTCTGGGAGTTCCTTTACCTTTACTTCTTTAATTTTAATTTTAAATACTGCTGGTTTTCCTTTTAAAGATTCTTCATGGTACTCTTGAGGAAATGTTACTTCTACCTGTACTTCCTCATCCTTTTTCTTCCCAATAAGACCTTCTTCGAATCCTGGTATAAATTGCTTTGAACCTATTTTAAGTTCTTGATCTTCTGCAGATCCGCCAAGGAATTCTTCTCCATCAACAAAACCTGTAAAGTCTATAGTTAGGATATCTCCTTCTTCTACAGCTCTATCTCCTGCATCAATAATTCTAGCATTTTGATCTCTTTCTCTATCAATTTCAATGTTGATCATCTCATCAGTAACTGAATAATCTACTGTCTCTAATTCAATTACCTTATAATCACCAAGCTTAACCTCTGGTTTAACTTCAACACTAAATTTAACTTGTACTGGTTTACCTAATTCTATAGTATCTACATCAACCTCAGGACTATCAACTGGTTCTAAGCCTAATTCATCAACTCCATCTGCATAAACTTCAGGTAATATTAAGTTAATTGCATCTTCAAAAAAGATGTCATCACCATAGTTCATTTCAATAAGTTTTCTAGGAACTTTACCTTTTCTAAAACCAGGAATATTAAACTTCCCACGATTCTTCAAATAAGCTTGTTGTAATGCTTTGTCAAAATCTCCTGATGGTACTTCAATACTAAAGTGTACTGTATTTTTCTCCTTCTTTTCAAAAACTGCCTTCATTAATGAACCCCCTATATATTTTTTATCATCTGATACATTTTTAGTCTCATCGTATCATTATATCATAATTAGAAATTATTTGAATATAAAAATCAAATATTCATGCTACTACATAATACCCAATATATGCATAAAAAAACCAATGGTAATTACCACTGGTCTGATTTGGTGCGGGAAAGAGGACTTGAACCCCCACGTCAATGACACTAGATCCTAAGTCTAGCGCGTCTGCCAATTCCGCCATTCCCGCATGTAAGGTAAGCAAATTAACTTACCTTTTTTATTATAGCACCCAATGAAAATTTGTCAATTGTTTTTTAACTAATTTACTTAACTTACTAGAATGATACTATTATACCACCATTATTTACATAAACAGTCGATAATCCTTTAGTCTCTACTATAATGACATCTTTAAAGTTAAGCTTTTTAAGATCTTCTTTTAATTCTAGTGCTTTATCCAATGCATTGGCATGAGAAATTGCTATTACCCTATCTTCAAAGTTTACTCCAGTTTCGCCTATGATCTCTGCCAGTCTTTTAAATGCCTTTTTACTTCCTCTAACTTTTTCTACTGCCTCAATATTTCCATCATCAGTAGCTTTCATAATTGGCTTTATATTTAAAACATTGGCTATTAATCCCGCAGATTTTGTAATTCTACCATTTTTGATTAAATTACTCAAGTCTTCAGAAATAAAGAAGGTCATCATTTTTTCAATGTAGTCTTCAACCTTTTCCACAATTTCTTTGTTTGAAAGCTTTTCGTCTATACATTCTTTTATCTTTATTGCAGTTAAAGTCTCTCCTACACTGGCTGATTTAGAGTTAAATACATGAACAAATTTGTCTTTCTTCTCTTCTAGAATCATATCTTTAGCAAGTATTGCACTATTGTATGTTGCTGATAATTCTTTGGATATAGTAACTACATATACATTTTCTCCATCTTCATAGGTTTCTTTAAAGTCCCCAGGTGATGGACATGATGTCTTGACTGGATTTGGACTAGCTAACATAGTTGTTACTAATTTTTCCATGTCAATATTTGCATCATCAACAAATGACTCATTATCAATATCAATTTTAAATGGTACCAAGCTAACATCCATTTTTGCACTTAAATCAGCATTTAAATCACAACTACTATCTGCTACAATTTTATGTTCCATTTTTTCACGCTCCTTTTTATTTTAGACCGATTCTATCTTCAATAAAATTAACCAAATCCTTAGCAACCTTTGTAATAAATTCAATGTCTTTTCCTTCGATCATAACTCTTACTAATGGTTCAGTACCTGAAGGTCTAATTAGAACTCTACCTTCACCTTTAAACATCCCTTCAATTCTTAGAATCTCATCCTTGATTTCTGGTATTTCCATGTACTTTATTTTGTAACTATTTTCTACCTTTGCATTAAACAAAACCTGTGGAAAGTTCTCCATTATTTGATTTAACTCAGAAGCTCTTTTCCCTGATTCTATCATAACTTCAAGTAAATGGAGCCCTGTTGCAAGACCATCACCTGTAGTATTGTGATCTAAAAAAATAATATGACCTGACTGTTCGCCACCTAGAACATACCCTTCTTTTAACATTTCTTCTAAAATATATCTATCTCCAACTGCAGTTTTAACAATTTGCATGCCATTTACTTCAAGATATTTATCTAATCCCATATTTGTCATTACAGTTCCTACAATTGTATTATTATTTAGTCTTCCCTTATTATTGAGGTATGTTCCACAAATAGCAAGAATGTGATCCCCATCAATTATCTCTCCATCCTCATCAACTGCAATAATTCTATCAGCATCTCCATCAAATGCTAATCCTAGATTTGCTTTTTCATCCAACACTAAGTTCTGGACCAGTTGTGGTTTTGTTGATCCACAGGCTAAATTTATGTTCATACCATCAGGAGAAGTATTTATTGCTACTACTGTTCCACCTAGTTCCTCAATTATTTCAGGTCCGATTTTAAATAGAGCTCCATGTCCACAATCCATTGCAATTTTTAAGCCTTTTAAATCAACTTTTATGACACTTTTTAAAAATTCTTTGTAGTCTGTTGCAGCTTCTTTATTGATATATACCCTGCCAATACCATCCTTAATTGGTCTATCACTTATTTCTTTCTTGTTAAGAAGTATATCCTCAATTTCATCCTCAGTGGCATCGGGAAGCTTTAGTCCTTCACCATTAAAGAATTTTATACCATTATATTCTCCTGGATTATGTGATGCAGAGATTACTACTCCAGCTACAGCTTCGTATTTCCTTGTAAGATATGCAACTGCGGGAGTTGGTATAATTCCTACAGATTCTACATCTAACCCCATAGAACAGATTCCAGCTGTTAAGGCAGCTTCTAACATATCGCCAGATGCTCTTGTATCTTTGCCTACTATTACTTTACCTTTTTTTCCTTTTGAAATTACATAAGCTCCAATTCTTCCAATTTCAAATGCTAACTCAGGTGTTAGTTCAGTGTTTGCTACACCTCTAACTCCATCTGTCCCAAATAATTTTCCCATTTGCATTCCTCCTATTTTTATGATTCAATCCAAAGGATATATTCTATTTACAATTTTAATCAAGTCATCCATATTGTTTTCTTTAGGATTTTCAAGAATATAATTCAAAAGATACTCCAGTATCTTACCAATTGTTCTACCTTCAGTATACCCAATATCCTTTAAATCATTTCCATTTATTGCTAAATGAGACTTTTTATAGGGTTCATTGTTTAATACTATTTCATCTATTTTTCTTTTCTTTTCATACAAATATTCTAAATCTTTATTTCCACTTTTACTCATTCTATCTGCAATCTGAAGATGAATTAGATTTTCCATATTATCCTTTCCTATCCTTTGAAGTTGCCTTTTTAAGGCCTTTTCTTTCATTCTTGGATGGTGATTCATATGTTCTTTTACAAGATTTAGTGTTTCTTCTATCAACTTTGTGGGGCATCTTAATCGTAGTAAAATCTCTTTTCCTATTTTAATGCTTTCTTTGTCATGACCATAGAAATGTCCTATTCCATCTGCATCAGTAGTGAATGTGTATGGCTTACCTATATCATGTAATAGTGCTGCCAATCTAAGATGTAGAATTGGTGGTGTCTTATCCATTACAAGAAGTGTGTGTTGAAAAACCGATCTATCATGATGAGGATTTCTTTGATCAAAACCTATGGCTGGGATTAACTCTGGTATTACTTCTTTTAGTAAACCAAAACTTCTCATTAAGAGAATTCCATTTGAAGGTTTATCAGATAGAATAATTTTAAAAAACTCATCTCTTATCCTCTCTACACTAACTAGTTCAAGTTTAGATGAAAGCTCCATACATGCATTTGAAGTCTCTATGTCAATTAAAAAATCTAATTGAGTAGCAAACCTCACAGCTCTTAGTATTCTTAAGTAATCTTCGCTTAACCTTAAAAATGGATTGCCTACACATCTAATTGATCTTTCCTGAAGGTCTTTAACACCATTGAATAAGTCTATAAGTCCAACTGAATGATTATATGCCATTGCATTAATTGTAAAGTCTCTTCTTTTTAAGTCTTCATTAATGGTTTTTGTGAAATCTATAAAATCAGGTCTTCTACCGTCAGTATACTTACCTTCAACTCTAAATGTTGTAACTTCAACATTTCCATCCTCTTGTACAACTACAATAGTTCCAAACTCTCTTCCAGGAGAATATGTTGTAAATTCCTTAAATAATTCCTCTATTTCATCTGGGGTGGCAGAAGTTGCAACATCATAATCTGATGGTGATTTACCCATTAAAGAATCCCTAACACTTCCACCTACTATGTATGCTTCATATCCGTTACTATTTATTCTGTTTAAGATTGTTTCTACATAATCTGGTATGTTAATGTTAATATTCATAAGTCACCTCCAATATCCTCCAAGTAAAGTATAGCATAAAATGCTTATCCTTAGATAGAATTTACTAAATGTATCAATAAAATTATTCAATCTTAAAGTATCCTCAACTTAGAAGAGTATATAGATTAAAATCTTATGTAGCATGGAGTTTAATTATAAAACAGAAAACTGACTTTGGAAGATCCAAAGTCAGTTGTTTTAATACCTTTTTAGTAAGATACTTGCATTGTGTCCACCAAATCCTAATGAATTAGACAAAGCACACTTAATATTTCTTTCTATTGCTTTATTTGGTGTATAGTTTAAATCACATTCCTCATCTGGATTATCATAATTAATCGTTGGTGGAATTATACCATTATAAATAGCTAGAGCTGTTGCAATAGCTTCTACTCCACCAGCTGCTCCCAGCAAATGCCCTGTCATAGACTTTGTAGAGCTTATATTTATGTCTTTAGCATATTCTCCAAATAGATTCTTAATTGCTAGAGTTTCTAGTTTATCATTGAAGTAAGTACTTGTTCCATGGGCATTGATGTATCCCACATCTTTTTTTTCAACTCCACCTTCTGATATTGCTTGAGCCATTGCTCTTGTAGCACCTTTTGCTTCAGGATCAGGTTGAGTTATATGGAATGCATCTGATGTTGAGCCATAACCAACTATCTCTGCATATATATTTGCTCCCCTATTGATTGCATGATCAAGTTCTTCTAAAATTATTATACCTGCTCCCTCTCCCATCACAAACCCATCTCTATTTTTATCAAAAGGTCTGCTTGCACTTTGAGGGTTGTCATTATTGGTAGACAGTGCTTTCATTGATATAAATCCAGCCATTGAAAGTGGAGTTATTGAACTTTCAGTTCCTCCAGTTACTGCCATATCCATATATCCTGATTTTATCATTCTAAAGGCTTCACCGATGGCATGAGTTGCTGATGCACATGCTGTGGTTATGGTCATAGATGAACCCTTTAAACCATAAGTCATTGATACCTGTCCTGCTGCCATATTGGAAATCATCATTGGTATAAACAGTGGAGAAATTCTTCCTGGACCTTTTTCATCCATTTTAGTTTTTTCATCTTCCAATGTTTGAATTCCACCAATTCCTGATCCAATAATAGTTCCAACTCTTTCTAAATCCAATGTTTCAAGATTGATATTCCCATCATCAAATGCCATCTTTGTAGCTGCAACAGCATATTGAGAAAATAGATCCATCCTCTTTGCTTCTTTCTTGTTCATGTATAAGCTTGCATCAAAATCCTTTACCTCTGCAGCTATTTTCGTTTCATGATTGGTAGTATCAAATCTACTAACATGTCCAACCCCTGATTTCCCTTGAATTAATCCATCCCAAAATGCATCTTTACCTATTCCAATTGGTGTAATAGCACCTAAGCCTGTTATTACTACTCTTTTCATTTTACACCTCTCATTATTAGGCGATCTTTGCCTCTACGTATTTTACTATATCTCCAATGTTTAAAAACTTTTCAGCATCTTCATCTGGAACTTCTATACTAAATTCATCTTCTAGCGCCATCATAATTTCAACTGCATCCAATGAATCAGCTTGTAAATCCTTCATCAATGAAGACTCCATTGTTATTAGTTCAACCTCAACATCTAATTGTTCTGCAATTATTTCTTTTACCTTATCAAATACCATTTTTTATTCCTCCTAGTTTTATTAAATATTCATTCCGCCATCTATTTGAATAACTTGTCCAGTTATGTAATCTGATCTTTCACTGGCAAGAAAATTCACTAAATTACTTACATCCTTAGGATCTGCAAAGTACCCCAAGGGAATTGCACCTATCATCATTTCCTTTACATTATCTGTGAGCTTTTCTGTCATTTCAGTCTTTATAAATCCTGGTGCTATTGCGTTTACTCTTATACCTCTAGATGCCAATTCTTTAGCCATGGATTTAGTAAATCCAATGATCCCAGCTTTTGATGCCGAGTAATTTCCTTGACCAGAGTTTCCCATTACTCCAACTACTGAAGATATGTTTATTATTTTCCCATATCTCTTTTTCATCATTCCTCTGATTGCTGATTTTGTAGTTAAATAAACACTTTTTAGGTTTACATCCATAACTAAATCCCAATCTTCTTCACTCATTCTCATCAAAAGATTGTCTTTAGTAATTCCTGCATTGTTAACTAAAATATCTATGGAACCAAATTCATCAGAAATTACTGAAAATAATTTATCAACATCTTCTTTTTTACTCATATCTCCTTTAACAGCTAGGGCATTTACACCTATTTGTTTTATTACTTGTACAACTTCATTTGCAGCTTGATTATTTGAATTATATGTTAAAACCACATCATATCCTTCATTTCCCAATCCTATTGCAATTTCTTTGCCAATTCCTCTACTTCCACCAGTTACTAAAGCAACTTTTCTCATGCTTAAGCCCCCTTTGTTAGCTTTTCAACAGTATCTTCAAATGACTCAATATCAGATATATTCATAGCTTTAACATCTACTCCCATGGATTTTCCTATTCTCTTTACAAATCCAGAAAGTGATTTTCCAGGACCAATTTCCACAAATGTATCAACGCCTTGGTTTATCATATATTCTATTGATTGGTGCCATAAAACTGAGTTTGAAACTTGATCAACAAGTTTAGAAACCAATTCATCTTTATTAATTACCTCTTTGCCATCAACATTGGAAACAACTTTGCTTTTTAAGTCTCCCAGTGTTATTTTTTCTAACTCTATTTTCAGTCTCACCCCTGCAGATGATAGTAATGATGTGTGAAAAGGTGCGCTTACAGGAAGTTCTACAGCCTTTTTTGCCCCAAGTTCAAGAGCTTTTTTACATGCTATTCTCAATCCTTGCACTTCTCCTGAAATTACTATTTGTTCTGGACTATTATAATTTGCTACTTCAACAATTCCAAAATCTTTAGCTGACAATAAAACTTGGGGTAGATTATTTCTATCAAGTCCCAATAGAGCAGCCATTCCACCAACTCCATAAGGAACAGCTTCCTGCATGAATTTTCCTCTTTCTCTAACTATAGTAAGAGCATCAGAAAATCTTATTGCTTTACTCATAACTAAAGAACTATACTCTCCAAGAGAAAGTCCTGCTGAATAATCACAATGAAATCCTTCTTTTTCCAAAGCTTTTAGCATTGCAATGCTTGCAGTTAAAATAGCCGGTTGAGTATTTTCTGTTTTCTTTAGATTTTCTTCTTCACCTTTAAATATTAGATTTGATAAATCCATATTAAGAGTATCATTGGCTTCTTCAAATACCATTTTAGACTCTTTGATCTTTTGAAAAAAGTCGCTTCCCATTCCAATATGTTGAGAACCTTGTCCTGGAAATATAAATGCTCTCTTATTCATTGAATCCACCTCCAAGGTTTAATGCTATTTTTTTTGCTTCTTCTATAATATCTAAGATAATCACTTCACAGCTTTTAATATCATTTACCATACCTGCAATTTGACCTGACATTACAGATCCTTTCTCAACATCACCATCTACAACAGCAATTTTAAGCTTTCCAGCACCAATTCTTTCAAGCTCATCCACTGGAGTATTCAATCTTTCCAGTTCCAAAAACTCTCTTGTAAATTGATTTTTTATTACTCTTACTGGATGACCTGTACTTCTTCCAGTTACCAACGCATCTCTATCTCTTGCATTAAGAATTTTATCCTTATAATTCTGATGAACTTTTGCCTCAGTAGAACAAACAAATCTTGTCCCCATTTGAACTCCTTCAGCTCCTAAAGCAAAAGCAGCAACATAACCTCTTCCATCTGCTATTCCCCCAGCAGCGATAACTGGTATACTAACAGCATCACAAACTTGAGGTACAAGAGCCATTGTGGTCAACTCTCCAATATGACCACCTGCTTCTGTTCCTTCTACTATAAGTGCATCTACACCTTGCTTTTCCAATCTTCTTCCTAAGGACACTGTAGGTACTACAGGTATTACTTTTATGTTGTTTGCTTTAAATCTGTCAAGGTATTTACCTGGATTCCCTGCACCTGTAGTTACAACAGGGACTCCTTCTTCACATACTATATCTACAATATCCTCAGCAAAAGGGGATAAAAGCATTATGTTAACCCCAAAGGGTTTATTTGTTTTTTTCTTTAAAGCTCTTATTTCTTTTCTAACTACATCTCCTGGAGCATTACCTGCTGCGATTATACCAAGTCCACCAGCTTCTGAAACAGCAGCTGCAAGCTCATGAGTAGCAACCCAAGCCATTCCCCCTTGTAGTATTGGATAGGAAATACCAAGAAGTTCAGTAATTCTTGTCTTAATCATACTTCGCCTCCTTATTCCATCTCATAACGATAGAAGCCCATGATAAACCAGCACCAAATGCAATTAGCAAAATATTGTCGCCTTTTTTTATCTTGTTTTCACGAATTGCCTCATCAAGAGCAACAGGAATCGAAGCAGCGGACATATTTCCGTACTTATCTAGGTTTATGTGGGTTTTATCCTTATTTAGTTTTAATTTTTTCATGGCTGCATCGATGATTCTTACATTCGCTTGATGAGGTACTAAAAAATCAAGATCCTCTTTTGTAAGTCCTGCTCCGTCCAGAACGCTTAAAGATGATTTTTCCATAACTCTTACTGCAAATTTAAATACCTCTTTGCCATCCATTTTAATAGTGTTCAGCTTTTCATTTACTGTATTTTCAGTTGAAGGCATCCGTGATCCTCCAGCTGGAATAATAAGTACTTCACCATTGATACCATCTGACCCAAGCTCTGAAGAAAGAATTCCAAAACTTTCGTCACATGATTCCAAGATACAAGCTCCAGCTCCATCACCAAACAATATACAGGTATTCCTGTCTGTCCAATCGACGATTTTAGAAAGAGTCTCTGCTCCTATTATCATTACTTTTTTATACATCCCAGAAGAAATAAAGTTCGCTCCTGTTACCATTGCGTAAATAAATCCAGAACAACCAACACTTAAGTCAAAAGCTGCTGCATTAGTAGCTGATAAATTTTTCTGAACGATTGCTGCTGTAGAAGGGAAAAAGTGATCAGGTGTTGCTGTTGCAACTATTATTAAGTCTATCTCTGATGCATCTATACCAGCATCTAGTAGTGCTCTTTTGCCTGCTTGTGTTGCTAAATCACTTGTCGCAGTAAATTCATCAACAATTCTTCTTTGATGTATCCCCGTTCTTGAAACAATCCATTCGTGGTTGGTATCTACAATTTTTGATAAATCATCATTGGTAACTATTTTTTCAGGTACGAAACTTCCGATTCCCGAGATACCCACTGATATCTTATTCAATTAACCACCTCCATTATATTCAAGTGCCTTGCACCTTAAAATAATATTAGTTTGCAAAATTATCTTTTTTCAATTATTATTGTCTATAGGAACATGCAAACTTAAAGATAGTATAAAACAAAATTAACTTTAAATCAATGGTTTTAAATTGGAAATTCCCTTAAAGGAGGTGAAATTGATGATTAAGTTAGATATTACAGATATAATGGCTCTTATTCCTCATAGGTATCCTTTTTTATTTGTTGATGAGGTAACCATAGTTGAAGAAGGCAAAAAAGGTGTAGGCATAAAAAATGTAACCATTAACGAAAATTATTTTACTGGTCATTTTCCCGGTAATCCAGTTATGCCCGGAGTTATTATAATTGAAACAATGGCACAAGTTGGAGCAGTTATTCTATTGTCTAGAGAGGATTTCAAAGGCAAAACTCCATACTTTGCAGGTATAAATAAATTTAGATTTAAGAAAAAAGTAGTTCCTGGTAATAAGCTTGAAATACATGTTGAAATTACAAAACTACGAGGTTCAATTGGAATCGGAGAAGGTTTTGCAATGGTTGATGGTACGATAGTTGCTGAAGGCGAGTTTATGTTTGCCATTGATAATTAGAAAGTGTGGTGGAATATTTGAGACAAATTAAAGTAGGAAATAAGGAAACTCTTATTCCAATTATTCAAGGCGGTATGGGAATTGGGGTATCACTTTCAGGATTGGCTTCTTCTGTTGCTAATGCTGGAGGAATAGGAATAATATCAGGAGTACAAATCGGATTTAGAGAAGAAGATTTTTCAACTAATTCAAAGGAAGCAAATATTAGAGCATTAAAAAAAGAAATAAAAAAAGCTAGATCATTAAGCCCAAATGGAATTCTAGGTGTCAATCTAATGGTGGCAATAGAGAATTATAAAGATATGGTCTTAGCAGCAGTAGAAGAAGAAATTGATTTGATAATTTCTGGAGCAGGTTTGCCAAGTGAATTGCCTGGATTGGTATTAGGTAGCAAGACTAAAATTGCACCAATTGTATCCTCAGGTAAGGCTGCTGCAGTAATTACCAAGTTATGGGAAAAAAGATATAATTATACACCAGATTTAATAATACTTGAAGGACCAATGGCTGGTGGTCATTTAGGATTTTCTAAAGAAATTGCTAAGGAAAATCCCCCTTCATTAATGGATTTATTTCATGAAGTAAAAACTGCACTAAAACCCTATGAAGAAAAGAATAACAACCCTATTCCTTTAATTGTGGCAGGGGGAATATTCTATGGCAGTGATATAAAGGAGTTTTTAGATGCAGGTGCTGATGGTGTTCAAATGGGAACTAGGTTTGTAGCTACCCATGAGTGTGATGCACATATTAATTACAAGATGGAGTATATAAAAGCTAAGGAAGATGAAATAGGTATAATTCATAGCCCTGTAGGACTTCCTGGTCAGGCAATCTTGAATCCATTTATTAAAAGAGTAACTGAAAATAGAGAAGATGTAAAAAAATGCTATAAATGTTTAACTCCATGTAATCCTAAAACAACTCAATATTGTATTACTACTGCTTTAATAAATGCAGTTACAGGAGATGTTGATAATGGGTTAGTCTTTACAGGAAAAAAAGGATATCTAGTTGATGAAATAATATCTGTGGAAGAATTGTTTAATAGACTTAAAGAAGAAATGATGAGTTAGGGTTTTCCCTAACTCATCATTTTTAATTTAGATTTCAATT
>Ga0208490_100989_pt1 | contig 12410 bp, 14 predicted proteins | sample SubbioAug_CSWold_FD_184818 | JGI IMG/M metagenome (GOLD analysis project Ga0208490, IMG submission 184818) | Serpentinite rock and fluid subsurface biosphere microbial communities from McLaughlin Reserve, California, USA - CR11Aug_CSWold (SPAdes) | ecosystem: Environmental > Terrestrial > Deep...
TATGTTTAATTACAAACTTGGATTCTTCCAACTCAGTAAGAATCCGATATACTGTTGATCTATTAATTTTTAGTTTTATACTAATTTCACCAATGGAAAAATAATAAGGCTCATTGGCTATAAACTGTAATATTTGTAATACTTTTCCAATTGAAGTCGGCTTATCCACTAAGATCCTCCATTTTTTAAATTATGTTCATATAGTGAACATCGGTTTGCTATATGAACTCATTTAATTATACCACTTTAATGTAATATCTGTCAAAGAAAAGCCTACTTTACATTTAAGTTATGGCTTAGGCTCCGATCTCAATCTATTATGATTAATATTTACCCAAATATAAATTAAAACATAAAAAATCCAGGCTTTTACCTGGATTTTTTAATTTCTTTTTTTAAGGTCTAAATTTCTTGCCAAATATCAGTGAAAGAACAAATAGAACTAAAAATACAAAGAATAATATTTTAGCAATTTCAGTTGCTGTTCCAGCAATTCCTCCAAATCCCAATACGGCAGCTACAAGTGCGACTACAATAAAAATTATTGACCACCTAAGCATAGTATATACCTCCATATTTTATTTAAATATGATTTTAGAGTTCATTACATATATATAAATATACCCTATTTATATATTTTAAATCTGGTTATTGATAGCCATTATCAATATGGAGGTCTTGAAGATTATTACTTATAGTTTGGTATATATATTGATTCTCCATAATTATCTACTCTAAATTCTCCAATTAATTTTTGAGTGTCCGCAAATATTATCCAATTAGTAAATGCTAAAGATCCTAATTCGTTTATTATAGGTGATTTTGTAGGGTTAATAGGGATAATTCCATATTGATTAACTAATTCTTTAGAATCTTCTATTATAATATCTAAATCTATATCATCTTTCATAATTAGAAAATTTGATTTTTGGATTATAGTATAACCTCTTTTTTCCTCAACTAGTTTTAGTAAATCATCAACTTCAGCATCTGTACTAATATACCAATTTTCACCTGGATTGATGTTTATATCCCCCCATATAGAGTTTACTTTGTTTTGTATCTGAATATTAGATGAACTTGAAATAAAGTTCAACTCCATTTCTGCGATGGCTTTAAGTGTTTCTAAAATACCATTTTTTTCTTTAAATATATTTGTATCATCTTTTGGTCCCACTAGTACTAACTCTGAATACATTACATCATATCTTTTTACTCCATGACCATCTTCTATAAACTTTATTTCATCTAGTAAAGAGTCCACCAATAATACATCAGCTTCACCATCTCTACCCATTTGTAGTGCTTCATTTAAATCTGTTGAAGTAATCTTTACTCTTATTCCCATTTGTTGTGTAAATATAGGAATGAGATAATCTAGTAATCCAGAATCATTAATGTCTTTTGTAGTCACTAAAAAAATACTACTTCCTCCAAATATTGGTTCATCATTAGAATCAATAGTCTCCTGTGGATCTATAATTGGTTCTTTTGCTTCTGGTAAACAAGCTGTTAATATTACTCCTATTACCAGCAACATAACCAAGTATATTATACTTTTTTTGATAATACTCACACTCCTTATTTTAAATAGGCAACCTATTTAAAGAGTTGCCTACTTGAGTCTAATAATTTATAACAAATTGAACTAGAATTAAACTATAATAATACTTTTGAGAAATTACTATAAATATTCATTTTATCCCCTCTTACAAATCCAACAAGGCATATCCCTAATTCTTTTGACAATGCAACAGACATCTCAGTTGGCGCTGATCTGGAGACTACAAGACTAATACCTCTTTTTGCAGCTTTTATCAATATCTCTGATGAAATTCTTCCAGTTGTTATGATGAACTTATCCTTAAAATCTATTCCCTCAATATGACATTTGCCTAAAATTTTATCTAAAGCGTTATGTCTACCAATGTCATCTTCATACCAAATTATATTTTCTTTACTACAAATCCCAACACAATGGACTCCTCCTGTTAGTTGAAATGTTTCAGATATTCCGTTGAAATCTTTTGCTATACTGATTATTGCATCTTTACTTATCTGGAAATTATCATCTATTTTATACTCTTTAAAGGTATCTAAAACATTATAAAAGGAAGTCCCTTTTCCACAACCTGAGGTTATTGTTCTCTTGCCTTTAAGTTTAAGTCTCAAATCTTTATCATTTATTGTATTAATATACATTAAGCCTTTATCCTCGTAGAACTTTATGTTTTCTATTTCATCCATATTGTCAATAAAACCTTCAGATATTAAGAATCCTACTGATAATTCTTTTAAGGATTTGGGAGTTGCTAATAAGGTTATTATTTCAATTTCATTTAGAAAGATTGTTAGAGGATACTCAGCTACAATGAAGTCTTCAATATACTGTACTTCATCATTTTTTATTCTTCTAATTTCAACCTTTTTTATTATATCCATCCTATTTTCCACTTTCTTTTTCCAAATAAGAATCCAATTCTTCTCTAGTGTTAAGGTTAAAAAACATATCCCAATCAGGACTAAATGTTCTAACGATAACTTCGGGTATATATTTTGTATTAGTGTTTTTCAAAAATTTATGAATTGCTCTTTGATCACTTTTTAGGAATTCTTCTATGGGAACTATTAGAGAACTAGAATAAAATGAATTAAAAGGTTCAACCCATTGTCCATACATGGATACACAAGCATCTTTGGATTCATTTTCTAAGTCTTTCATCATATAACTTATATATGATTGATTTATATTTGGCATGTCACAAGCTATTACATAAGAAAACTTAGAATCTGCAACAGTTAATCCTGCATGAATACCACTTAATGGACCTCCACCATGAATTATATCCTTTATGATTTTATGTGCTAATCCAATATAAAACTCAGGTTTATTTGTAACAATAATAATGTCATCAAATATTGTACTAAGTTTATTTATCAAATTATCCATTAATCTTCTTTCTCTAATATATAATAGTTGTTTATCAAATCCCATTCTAGTACTTTTTCCACCAGCTAGGATAATTGCACTTCCAAATTTTTTCATACTATTCCTCAATTCATTTGTTTTAGACAAAGCTAAATCACTAACCGCCCCAAGGTACTGACATGTACTCCTTCATTCTTCTATCATATTCTGCTTTGAATAAATTTTCATGCCCTTCTTCCCATTTTGATAACTTTGTGAATATTTTCTTGATTCCTTCATTCTCAGCACTCTCCGCTGCATTTAGATAAAATTCCTTATAATCTTTTTCTATTAAATATGCCATCCTCAAGATTGTTAAATCTGGAATATCTGACTCTTTTAAGGTTTCGTTAATATGTTCAGACTCCTCTCTAGCTTTAAAAATATCTTCTTCTCTATCTAGAACAGCCTCACTAAGATCAAAAGTCTCATTCTTTACATACTGGTCCAATTGTCTTTTTAGATAATGATAGTGCTCCATCTCTGTTTCTGCTAATGTTATAAAAAGTCTTTCTGTTGTTGGATTTGAAAATATAGATGCCTTTTCTCTAAAGAAATTGCTTCCATCTAGTTCCATTTGCATAGCATATTTTAGTACTTGTTCATAGTTCATTATTTCACCCCACTTGTTATACTGGTCATCATGCCCCTATAATTTTTCTATTCTAATTGCGGATACTTTAAGTTCTGGAATCTGCGCTATTTTGTCTGTTACCGTATTTGTTAAGTAATTAGCAGCTCCTTCTGCAAAATGAAATGGCATAAACACAACTCCATCATCAATGATTTCTGTGATTCTTGCTGAAGTTTGTATTTCTCCCCGTCTTGACACTAGTCTAACCATTTCGCCATCTTGTATTGACAATCTATTTGCTGTATATGGATTTATCTCAACATATGATTTTGGTGCAAGTTGATTGAGACCATCTTCTTTACCTGTCATAGTTCTTGTGTGATAGTGATATAGTATTCTACCTGTAGTCATAATAAGTGGAAATTCTTCATCTGGCATTTCTGCACTCATGACATAATCAGCTGGCATAAATAATCCTCTACCTCTTGCTAACGCATTTTTATGAAGATACTTTGTGCCTGGATGATTTTCATCTAAACATGGCCATTGCAAGCTTTCTGATTCTAGTCTCTCGTAACTAATTCCACCATATGAAGGAGTTAGTTTCGCAATCTCATCCATAATTTCTCCAGGATGATTGTATTTATTCTTATATCCCATTTTGTTCATAATATTCATTAATATTTCCCAATCAGCTTTAGACTCTCCTGGAGGATTTATTGCTTTTCTAACCCTTTGAACTCTTCTCTCAGTATTGGAAAAGGTACCATCTTTTTCAGCAAATGCTGCTGCTGGTAAAATTACATCTGCAAATTCAGTTGTTTCATTCATAAATATATCCTGAACCACTATAAAATTAGCATGAGATAAAACCTTCTTAACATGATTTGTATCAGGATCGGAAACCACTGGATTCTCTCCCATTATATAAAGGAACTTAATCTCATCCTTTTCAATTCCTTCAAACATCTCACCTATAGTTGTGCCAACTTTCCCTGATAACTTTGCTCCCCAAGCATCTTCAAATTTTTGTATAACCTCTGGTTTAAAAACCTTTTGATATCCTGGTAAATCTCCCGGAAGGCCTCCCATATCGCAAGCACCTTGAACATTGTTCTGACCTCTTAATGGATTAACTCCCGCAGATTCAATTCCAATATTCCCACAAAGCAATGCAAGATTTGAAATGCTCATTACAGCATTTGTTCCTGTTGAATGTTGAGTAACTCCCATAGTATAGTAAATTCCTGCCTTTTGAGCCTGAGCATATAACACTGCAGCTTTCTCAATATCCTCTGCTTTTATTCCACAAATTTCTGCCACTCTTTCAGGAGTATAGTCTTTAATTATAACTTTTAACTCCTCATAATTTTCTGTTTTGTCCTTAATATACTGTTCATCTTGTAATCCTTTATTTATAATTACATTCATTAATCCATTTAGTAAAGCAATGTTTGTACCTGGCTTAAGTTGTAGAAATACATCAGCATAATCCGCTAGTTCAATTCTCCTAGGGTCTGCTACGATTAATTTTGCTCCCCTTTTCTTTGCTTGTTTCATAACTGCACCAATTATTGGATGATTTTCTGTAGTGTTTGATCCAATTACAAACATTGCATCGGTATTTCTAATCTCAGCAATGCTGTTTGTCATCGCTCCGCTTCCCAAAGTAATTGCAAGACCTGCAACTGTGGAAGCATGTCAGAGGCGTGCACAATGGTCTATATTATTGGTACCTAAGACAGCTCTAAACATCTTTTGAAATAGATAGTTTTCTTCATTTGTACATCTAGCGGATGTAAGTCCTGCAAATGCCTCTGATCCATAGTTTTCCTTAACTTCTTTCATTTTCCCTACAATTAGAGCATAAGCTTCATCCCATGTGCTTTCAATAAATACTCCATCTTTTTTAATCATAGGTGTTTTTAATCTTTCTGGGTGTGAAAGAAAATTATATGAAAATTTACCTTTAACACATAATAAACCTTCATTTAAAGCATCAAACGCAGGCTTGACATCAACAACTTTGTTTCCTTTTACAACCAAGTCCATTTGACAACCTACACCACAATAAGAGCAAGTGGTCCTTACTTCTTTTGTTTCCCAATATCTAAACCTCTCTTTGCTCTTAGGCTCTAATGCTCCTACAGGACAAACAGAAACACAATTTCCACAAGATACACATGTAGAGTTTATAAGACCATCATTAAATGGAGTTGAAACATTTGTCTCAAATCCTCTGTTTTCAAATCCAATAGCAGTAGTTCCTTGTAATTCATCACAAACCCTTACACATAGTCCACATAGGATACATTTTCTTGAATCAAAACTATAAAAAGGATTTGTAGTGTCTATATATGGTGTCTTCATTTCCCATCTATATGTACCTTCAGTCACACCATACTCATAGCAATAATCCTGAAGTTTACAATCCCCAGATTTCTCACATCCTAAACACTCCAGTGGATGGTTTGAGATTAGTAAATCTAATATTTCTTGTCTTCCCTTAATAACCTTTTTACTATGTGTACTTATTACCATATTTTCCTTAACTAAGGCAGTGCATGATGTATGTAGATTTTTCCACCCTTCTACTTCAACTAAACATAATCTACAAGCTCCAGATGGTGAAAGTCTATCATCGTGACACAAAGTAGGAATATCTATGCCTAAATTTCTACATGCATTAAGAATTGTGGTGTTTTTTTCAACATCATAACTCTTTCCATTTATTGTTACATGCATATTATTCCTCCTCTCCATTATTTTGATCTAATTTATTTATCTTCTCTAATATTTCTGCTAGTCCAAGAGCTTTATCCCAAGTGGTCTGCTCAAATTTTTGTTCTACTTTTATGTATGGCTTATCAGGAGTTTCTAAGTAATTTAACTCAGTGGTCAGTTTACCTTTTAGACAAAGTGGTCTTCCATTTGAAGGAGCTTTAGCAGTTACACTAATATTCTCATTTCCTTTTGAGTGTACCTCAAACTCACAACCATACTCACAAGCTTTACACATTACCACAGTTGATTCTCCATCCCATGCTCTGAGCTTCCCAAGCTGTCTATTATCTACTAGTGCTCCTACAGGACATACTGCAACACACCTATAACAGGATACACATGGTGAATCTTCAATGGTTTGATCTGCTCCAAATACTATTTTAGTATCATATCCCCGTTCAGCAAAAGACAATACTTGCCTATCAGAAACTTGTGAGCAAGTTAAAACACATTTTCCACACAAAATACACTTGCTATTGTCTCTTAGGATATATGGACTTGATGTATCCATTAATTGTGGTCTCATAGCCCCATCATGCTTTTTAAAATCTGCATTATACCTATAAGCATATTCTTGAAGAGAACATTCTCCTGCTTTTTGGCAAGTCAAGCAATCATTTGGATGACTATCTAAAAGCATCTGAACTATGTCTTTTCTAGTTCTTATTAATCTATCTGTTTCAGTATGAACAACCATACCATTCTTAACTAATGTTGAACACGAAGTTTGTAACTTATTACTACCTTCTATTTCAACTATACACATTCTACAAGCACCAAAGATCTCCAGTGATTCATCATAGCAAAGGGCAGGTATATTAATCCCTATACTTCTGGCTGCCTGTAAAACGGTAAGTTCAGATGAAACAACTGCAACATTACCATCAATAGTTAGCTTTACAGTACTCATAATCAACCTCCATTGCTATATTATACTTACAGCTTTAATTGGTTTAACAGGACATACATCATAGCATGCTCCGCATTTTATACATTTAGTTTGGTCAATAACATGTAATTCTTTTACATTTCCTGAAATGCATCCAACTGGACATGCTTTAGCACATCTTGTGCATCCTATACATGTATCTTCAATAAAATATTTAATTAGTGGTTTACAACTCTTTGCAGGACAGCTTTTATTGTGTATATGTGCTTCGTACTCATGTCTATAGTATTTCAAAGTAGTTATTACAGGATTGGGAGCAGTTTGTCCTAATCCACACAATGATGTTGAACTTACTGTTTCTGAAAGCTCCTCTAACCTTTCAATGTCTCCCTCTACACCTTCTCCATTTGTAATTCTATCTAAAATTTCATGCATCCTCTTAGTACCTTCTCTGCAAGGTACACACTTACCACAAGATTCTTCAACACTAAAATCTAAAAAGAATTTTGCAATATCAACCATACAAGTATTCTCATCCATTACTACCATTCCACCTGAACCCATAATAGACCAAATTTTACCCAAAGATTCAAAGTCTACAGGTGTATCAATTAAGTCTGCTGGTATACAACCTCCAGAAGGCCCTCCAGTTTGAACTGCCTTATACTTTTTGCCATCTTGTGCTCCGCCACCAATATCAAATATTATTTCTCTTAGTGTCATTCCCATGGGAACTTCAACAAGACCTGCATTTTCAACTTTTCCAACTAGTGCAAATACTTTTGTACCTGGTGATTCTTCAGTTCCAATTCCTCTAAACCATTCATATCCTTTATTAATTATTATTGGAACATTTGCCAAAGTTTCAACATTATTTATAATTGTAGGTTTTCCCCAAAGACCCTTGTGTGCAGTTCTATGAAGTTTTGGTCTTGGCATTCCTCTTCTACCTTCAATTGATTCCATCAATGCAGTACCTTCACCACAAACAAAAGCACCAGAACCAAGTCTTAGTTCAATATCAAAATTGAAACCTGTTCCAAATATATTATCTCCTAATAACCCATATTCTCTTGCTTGCTTTATAGCTATTTCAAGTCTTTTAACTGCCATTGGGTATTCAGCTCTTACATATATGTATCCTTGATCTGAGCCTATGGCATAACCACCCAAAGCCATACCTTCAAGAACACTATGAGGGTCTTTTTCCAATATAGACCTATCCATAAAAGCACCTGGATCGCCTTCATCTGCGTTGCAAATAAAGTACTTTTTATCAGATGGATATTTATACGCCTCATCCCACTTCCTGCCAGTAGGGAAACCAGCACCTCCTCTACCTCTTAATAAGGAGCTTTTTATCTCTTCAACTATATCTACAGGTTTTTTCTCAAATAAAGCTTTATGTAATGCGTAGTAACCATCAAATGCTATGTACTCTTCAATGCTTGTTGGGTCAATTATATCGCAGTTCTTTAGAGCTATTCTTACTTGTTTTTTAAAATATTCTCCCTTAAGAACAACATCCTCTCCCCTAAATTCAACCTTATCTTCCCTTAGTAATTTTTCAACTATCTTAGGCTTTAAGGTTTCTTTAATATTATCCATTCTCTCCTTAGTCATCATGGTTATCACCCCTATTTATACTTATTTAGTATTTCTTTTACCTGAGACTTCTTAATTTTTGCATACACATCTTCATTAACGATTATTACTGGTGCTATACTACAATCTCCAATACATCTAGCTGATGCAATGGAAAATCTTTGATCTGGGGTTGTATGTCCAGACTTTATACCCAATTGGCTTTCAATTTCCTCTAGTATGGATTGAGCACCTTTTACATAACATGCAGTGCCTAAACAAACACTAATTTTATTCTCACCTTTTGGTATAAAAGAGAATTGTGAATAAAATGTTGCTACACCATATATTTCTGCCATTGGAATTGCCAGTGTTTTAGAGATAATTTCCAACACTTCCATAGGTAAATATCCAAAAGATTCCTGTGCTTGCTGCAATGCTGGCATTAAAGGTCCTTTTGTTTCTTTTTTTTCTCCTAAGAATTCTCTAAATGCCTCCACCTTATCTTTATTTTTTTCCATATCAAACTTAAACTCCATGTTTTTCCTCCCTCTTTATGTATCTATTTATCTTGAACTTTATAACTTTTTTAGTAATTGTATACCCTTTAAGATTATATTACTAGGGGTATTTTGTCAATAAATCCAAGCTGTAACTTTAGTCACTGAAATGTTCAAAATACTAGTCTATGACAATTACACATTTATGTTTTTTTGTGATATAATTCTAGCAATATTTAAATTTAAAGGAGGGATTTATACTCATGTCAATAAAAAAAGTTTCGATTATTGGAATGGGTTCACTAGGTTTGTTATTTGGAAGCTTTTTAGTAGATAAAATTGGAAATGAGAATGTGGAATTTGTAGTAAATGAAGATAGGTTTTCCAATTATTCGAAAAAAATTAGATTAATAAATGGTAAAAGATATGATTTTAAAGTTGTATCAGAAAATGAAGAAGACAATCCTTCTGACCTAGTTATATTTGCTGTAAAATCAACAAATTTAGAAGACGCAATTAAAGTAGTTAGGAATAAGGTATCTGATAAAACAAGTATTATATCTTTATTAAATGGTATTTCTAGTGAAGAAATTATTGGAAAATCATTTGGAATGGATAAAGTATTATACTCAATTGCAGAAGGAATGGATCCTGTAAGGGAAGGAGATAGTTTAAATTATACAAACATGGGATATCTCCGTATTGGAATTGATGCACAAAACCATGGTAATGAAGAAAGGCTTAATAATTTGATTAATTTCTTTGATAAAATTTCTTTTCCATACAAATATGAGAAAGATGTAATTCATAGGTTGTGGAGTAAGTTTATGCTTAATGTTGGTGTTAACCAAGTTGTTATGCTAGAAGAAGGAACATTTAGTACCATTCAAAAACCAGGTCCTGAAAGAGAACTTATGATCTTGGCCATGAAAGAGGTTATATCCTTGGCAAAAAAAGAGAATGTACATGTTACTGAAGATGATTTGAATTTTTATGTTCAATTGGTTGATACACTAAATCCTAATGGTATACCTTCAATGCGACATGATGGAATTCAAAAGGTTAAATCAGAAGTTGAAATATTTTCAGGAATGGTTTTACTTCTAAGTAAAAAACACAATCTTTCTGTACCAATTAATGAAGAAATTTATATGAAAATTAAAAAAATAGAGAGCAACTATTAATTTAGGAGATGATTTCTTGGGTGTTTCAAATGTTAGCATTTTAATATATTATTTATTTATAGTAAATGTTGTTTCATTATTATTATTTTACTATGATAAAAATAGAGCTAAAAAAGGTAAGTATAGAGTTTCAGAAAATACACTATTTATGATTTCATTCATTGGTGGTTCAATGGGTTCAATTATTGGGATGCATCTATTCTCTCATAAAACAAAAAAGGCAAAATTCCTGATAGGATTGCCTTTAATTCTACTCTTAAATATTATTGCTATATATTATGTAACAACAGGGCTACTATTTTAGCCCTGTTGTTTACATATTTGTATGAAATACTGGAAAATTTCCAAAAACTTTTTGTGTTTCGCAGCCATTCCTTCCGGGTGAAATTGAACCCCCAATACAAACTTTTCATTAGTTGATTCTATTGCTTCCACAATTCCATCTTTTGAATATGCTGTTATTTTTAAATTCTTACCTAAATCTTTGATTGCCTGATGATGAACTGAATTAACAGCTATAATTTTTTCTTTAAAAATTTCCATGAGAATACTTTCTTCTTCCAAAACAATCGAATGATAACCATCCTCCACATTTTGACTGCTACTATGACCAAGAACATCAGAAATCTGAGAATATATATCTTGATAAATATTTCCACCTAGAGCAATGTTTATAACTTGATGTCCTCTACAAATTCCAAATATAGGAAGTCCCTTTTCATATGCACTATGAAAAAGGCCCCATTCTGTTTTATCTCTATTGTAGTCTATTACATTTACTTGCCTGATAGGCTCCTCTCCAAAGTAATGAGAAGACATATCTTCTCCTCCCGTTAATATAAGTCCATCTATAGCATCGGTATAGTAATCAGACAATTCTCCATTCTGAAGGACAGGTATTATTAATGGTACCCCTCCGGCTTCTACAATTGAATCAATATATGTCTGATTAATTCTACTGGTCTTTCTCCCAACTAAAATATCTTGATTACTTGTCAACCCAATTATTGGTTTTTTCAAATTATCACTCCTTAAGATGTTTTTCTAGCCAATAGGTCATCTCTTCCAACATACCTGTTGTTAGATAGTGGTTTAGTCCACTATATGTAATCATTTTTAAACTGTCATTATTATTGTTTAACTCTATTAACTTATTATAAAACTCTATCTGAGGTTCTATACTTACCACTTGATCATTGTCTCCATGGAGAATTAGAATAGCTCTATCTACTAAACTTTCAGTTTTTCCCATAGGATCATTACCATGAATATTTACTTCTAATTCACTAAAATTATCATTTTCTGAAAATCCTAAAGTCTTTATAAATATGTCGTTGCTTCCCCTCCAGTTGCAAGATCCATTGTGTACAATTAATGCTTTAATTCCTTTGTCTTGTGCAAATATTCCAGCAGATGTAAAACCACCCATGGAATGACCTGAAACAGCTATTCTATCTTTGTCTATTTTGTATTTTGAAATTAGAAAATCTTTTATATTTGACCACTCTTTTAAATTATTAAGTACAACTTCCCAAAACATTGGCCCATTTTCTTTTTTTGAGTAATCAATTAGACCTCTCTCCCCATGATATATACTATCTGGTAGAAGTACAACATATCCTAGACTTGATAGTATATAGCTTCGAAATCTTTGAGAATCTTTATTAGATGACCATCCATGATAAAAAACTACACCTGGCAACTTCTCTTGCCTTCCTGTTGGTCTAAAAACAATAGCACTTATATCTCCAATCTTAACTCTCTCTTCAATTACATTTGGATAATTCATTTTCTTCCATTATAGTATTATTCCTACAATGGTTTCACCATCCTTTCTATTTATGATTAATCTACAGTGTCCAATCTATAGGTTCTATTCCCTTAGAAACCAAATACTCATTTGTCCTAGAAAATGGTTTTGAACCAA